>Ga0182230_1000136_pt1 | contig 11730 bp, 10 predicted proteins | sample G6R1MG_28_FD_128384 | JGI IMG/M metagenome (GOLD analysis project Ga0182230, IMG submission 128384) | Miscanthus phyllosphere microbial communities from Michigan, USA - G6R1_NF_07NOV2016_LD1 MG | ecosystem: Host-associated > Plants > Phyllosphere > Phylloplane/Leaf | place: USA: Michigan...
CGGGCGGCTCCGTCCGGGTCGGCTACCAGAAATACGGCTCCCTTGTTTTGCTGAAGGGCCGCGGCACCCTCGAGAAGGCGCTCCAGCCCCTCGGCTACACGGTGGCATGGTCGGAATTCCCGTCCGGCCCCCCGCTGATGGAGGCCCTGAATGCCGGGGCGGTCGATTTCGGCTCGGCCGGCGAGGCGCCGCCGATCTTCGCGCAGGCCGCGAGCGCGGACCTGCGCTACGTCGCCACCGAGCCGCCGGCCCCCCGGGGCGAAGCGATCCTGGTCCCCAAGGATAGCCCGGTGCGCAGTGTCGCCGACCTGCGCGGCCGGACGCTGGCCCTCAACAAAGGCTCGAACGTCCACTTCCTGGTGGTGCGCGCCCTGGAGCAGGCCGGCCTGCCCTACGATGCGGTGAAGTTCGCCTTCCTGGCCCCGGCGGACGCCAACGCCGCCTTCGTGCGCGGCTCCGTCGACGCCTGGGCGATCTGGGATCCCTATCTCGCCGCCGCAGAACGGGCCACCGGCGCCCGGGTGCTGGCGGACGCGCAGGGGCTTGCCCCCAACCGCCAGTTCTACCTGTCCCGCCGCGGCTTCACAGATGCCAGCCCGGAGGTCGTCTCGGTCGTGCTCAAGGCGATCGAGGAGGTGGATACCTGGGCGGCCGGCCATGCCGACACCGTGGCGGCGGAACTTGCGCCCTCCGTGGGCATTCCAGCCCCCGTGCTCCGCGTCGCCCTCGACCGCCTGTCCTATGGGGTCACGCCCCTGGATGCCGCGGCGATCGCCGACCAGCAGCGGGTGGCGGACGCCTTCCACGGCCTCGGCCTTCTGCCGAAGCCGATCCGCGTGGCCGATGCGGTCTGGACACAGCCCGAACGCCGGGCGGAGAACCGATGATGCGCCCCACCCCTCTCGGTCGCCTGCGCGACACGGCCGTACCCTGGCTCCTGCCGGTCGCGATCCTCCTGGGCTGGCAGGCAGCGGTCTCGACAGGCCTCGTCTCCAACCGATTCATGCCGGCGCCCCTGGACGTGGTCCGGGCCGGCTGGGAGGCTGCGCGCACCGGGGAGCTCTGGACCAACCTCTGGGTCAGCACCCTGCGGGCGCTGTCGGGCTTCGCGGTCGGCGGCGGCATCGGCTTCGCGCTGGGCCTCGCCAACGGCCTCTCGCGCCTGTCGGAGCGGCTGACCGACACCTCGGTGCAGATGGTGCGCAACGTGCCCCACCTGTCGCTGATCCCGCTGGTGATCCTGTGGTTCGGCATCGGCGAGGAGGCCAAGCTGTTCCTGGTGGCGCTCGGCGTGTTCTTCCCGATCTACGCCAACACCCTGCACGGCATCCGCTCGGTGGACCCGGCGCTGGTGGAAATGGGTCGTGTCTACGGCATGTCGCGCACGGAGCTGTTCACCAAGGTGGTGCTGCCCGGCGCCCTCCCATCGATCTTCGTCGGCTTACGCTACGCGCTGGGGATCATGTGGCTGACGCTGATCGTTGCCGAGACGATCTCTGCTTCCTCGGGGCTCGGCTACATGGCCATGCAGGCCCGTGAGTTCATGCTGGTCGACGTCGTCGTGCTGGCGATCCTGATCTACGCCGCCCTGGGCAAGCTCGCGGATGCGCTGACGCGTCAGCTCGAGCGCGCCTGCCTCGCCTGGAACCCCGCCTACAGGAGCGCCTGATGCTGCTCGACGCCCTTCGCCGCGAGGCTCCGGCCGATCCCCTCCCCGAGACCCGGGCCACCGTGCCCCCGACGCCCGCGTCGGCGCGCCAGCCGGCGGAGGCCGCCGGCCGCGGCATTGCGGTGACGGCCCGCGACCTCCGCAAGAGCTTCGACGGCCACGCCGTCATCGAGGGGCTCGACCTCTTCCTGCCGGCCGGCGGATTCACCGCCGTGGTCGGGCGCTCCGGCTGCGGCAAGAGCACGTTGCTCCGCCTGATCCTCGGGTTGGAGACGCCCACCGGCGGCCGGATCGTGCTCGAAGGGCCGGAGACCGGCCCGCGCCGGAGCGAGCCGCCGAAGCGGATCATGTTCCAGGAGCCGCGCCTGCTGCCCTGGGCTCGGGTGGTGGACAACGTCGCGGTCGGCCTCTCCGGCCACGGCTCCCGGGCCGAGCGCCGGGAGCGGGCGCTGGCGGCGCTCGCCGAGGTCGGCTTGGCCGACAAGGCCGGGCAATGGCCGGCGACCCTGTCGGGCGGCCAGCGGCAGCGCGTGGCGCTGGCCCGGGCGCTGGTGAGCCGGCCGGGCTTGTTGGCCCTCGACGAGCCGCTGGGCGCCCTCGATGCCCTCACCCGCATCGGCATGCAGGATCTGATCGAGCGGATCTGGCTGGCGCAGGGCTTCACCGCGCTGCTGGTCACCCACGACGTGGCCGAGGCGGTGGCGATGGCCGATCGCATCCTGGTCGTCGAGGCCGGCCGCATCGCCCTCGACCTGCGGGTCGACGTGCCGCGCCCGCGCCGGCGCGGGGATCCGGATCTGGCCCGGCTGGAGGGGCGTATCCTCGATCATCTGCTCGGCGCACAAACGGACATCTGACATCGGGCCGCAGTTTCCCGGAATCGGCGGCCTGCCCTAGCTCTTGATGATCGCCGGATGCGAGAAGTCGGATCCGGCTTTTCCGCACCCGGCTTGCAACCGCAATGGAGACCCTGATGACCACGACGCATGACGGGCGCGCCGACGTCCTCTGGTTCCTGCCGACCCACGGCGACGGCCGTTATCTCGGCGCCCAGGAAGGGGCTCGGGAGGTCTCGATCAACTATCTTCGGCAGATCGCCCAGGGCGCCGATGAGCTCGGCTATTACGGCGTGCTGCTGCCGACCGGGCGCTCCTGCGAGGATTCCTGGATCGTCGCCTCCGCGCTGGTGCCGCTCACCAAGCAGCTGCGCTTCCTGGTTGCCGTGCGGCCGGGCCTGATGGAGCCCTCCGCGGCGGCCCGCATGACCGCGACACTCGACCGGATTTCGGACGGGCGTCTCCTGATCAACGTCGTCACCGGCGGCGATCCGGTGGAGCTGGCCGGGGACGGCGTGTTCCTGTCCCATGACGAGCGCTACGCCGTCACCGACGAGTTCCTGACGATCTGGCGCGGCCTGCTCTCGGGCGAGACCGTGACCTTCCAGGGCCAGCACCTGCGCACCGAGAACGGCCGGGTGATCTTCCCGCCGGTGCAGAAGCCCTATCCGCCGCTCTATTTCGGCGGCTCCTCGCCCGCCGGGATGGAGGTCGCGGCTGAGCATTGCGACGTGTACCTCACCTGGGGCGAGCCCCCGGCCCAGGTCGCGGAGAAGATCGCCGCCGCCCGGCAGGCCGCGGAAGCCAAGGGCAAGACCTTCTCCTACGGCATCCGCCTGCACGTGATCGCCCGGGAGACCGAGGCCGAGGCCTGGGACGCCGCGGAGAAGCTGATCTCGAAGCTCGACGACGCCACCATCGCCAAGGCGCAGGAGACCCTGAAGCGGCAGGATTCGATCGGTCAGAGCCGGATGATGGCGCTCCACGGCGGCAACCGCGACAAGCTCGTGGTCTCGCCCAACCTGTGGGCCGGGGTCGGGCTGGTGCGCGGCGGCGCCGGCACGGCACTGGTCGGCTCGGCCGATCAGGTCGCCGACCGGATGAAGGAATACATCGATCTCGGGATCGATCGGTTCATCCTCTCGGGCTACCCGCATCTCGAGGAAGCCTACCGCTTCGCCGAGCTGGTCTTCCCGAAGCTGCCGCTCCGCGCCACCACGGGCCGGGCGGCGGGCAATGCGCGCAACGACGGCCCGTTCGGCGAGATCATCGCCAATGATCTCGTGCCCGCCCGTCGCGTCGGGGCGCACTGATCCCGTCGAACTGACCGCTCGGACCCGATCGGGAAGAGCCGAATACGCATAGGATGCGTATTCGGCTCTCGTGTTGTGCACACATGGCCGGGCTGCACCCTTGCCATCCGGGCGTCATGGTCGTGCCATCCTTGGCGCCCAGGTGCCGCGCTTATCACCGCGCGGCTTGCTCGCGCGATCATCGGATAGCGACAAGGACATCCATGACTTTGACCAAGGCGGTCCTCCTGACCCTCGGTCTCTGCCTCGGCCCGGCCGCGGCGCTGGCCGAGCAATCCCCGGCCCGCGAGGCGCTCAAGCAGCACTGCACCGGCGACTACATGGATTATTGCAGCGCCTACGCGCCCGGCGGCCCGGAGGTCGAGGCCTGCTTCAAGGCGAACATGAAGAACCTGTCGCCCGGCTGCTCCGCGGCGATCACCGCCTACAAGCAGGAGAAGCGGGCGACCAAGCGCGTCAGCGAAGTGCGCTGAGGCGACCGCCGCGAGAGAGGATGCGGCTCACCGTACCGCGATGCCCAGCGGGGCGCCGCGACAATTCAGATGGGCCGGATTGGTGGAGACCACCCCGGCATTGCAGCCGCCCTCCAGGCCGACATAGAGCGGGGTCCCGCCCGCACCGGCGGCCGCGAGGTAGCCGATCGGGCGCGTGCCGGCGTCGAGATGGTGCGGGTTGTTGGTGACCAGGCCGACATCGAGCCCGGCCGCGGTGCCGGCATAGACCGGCGCGTCGGCGGGCGAGGAGGGCTGCGCCAGGGTCGCGCCGATCGGGGCCGTGGCGCAGCCCTTGTAGCCCGGGTCGATCGTTACCGCGCCGGCATTGCAGCCCTGCTGCGTCCCGACATAGAGCGGCACACCCGGGCTCCGCACGGGCGGGGCGGCAGCCGCTCTGGGTGCGGGGGCCGGGTTGGCGGGGAGGAAGGCCGGATGCCCGCCGGCCAGGGCTGACCGCAGGGCGACGAGGCCCGCACGGACATCCTGCAAGGTGCCGACCACCACGTAACAGGTGTAGCTGTGCGCCCCCGCCGGGACATTGTTCTCCCGGAAGGCACAGTTCCATTTCACCGTGGCGTTGCCCGGGCCCGGCAGGGTCGCGAAGTTGAACCGGCCGTAACCGGCATTCGGAACGGTCGCCTGGGGGAGGGCGGGGCTGTAGACGCCCATCGCCCGGGAGCCGTCGGGGGTGGCCAGGATCACCGGAACGCCTTGCTCGGCGGGCCCGGCCGAGAGCGGCGCGGACTGGCCCGTTGCCGGGTCGAGGCTCCAGAACGCCGTAAAGTCCGGCGGCATGTAGGCGGTGGCGGCCTCGAACGTGGCCGAGGCATGGGCCTGCGCAGTGATGTAGGTCACCCGGTACGCGATGGCGTTGGCCACGCCCGCCGCGCCCAGGGTGACGGTCTTGGCCAGGACGTCGTCCGAACGAGGACCGGCATGGGGACCGGGTCCCTTCGGGCAACTGCCGGTCACGCGGCCGGGCTCGATCCAGTAGGCCATCTGCGCGCGCGTCTGGAGCGTGTTGGGGCCGATCTTGAGCTCGGTGAGCAGGGTCGTGCTGCGCGGGCCGGTACCGTCGGAATCGCTGCCCGCCTCGGTGGGGTTCAGGCACTCGCCGTAGCCATCATACGAAGACGCCGATTGCAGCTCGCGGCCGTGGTCGTGCGCGTTGATGAACTGCGTGCCGCCCCAGGTCAGGCTGTCGATGGCCCCGCCGGTCCGGGACGAGACCCCGACCGTGATCGGCGATCCGTTGAAGGCCCGGCTGATCGTCGCCCGGCCGCCGGGCTCGGGCCAGGCGATCGACGGGGCGTCCTCGGCCTGCGCGGCTCCTGCAAAGCCGGCGAGCAAAAGCGCGACGCGCACGGGACGGGACAAGGGGGTCGAGGCGGGCATCGGCAGCTCCTGGGCGGAGCCGGCTTAGAGCATGGCGCGGGGGAGGGGAATCCGACGCTAGATTTGGCAAGCCGAGCACAGAGACAGTCCCGCCCTCCTGGCCCAGACCGACCTCAGGCATGGTTCTGATCCCATCAGAACCGGTTGAAATTTGGACAGGCCCGTCATCCGCCCCGGGCCAGCGGCACGATAATTTAAGTCCCGGGCTGCGATGGGGCTAGAAGGTTGCGGCCAAGCCCGATTCCCCCCGCTCCGCTGCGCGTGTGTATGCGGCGGCCGGCGATCTGCTGTCCCGGCCTGGATCGAACCTTCGGAATACGGATGCCGTCCCGATGACCACCACCGATATGGCGTCTGCTCGGGGCGGGCGGCCGACCGAGGGGCGCCAGGCGCTGGTCCGCACCGCGCGCACGATCGCGGCGGCGGCCGTCGCCGCGATGGCGCTGCTGCTCGATCTCATCAGCTTCTCGCAGCTGATCTTTTCCGGACCGTTGGCGGAGAGCCGCGTCGCCGGGATGTCGGCGATGCTGGCGGCCTACGTGCTGGGCAGCCTCGTCTTCGTCGCGCTGCGGCGGACCGTGCTGGTGTCGCTCTCCTTCATCGGCGCGGCCGCGATCGTGCAGGCGGCGATCGCCGCCGCGGTGGCCGGAGAGCTGCGGGACGCGGGCATCACCGATCCCGCCACGGTCGGCCGGATCGTGCTCGTCGCCTGCGGGGTCTCGACCTTCGCCACCGGTATCGTCTTCGCGCTGCTCGGCACGCTGCGCGCCTCGCTGCTGGCGCAGCTTCTGCCCTACCCGGTCCTGACCGGTTTCCTCGGCGGCGTCGGGCTGCTGTTCCTGAAAAGCGGCCTGCAGATCGGCGCGCATCTCGACGATCCCACCGCCGCGATTCACGGACTGCTCGATCCGGCGGCGCTCGCCCCGAGCCGGATCGACCTCGGAATGCTCGGCCGCATCGCCCTGACCTTCGGCATCGGGTTCTGCGCCTTCTACCTGCCCCGGCGCATCAGGCATTGGGGCACCTACCCGACGGTCATCCTGGCGAGCCTCGTCGTCGTACATCTGGGCTTGGCCTGGCGAGGCATCGACACCGCCGCCGCGCAGGCCGCCGGCTGGCTGATCGAGGCCCTGCCCACGGGATCGCTGCTGCAAGCCCCGGCGGCGATGGCGCTCCAGGCCCTCGACCCCGCCCTGCTCCTGCCGATCCTGCCGCGGATCGCCACCGAGATCATCGTCGCGGTCATCATTCAGATCCTCTACGTCATCAGCGTCGAACTGGAGATGCGGCGCGAGCTCGATATCGACCGGATGTTCGTCGCCTCCGGAGCGGCCAACCTGCTTGGCAGCCTGTTCGGCAGCCCCGCCATGGGCTTCGGGCGAACCTCGACGCTGCTGCTGCACAATATCGGCGGCAGCCATTGGCTGGGCTGGTGGCTGACGCTGGCCGTGATGGCGGCGCTGCTGGTCTTCGGCGCGAGCCCGTTGGCGCTGCTGCCCCGCCCGCTCGCCGGCGGCGCCCTGATCGCCATCGGCCTCGGCCTGCTGGTCAACCTCGCGCTCGCCTGCCGGACCTTCCCGGTCTGGGAGACCAGCATCGCCCTGGCAGTCTGCGGGGCGACCGCTGCGTTCGGCGCCACCGTGGGCTTCCTGGTCGGTGTCGTGCTGGCGATCCTGATCTTTGCGGTCCAGTACGGCCAGATCCCGGCGGTACGCCGGGCGCTGTCCGGCGCGGAGCGGCGCAGCAGCATCATCCGCGCCCCCGACACCGCCGAGCTGCTGCGCGAATCCGGGCACCGGACGCGGATCTACGCGCTGCAGGGCTACCTGTTCTTCCTCAACGCCCAGACGATCTATCGCCGGGCCGCCGCGGAGCCTGGTACCCTGCGCAGCCTGATCCTGGATTTCCGCGATTGCGTCGGGTTCGACAGCTCGGCACTGATCGCGTTCCGCAAGATCAGCCAGCTCGCCGAGCAGCGCGGCTTCGACGTGCTCCTGGTCCATCTGAGCCCGGCGGCCCGCAAGCAGGTCGAGCGCGGCGGTCTCGCCGGGCCGCGGCTGCGGACGCGCGACACCCTGGACGAGGCCCTGCGCGAGGCCGAGACCCTGTTGCTCACCGAGGTTGGCTCCGGCGGGGAGGGGGCTGTCGCGCTGTTTGCCGAGCACATGGCCGACCGGCTCGGCTGCACCCTCGCGCCGGCCGATTTCGCACCGTATCTCGCCGTCCGCACCCTGGCGGCCGGGGAGGCCCTGCTCCGCCAGGGCGAGGCGGCCGACAGCCTGTACTTCCTCGAACAGGGCGTGGTCTCCATCGAGATCGAGGTGCCCGGCCGCCCGAACCTGCGCCTGCGCACCACCACGGCCGGCACGGTGATCGGCGAGATCGGGCTCGTTCAGGGCGGACAGCGCACCGCCACCGCCATCGCCGAGAGCCCCTGCCGGGTGGTCGGCGTCGACCGGGCCGCCCTGGCCCGGATGGAGCGCGAGCGCCCGGACCTCGCCCTGTCCCTGCAGCGCTTCCTGATCCTGGAACTCGCCGGCAAGGTCGCCGACACCAACCGGCTGCTCGAGGCCGAGCTGACCTGAGACTTGATCTTTCCCATACACACGGGCTGCGTCCCTGGCGGCGTGATGGGGCACACAGGCCATCGCCCGAGACAGGGAGAAACCGGTTACCGAAGGGGTCTCTTGGAATAATGCGCTAAACCGTGAGGATCACGCGCCCCGTGGTGCGCCCGCCTTCCAGATCGGCATGGGCCCGGGCCACATCCCGAAGGTCGTATTCGGCCCCGATCGGACTGATCAATCCGTCTTGCAGAGCCGCGATCAAGTCGACGCTGCCGCGCTGATACAGCGTCGGATCGTTGGCGTAGGCGATCACGCTCGGCCGCATGAGGGCGACCGGACGGCCGCTCCCCAGAGTCTCGACGCGGACCGGCGGGATCGGCCCGGCCGGCTGGCCGAGGCTTGCAACCATGCCGAAGGGCCGGACCGCCGCGAAGGTCCGGGCCAGCATGCCGCCGCCGATGCCGTCGATCGCCAGATGCACGCCCTGCCCATCCGCCAGGGCCCGGGCCCGCTCGGCCCAGTCGTCCGCGCCGTGCAGGAGCACCACATCGGCCCCGGCCTCCAGCGCCAGCGCCCGCTTCCCTTCGGAGCCGACCGTGCCGATCACCTGCGCGCCGAGGCGCTTGGCCCAGCGGGTGACGATCTGTCCGAGTCCGTCGGCGGCGGCGTGGACCAGGATCCAGTCGCCGGGTCCGACGGCGCGGACCTTGTGCAGCAGCATATGGGCGGTCAGGCCGCGCAGCATCGTGCCGCCGACGACGTGGTCGGGCAGGGCGTCGGGCAGCCGCACCAGGCGTTCCGCCGGCAGGATCCGGGCCTCGGCATAGGCGCCCATCGGCTGGCCGTGATAGGCGACGCGGTCGCCGGGCTTCAGCATCGCGACCCCCGGACCGACGGCCTCGACCGTCCCGGCCCCCTCGAAGCCCAGCACCGCCGGATAGGCATCGAGCGGGTAGAGGCCGGTTCGAAAGTAGATATCGACGAAGTTCACGCCGATCACGGAGTGCCGGATGCGAACCGCACCCGGGCCGGGTTCGCCGAGGTCGATCTCGGTCGCCGTCAAGACTTCCGGCCCGCCGGGTCCGGCCATCATCATCGCTGTCGTCATGGTCCACCTCCTGCCCGGGCAGAGAACCGCGTTTTGATCTGCGCGAGAATTCGGGATCTCTTCACGGATCCCGTGCGAAACTTCACCGATGGTCGATTGGCAGGACCTCCACCACTTCGCGGTCCTCGCCCGGGCCGGCTCGCTCTCGGCCGCGGCGCGGGACCTCGGCGTCGATCACGCGACGATCGGCCGGCGGGTCGCGTCCCTCGAGGACGCCCTGGCGCTGCGGCTGATCGAGCGCCTGCCGCGCCGGGTCGCGCTGACCCCGGAGGGGATCGCCATCGCGGCCCTGGCCGCCGAAATCGCCGGGACCGTGCAGGCGATCGAGCGCCGCGCCCGGGGCTACGCGGCATCGCGGGTCGCCACGGTCCGGATCAGCGCGCCGCCCGCCCTGGCGGCCCGTCTCATCGCCCCGCAGGTCGCAGGCTTTCACCGTGCGCAACCCGGCATCACCCTGGTCCTGTCGGGCGCCGCCCGGATCGCGGCGCTCGACCGCGGGGAGGCGGAGATCGCCGTGCGCCTGAGCCGCCCCGACGATCCGGATCTCCTGATCCGCCGGATCGGCGTGATGCGGTTCGGGCTCTACGCGACCCCGGACCAAGCGGCGACGCCCCCGGAGGAGTGGACATTCATCGGCTACGATTCCGTCCTGGAGCACGTCCCGCAGCAGGCGTGGCTGCGGACCATGCTGGCGGGCCGACCAATCGTGTTCCAGGCCAGCGACCTGTTCGGCCAGAAGGAGGCGGCCCGGGCCGGCCTGGGCGCCGTCGTCCTGCCCCGCTTCCTCGGAGATGGAGACCCGACGCTGGTCCACCTCCCGGTGGAGCCAAAGCCGCCGTCCCGGGATGTCTGGCTCGTGACCTATCCCGACCTGAAACGGTCGCCCGTGATCCGCGCGGCGATGGATTTTCTAGCCCGGGTGATCGGCCAGGGATGCCCGGTCGGCGCGCAGGTTGAGTAGGTCGGCGCGCGGAGCCTTCAGAGATCGGCCTCACCATAGCCGAGCGGGGTGACGCGGAAGACGAACCGGATCTCGGCCTCGGCATCCGGCAGTGCCAAGGCGCTGACCGGCCCGGTGATGATCTTGGCGCCGCCATCCGGTCGCGCGGCGTAGCGGCCTTTGCGGCCGAGCGAGGCCAGGGCACGCAGGGCGTGCCGGGCCGCGCGGGGGCGCCAGGCGCCGTTCTCGCGGAGCCAGAGGGTTTCGTCCGCGGGCCACAAGCGCACGGGATGCCGGGCGCCGCGTCGGCGCGGTCCGGGCGCATGCGCATCATCTCGCACAATGGCTTCCGACTTTCGGGAGGAGAGGATCCCGAATCGAAGACCCATCGCGTCGCGGACGATCCGGGACGTCACGGGCGGACGCCCCAGGCCGCGGCGTGGAGCGCTCGGAGGCTGCCCATCGGGATCGCCGGGCGGATCCGGGGTGCAGGCGAGACCGAGCTGATGGCGACCAGCCGGACCAGCTCGGCGGCCAGTCCGGTATAATCCGCCAGATGCACGCCATCCGGATGAAGACCGGTGCGAGCGAGCCCCGAGCCACCGTCCCGCAGGGCCGCGAACGGGTCGAAGAAGCTGTGGCCGCCCGCCCGGCAGAGCGCTTCGAGGCGGTCCGAGAAGGCCGCGACGGCGGTGGGATCCCGGCCCGTCGCCCAGGCGCCGATCGGCGGGATTGCGGCGACGAAGACCTGCGCCGACCAGACCTCCAGGATCCGCAGGATGCGCCGGACCTCCGCTTCGAACCGGCGCTCGGTGGAGGCTCGCTCCGGATGCCGCCAGCGCAGGATGTCGTTGGTACCGATGATCAGCACCGAGGCCGCGCAGCGCATCGGCGCTCGCAGGTCCGCGAGAAGGGCCGCGCAATCGGCGGCGGTGCTGCCGCCGATGCCGAGATTGATGCAGGGCCGGCCACCGCAATCCGGCGTCCCGAGGAACTCGACATGCGAATTGCCGGCCAGGATCACGCTCTGCGGCCCGGCTTTGCGAAGCGCCGCGCGCAGAGCCGGGCCGCGCTCGGTCAGGCGGTTTCGAACGCACCGCCCGTGTCGCCAATGCCGGGCAGCCGTCGCGATCCAGGGTGCGTACATGGCGGTCCCGAACAGGCATGAGGGATCGGTCGCGCCGGGGCTGCTGCCCGGGCGCGGGGATGTGGCGTGAACCATGTCGTGACCGTGCCGCCGGCCAGATGTCTTGGTGTTACGGCGGCAGAAACATGTGTTTACTTTCGACCATCGACAGCGTGGCAAGCAGAACTTTGGATAACAACGCACGATGCCTTCGCCATGCATATGTGGGAATTTTTCACACGTCAATGGCTCAGCTGACGGAATAGCCTTCCGGACTTCACG
>Ga0182230_1000137_pt1 | contig 11621 bp, 13 predicted proteins | sample G6R1MG_28_FD_128384 | JGI IMG/M metagenome (GOLD analysis project Ga0182230, IMG submission 128384) | Miscanthus phyllosphere microbial communities from Michigan, USA - G6R1_NF_07NOV2016_LD1 MG | ecosystem: Host-associated > Plants > Phyllosphere > Phylloplane/Leaf | place: USA: Michigan...
ATGGTATGGGTAGCACACCATGCAGGCGCAAAGCTGCAGACCAATGCATGATGTAAATTGGGGTATACTCGACAATTATCTGAATTGTTGTGTAATGAAATGTATATTCCAAAATATTCTTGTAATACATATGCAAATAAGACACTATTGAATTTTTTTACTCAATAATAATTGATTGAATATTTATTTTCTGCACTGACGATCTGGTCGGATTATAAGCGTTCGAGAAGGCAGTATCTACTTCTGTCAACCTTTTCTCGGAAGCTAGCCGTCGCAAATCCCCCCTTTCCGGACATTCTTCCTCTCAAACCGAATGTATGAAAAACGACTGTTTTCCCGACTCGTACGGCTGCGTGCAGCAAGGTCCGAGAAGGGTGGGAACCTGACCTTGGCCTTTCGTCCCGAAGCGAACGTTCGGCATTCAACCCAACTGACCATTGAGAGATGTTCCAACGCGCCTCCTGAATGGACATCGCTTTCACCTCTTCGACCGCATGGACGGACCGTGCTTGCTCACCGCTCATCGGATACATGCCTCGCAGCAAGGCCATTGACGGCATACTGCGGATCGGTGTTTGGTATGTCTACCAACCAAGGCGAGTCGGTGAATGAGCGCAGACAGCAGATCCTCGAAGCGGGCCTCGCCACCCTGCGCGAGCACGGCTACGTCGGTTTCACCCAGCCGCGCGTCGCTGCCCGTGCCGGCCTGCGCCAGAGTCACATCACCTACTATCATCCGACGCGCCTCGACCTGCTCGCTGCGGTCGGTCGTGCTGCGGTGGACCGCCAACTCGCGGCCGTCGATGCCACCCTGGGCGCCCTCACCACGATCGATGAGGCAGCCGACGCCATCGCCGAACTCGTCACTCGCTACGAGAACACCCGCGTGCTCATGGCGCTCGTTCAGGCCAGCGATGAGGAGCCGCGGCTGCGCGAACTCTTCGGCGAACTGGTCGATGGCATCGCAACCCAAGTGACGGTGTTTCTCGGCCGCATTGGCGGTTCGCCCTTGGCCGAGGAGTCCGCCCGCTTCCTGCACGCTCTGTCCGTGGGGCTATCCGTCGTCAGCCTCGCAACGGGACGTCCGGACGGCAAGCAGCGCGCCGCCGGCATGCTCAAGACCGCGCTGCACCTCATTGTTGGAGGCTCCGGACCCGCTTAGCGGCCGTCCCCGGGGCGCACTCCAGCGATACTGCGACCTGGAGAAGCCCATGACGCCTTCTGTTCTCATCGTCGGCGGCGGCCCCGTCGGCATGACGCTCGCGTCCGAGCTGACACGCTACGGTGTCGCCGTGCGCATCGTCGATCAGGCGGCACACCGCACCGACAAGTCGAAGGCTATGGTGCTGTGGAGCCGCACGCTCGAACTCCTCGACCGCGGCGGCGCTCAAGGTGCCGCGCCCTTCGTCAACGCCGGGTTCAAGATCGAAGGCGTGACCTTCGTGGCGGGCGATGAAGTCGTCGGCCGCGTGGCCATGGACGCCATCCCGAGCGTTCATGCCTACGCGCTGGCCCTACCCCAGTCCGAGACCGAGCGGCTGCTGGAGGAGCGTCTCACCGAGCAGGGTCTCGCCGTCGAGCGTAGCACGCAGGCGACGTCATTCACGGTGGGTGCCGATGGCGTCGAGGCGACGCTCCAGCGCGCCGATGGCACGCAGCAGGCGGTCCGGGCGGACTGGCTGGTCGGCTGCGACGGTGCCCACAGCGCCGTGCGCCATGCGCTCGACATGCCGTTCGCAGGCGAGACGCTCTTGAGCGACTGGTTCCTCGCCGACGTGCACATGACGGGCTATCCCCGTCCCGACACGGACGCCTCGATCCACTGGCACCGCGACGGCGTCCTGCTGATTTTTCCGATCCAGGCCGGCCGCTACCGTATCATCGGGGACCTGCCCTACACCGACGCGAAGGTCGCCCCGGTGCCGACGCTCGAACAGGTGCAAGCCCTCGTCGATCGACGTGGTCCCGCCGGCACGACGCTGTTCGACCCAATCTGGCTGTCGGGCTTCCGCATCAACGGCCGCAAGGTCGCCGCCTACCGCCAGGGACGGGCGTTCCTGGCGGGCGACGCCGCACACATTCACAGCCCCGCGGGCGGCCAAGGCATGAATACGGGCATGCAGGACGCCGTGAACCTTGCCTGGAAGCTGGCGCTCGTGGTGCGCGGTCGAGCGGACGAAGCCCTGCTCGACAGCTATAGCTCGGAGCGTAGCGGGGTCGGCGACGAGGTACTCAAGGCGGCCGAACGGCTCACGAGCGTGGCCACCCTGAAGAACCCGGTGGCGCAGGGCGTTCGCAACGCGGTCGGGCGCCTGCTGCTCGGCCTACCGCGTGTCTCGCACGGCGTGGCCGACACGATGTCGGAAGTGGCGATCCACTACGCCGACAGCCCTCTCAACGGTCCGGGTACGCGCGAGGGCGTGCGGCCGGGCGAGCGTGTGCCCCCGGTCGCCGGACAGGTACCGGTCGGTGCCGGCACGGCGCCGCAGTTTGCTCTCTTTGCGGAACCGAGCGCGGCGATCGATGATCTCGTCGCCACGTTCGGCGACCTCGTCGAGGCCGACGTTCGACCGGCGCTGCACGCCGGTACGATCTCACTCGTGCGTCCGGACGGCTACCTCGCCTGCTCAGCCGCGAAGCCGGACGCGATCGCAGCCTATCTCGAACGGATCGCGGCGCATGCCGACCGAGCGCCAGCCGCGAAGCACGCACAGCATGCCTGAGGAGGCCGCCATGCCGATACCCATTCGCTTTGCGGGTTTGGAACTGTGCTTCCTCCAGGATGGCCAGGGGACCGACGGCGGCCTCGACCTGTTCACGACCGCCGTGCAGCCCGGCGCCGGCATGCCCATCGCTCACTACCACGAGAGCTGGGATGAGACTGTCTATGGCCTATCCGGGACGACGACGTGGACGGTCGCGGGTCGGGACATCGCCGTCGAACCAGGGGCGTCCATCTTCATCCCCCGGGGGGTCGTGCATGGATTTGCCAACCACTCGGACCACGCCGCGGTCTTCCTCAGCATCCTGACGCCCGGCATCCTGGGCCGAGCATATTTCGAGGAGACGGCCGCGCTCGTGAACGCGGGCTTTGCCGATCCTGAGGCCATGCGCGCGGTGATGCTGCGCCACGGCCTCGTGCCGGTGATGCCGACCTGAGGATTGCCCGAGAGCGGTACGGCGTGGCGGAGGGGCGGGCTTGTGGGGGCTTTGGCGACCGCGGTTATCGTCTTCTTGGCCATCGGTGCAGCGAGCCTCGTCGGCCTCGTCCTTGGGCAACGTCTTCCGGCCGGGCAGCTCGATGGGCAATCCCGGGATACCGTTCGGCTTGTGGCTGCTTTCCTCTCGACCCTGTCTGCACTCGTGCTCGGCCTGATGATCGCCGCGGCGAAGTCGAACTACGATGAGCGCAGCGGACAGCTGCGCCGCATCGCCGCCGATGTCGTCGCGCTCGACCGCGCGCTTGGCCGCTACGGCGTGGATGCGCGGGAGATCCGTGACCAGTTGCGTGCGGCCTTGATCGACGAACTGCAACATCGCGCGGCGGCTGACCCCACCGAGGATGGGAGTATCGCCCGTCCCGTGCGCGATGCCCGGTTGCTCGGTCTTCCGGACCGCATCCAAGCCCTCGCCGCGCAGAATGAGGGGCAACGCTCCGCTCGGGATCGAGCAGGCCAACTTGCCGACGGCATTGCTGCCACGCGCGTGCTCATGACCCAGGATCCCGGCGGGTCGATCCCACCCGCATTCCTGATCGTGCTCGTGTCGTGGCTGGCGGCGATGTTCTTGAGCTTCGGCCTGTTCGCGCGAGTGAACGCAACTGTGGTTGCAGCGCTGCTGTCTGGCGCCTTGTCGGTGGCGGGGGCGGTGTTCCTGGTCCTCGAACTCGATCAGCCGCTGACCGGGCTCCTGCGCTTGTCGGTCGAACCGCTGCGCCATGCCATCGAGATGATCGGAGGCTGAGCAGACGAAAGACGTGGTCCAGCCGTCTGACCGATGTTGAACGTCCGCATCATTATCTCTCCGATCGAAATCATATGGTCATCACCCACCTAACCCGGTCTTCAGTCGCCGTCCGTCAAACTGCCGGGAAGGGGACCTTCCGAGGGTCTGTGAAGGGTCTTGAGCGGTCCCCGCGGCTTGTCCGCTTCGATGCATCCGCCGCCCGGAAGCAGACGGGCGGAAAACCACCCGACCCAGCCATTCCGACGCGGCCGCCGATGTGGCTGAAGCTGGCCGAAAGCCGCTTGTCCGCTTTGGAGAAGGTCGGTCGGAAAAGCGGCCATCCTGCTTACGACCCAAGTAGGTCGTACCACTGATCATCGGAGCGGCCGGAAAGCGGTCATAGACCCGCTCCCCATTCCTATGGCCTACGGTGATCTGTGCACACCTGTCAGCGTCGCGCGACGAAACGGCGAAGCTTGCCGGGGCCATCCTTCGTGATAGCCTTGCCGTGCCCGAACGCGACGGCCTGGAAGTCGAGCGCCGCGAGCTTGCGTTGGCTGGCCCGCCCTTCCGCCTCGTTCTCGAAGGCGATCGGGTCACTCACACCCAGGATGTTGATGAACGTATCGCCGCCAAGCAGAAGCCGTCCGCCTTGCCACATCAGCGCGACCTGTCCGGCGCAATGACCGGGTACGTGTGTAACGTGCAAGCCACCCAAGATCGGCAGCGTCTCACCGTCAGCGATGTGCTGGTCGATCGGGAACGGCTGCATGCGCTCGTTCTGGTCCCAAACAAGCTTGTACATCAGGGCGTGCACGAGGCCGGGCGCAGGGGCCATCGGCCGGAACGGGCCGCCGCTTTCCGCTAGGGGAGCGTCGGCAGCGTGCATGTAGGTCCGTGCCCCCGTCGCGCGGACGATGGCGGCCGCGCTCCCGATGTGGTCGGGATGCCCATGCGTGAAGACGAGGTGCTTCAGGTCTGAGGGACGCCGACCGAGCTTGTTGATCGCGTCGAAAACGATCTGCTCTTTGCCGGGGAAGCCTGCATCGATCAAGGCCAGTTCCTCGCCCTGACGGAGCAGGATGGCGTTGCCGTTGCCCAACGCCAACAGCCAGGCATCCTCGACGATCTGCTGCATATCATGACCTCTGGGTCGTCGTGGTGGGCGGGATGCGCTCCCACCCAGGCCGTGTTACCATTGGCAACATACGCTGAATGTTACCACCGTCAACACCCCGCACGAGGTTCTCGTGAACACAGTCGCGTCAGCAGCCCCGTACCATCACGGCGATCTGCGCCGTGCCCTTCTCGACAGCGCCACGGCGATCCTAACGGAGACGGGGCGGTGGGACTTCTCACTGCGCGAGGTCGCCCGCCGCGCCGGGGTGAGCCATGCGGCGTCCTACCGGCATTTCACGGATAAGGAGGCGCTGATCGCCGCGGTGGCACTCACGGGTTACGAGACGCTGCATACCCGCATGACCACGGCGATCGATGCAGCCACGGGTGAGGTCGGGACGCTGCGTGCCATCGGGCAAGCCTACATCGGGTTTGGTGTGGCGAACCCCGCCCTCTACCGGCTGATGTTCGGCCAAGCCCTGCCCAGCATCGAGGGCCTTCCGCCAGCGGTCTTGGCTGTTCTGACCGAGGCGCGTGCGGTGCTACGGGGCGTGATCCTGGCCGGTGCACGCGCGGGCGCATTCGCGATCGACCCGGAGGATGAGCAGGAGGTCTCGGTGGCGGTCGTCACCGCATGGTCGCTTGTTCACGGGTTCACGCTCCTGACGATCGATCGTGTGGTGGATCGCGAGGTTCGCCCCCAGGTGATCGACGCCTTAGCGGCCCGCGTCGCCGAACGCCTGATCATCGGTCTGTTGCCGACACAAGGTAGAAAATAGGTTTGATGCCGGTTCGCCTGCGGATCGGGATCGCTCTAGCGCAAGCAGGCGATGATGTCAGCGTATGCGACGCCGGAAACCATACAGTCTCTTATCCACCCATCCCGGTCGCAGGCGACAGTCAGCCGGGTTGCCCGTGAGCGGACATTCCCAGGGTCAGCGAAGGGTCGATAGCAACCTGAACGACCTGTCGGATATCCGAACGTTTTCCCGACGGCAATGAGGAGCTCTCGCTGAGCCGCCCTAAATGGGCTCGTTTTTGTCGGAGAAACGTGTCGGCTTTTCTATTGCCGGAGAAACGCGCTTTGGGCACTGTCCCGACATGCTCGTCGGATATGCCCGCGTCTCCACCCAGGATCAGAACCTTGACCTTCAGCGCGACGCACTCACACGCGTTGGCTGCGAGCGCCTGTTTGAGGAGAAGAAGTCTGGCAAGGCCGGCACCAAGCGCCCAGCCTTCGACGCGGCGCTCGCCTTCCTGCGCCCCGAGGACGTGCTCGTGGTCTGGAAGCTCGACCGCCTCGGCCGCTCGCTGGTCGAGATGATGCGCACCATCGACGGCTTGCGGGTGAAGGAGGTCCACTTTCGCTCACTCACCGAGCAGTTCGACAGCGCCACCGCACACGGCCGCTTTGCTCTGCAGATGCACGGTGCCATGGCCGAGTACTTCCTAGACCTCAACCGCGAACGCACCATGGAAGGCCTGAAGGCCGCGCTCGCTCGGGGTCGCAAGGGTGGACGGCCAAAGAAGCTCAGCGAAGCCGACCTGGAGGCGGCCCGGGCCATGCTCGCGGCCGGCACGATCAGCGTGGCCGAGATCGCCAAGCGTATGGGCGTCAATCGCGACACCTTCTACAGCTACTTCCCCCGTGCCCGCGCCAACAGCATCGCGGTCAAGCCGTGAACCCGCGCATGACACGTGTGGCTCCGGCGTTCTGCCGGTCCCGACCCAATGGATGTAACGGCAGACCGCGTATCCCGCTGCGTACCTCCGCTGGCCTCGCGGGGCTGTCGCTCACCGTCCGGCCCGAGATTATCGAAGCCTCATGACGATCAGCCGCCCTCAGCTCGCTGACGCCCTGCTCACGGCCACGCACATCGCCGAGCGGAACCTAATCGCGGCATTTATCGCCGATGCGGCGACTGAGCCCGCGCCCAACCCATTCCCAAACACCAGCGTCGGCGCTGTGCGACAGATCTGGCGGCAGCGCGCCGCGGAGTTCCAGTCGTTTGACGTTCAAGTGGCGGGGCTCATCTGTCTGCTCGCGGCCTTGTCGGACATGAGCGTGAGCGAGCCGTTGGTACAGGAGATCCTACGTGCGGGGCCTCACACGGCAAACGTGTTCCACCAGGGTGCCCACTGCCAGATCGTAGGCGCCGTTTTATACGGTAAGCCCGGACATGCGCTGCCGGATGCACCGGCCATGCCGCTTGTGCACCGTGGTCCCAAGCGACGCGCCCGAACCGCCGTGGGGCAGCTCGACCTATTCATGTGAGCGGTACAGCCATGGCTGGGGTGTGCAGCTTTCAGCCGTGGGTATGGACATGTGCTTCCTCGGCGCCTTGATCGCCGCGGAAGCAGCCCCTGTATCAATCCGAAAAGGTGATTTCGGGGTGATACTCGTTAGATTGGCGTGTAAGAACCTCTCAGCAATCCGAATTCCGCGGCAGGCAATTATGGAATATGAAAAGGTTGAGGTCACCCCGGCACAGCTTCTTCTCGATCCGAACAACTATCGTTTCCACGATATTCGTGGCTATCGAGAGGTAAAGCAAAAGTCACGATATCAAGAGCCGGGCGTTCAAGAGAAAGCCCTCAGCTTATTACGCGACACTACAGCTTTTGACTTAGGAGCATTGCGTGATTCAATCCGTACGAACGGTTACATACCGGTCGAGCAGATTGTCGTTGTTCCCTACGATACTACTGAGGATGGCACCGCTCGATATCTAGTTATCGAAGGAAACCGAAGGGCGGCTTCGGTGAAAACGTTGCTATTGGACAATCTTTCAGGGGCTATCGATCTTACCGAGGACGTCAAACTTTCAATAGAAAAAGTCTCTGTTGTTCTACTTAAAGGAGCAGATACGGAAATAAGTTCGTATCAGCGCACCCTCATGGCAATCCGCCACGTAGCAGGCATCCGAGAGTGGGGGCCATACCAACAAGCTAAGCTTGTTGTTGAAATGTTTGAAGAGGAGGGCGCAAGCTTAGGCTCTGTTGCTCAGAAAATTGGTATCTCCTCGAAGGAGGTAGCGCGCCGTTATCGTGCATCAAAGGCTCTCCGCCAGATGGAGGATGATGAAGAATTTTCTGAGTCTGCAGAACCACATTTGTATAGTTTCTTTCACGAGGCTGTTTCTCAGCCCAAAGTTCGTGACTGGCTGGGTTTCAACAATGACACTTACAAGGCCGAAAATAACGAAGCCCGAAGGTTATTTTTTGAGTTGCTCAGCCCCACCGAGATAGATGGCGAAAAGCGTCCGCCAAAATTAACAAGCGCCAATCAGCAAGTGCGCCAACTAAAAGACATTGTTTCAAAGGAGTATGCACTTGAGGTATTGGCTGATCCAGAAAAAACCTTCGATGATGCAGTCCAAGCGTCCCATGCGGATATCGTAGAGACAGATGAAGGCGTTGTTGAACGATCGATTGCTTCAGCAATCACCTCATTAAAAAAGCCTGGGCTTGCATACATGGAAGCTGGCGACAACGCGAAAGTATTATGGGCTGATTTGATTTCACAAATAGAGAAGATTAAGAAGATATTTCCTCAATGACTCCTAAAGCGCTCGTAAGTGCGATCGAGGTTCGGCTGGGAATATCAGGCAAGCCAATACAGCTACGAGATGCTATAGAAAGCGAGCTTCTACGAAGCGGCGTCGGCGTAGCTACCGCTGCCGAGGTGGTTGATCAAGTCAAAGATAAGGTTGCTAGCGAAATACTGCGACGAAAAGAAGCTCGCGATGCCATGGGTGAGATTGCCATATTGCATCTCCACGGTTCTCAAAATGAGCTAGTACATGGCTCATCATTTGTATTTTCTACCGACTCGCATTCGATCCGCCAAGCTAAAATAAACCGGCGATCTGTAGATGAAATTTACCGGTCGCTGAAAGGACTCAACTTTTCACAATTCGAGCTTTTCGGAAGCCGTGTTTTGAACGAAATCGGGTGTCCGACCCCAAAAGTAACTCAACATGCCGGTGATCAAGGGATAGATTTTTATGGTGATTTATCTGTTGGAGGGCTATTGGGATTTGATCCTGGGGTTGCCCATCTCCTGCATCAAACAAGAGTGATTTTGGTAGGACAAGCAAAACATTATCCAAATTCAAATATCGGTCCATCTACCGTAAGAGAACTAGTTGGTGCTCTTTCGCTTTCCAGGACATTCACGTTCTCGAGCGATAATATTGACTTGCTGAGCGAGGTTAAATTACGCCCTTTCTCACCAGTCTTAGCACTGCTTTTCAGTACCGGCGACTTTACGAAAGGTGCGCGCAATTTGGCAGCTAAAGCCGGTTTGATCGTATTTTCAGGCTGGCAACTTTCTGTGTTCCTGGCCGATAAAGGCATAGGGATTGTTGAGCATAATGGCGAAAAACAATTTGACCCTGTCAAATTCGGGGAGTGGCTTTCTTAAAATCTTGGGAGACGGCTGATCGTCTGCCGGCTGATGTTGAAGCTGCGGGCGATGCTCGCCACCGGTTCCCCATCCACATCACGGCGTCGCACTGCCTCGCGCAGCGCTTCGGGCAGCTGAGTTGGGTCGGAAGCGGACCCTGGGCGGTTCCATAAATGCGTTTATGGGAATTTCCTGCCCTCGCGCGTGCGAAGCTGACTACTGCCGCTTGGCCTTAAACCCCACGCGCCAGCTGTCCTGAAGCTCGCGCTCCTCGTCCTCCTCCTCCTCGTCCACGCTCTCGGCGTGCAGGAGCATAAGAGCGAACCCGTCCCGTTGCGCATAGACCTGTTCGTAGATCTTGGGCGCCCTCTCCCCACGCTTCACGTTGACCCACAGGTCGGCGACGCACTCCGCGAAATCACTCGCGACGCCGCGATCGTGCGGGCCACGGTGCAGAAGCGATCTGGCGGGCACGGCTCGGCCAGGCGAGCACGTGAGGAAAGGGAACTTGAAGCCTTTGTAGTTCCGCAGCAATACGCCGTCTTTAACGACAAGTATGGCGATGTTTTCGCTGTGCTGCTGTACATAGGCGCGGGCCATCGCCTCTTTGCTGACCTTGTAGTCCCGCGCCAATGCGGGGATGTGCTGAAGATCCGGCTCGCGGAAGCCAGCCATACTGCGCCTCAGCATGGTGGGCGGCACCAGGATAAGCGATGAGAAACGGTTGGCCTCCACCTCCATCCGCTGCCGCCGGTCACCCTCCTTGGGCTTGAGCCGGAGCATGTCCGCACGGGAGCAGAGGAACTTGCCCGCCTGATCCGGGATGTGGAGCGGCATCAGAAAATGCCCGAGCTCGTGCCCGATGGTGAAGCGGCGGCGCTCCTCGACACCCTTCTTCACCAGGATGATGCCTTCTGACCGGTCGGCGTCGGTGATCAGGCCACCCTCGAAACCATCCGTGTCGAGATCCTGAATCGCCATGATGTCGAGCTGGCGGCACAGATCCTCGATCGGCACCGGGATCGGTAGCTCCGGCTCGGACTGAAGGATGAGTCTGACGATGGCTTCCGGGGAGCCGACGTCGGCGAGATCCATCCGGCAGACCGGCATCAATCCTATCCCTGCTTCGCTTTGAAGTGCTTCATCAAGGACAGAACGGCTTCTCGATCGTTTTCGCTAAGTTCCTGCAAATTACGGTACAGAACCATCGCGCCTTCATCCTCTGCCGGCGGCGCCTCTCCGACCAGATAGGAGACCGTCACAGAGAAATGTTCTGCGAGCTTCTTCAGCAGATCCATAGAAGGATTTTTGCTGCCGCCGCGCTCGATCTCCCAGATGTGGGCCTTCGATGCCCCGAGCGCGTCCGCCAGTCCCTGTAGTGACTGGTTGTGCTTGACCCTCAGCTCTTTGATGCGAGCCCCGATGCTCATCCTTACCCCGTCCATCACGCCGCGGACCTGTCCTGCGGCGCGTTCCGTGTACCCGTTTTGTTCACAGGCGCAAACGATAGCGTACCGCTACACCTTGACGCGCGCAATCGTTCGATATGTCTATACGATATCGTTCTAGACAGTTGACGCCCGTCGCCGTTCGTTATAACTATACGAAATCGGCCAACCAGAGGGGGTTGGTTCGAAAATTGAGAGGTAAAAAATGTACGGTACGGCAGTGAAGAAGGCGCCCATTGGGACGCGCGTGCATACGGGCGACGCCTGCCCGGAGAGCGGGGTCTGGAAGGTGGACGGCTACCCCACCACCACGGCGCCGATCGCGAAGCACAACCGAATGCCGCCCTACGGCGGCAAGGCGGTGGTCTGGGCGCTTATCCAGTACGCCTGACCGATCTACCTGCTTGGACTAGAGGCCCGCTTCGGCGGGCCTTTTCCGTTTGTGGGATCGAGCTGCCCTCACCGACCGACCGCACCGGGTCTGGCGTCACGCCGGCCGCCCATGCATGGAGCGCCATGGCCTACTTCGAGCATTCGATCGGCGGCGTGGCGCTCGACCTCGCCCACCTGGAGCCACGCACCGTCGCCTTCTTTGTTCAGAAGGTGGCGCGCGAGGTGGCGATCGACGTGAAGTTCTCCAACCACTGCTTCACGGTCGGGTTCGAGGAGGGTGTGCACGACCCCGCGCACCGGATCATGGA
>Ga0182230_1000138_pt1 | contig 11544 bp, 12 predicted proteins | sample G6R1MG_28_FD_128384 | JGI IMG/M metagenome (GOLD analysis project Ga0182230, IMG submission 128384) | Miscanthus phyllosphere microbial communities from Michigan, USA - G6R1_NF_07NOV2016_LD1 MG | ecosystem: Host-associated > Plants > Phyllosphere > Phylloplane/Leaf | place: USA: Michigan...
GCCGGCACCACCGGCTTCAACATCACCTTCGACGCCCGCTACGTCTGGATGCGCCAGAAGCGCATCCAGGGCTCGCACTTCGCCCACCTCAAGCAGGCCTCGGCCGCCAACCAGTTCGTGATGGACCGGCGCGTCGATCCCTGCATGAGCGAGGTCTTCCCCTGGGACAAGATTCCGGCGGCGCACACCAAGATGTGGAAGAACCAGCACCCGCCGGGCAACATGGCCTGCCTGGTCAACTCCCCCCGTGCCGGCCTGCGCACGGTCGAGGACGTGATCGAGGCCGGCCCGCTCAAGCGCTGACGCCGCCCCCGGCCTCCGCATCCGAGCGGGGGCCGGGCAGCCGGCCCACATCCCGATCGTCGTCGCACCCCTTGTCCCCGGCCCGGCCGGGAGCGAGAACGGCCGCGCGCGTTCCAGCACCCGAGCCGGGTCGATGACCGATTCGGCGTGAGGCGTGCGGACGAGCGGGGTGTCGGGCGCGGCCCGGCCTCGGTACTGGGGGTTCTGGACTTGGCCGGCGACGACGATTCTTACGTGTACGACGAGGCGACGGGTGAGTGGCTCCCGCCCGGTCAGGCGAGTGCTGCGGCGGCGCCCGGACCGGCGGAGGTGCGCGATTCGGCCGGCAACGTCCTGGCCGACGGCGACTCGGTCACGCTGATCAAGGACCTGAAGGTCAAGGGCGCGAACCAGACCCTGAAGCAGGGCACCGTCATCCGGTCCATCCGCCTCACGGACGATCCCGAAGAGATCGATTGCCGCCATGACACCATCAAGGGGCTCGTCCTGCGCACCGAGTTCGTGCGCAAGCGCTAGATCGTCAGGGTTTCAAAAGGTCCGGGACCTTTTGCGGGTCCAGGGCCGCGCCCTGGGTCGAGCGAAGCGCGATGCCATCGGGGCTCTGCCCCGATACCCCGCCAAAGGGCTGAGCCCTTCGGAAGCCCGGCCTCTCACCGGCGCTTGGACTCCTCCTGCGGGAGATGCCGCCCGTAGGCTTCCTGCTTCTCCGCGCGTTCCTGGATCAGGTCGGCATAGGCCTGCTGCATCTCGGGGGAGACGCTGACGCTCTTGCCCTTGGTCGGCTTGCGCTTGGGCGCCTTCTTGAAGGTGTTGTTGGTCTCGCTCATGCCGGGCTCCACGTCGGACCATGGCGGCGGCGCGCGGCCGGCTGGAGGTCCGAGTCGAGTCCCGATTCGGAGTCCGGGCCGGCCCGCGAGGCCGGACTCCTGCCCTCTAGCGCATCGCGCGGCCGCGTGCACGGGACCGGGGCGCGTCGTCAGGTCGATTTCCGCCCCGCATGGGGGCTGACATCTTCGATCTGGCGCGCTGCGGAGCCCTCTGCCAAGGTTGCCGCGTCGAGCGTCGGGGGCGGCGATGGATTCGCGTGAGGCGGGGCACGGATCGGGTCGGTCGATGGCGTCGCGGGGCCGGCGGACGGCCCCGCTCCTGACAGCCGCCCTCCTGCTGGGCTGCCTGACGGCGCCGGGACTCGCCCAGGACCATCCGGCCCCGAGCCGGCCCGCCCTGAAAGCCGCGTCCCCTGCCCGGCCCGCCGCGCCCGACCCGGCCTTCGAGGCGGCCCGGGCCGCCTTCGAGGCGCTGCCCGAGGCGGAGCGCAAGGCGATCCAGGACGCGCTGGTCTGGACCGGCGATTTCAACGCCGTGGTTTCAGGGGCGTTCGGGCGCCGGACCTACGACGCGCTGACGGCCTACCGAACCCGGGCCGGCGGACCCAATCCCCTCGATCCGCGCGAACGGGCCGCGTTGCTCGCGGCGGGCGAGGCGGCCAAGGCCGCGGCGCGCTTCCGGGTCGCAACCGATCCCGCCAGCGGCGCGGTGATGGGCGTGCCCGAGCGGCTGCTGTCGAAGCGCTCTGCCCTGCAAGCCGGCACCCGCTGGCAGAGCGCGGACGGGCGCGTGACCCTCGAGACCCGGGCCTTCCCGCCGGGGACCGAGACCCTGGACCACCTGTTCGACGAGGCCACGGCGCCGCGTCCCAACCGCAAGATGACCTACAGGCTGCGGCGTCCGGATTCCCTGGTGGTCACCGCCGAGACCGGACCCGGCCTGTCCTACATCCGCTACGATGCCGGGTCGCAGGGCGTGCGCGGCTTCCTGATCGGCTACGACCGCGCCCTGGCGCCGGAGGTCGGCCGAATGGTGATCGCGGTGGCCAACGCCTTCGAGCCGTTTCCGGCGGCGGTCGCGGCGGCGCCCGCCAAGCCCGCTGCGGGCGTCCCATCCGCGACGGCTGCCCCACTGCCCCTGAGGGGACCCGCTGAACCTGCCGAGGGGGCGGGAACCGGGCTCGTGGTCGCGCCGGGGCGCGTGCTCACCGCATCCGCTGTCCTGGAAGGCTGCGCCGCGCCGCGCATCGGGCAGACGCCCGTCCGGGTGCTCGCCACCGATCCGTCCGGCCTCGCGCTGCTCGAGGCGTCGGGCGCCCCGGCTCCGGCCCGGGTGGTGGTGCGGCCGGATCCGCTCGCGGCCGAAGAGACCTTGATCGCCCTTGCCCCTGGAGCGGACAGGGTTCAGGCGGCACCGGCGACGGCCGTCACGGGCGGCGTGATCGTACCGCTGCAGCCGGGCGGGGCCGGGGCGCCGGTGCTCGATCGGTCGGGCCGTCTCGTCGGGCTCGTCGCCCGCTATCCGGCGGCGCCGCGCCGGGTCGCCGGCATCGTGCCGCCCGGGCGCCTGGCCCTGGTGCCGGCGAAGGCCGTCGCGGCCTTCCTGGCCGGCCAGGGCATCGCCGAGGCGAAGCCGCGTCCGGATGGCGGGCCCGGCGCTCTGGCCCCCGCGCTCGTCGCGATCGCCTGCCGGTAGGCTCGGCCGCCGCGGTTGGTCGTGGACGATCCCGCCGGACCGAGATCCGGTCCGGCGGGCCCTGCGTCCGAGAGGGTGTGCGGGGCTTAGAGCCGGCCGGTGACCAGCAGGACGATCAGCACGATCAGCAGGATGCCGCCGAGGCCGAAGCCGGGGCCGCGATAGGCGCCGCCGCCCAGGAAGCCGCCGCCGCCGAAGGCCAGGATGATCAGGATGATGAGGAGAATGGTAACGAGGGACATAGAACGGGCTCTCCGGACGGTCGCGCTGTTGCGAGCGTGACCGTTCAAACGCTGCGACAATCCGTTCCGTTCAACGCAGGGCCACGCTTTTGTGAGGATATTGTCCGGATGAGGCTGTAGTTCTCAAGCGTGCCAATCCGGCAACACATCCTGCGGCGCCTCGAGCCAGCCCGGCACCGGCAGGTTCCGTTCGGTCAGGAAGGCCGGATTGAACAGCTTCGAGGCGTAGCGCGCCGCCCCGTCGCACAGGATCGTCACCACCGTGTGGCCGGGGCCGAGTTCCCGCGCCAGCCGGATCGCCCCGGCGACGTTGATGCCGGACGAGCCGCCGAGCGATAGGCCTTCTTCCCGCATCAGCCCGAAGACGATGTCGAGGGCCTCCCGGTCGGGGATCCGGAAGGCGTGGTCCGGGGTGAAGCCGTCGAGGTTCCGGGTGATGCGGCCCTGCCCGATCCCCTCGGTGATCGAGGAGCCCTCCGCCTTCAGGGTGCCGGTCGTGTAATGCGCGTAGAGGGCGGAGCCCTCCGGGTCGGCGAGCGCGATGCGCACGCCCGGGTTCCGGGCCCGCAGCGCCGCCGCGGTGCCGGCCAGCGTCCCGCCGGTCCCGGCGGCGCAGACGAAGCCGTCGACCCGGCCATCGGTCTGGTCCCAGATCTCCGGGCCGGTGCCGTCCACATGCGCCTGCCGGTTGGCCACGTTGTCGAACTGGTCGGCGAAGAACGCCCCGTTGGCTTCCGTGGCGGCGAGCTTCTCGGCCAGCCGCCGGGCGACGTGGACGTAGTTGTTCGGGTTGGCGAACGGCACCGCCGGCACCTCGACGAGGCGGGCGCCGGCGAGCCGCAGGGTCTGCTTCTTCTCCTCGGACTGGGTGACCGGGATGACGATCAGCGTCCGGTAGCCGCGCACGGAGGCGACCAGGGCGAGGCCGATGCCGGTATTGCCGGCGGTACCCTCCACGATGGTGCCGCCCGGCCGGATCAGGCCCCTCGCCTCGGCATCCTGCACGATGGCGAGCGCCGCCCGGTCCTTCACCGACAGGCCCGGATTGAGGAACTCGGCCTTCCCGAAGATCTCGCAGCCGGTCGCCTCGGAGGCGCGGCGCAGCCGGATCAGCGGCGTATCGCCGATCGCGGCGAGGACGTCGGGACGGGCGGTGCGATTTGGCGTCGTCATGCGTAGGAGCCTAGGCGGATGTGCGGTGTCTGACGAGGTTCACCCGAACACATGCCCCCCGTTGATCCGCAGGCCGACCGGGTGGCCGGCCGGATGGCGGACGCCGTCGAAATCCTCAACCGCCAGCACGCGTCCCTCGGTATCCACCACCTCGATCCGCTGGCGGCCCTGGGTGCGGTAGGAGCTGCGCACGGTGCCGGAGAGATGCGCCGCCTCGGGCTCGGCGAGCTGCAATTGCCAGGGGCGGACGTAGAGCTTGACCGGGCCGATGATCCCGGCCGGCGCCGCCACCGGCGTCTCCCGGCCCCGCACCAGCACCCGGCCGCCCTCGGCCAGCGCTTCCACCTCGACGTGGTCGCCCAGGAACTTCATCACGATTGCGGAGGCCGGGTGCTCCTGGACCTCGTCCGGGGTGCCGACCTGCTCCAGGCGGCCGCGGTCGAGCACCGCGACCCGGTCCGACAGCTCCAAAGCCTCGTCCTGGTCGTGAGTGACGAAGATCGTGGTCTGGCCGGTGCGGTCGTGGATCTCGCGCAGCCAGCGGCGCAGGTCCTTGCGGACCTGGGCGTCCAGGGCGCCGAACGGCTCGTCCAAGAGCAAGACGCGGGGCTCGACGGCGAGCGCCCGGGCCAGCGCCACCCGCTGGCGCTGGCCGCCGGAGAGCTGCGACGGGTAGCGGTCGCCGAAGCCCGAGAGGCGGATCAGGTCGAGCAGGTCGCCGACCCGACGCTTGATCTCGGCCTTGGCCGGGCGATCGGCCCGGCGCCGCGCGTTCAGCCCGTAGGCGATGTTGTCGGCCACGCTCATGTGCTTGAACAGGGCGTAGTGCTGGAACACGAAGCCCACGGCCCGCTCCTGCACGGCCAACCCCGTGGCGTCGTCGTTGCCGAACAGGATCCGGCCCCGGTCCGGCGCGTCGAGCCCGGCGATGATCCGCAGCAGCGTCGTCTTGCCCGAGCCCGAGGGGCCGAGCAGGCCGAGCAGCTCCCCCGCCCGCACGTCGAGCGACAGGTCGTGCAGCACCGCGGCCGTGTCGAAGGTCTTCGAGATGTCCTCGACCCGGATCGCCGTCGAGGGACGATCAGTGAGCCCGGCCGGCCGCGAGCTCGCCCGCGAAGCGCCATTCGAGGATGGATTTGAGGATGAGGGTGAGGAGGGCAAGGACAGCGAGGAGCGTAGCGACGGCGAAGGCGGCGACGAAGTTGTACTCATTATAGAGGATCTCCACGTGGAGTGGGATGGTGTTGGTCAGGCCGCGGATGTGGCCGGACACCACCGACACCGCGCCGAATTCGCCCATCGCCCGGGCATTGCAGAGGAGCACGCTGTAGAGCAGGCCCCAGCGGATGTTCGGCAGCGTCACCGTGCGGAACGCGTGCAGGCCCGAGGCGCCGAGCGTCAGGGCGGCCTCCTCCTCCGCGGAGCCCTGCTCCTGCATGAGCGGGATCAGCTCGCGGGCGACGAACGGGAAGGTCACGAACACGGTCGCCAGCACGATCCCTGGCAGGGCGAACAGAACCTGGATCCCGTGGTCCAGCAGCCAGGAGCCGAACAGGCCCTGCGAGCCGAACAGCAGCACATAGATCAGACCCGAAACCACCGGCGAGACCGAGAACGGCAGGTCGATGAGGGTGATCAGCAGCGACTTGCCGGGGAACTCGAACTTGGCGATCGCCCAGGAGGCCGTCAGGCCGAACACCACGTTGAACGGCACCGCGATCGCCGCCACCGTCAGCGTCAGGCGGATCGCGCTCCAGGCATCCGGCTCCCGGAACGCGGCCAGGAACGCCTCGATCCCCTTGGAGAAGGCCTGGGTGAAGACCGCGATCAGCGGCAGGACCAGGAACAGCGCCAGGAACGTGATCGCGATCCCGATCAGCACGATTCGGGTGCCGGTGCCCTCCGAGGCGACCGGCTCCGCGTGCGCGGTGGGCGGAAGGGTCGGGGAGAAGATCTCAGACATAGCCGAAGCGCCTCCGGCTCCAGGCCTGGATCAGGTTGATGGCGAGCAGGGTCAGGAACGAGATGCCCAGCATGATCGTGGCGATCGCGGCCGCGCCGCCGTAGTCGAACTCGGACAGCTTGATCACGATCAGGAGCGGCGCGATCTCCGACACGTAGGGCAGGTTGCCGGCGATGAAGATGATCGAGCCGTATTCGCCGACCCCCCGGGCGAAGGCCATGGCGAAGCCGGTCAGCACCGCCGGGATCAGCGGCGGCAGCACCACCCGGGTCAGGGTGGCGAACCGGTTGGCCCCGAGGGTGGCGGAGGCCTCCTCGATCTCCTTGTCGATCTCGGCGATCAGCGGCTGCACGGTCCGCACCGCGAAGGGCAGCCCGATGAACACCATGGCGATGAAGATCCCCACCGGCGTATAGGCCGCCTGGATACCGAGCCGGGCGAGCGGCGCGCCGAGCAGACCGTCCGGCGCATAGAGCGAGGCCAGCGCGATGCCGGCCACCGCGGTCGGCAGCGCGAAGGGCAGATCCACGGCCGCATCCACGAGCTTGCGGCCCGGGAAGCGGTAGCGGGTCAGAACCCAGGCGACCAGGAAGCCGAAGACCGAGGCGGTGAGCGCCGCGACCGCCGACACGCCGAAGCTCAACCGCAGGGCGCTGGAAACCCGCGGATCGGTGGCGACGTACCAGATCCCCGAGATCCCGAGGCCGGACGCCTTGGCGACAAGCCCGGCGAGCGGCAGCAGCACGACGAGCCCGAGGCAGGTCAGCGTGTAGCCGAAGCTGAGCCCGAAGCCCGGGATCACGCTCGGACGGCGGAAGGTCCGTTTTCGACGCGGCGTCTCGACCATGATTCCCGCCTCAGCGGCCGGCCCGGCTCAACCGGTCGAACAGGCCGCCGGCGTCGAAGTTCCGCTTCTGGATCTCGTCCCAGGAGCCCTGCATGTCCTCGATCTTGAACAGCTTGATCTCGGGGAGCTGGGCCAGGTCGGCCGGGGCCGCCGCCTCACGGCGGATCGGGCGGTAATGGTGCTTGGCGAAGATCGCCTGCGCGCGGTCGCTGTAGAGGAAGTCGAGATAGGCCTGGGCGGCCTTGGTGGTGCCCTTGCGCTCGGCGTTGACGGCCACGAGGGCCACCGGCGGCTCGGCGTAGATCGAGGTCGGCGGCGACACGATGTCGAACTTGTCGGCGCCGAATTCCTGCAGCACCAGATAGGCCTCGTTCTCCCAGGTCGGGAGTACGTCGCCCAGCCCGCGCTGGGCGAAGGTGACGGTGGAGCCGCGGGCGCCGGTGTCGAGCACCGGCACGTTCTTGTAGATCTGCCCCACGAAGGCGTCGGCCTTGGCGGCGTCCTTGTCCTGGCCGTAGGCGTAGCCCCAGGCCGCCAGGAAGTTCCAGCGGCCGCCAGCCGAGGTCTTGGGGTTCGGGGTGATCACCTTCACGTCGGGCTTGGTCAGGTCGGCCCAGTCCTTCACGCCCTTCGGATTGCCCTTTCGGACCAGGAAGACCACCGTCGAGGTGTAGGGGGTGGCCTCGTTGGGAAGCTTGGTCCGCCAGTCGTCGGGAATCTTGTGCGTGAGCTTGGCGATGGCGTCGATGTCCGACGGGATGCCCAGCGTGACCACGTCGGCATCGACCCCGTCGATCACCGTGCGGGCCTGGGCGCCCGAGCCGCCGTGCGAGGCGCGTACCGTGATCGCCTCGCCGGTCTTGGCCTTCCATTCCTCGGCGAAGACCGCGTTGATGTCGCGGTAGAGCTCCCGGGTCGGGTCGTACGAGACGTTCAGCAGGGCGGTCTCGGCGGCAGCCGGCAGGAGGCCGCTGAACAGGCTGGCACCGACCAGCATCGACAGCCCGAAGGCCCGGTTCCTGACCGACCCGTTCTTCATCACGCCCGCTCTCCAAGCCGCCGACGGTCGCGCCGCCGAGGGGCGCACCCAGTCGACCCTGGATCGTTCGTTTTATCGAACGAAGTCAAGTCTTGGGCGCAGGATCGCGCAGCCGAAGCCATGTCGCAGGATCGGTGGATCCCCGGGGAACACAAGCCCGCCTCAAGACTGGTCAGCAGAGAAGGCATGGATCTTCTCCCGCGCGGAACGCTGAGAGAAGAATGTCTGCACTCTGTAGGGTTTCATAGAAAGAACGAACTGATGTGCGCTGGCGCACATTTCGTTCGCTGCCGTTCAGCGCCCGCCGCGCGTGACGCGCGGTCTACGGCTTGGGCTTGGCGAGCTGCTGGACCAGCGCTTCGAGGCGCTGATTGAACGGCGCCGCGAAAGTGTCGGCATAGGCTGCGCGCAGGTTCTGGCCGAGATGGCGGCGCACGCTCGGGCTGAGCGGGGCCGCGGTCGACGCGGCTGTCGCCTCGGGCGGACGGTCCGGATGCGTCTTCGTCATGATCCCGACTCCCCCGCACGTCCCCGCCCTCAAGGTGGCAAAGCTTGGTTAAGAAGCCGTCACGGCCGCTGGATCCAGGTCCGGAACTGGCCGCCCCGGGGGCACGTTGCCCGGCATGACCTCTCGCGCAGATCGGATCCGCCCCTTGTCCCGCTCGATTTCCCTGACCCTGATGGCCTTCCTGGCGGTGGCGGCGGCGAGCCCCTGCCTGGCGCAGACCAAGCCCGGCGAAATCAAAGGCGTCGACGCCATGGGCGACAAGTCCCGCAGTGCCCAGGACGGCTGGAGCCAGGCGCCGGTTCCCCGGGAGCAATCGGCCGCCAAGGATGCGCCGAATCCGGGGGGCGACTCGATCGGCGAGAATGCCAATCGGCCGGTCCCCAAGGCGGATACGGGTGGATCCTCCGCGACGGAGCCGCAGGCACCGCTGGACCACCGCACCGGCGGCCCCTCCGGCAGCAACCCGGCTGCCCCCAGCAAGTAAATCCGTCTGACAGTCCGCTCCGTAAAAAGATCTGGTTCTGCAGGACGATAATCCACGGTTGAACGTGCCGGCTCTCGCAAGACAGAGCTGCACGCTGTGTCACCCAATCGCACTTGCCTCGTGCACGCTTTTTTGGGACACCCTGGAATTATACCAGATCGCTTTAAGGAGCGGAGATGACGGTCCAGGTCTCTAGGCGTGGCCTGCTCAAAGGGGCCGGCGCCGGCCTCGCGGGCGGCTCGCTCGGCGCACTCGGCTTCGGCGGCCTCCAGCCGGCCATGGCCGCCGCAGTGCGGCCGTTCAAGCTCGCGCAGATGCGCGAAACCCGCAACACGTGCCCGTACTGCTCGGTCGCGTGCGGCGTCATCCTGTACAGCCTGGGCGACCGTTCGAAGAACGCGCGCTCCTCGGTGATGCATATCGAGGGCGATCCCGATCACCCGGTCAACCGCGGCACGCTTTGCCCGAAGGGCTCGGCGCTGCTCGACTTCGTGCATTCCGAGACCCGCACGAAGTACCCGCTCTACCGCGCCCCCGGCACCTCCGAGTTCAAGCGCGTCTCCTGGGACTTCGCGCTCGACCGGATCGCGACCCTCCTCAAGGAGGATCGGGACAAGAACTTCCTGGCCAAGAACGAAGAGCTCACGGTCAACCGCTGGACCACGACGGGCTTCCTCGGCGCCTCGGCCACCACCAACGAGACGGCCTGGCTGACCTACAAGACAGTCCGAAGCATGGGGGCCCTGGTCTTCGATAACCAGGCCAGGGTTTGACACGGTCCGTCGGTCGCCAGTTTGGCGCCCTCCTTCGGACGCGGTGCGATGACCAACCTCTGGATGGACATCAAGCACGCGGACGTGATTACCGTGATGGGCGGCAATGCCGCCGAAGCGCATCCGTGCGGATTCAAGTGGGTCGTCGAGGCGAAGGCCCATAACAACGCCAAGCTCATTGTTGTCGACCCGCGCTTCACCCGCACGGCGTCGGTGGCCGATCTGTACTGCCCGATCCGGCAGGGGACCGACATCGCGTTCCTGTCGGGTGTCGCGAAGTACCTGATCGACAACGACAAGCTGCAGCACCGCTACGTCGCGGCCTATTCCAACGCGGGCTACGTGGTCCGTGAGGGCTACGATTTCAGCGAGGGCCTGTTCGCCGGCTACGACGCGGAGAAGCGCGACTACGACAAGACCACCTGGGACTACGAGATCGGTCCCGATGGCTACGCCGTGGTCGACGAGACGATGCAGCACCCGCGCTGCGTCATGCAGCTCTTGAAGAAGCACATCGCCATCTACACGCCGGAGATGGTGGAGCGGATCTGCGGCTCGCCGAAGGAGACCTTCCTGAAGGTCTGCGAGTTGATGGCGACCACGTCCTCCCCGGAGCGGACGATGGCCTCGCTCTACGCGCTCGGCTGGACGCACCACTCCAAGGGCTCGCAGAACATCCGCTCGATGTGCATCGTCCAGACGCTTCTGGGCAATATCGGCATGCTCGGCGGCGGCATGCAGGCCCTGCGCGGCCACTCCAACATCCAGGGGCTGACCGATCTCGGGCTGATGAGCAACCTCATCCCGGGCTATCTCAACCTGCCCGTGGAGAAGGAGCCGGACTACGCGAGCTACATCGCCAAGCGGCAGTTCAAGCCGCTGCGCCCGGGCCAGACCAGCTACTGGCAGAACTACAACAAGTTCTTCGTCTCGTTCCAGAAGATGATGTGGGGCGATCACGCGACGAAGGAGAACGACTGGGCCTACGATTACCTGCCCAAGCTCGACGTGCCGACCTACGACGTGCTCCGTGGGTTCGAGCTCGCCAAGCAGGGCAAGATGTCGGGCTACATCATCCAGGGCTTCAACCCCCTGCTGTCGTTCCCGAACCGCGCCAAGATGACGGAAGCCTTCTCCAAGATGAAGTTCATCGTGGTGATGGATCCGCTCAAGACGGAGACCGCCCGGTTCTGGGAGAATCACGGCGAGTACAACGACGTCGATCCGACCAAGATCCAGACCGAGGTGTTCGAGCTGCCGACCACCCTCTTCGTGGAAGAGGAAGGCTCGCTGTCGAATTCCAGCCGCTGGCTGCAGTGGCACTGGCAGGCGCAGGAAGCGCCGGGCGAGTGCCGCTCGGACATCGAGATCATGTCGGAGATCTTCCTCCGCGTGAAAGCGGCCTACAAGAAGGATGGCGGCGCGTTCCCGGACGCGATCCTCAACCTGAAATGGGACTACGCCATCGCCGAGTCGCCGACGCCTACCGAGCTGGCCCGCGAGCTCAACGGCTACACGGTGGCGCCGACGCCTGACCTCAACGGGACGATCATCCCGGCGGGCAAGCAGGTCGACGGCTTCGCCCAGCTGAAGGACGACGGCACCACGGCGTGCGCGTGCTGGATCTACTCGGGCTGCTACACCGAGAAGGGCAACACCATGGCCCGCCGGGACAACAATGATCCCGGC
>Ga0182230_1000139_pt1 | contig 11513 bp, 10 predicted proteins | sample G6R1MG_28_FD_128384 | JGI IMG/M metagenome (GOLD analysis project Ga0182230, IMG submission 128384) | Miscanthus phyllosphere microbial communities from Michigan, USA - G6R1_NF_07NOV2016_LD1 MG | ecosystem: Host-associated > Plants > Phyllosphere > Phylloplane/Leaf | place: USA: Michigan...
CCGCATTGCGGGGGCCGCGTATCGAAGAACAGGAACTTGCCGCCCTCGCAGTTGAGGCTGCGATAGTAAGCCTCGAGACGTGCGACCTCGCTCTGGAGGGCCGACGCGGTCGAGGCGCTGGCGTTGAGGTTGGCGAGTTCCGTGCGGTAGCGCTGGCAGGCCCAGACATCCGGCGCGGCCGTAGCCGGCGAAGCTCCGGCAAGGGGAAGCGCGGCGAGCACGGCGCCGATCACGCGGCGAAACTGCGGTCCGATCATCGGCATGTGCGGATGCTGGGAATCTCGAGCAGGAGGTCGCGGGGGGAGGTCACGTGAGGATGCCGGGCCGCACGAAGCGGCACAAGCGATCACCGACATGTGTTAGAGCCCCTCGCCCTTTCGGGACAGAGACACCATGTCTTTGAGGCCAAGCTTTGAGGGGATTGCGTGGATGATGTGGCTCACGGGCACCAATGGGAGCGGCCGGCCGGTAGCAGCCTGCCTCGTCGCGGGCGTCGCAGCCCTCGTTGCCTCTTTCGCAGCATCCGCCCCGGCGCAGGCACAGGAGCCCGACCGGATCTTCGACAAGTCGACGGTCTGGCGGCCGCTGACACCCAACGACAAGCTCGTGGTCTACGGCATCGACGATCCGGCCGTGGCCGGCATCGCCTGCTGGTACACCCAACCCGAGAAGGGCGGCATCAAAGGGACGTTCGGGATGGCGGAAGATGTCTCGGACATCTCGCTCGCCTGCCGGCAGGTCGGCCCGGTCCAGTTCAAGGACAAGGTGAAACAGGGCGAGGTGGTGTTCAGCGAGCGCCGCTCGCTGATCTTCAAATCGATGCAGATCGTGCGGGGCTGTGACCTCAAACGCAACACCCTGATCTACATGGTCTATTCAGACAAGGTGGTTCAGGGCTCGCCCAAGAACTCCACTTCCGCCGTGCCGCTCGCTCCGTGGGGAACCGAGCCGCCGCCGAAATGCGCGGAGTTCGTGAAGTAGGGCGTCCGCCGAATCAATCCTGGCAGGTGATGCGCACCGGGCGCGGGGTGCTTTTCACCGGAGCGGCGTCGCCGATGGCACCGGTGTACTCGTCCTGCGCGGCGACACCGTAATCGGCGGCGCTGGCAAAGCCCTGCGACTCGCACCACGCGTTGGCAACGACCTGCCCGCACTCGCTCGGGCCGCCGCTGAGGCACTCGCCGACGCCGTAGCCGTCTTCGGCCGGAATCAGGAACGTCTTCTCGACATGCTTGGGCGCAGGCTCACTGCCGGCGATGGCCGGGAGGGCGGCGGTGGCGAGGACGAAGAGGGCGGCGACCGTGCGGCGCATGGTGAAAACCTTGTGAACGGGTTCGTTCGAGTGCGGAGTGTTCGGACGGCGCGGTAAACAAATCCTTGCCGGTCCGCTTACGGTCGGTTGAGGGAGGGCAGATCCGCCGCCCCGCTCGAATTCATCACGGTTTTGCGGTAGCCCAACCCTGGCGCGGCGACCGTCGCGGCAGTGCAACAGCGGCCGCCGGCGGCTCCGGCGACACTGTGGCAGCGGTGCCGTTCGGTGCCATGGGACGGCCGGCGGAAGATGCTGGGCCGCAACGACAAACGACGAGGGCGGCACAGGCCGCAGGGGAGGCCGGGCGAGCCCGGCAGGAACGCAGTCGATGACGCCGATGTTGCGCCTCTACAACACGCTGACCCGCGAGAAGGCGGCCTTCGTTCCGATCGATCCGGCGAACGTGCGGATGTATGCCTGCGGGCCGACGGTCTACGACGCGGCGCATATCGGCAACGCGCGGCCGATCATCGTCTTCGACCTGCTGTTCCGGCTGCTGCGCCACCTCTACGGGCCGGGCCACGTCACCTATGCCCGCAACGTCACGGACGTGGACGACAAGATCAACGCCCGTGCGCTGGAGCGCGGCATCACCATCCGCGAACTCACCGACGGGACGCTGGCACAGTTCCACCGGGACGTCGGCGATCTGGGCGTGTTGATGGCCGACGACGTGAATTGCGCGGGCGAGCCCGCGCGGTTCATCGAGCCGCGGGCGACCGACCACATCGCCGAGATGCACCGGCTGATCGAGGGGCTGGTCGCAGCCGGCCACGCCTACGTAGCGGAAGGGCACGTCCTGTTCGACGTGCCTTCCATGCCCGATTACGGCGCGCTCTCGAAGCGCCCGCTCGACGAGATGGAATCGGGCGCCCGCGTCGAGGTCGCGCCCTACAAGCGCTCGCCGCTCGACTTCGTGCTGTGGAAACCCTCGAAACCGGGCGAACCGGCCTGGCCCTCACCCTGCGGGATCGACGCGGCGGGCCGGCCCGGCTGGCACATCGAGTGCTCGGCCATGTCGTGGAAGCATCTGGGCGAAACCTTTGACATCCATGCCGGCGGCCTCGACCTGATCTTCCCTCACCACGAGAACGAGGTGGCGCAGTCGCGCTGCTGCTTCGGCACCGACGTGATGGCCAATGTCTGGCTCCACAACGGCTTCCTGCAGGTCGAGGGAGAGAAGATGTCGAAATCGCTCGGCAACTTCATCACCATCCGCCAGGTGCTGCAGGATTGGCCGGGCGAGGTCGTCCGCCTCAACATGCTCAAGACCCACTACCGCCAGCCGATCGACTGGACCCTGCGCGGCCTCGAGGAATCGAGCCGGATGCTGGACCGCTGGTACGAGGCGGCCGGCGAGGCAGCCCCCGACGCGGCGCCGCCCGAAGGCGTGATCGAGGCGCTTTGCGACGACCTGAACACGCCCGCGGCCCTCGGCGAACTGCATCGCCTTGCCGGCACCAGCCCCTCGGCACTCAGGGCCGGCGCGGGATCGATGGGCTTCCTGGCCGTGACCCAGGCGCAGCGCGAAGCGGAGCGGGTCGGCGCGGCCGGCATCGACGTCGCGCGGGTCGAGGTGCTGATCGCCGAGCGCAAGGCGGCCCGCACCGCGAAGGACTGGGCCGCCTCCGACCGGGTGCGCGACGCGCTTACCGCCATGGGCGTGAGTGTGAAGGACAACAAGGACGGCACCACCACCTGGACGGTGGCGGGCTGAGGGGCCGCCCGACCCTCGGGGATGGCCTCGCAGCGTGCACATCGCGTAGGCTCGGCGACCTGCTTCCGCGTTGATCGCGCGGAAGCGAATCAGCCCTTCAGCCGCTGCAACCAGCCGCCGCGATGGGCGTAGGAACGCCCGCTCAGGCGGCGCAGCGCCTCGGTCGTCGGCACGATGGGGTGCTCGGCATAGACCTGTGCGATCTCGGCAGCCGTGTTGGGCAGCCGCGAGAACTCCTCGACGATCGCGTCGTAGTTCGTCTTGAGCGTGCGCGAAGATGGATCGAGTCCCGTCACGATCACGAGGCCGGTGGGCGCGGCGTCCACGAGCATCACGTCGAGATCCGGCCGGTAGCGCTTCAGGATCGGCACGATCTTCCAGACGTCGCCGGTCCACCAGTCCGCGAACGGAGTGCCGCGCCCGCGGATGCCGGCCTGCATCGGGTCACGGTCGGCCATCGGCTCGGCCACCGGCAGGCAGTCGTGCATCACGATGATTGAATCCCGCCGGCAGATCGCTTCCGTGTTGAAGAAATCCCGCAGCAGGAATTCGAACAGGTGCATGCCGTCGAGAAAGGCGAGATCGATCCGGCCGCCGACGTGGCGGCGCAGGCTCAGGTTGGCAAAGAACACATCGCTCATCACCTGAAACAGCGAGACCCGGGCTTTGTTGGCCGCGATGTTGGTCTTGAGCTGGAACTCGGGATCGACGGCGATGCCGTGACGGCAGGCGATGCCCGAGAAGATGTCGCCGAAGGCAACGCCGACTTCCAGGTAGCGCTGGACGGCGGCATTGCGCGAGAGGCGGGCCAGCACCGTCCCGTAATGCTCGCCCTGGTGCTCGCCGGCGATGGTCTGTCCGGGCTCGATCGTGGCTGTCATCAGAAGCGCTTCTCGATCAGTTCGTCCGCCAGCGGCGCCGGCTCGACCCGGGCCAGAACCTCGCGCAGCGTTTCCACGACAAGGTCGGGATCCTCGCCGACGAGGTAGTTCAGGTCGAGTCCCTCACGGATGAAGCCGTGGGCGCGCATGTGGTCGATCAGGGTGATCAGCGGATCCCAAAAGCCGTTCACCGAGAGCAGCAGGATCGGCTTGCGGTGCTGGCCGAGCTGGGCCCAGGTGAGCTGTTCGACCAGTTCCTCCAGCGTGCCGATGCCGCCGGGCAGGGCGACGAAGGCGTCGGCGCGGTCGAACATCAGCCGCTTGCGAGTGTGCATGTCAGAGACGACGATCGTCTCTTGCACCGCGTCGAGCATGCGCTCGCGCGACTTCAGGAAGTCCGGGATGATGCCGGTGACGTGGCCGCCCGCGTCGAGCGTCGCACTCGCGACGGTGCCCATGAGGCCGACATTGCCGCCGCCATAGACGAGCTTGATTCCCTCATGGGCCAACGCGGTGCCGAGCCGCCGGGCGGCGTCGGCGAAGGCCGGATCGCCGCCGAAGCCGGATCCGCAATAGACGCAGACGGAGGTGAGATGCGCCATCACGCGTCTCCCCGGCCGCGACGGCGGGATAGAGCCGTGCCTTTATCCAAGCGACAGAATGCTGAGTTTGCCGAGGAAACGACGGCACGGCCGTGTTCGAGCTTTGGTGTTCTTCTCATGTTCGTTAATATGTCACCGGATTTAGACGGGTTGTCGACAATCGGCGGCACATCGTGCTCGCCCGCGGCGGCCCGAAGCGTACAGGAGTAGGCGGCCATGACGGCTGAGGTACGGCGAAGCATCGTCCTCGCGGCTGCGGGCCTGCTCGGCGGCTTCGCCATGGTGGTCGCGTTGTTCGGGACCGGAGAGCTTCTCAAGCGCAACGCGGCGGTCAATCCTTCTGCCGAAACACCGGCCACGCCGGACAAGCCTTCGGCCGAAACGGAGACCGGCGACCGCGCGGGCCAGGCGCCCTCATCGGATTCCCCTCATGCCGCCCTCGGAGCCCTCTCGCAAGAGGGGATCGGGCAGGAAGAACCGAGTGCGGCCAATGCACGGCCGCGCGCGGATGACGGTACGCCGACCTTCGACATCGTGCGCGTCGAGCCCGATGGAGCGAGCGTGATCGCCGGGCGCGCAGCACCAAACAGCCGTGTCGAATTAATGCGTGACGGAAAACCCTTCGCCACCGCTCAGGCCGACGCCGCCGGGCAATTCGCCCTGACGCCGCCGGACTTGCCGCCGGGCTCGAGCGAAATCGCCCTGCGCGCCAGCGGCCCCGACGGAAAGCCGCTGCAGGGGCGTGAGAGCGTGACCATCGTGGTGGCCGAGACGCGCAACACCAAGCCGCTGATCGCCCTCACGGCCCCGGACGCGCCGACGCGGGTTCTGTCCCAACCCGACGCGCCGGAGGCTTCGGGCAAGCCGCCGGCCACCGTGGCCGCCGAAACGCCCGACCGGGCCGCGCCTGAGCCGAGAGCAGCCGACGGATCGCGGGGGGCCGGCAAGACGGCTGCAAAGAGCCAGCAGGCAACCACGCAGAGCCGTGGGGCGGACGCACCGGCCGGCAAGGCGGCATCCGGGGCAGGTGCCCTCCGCATCGTCAGCGTCGATGCGCAGGAGGGCGGGCGCCTGCACGTCACCGGTCAGACGACGGCGTGGAGCAGCCTGCGCCTCTACCTCAACGACACCATGGTCGCCTCGGGACAATCCGGAGCCGACGGGCGAGTGGCGTTCACGATCGGGCGCGGGGTGAAGCCCGGTGCCTACCGCATCCGTGTCGATTCCGTCGATTCAGGGGGCGGAACGGTCAAGGCCCGCGCCGAGGTCGCCTTCGCCTATCCCGACAGCGTGCCGACGACACGCTACGCCGACAACAGCCCGGCCGAGAAAAAGGCATCCACGGCGGTGGGCAAGTCTGCTCCGACGGCAGAGCCTGCGCCGAACACCCAGACGGCACCCGGCCGGGCGCGATCGGCATCCCAGACGCCCGCGACCGCGACGGATCAGCCCGTGGCGGGTGGCCCGGCGCAGCCTGCGCCGAAGCTTAAAGCCGGGGAAATGGGGACCGCACCGAGCCCCACGGCTCCCCCATCCAGGGCAAGCGGCGCGGCTGGGTCCGAGCCGGAGCGTCCGGCGGCGGCCGGCACCCCGTCGCTGGCCGCATCGACACCGGCGCCGGCAGCGGATGGCAGAGCCGCCGCGCTCTCGCCGCCCCGTCCGGATGGGACCGGGGCGGGCGCCGTGTTCGTGCCGGAGGTGGCCACCGCCCGGATCACCCGCGGCGACAGCCTGTGGCAAATCAGCCGGCGCACCTATGGCCGCGGAAACCGCTACACCGTGATCTACGACGCCAACCAGGATCAGATCCGCGACCCGAACCGTATCTATCCGGGCCAGATGTTCGTTCTGCCGAAGAACGAGTCCCCGCCGAGCGTGCCGTCCGCCCGAAGCGGTTCGGACCGCCGAACCTGACGAAACGGGCGGGAGGTCGGCGCGCGCGCAGGATGCGCGATCCGGTGCGAGCGCCTATATGCGCCTCGCGACGGCCGCCTCGCGCCGAAAGATTTCTTCGAACCTCATTATGGCAAATGCACCCGTGCCGGCGGGGGAGGGCGCGTCCGCGCCCCTCGATCGCCCTGGCCTGCTGACGACCTATCGCCGGCTCTGGCCCTATCTCTGGCCCCACGGCCGCGTCGATCTTCAGCGCCGGGTCTTCCTCGCCTTCGGCCTCCTGTTCGTCGCCAAGGCTGCGACGATGGTGATGCCCTTCACCTTCAAATGGGCCACCGACGCGCTGGTCGCGGCCATCGGCTCCAAGGACGGCGCCGGGGAGGCCGCCGCTGTGGTGCCGGCTGGGCTCCTTTCGGCGCCATTCCTCCTGATCGCCCTTTACGGCCTGTCGCGGATCGCCATGGCGGGGCTGACGCAGGTCCGCGACGGGCTGTTCGCCAAGGTGGCGATGCACGCTGTGCGCAAGCTCGCCCTCCAGACCTTCGAGCACATGCACCGCCTGTCCCTGCGCTTCCACCTGGAGCGCAAAACCGGCGGCCTCACGCGCGTGCTGGAACGCGGCCGCTCCGGCATCGAGGAATTGTCGCGGCTGATGGTGCTGACGCTGGTGCCGACTATCGTCGAGCTGGTCCTCGTGATGGTCATCCTCGCCTACGAGTTCGACTGGCTCTACTCGGTGGTCGTGGCGGCGATGATCGCCAGCTATCTCGGCTTCACTTGGAAGGCGACCGAGTGGCGGATCGGCATCCGCCGCCGGATGAACAACTCGGATACCGAGGCCAACACCAAGGCGGTCGATTCGCTGCTGAACTTCGAGACGGTGAAGTATTTCGGCGCCGAGCGGCGCGAGACCGAACGCTACGATGCGTCGATGGAGCGTTACGAGAAGGCGTCGACGCAAACCTACGTCTCGCTCGCCGTGCTCAATGCCGGACAGGCGGTCATCTTCACGCTCGGCATGACGGCGGTGATGCTCCTGGCCGCCCGCGATATCATGGCGGGCAACACCACCATCGGCGGTTTCGTGCTCGTCAACACGATGCTGGTGCAGCTCTCGATGCCCCTGAACTTCATGGGCATGATCTACCGGGAGATCAAACAGGCGTTGATCGACATCGACGACATGTTCCTGATCCTCCACCGCAACCCGGAGATCGCCGACCGCGCGGGCGCGGCCCCGCTCAAGGTGGAGGCCGGCACGGTGCGCTTCGAGGACGTGCGCTTTGCCTACATCCCCGAGCGGCCGATCCTGCGCGGCGTCTCGTTCGAGGTGCCGGCCGGCAAGACCGTGGCCATCGTCGGCCCCTCGGGGGCGGGCAAATCCACCCTGTCGCGCCTGCTCTTCCGCTTCTATGAGCCGGGAGCCGGCCGCATCACCATCGACGGCCAGGACATCACCGCCGTCCGCCAGGACAGCTTGCGCGCTGCGATCGGCATGGTCCCGCAGGACACGGTGCTGTTCAACGACACAATCGGCTACAACATCCGGTACGGGCGCTGGGACGCGACCGAGGCCGAGGTGCGCGAGGCCGCCCGCCTCGCCCAGATCGACCGTTTCATCGAGAGCCTGCCGGAAGGCTACGACACGCCGGTGGGCGAGCGCGGGCTCAAGCTCTCGGGCGGCGAGAAGCAGCGCGTGGCGATCGCCCGCACCATCTTGAAGGGGCCGCCGATCCTTGTGCTCGACGAGGCCACCTCGGCGCTCGACTCGTTCACCGAGCGCGAGATCCAGACGGCCCTCGACCGGGTCAGCCAGGGCCGCACCACGCTGGTGATCGCGCACCGACTCTCGACCGTCATCAACGCCGACGAGATCCTCGTGCTCGATCAGGGTCGCGTCGTCGAGCGGGGCGATCACACGAGCCTGCTCGCGCGCAGCGGCGTCTACGCCGCTTTGTGGAACCGCCAGCGCCAGGCGGATGCCGCCCGCGAGGCGCTCAAGCGCGCCGAGGACGAACGTCTCCTTCTGGAAGAGGCGCGGCGCTCGGAGCCGGTCGCCTGACGGTCGGTCACGAAACACCCGCTGCGCCGCCGCACCCAAGCGGGCAGACGATCGGTCATCGGGCGTTTTGTGAAGACTTCAGGCGGGCCGATCCAGACTGTCCTTCACCTCGCGGAAAGCGTCTTTTGTGTAAGCTTGAGCATTCAACCGCAACGAGGCCTCCCGATTCGCTCAGTCGACCATAGGCACCCGGATCCGCTGCGAGCGGGACCGGGCGAAAGCGCCGAAATCGAGCGCCTGCGGACGCAGTTGCGTATCCAGGCCGCGATCATCGGCGCGCAGCGGGCGGCCCTGGCGCAGGCCGAGGCACCGTTCGAACCGGCCCTGCGGGTCGCCGGCATGGGATTGTGGACCTGCAGCCTGCCGGATGAGCGGCTGACTTGGAGCAACGGCGTCTACGATCTGTTCGGCCTGCCCCGCGGGGTTCCGGTCGGGCGGCCCGACACGCTCGCCCTCTATAGCGAAGCGTCGCGGCGCCGGCTGACGGCGCTGCGCGACCGGGCGATCGCGGGGGCAGGCGGGTTCAGCCTCGACGCGGAACTCGTACCGCCCGGTGGTGGGCATCGCTGGATCCGCATCACCGCCACGGTCGAAACGCGGAACGGCCGGCCCATGCGGCTCTATGGGCTGAAGCAGGACGTCACGGAGGAGCGCCGCCGGCTCGAAGAGCTGCGTCTTCAGGCAGAGACAGACGCGCTGACGGGACTTGCCAACCGCGCCTGTTTCGACGCCCGCCTGCGCGAGCCTGTGAGCGCTTTGCTCCTGATCGATCTCGACGGCTTCAAGGCGATCAACGACACCCACGGACATCCGGCCGGGGACCACTGCCTTCGCGAAGCCGCCCGGCGAATCAGCCTCACCTGCCAGCGCGCCGAACTCGTGGCACGCATCGGCGGTGACGAGTTCGCCGTGATTCTCGACGCCGACGCGACCGAGGCGGCGACCTGCGCCGAACGGCTCGTCGCGGCCCTCAATCGTCCGTTCGATCACGGGGGACGGCGCTACCCGCTCGGCGCCTCGGTCGGTGCGGCCCTGTGCCGAGGCGTGCCGGACCCGGTCGCACTGGCGGACACCGCCCTTTACGCCGCCAAGGCGGCGGGACGGCGCACCTACCGCCTGTTCGACGCGGGCGGCCTTGCCGCGGCCTCATGGGTCGGGCCCTCGCCAAGGGGCGGTTGACGGATGCCGAGGCCCCTGCCATCCGGCAACGAAGCGCCCCGCGCAGAAAAGCTACAAGAGACCATGACCGACCTCATCGAGACGATCCGCCGGACGCTCGTGCCGATCCACAAGGAGGGCTACCCCTTCATCCTGATCGGCATCGTGCTCACCGTGGTGCTCGGCTACTTCTCGCAGTTCTTCGGCTGGATCTTCCTGATCCTGACGCTCTGGGTCTGCTACTTCTTCCGTGATCCCGAGCGGGTGGTGCCGGTCGGCGACGGCCTCATCGTCTCTCCCGCCGACGGGCGGGTGAACCTGATCTCGACCGTGCTGCCGCCCGCCGAACTCGACCTTTCGCACGAGCCGATGCTGCGGATTTCGGTGTTCATGAACGTGTTCGACTGCCACGTGAACCGCGTGCCGGTCTCCGGCAAGATCGGGCAGATCCACTACACGCCGGGCCTGTTCCTCAACGCCGAACTCGACAAGGCGAGTGAGGACAACGAGCGCAACGGCCTCGTCATGGAGACGAGCCATCGCGGCCAGCCGGTGCGGATCGGCGTGGTGCAGATCGCCGGCCTCGTGGCCCGACGCATCGTCGGCTTCGTCTCGGCCGGCGAGTCCAAACAGGTCGGCGAGCGCTTCGGCCTCATCCGGTTCGGCTCGCGGGTCGATGTCTACCTGCCGCTCGGCACCCGCGTGCTCGTCGGCCTCGGCCAGAAGGCGGTGGCCGGCGAGACCGTGCTGGCCGATCTCGGCGGCGGCTCGGAGCGGGCCTTCCGCCGCATCTGATGTCTGTGCAGAAGAGCGACATGGCGAGAAGCGACGAGCCGAAAGACACGTCGAGAGACGAGTCGAGGGACGACATGGACGATCTGTTCCCGCCCTTTGCGCCGGACGCGAACGATCGGCCGCGCCGGTTCCGGCCGGTGCCGTTCCGGATGATCGCGCCGAACATGATCACCCTGCTCGCGCTCTGCCTCGGGCTGACCGCGATTCGGCTCGCCTTCGAGGGCCGGTTCGAGCCGGCGGTGATCGCGGTAATCGTCGCCGCCGTCCTCGACGGGATCGACGGGCGCGTGGCGCGCCTGCTCAAGGGCACGTCGCGCTTCGGCGCCGAACTCGATTCGCTCGCCGACTTCGTCAATTTCGGCTGTGCCCCGGCACTGATCCTCTACAGCTTCACGCTGCACAATCTGAAGTCCGTCGGCTGGATCGTGGCGCTCGTCTTCGCCATCGCCATGTGCCTGCGGCTCGCGCGCTTCAACGCGATGCTCGACGATCCCAACCGCCCCGAGTGGAAGAAAGACTACTTCGTCGGCATGCCGGCGCCGGCCGGCGCGATCACAGGCATGCTGCCGCTCTACCTGCACTTCCTCGGCCTCGACTTCAGTGCCTGGGGTCGGCCGGTCATCCTCGTCTACGTGCTCGCCATCGCGCTCCTCGTCGTCTCCACCGTGCCGACCTTCTCGGGCAAGACCTGGGGCAAGCGCGTGCCGCGCGACCTCGTGGTGCCGATCTTCCTCGTGGTCGTGGTCGTCTTCGGCCTCGTCATCAGCTTCCCGTTCGAGGCGATGGCGGCGGTGAGCGTGGCCTATCTCACGGGCCTTCCCTTCGGCGCCGCGCAGTACCGCAAGCGCCTGAAGCAGGAAGCCTCACGCACGACCGCCTCCACGAAGGTGGAACATCCGGCGGCGCCGGGGGCGTAACGCTCCGCCCCTGCGAAGATCCCGCCTCTGACCGGGATCCGGCCCCGGGCCCCGTCCGGCCTCGCCCTGTCACCCGTATCGGGGCGAGCGAGGAGACAGCCATGACAGGTGAGACGGATTTCGTCCGGCGGATCGGGATCGCGCATCCGATCATCCAGGCTCCGATGGTCGGCCCG
>Ga0182230_1000140_pt1 | contig 11474 bp, 9 predicted proteins | sample G6R1MG_28_FD_128384 | JGI IMG/M metagenome (GOLD analysis project Ga0182230, IMG submission 128384) | Miscanthus phyllosphere microbial communities from Michigan, USA - G6R1_NF_07NOV2016_LD1 MG | ecosystem: Host-associated > Plants > Phyllosphere > Phylloplane/Leaf | place: USA: Michigan...
ATGGCCGTTCAGATTGCCAGAGCGATGGGCGCAACGGTAACGGCCATCACGACGAACAAAGATAAACGGGAAGCCGCCTTGGCGATCGGCGCGTCGGACGTGCTGATTTCGACCGACACCGATGCGATGACCGAGCACGAAGGATTGTATGAATTTCTGCTTTGCACCATCCCGGACGAGTTCGACATCAACCCGTACATCCCGCTGCTGAAGCGTCGGGGCTCAATCGTCACGGTCGGCCTACTCGGCCCCTATGCAAAAGCCACCAATAACATGAATGTCGCCAAGAAGTCGTTGAGCGTGGGCGCTTCGCTGATCGGTGGCGTTGCCGAAACGCAGGAAATTCTCGATTTCTGCGCCAAACACGACATCCGTCCGGAAGTACAGATGATCAACATGCAAGACATCAACGATGCCTACGACAAGATGAAGGCCGAAGATGTCCGCTTCCGTTACGTCATCGACATGCAGTCGCTAAAGAACGAAGAATAGTTTCAACACAGAGTCACAGAGGACGCAGAGTACAAAACTCCGTGGTCTCTGTGACTCTGTATTAGAACTCGTTCATCTGCTCAGATCATGTTAACAACTACCCAGTCTTAAGGCAAACTGACCATAGCTTTGATGACGCCCGCCGACGGGTCCAGCCAGCCGGCAAATGTGCCCGCTACGTCATCGAACGCAACCCGGTGGGTGATAAATGTGTTGGCATCGATAGCCCCGGTTTTTAACGTCGTCATCACCTGTTCAAAATCGACGTAGGTGGCATTGCGGCTGCTCATGAGCGTGGCTTCACGCTTGTGAAACTCAGGATGGCTAAAGCAAACAGGTTCCCGCTGTAGGCCGACCAGCACATACCGACCGCCGTGCGCTAAGTACGTAAACCCCTGCTCAATCGCTTTTAGGCTTCCGGTGGCATCAATCACCACGGTTGGCATATCGCCCCCGGTAATAGCTCGCACTTGCTCGACGGCATCGTTGGAACGGGCATTCACCGTATGGTCGATACCCAACTGCTGCCGGCAAAACGCCAGCCGGTTGTCGGCCAGATCGAGGGCTGTGACGATCGCGCCCGCCAGTTTGGCGAAGGCCATCACGCCCAGCCCGATCGGCCCCGCTCCCATCACCAGTACGTGCTCGCCCGGCTGAACACCCGCCCGCCGGATACCGTGCGCACCAATGGCCAACGGCTCAACCAGCGCCAGTTCGTCAAGGCTTAGCCCGTTGCTGGGCAGCAACGCGTATGTTGGCACAACCAGGTATTCAGTCATTCCCCCATCGATGTGTACCCCCGCAACCTGCAACCGTTCGCAGCAATTGGTTTTACCGGCCCGGCAGGCTACGCAGTGGCCACAGTGAAAGTAGGGCATAATCGTCACGGTTTCGCCGACGGCAAAGGTTGTGTCGCCGTCAATAGCAACCAGTTCGCCAGCCAGTTCGTGGCCCAGTACGCGCGGGTAGCTGAAATACGGCTGCGTACCATCGAAAGCATGCAGATCAGTGCCACAGATGCCCACACGCCGGATGCGGACCAGAGCCTGTCCGGGTTGTAAGGTGGGCATTTCATCGACGCGGTAGTCGAACTGACCGGGAGTCGTACAGACAAGGGTTTTCATAACGTAATCGTACTTGATGACTGGGAAAGCAGGCTTACTGATGAAACTACCGAATACCAGAAAAGCCCCGTAGTGGGGCTTTCTGTCTTAACTGACTTGGTAACTAACCCAGTCAACCATGGAAGAAATCCTTCATTTTGTCGAAGAACCCTTTTTCGTTTTTGTTTGGCTTGGGCTGGAAGTTGGGCGAGTTGCGCAGCTTTTCCAGTATGGTTCGCTCTTCCGACGACAGGCTTTTAGGCGTCCACACATTGACGTGCACCAGCTCATCGCCCCGACCGTAGCCGTTCAGTTCTTTAATGCCTTTCCCTTTCAGGCGCAGAATCCGGCCGCTCTGCGTACCCGGCTCCAGCGTAATGCGGGCCTTCCCATCGATGGTTGGCACTTCGACACTGGTACCGATGGCGGCATCCACGAAGTTGACGTACAGGTCGAACACCACGTTGTTGCCATCGCGTTTCAGATCGGGATCTTCTTCCTCCTCCACGACGATCAGCAGGTCGCCGGCAACGCCACCACGGGGCGGTACGTTCCCCTTGCCACCAACCGACAGCTGAATGCCTTCGGCCACACCCGCCGGAATTTTGAGCGGGATAACGTCTTCCTGCAACACACGTCCTTCACCGAAGCAAACGTCGCACCGATCGGTGACGAGCTTACCTTCGCCGTTACAGGTTGGGCAGGTACTGGTCGACACCATCTGCCCCAGCATCGTGTTGACAACTTTGCGGGTTTGGCCGGTCCCGCTACAGGTCGAACAGGTCTGCACGGCTGTCCCGTTTTTGGAACCGTTGCCGCCACAGGTCGTACAGGTAACGTGCCGCTTCACCTTGATTTTCTTCTCAACGCCGTTGGCAACTTCCTGCAGGTTCAGCTTCAGCTTGATCCGCAGGTCGGACCCACGCCGGACGCGCTGCCGCTGTCCGCCACCCTGTCCCCCCCGGAAGAAACTGCCGAAGGGCGAATCGTCGCCGAATACATCGCCGAACTGGCTGAAAATATCGTCCATCGACGGGCCACCAGCGCCGTAGCCACCACCAGCCGCACCACCCATCCCGGCATGACCAAACTGGTCGTAACGGGCTTTCTTTTGGGGGTCGTTCAGCACGTCATACGCTTCGGCGGCCTCTTTGAATTTTTCTTCGGCGGTAGGGTCGTCCGGGTTCTTGTCAGGGTGATACTTGATCGCCATCTTCCGGTACGCCTTCTTCAGGTCTTCCGCCGAGACGCCTTTATCGACCCCCAGAACTTCGTAATAGTCACGCTTAGTTGCCATATGGTTGAATGAGTGAATGAGTGATTGAGTGATTGAGTGAACAAGTCGATCGCGTCAGCCTATTCACTCAGTCACTCAATCACTCATTCACTCATTGTTTTTAGTTTCCTACTATCACTTTGGCGAAGCGGATCACCTTGTCGTTTAGGTAATATCCCTTTTCCACTTCGTCTATTACTTTACCTTTCAGATCGGGGCTGGGCGCTGGAAATTGCGTAATCGATTCGTGCAGATCGGCATCAAACGATTCACCTTTGGCTACCATCGGCTTTAACCCTTTGGCTTCCAGCGTCTTCGTAAACTTAGTATAGATCAGATCGACACCTTCCTTGACGGCGGTTATATCGTCCGTGCTGTCCATCGACTGTTTTGCCCGCTCGAAATCGTCAATGACGGGAATGAGTGATTTTAACAATCCTTCGTTGGCGCTGTTAATCATATCCAGCTTTTCTTTCGCGGTGCGCCGGCGGAAATTTTCGAAGTCAGCGTATAGCCGGAGGTATTTGTCTTTCAACTCTGCCAGCTCCGACGTCGTTTTGTCAGGAGCACTGCCAGCTTCCGCAGGGTCGCCACCGTTTACGGTCACGGCTTCGTCCGTGTTCAGCTCGTCGGTTGTCAGGTTGTCAGGTTGTTGTGTATCGGGTGTGGACTGCTCGTCCATTTGTTCAGGATTGGTCATGGTTGAGTATCTGTTTCGCTTCCAGAAATTCATAGGCATTCCTGCGCAAAAGACCGGCCAAAGTCTGTTGCTCTGCCATTATGGCGGTTCCCCTGACGCCCCCGCTGGAAAAGCCCGCCGAATTTTTGACCGCTTACCAACGTTACGTAGTCAGTTCTTCATCTAACAATATGCATTCGTCAACACAACGTCATACGCAACTTATCAAGGCAAAGGCCGTTGAACTTGGCTTTGACTTTTGCGGTGTTGCCCAGGCTGACTTTCTGGAGGAGGAGGCTCCCCGGCTGGAAACCTGGCTAAAAAACGGTATGCACGGCCAGATGAATTACATGGCCAATCATTTCGACAAGCGGCTCGACCCCCGGCTGCTGGTCGACGGAGCCAAGTCGGTCGTAACGGTCCTGCTCAACTATTACCCAGAGGAACCACTCTCCCAACAGCCCGACGACTACAAGGTGTCGAAATACGCGTACGGGACCGACTATCATTTCGTCATCAAAGACAAGCTCAAGGAGCTGATGACGTATATTAGCACCGTCATTGGCGAGGTAGGCGGGCGCGTGTTCGTCGACTCGGCACCGGTGATGGATAAAGCCTGGGCGAAACGGTCGGGAGCGGGCTGGGTTGGCAAGCACAGCAACCTGATCAACCGGCAGATGGGTTCGTTTTTCTTTATCGCCGAACTAATTTTAGACATTGATTTAGAAGCAGATGGCCCTATCGCAGACTATTGCGGCACCTGTACCCGGTGTATCGACGCCTGCCCGACCAACGCCATTGTCGGACCCTATGTCGTCGACGGTAGTAAATGCATTTCCTACTTCACGATCGAGCTGAAAGAAGCGATTCCGCCGGAGGTACAGGGGAAATTTGACAACTGGATTTTTGGTTGTGACATCTGCCAGGACGTCTGCCCGTGGAACCGGTTTTCCCGGCCGCACCAGACCCCGGCGTTCGCCCCTCATCCGGACCTAACGACCTTTAGCCGGACGGATTGGGAAGAGATTACGGAAGAGGTATTCCGGGAAATCTTCCGGCGATCAGCCGTTAAGCGCACCAAACTGGAAGGCCTGAAACGTAACGTACGTTTCAATCAGCCACCCGCACTACACACCGATTAATGGTTATTTACTGGGACCAATGCTCAAATTTAATTTGGCAGCGTTTCCAGTTGTACCTACTTTGTATTGATTGTGTATACTTATCACCCTATCCATGCAACGGGATCGTACCCAGACAGAGCAGCGCTTACTCGATGCTGTTGATCACATCATCACCCACAGTGGCCTCGACCAAGTAGGAATCAACCGGGTTTCACGCCAGGCAGGTATTACCAAAATATTAATTTATCGATACTTTGGTGGCCTTGACGGCTTGTTGCAGGCCTACTACAAACGGCGCTGCCTGTCCCGTACCGATCTGGCGGTTAACATCAACGACCTGAAAGAGAAATCGATTGCCGAGATCATGACAATCATATGCGAGGTTACGCTGCGGGAGTACAGGCGGTTGCGGCAGGACGTGCAGATGCAGCAATTCCTCAAGGCCAATCTGATGGGGAATGACACGTTCATCAATCCCCTGATACACGAGCGGGAAGGCCAACTCCGTAAGCTGATCGACAGCGTGTCGGACGTACTCAACAGCAAAACCGGCCGTTCCTTCTCGGCGATCATCATCAGCGCAATGTCGTTTCTGACATTTATGAGTCAGCAAAAACGCAGCATGCTCGATATTGAGCTGAGCACTGATGAAGGGTGGGCTCAGATTGAAGAAGGTATCCGTAACATCTATAGAGGAGCAACATTGTTGCTGGAAGAGCGGCAGCGACTAGCCGATGCGGCCGAAAAACCGGCGTAACGACTGCCCTACGTGCCAAACCTCCTCAAAGGTATTGTACAGGGGCGTAGGCGCCAGCCGAATGCAGTCGGGTTCGCGCCAGTCGCCAATGATACCGTCGCGGGTCAGGTGGTCGAATAGTTCTTTCCCACGCTTACGCACCAGCAAGGAGAGTTGACAGCCGCGCTGATTGGCATCGTCGGGGGTCAATAGCTGGATCGCGTCGTACTGCGCGATGAGGTAGGCCAGAAACCCGGTCAGCGCTTCACTTTTCTGCCGCATAGCCGCTAACCCGGCTTTCGCTGTGATGGTCAGCGCAGCCCGGTGGAGTGCCAGCGCCGGGATCGGTGGCGTACTGATCTGCCAGCCATCAGCGCCGGCGGCCGGAACGAAGCCGGGCGTCATCCGAAAACGCTCGGATTCCAGATAGCCCCACCAGCCCGCCAGCCGGGGTAGTGGTCCGCCGACGCGGTGCTGCTCGTGGTGCTTTTGGTGCACAAACACCCCCGAAATACCGCCGGGACCGCTGTTGAGGTACTTGTATGAACACCAGGTGGCGAAGTCGACACCCCAATCGTGCAGGCGCAGCGGTACGTTGCCGATGGCGTGGGCCAGGTCGAGACCGATTGGAATACAATGTTGTTGCGCCGTACCGGCCAGTGCAGCCATGTTGTAGACTTGACCCGTGTAGTAGTTAAGCCCGCTAAGCCAGATCACCGCCAGCTCATCAGCATGCTCCGCAATGACCCGCTGTATATCAGTCGTGTGGATTAAGCCCGAATCGGCTTGTGGCGCGATCTCGATGATAGCCTCATCGGGCGAAAAGCCCCGGTGCTTGACGTGCGTTTCGAGCGCATACTGGTCCGACGGAAAATCCCCCTTGATCGTCAGTATCTTGTATTTCGTCGCTGTAGGCCGGTAGAACGATGCCAGTAGCAAGTGAATGTTCACCGTCAGCGCGTTCATCGGGCACACCTCGTCGGCGGTGGCCCCGACGATATCAGCCAGCGCCTGTTTGCAGCTTTCGTGGTAGTTCAACCAGGGTCGCCCCGCCCCTTCGCGCTGCTGCTCGTCGGCCTGCTCGAACCAGCCGTCTACGCCCAGATTTTGCCAGGTATCGAGTTCATGATTCAGGGCCTGCCGGGCGGCTTTTGGCTGTAGTCCCAGCGAGTTACCGCAAAGATAAATGAGCGGACGGCCATCACGTTTAGGGATAAAAAAACGGTCGCGGAAGGGAGCCAGTGTATCGGTCTGATCGAGCTGTTGGGCGAACGCAAGGGTATTTTTGTAGGTCATAAGGCAACGGAAAGCTACGCATTAGATGACCGATTCCAACTGATTTTGTTTAGAACAGCGTAGGTTTGTCGTTCACTCGTTAAGTCACCCGATACGTGTTCCCGTCGATTTACGTCCGATTGTGTTTGGTCCTGCTGGCTGGCCCCGCGCTTCTACAGGGTTGTTCATCGGCAAAACCGCACCTCAGCCGTCCCGCTACGGTCAATACCTACTGCGATCCGCCCCTACCCTACCAGTACGAGGCAACGGAGCAACCCCTGTCCAACCTGGACTCAGCACTGGCTCTGGCACCTGCCCTGACGCGTCAGTTTTCGCGGCACGATCTGCTGGTCGCCAACGCCGTTGCCATCATTCCGCAGCTTCAGCAACTCGTGCAACCGAATCAATTGTCGGTTCAGGACGACGAGCAGATTCGGCAGCAGATTCTGACCCGCCTGCTATCGACACAAACCCAGATTGCCAGTCTCGCAGCCGAACTCGATTGCGAAGGCGAACGGGCCGATCAGTTAGCGACATACCTCGATGAGCAGGATGACCGACGCGTTCGCCGACTGACGATTGGCTCGGTCGTGGTCGGTGCGGTCACAACCGTTATTACGGCGTTTATCTCTGGCGATAACGCCGACAAGATAACAGGTATCAGCGGGGGTCTGGTCAGTGCCGCGCTCGGGGGAGCGGCTGCCTTTTCATCAAATCAGCGCGTACCGTTTCAGCACCAACGCAACCTGCTAACCGACGTCTGGGAGCAGAAGAAAACCTCAACGACGTATTCTCCAGCGGTTTGGTACGTGCTGAATGAGAAATCGTTCAGTAACAGTCAGCAGTATTCCATTGCCCACAACATCCGGCAGCGGTGGCTCGACTACGTCTTGTCGGGCACGCCAGACGCCGAACGCGCTTTGTACTTCGGCGCGGGTGGACCGTACCGGGCCGACGATCTGCATACACGGGCTAACATGCTCAACCAGCTACAATCGTCAGTTCGTCTGATCAATCAGGAATTACAAAGTTTATTACTGAATTTATCGAAGAAACGCCAATAATCTACCAGAAAAACGCGCATTGACCAGTATCTCGTTCGGCCTTTACGGTATCGAAGAAAAAGAGTAATCCAACATCTTATACAACCGAAACCGAACGTTATTTGCGTCGATATAGGTTAGTAGCGTATACTGTTTACTAGACAGCCCCGTACACCCTTATGAAAAAGTTTCTTCTGGCCAGCCTTGTTCTGCTGGCAACCGTATCCGCGAAAGCGCAGATCATCAATCCGGTTCACTGGAGTTATGCCGCCAAGAAAACCAGCCCGACGGAAGCCGTCGTGCTGCTGAAAGCAACGGTAGACAAAGGCTGGCATATTTATTCACAGACCGTCAAGGACGGGGGTCCGATCAAAACATCGTTTACGTTCGACTCGTCGCCGGCTTATACGCTAGTTGGCAAAACGCAGGAGCCGAAACCCATCACCAAGATGGAGAAGACGTTCGACATGGAGGTGAGTTATTTTGAAAACACGGTTGTTTTCCAGCAGAAGGTGAAGCTGAAAGGGAATGCCCCCGTCACGGTAAAGGGCAAACTGGAATACATGAGTTGCAATGATCAGAAGTGCCTGCCCCCCGACGAAGTGGCCTTCAGTATTCCCGTCAAATAATAACTAAGCTGCCAGTACCATGAGTTACCTTCGGATGCTATCGGCAGGCCGCGCGTGGATCGCGCTTGTCTGGGTAGTTATCAGCCTGTCGGCCGTTCAGCCACTCTGGGCGCAGGATACCATTTCCACCGACGATATTGAGTTTACTCCCGTCGATCAGACGCCCGTCGTTGCCCCTGCCGACACGGCTAAGGTTGCCCCCCAATCCGCCACGGTCGACACAGCCCAGGCGACAACAGTCGATGAGTCAGTAGTGGCGGAGACTGCGACGACTGAGCCGGTAAGAGACTCGCTGTGGGTGACGTTTCTGGCCGGTCTGGTGGGTGGGTTTGCGGCTATTTTCATGCCCTGTATCTTCCCGTTGCTGCCCATGACGATCAGCTTCTTTACCAAACAATCGGGGACGCGGGCGAAAGGCATCCGCAACGCGCTGATTTACGGCGTGTCGATCATTGTTATCTACGTGGCGCTGGGCTTGCTGATCACGGTTATTTTCGGGGCCGACGCCCTGAACGATCTGTCAACCAACGGCATTTTTAACTTCGCGTTTTTCCTGCTACTGGTCGTGTTTGCCGCGTCGTTTTTTGGGGCGTTCGAGATCATGCTCCCGACAAGCTGGGCGAATAAGATGGACGCTAAAGCCGATCAGGGTGGCCTGATTGGTATCTTCTTTATGGCGGCCACGCTGGCGCTGGTTAGTTTCTCCTGCACCGGCCCGATCATCGGCACACTGCTCGTACAGGCCGCTTCGATGGGTGAACTGCTCGGGCCGGCCATAGGCATGTTCGGCTTTGCGCTGGCACTCGCGTTACCCTTCACGCTGTTCTCGCTGTTCCCGTCGTGGATGACCTCGCTGCCGAAATCGGGGAGCTGGCTCAACTCGGTGAAGGTAACACTGGGCTTCTTGGAGTTGGCCCTAGCGCTGAAATTCCTGTCCAACGTCGACCTTGCTTATCATTGGCAGTGGTTCGACCGGGAAGTGTTCCTGGTGTTATGGGTAATTATCTTCGGTATGATGGGCTTCTACCTGCTGGGTAAACTTCGCTTTTCACACGACAGCGAACTGACCAGCATTTCGGTTCCCCGGCTGTTTCTGTCGATCATTTCGCTGGCGTTTGCACTGTACCTGATTCCGGGTCTCTGGGGCGCTCCGCTGCAATCGGTATCGGCTTTTTTACCCCCGCAGCAAACCCAGGATTTCGATCTGTATACGCGTTCGCTGGGAGCCAGCCCGGTTGCTGAATCGGAAAGCGCGACACCCAAGAAATACGGTGACATTTTCGAAGCGCCACTGGGCCTGAACGCGTTCTTCGATTACGAAGAAGGGATGGCCTATGCCAAAAAGGTTAACAAGCCCGTCATGATCGATTTCACGGGCCATGCCTGCGTCAACTGCCGTGAGATGGAAGCCAGCGTATGGCCTAAACCCGACGTCCTGAAACGCCTGCGCAACGACTACGTACTGATTCAGCTGTACGTCGACGACAAGACCGAGCTGCCCACTGCGGAGCAACGCGTGTCGAGCTATAGCGGAAAAACGATTCGGACAATCGGTAACCAATGGAGTGATCTACAGGCCAGTCGGTTCAACACAAACTCGCAACCGTACTATGTTTTGCTGGACAACAACGGCAAGCAATTGGTCCCCCCAAAAGGAGCCGATTCCAAACCTGAAAACTTCGTCAAATTCCTCGATAGCGGTTTGAGAGCGTATTGACGGGCCTAAGCGCGTGTTTTGGAATAGCTGAAGACTGATAATCAGGGCCTCTCTGCAGCGACACAATGGTACGCATTGATTGACTCTCACAGGTAAGCGACATCGCCCTTTCTACCGCTTCAACGCAGCCGAAAGCGGGTTAACGACGCACTATCAACGCTATTCTGTAGCTGTTACGAACCGGCTGTCATTCGGTTAAGGTAGTTCCCGTGAGCAGTGAAGCCAGAGGTCTTGACGGGCACAAAGGCGTCGACGGGGCAAGCACCAACTCACCGCTAAGGACTGTGGACGGCTACGGTACATACTGCCAATCAAGTCGATGGCCTAGCCGCTGTTGACCTGATCAGCAGTCTGCGATGGCGCTGCGGAGAACGACTGGAGAAAATACTCGGTGATCAAGCCTGCAATGGGGTGTTTACCCGTGCGTTAGTGCCTCGGGGCGTCGACGTCGGGAAAGCCGCGCGTGCTGAGTCAGGGCAAGGGTTTACGCCGATTGCCTGGACTAATCGTACGGGCGACCCCATTCTTCCATCAGTTGGGCAAAGATTACGAGTATACTACGTCATCTTCGGCAAGTTGATTGTGTCTAGCTACTATTTGGCTTCCGTTGCAACGGATACGACCAGAAGTTCACATGTGACTCCAAAACACGCTCATATGTGTTGTTAATCCGTTCTACCGAAAGAAGTTAAAGGGATTGTAATCAACCAAACATCACTGTTTATGACGCTTGTTCAAGCCGATTATTAGCATACGTATTCATTGCCTACCAGTTGTATTCTTGCTGCCAATAAATTGCCAATACACTGGGCATGAAAAGAAAAACCCGCAAATCAGTCAGATTTGCGGGTTTTCTTGTGTCGGGGTGGCAGGATTCGAACCTACGACCTCCTGCTCCCAAAGCAGGCGCGATACCGGGCTACGCTACACCCCGAAGGTGGTTATTGTCCCGGCGGAGAGAGAGGGATTCGAACCCTCGGTACCGTTGCCAGTACGACAGTTTAGCAAACTGTTCCTTTCGGCCACTCAGGCATCTCTCCGTGACTTCTTGACCGTTTCGTTGTCGATCAATCAGGTCACAAAGGTAGGTGTCTTTTTCTGTTATGCAATAAAGGGACCTAAAAAATCTTTGCAGTTTTTGTACTTTCGTCCACCCCCTAATGCTGCCTGGTGACGCAAATCGGTCAGAATCAGGCAAATTTCCTACGTAATGAACTGGCTTTATTCGTTGTCGTCGCTCGATTTTTTTTTGATCGTCGGCTTTATTCTTCTCTACGGCGGTTACATTTTTCGCATTGTCTGGCTGGCAAGGCACCTCAACACGTCGGCCTGGGGGGTGATTCCGAAGTTTTTTTTGCGGGGCATTTACTTCGCCCTGCTCATGATTGCGCTGATGGGGC
>Ga0182230_1000141_pt1 | contig 11468 bp, 9 predicted proteins | sample G6R1MG_28_FD_128384 | JGI IMG/M metagenome (GOLD analysis project Ga0182230, IMG submission 128384) | Miscanthus phyllosphere microbial communities from Michigan, USA - G6R1_NF_07NOV2016_LD1 MG | ecosystem: Host-associated > Plants > Phyllosphere > Phylloplane/Leaf | place: USA: Michigan...
CCTCAGGATGAGGCCTTCGAGGCCGCCGCTTTGCGACGGTGCCTCAGGATGAGGGGAAGATCTGGAAAAGTCTGGCCAAATCAACTCGTTCGAGTGCGACTTTAAACTGGCACCGGCGCCGCGTGCTGCGCGACCTCCGCATGGGTGGGGAGGTCGGTGCCCGGCATGAAGGCGTCGAAGGCCGCCCAGAAATCCTGCCGGATCGCCTCGCGCTCGCTCAGGATCTCGTGGCGGGCATCCGGCAGCACGAGGATGTGCCCCGCCTTCAGCCGCGCCGCGAAGCGCTCGGTGGCGGGCGTGCCGCAGACCGGATCGGCGCCCGCCGCGACGATCAGCGTCGGCAGGGTGATGCGCGGCGCGGCGCGGGGATGGCGCAGGCGGGCCATGGCCCGGAACGCCCCCGCGAGCCACGCGATGGTCGGGTCGCCCACCGCCCCGGCGCCCACCTGCCGCGCGGCCTCGGCGTTGCGGGCGTAGCGCTCGGGATCGCGGCACAGGCGGTTGCCGGCGAAGGGCTTGGTGGCGATCGAGACCGGCTTGCCGAACGGGATGTAGCGGCGGCCGAAGCCGAGGCGGTGCAGCCCCCGCGCCAGGATCGCGGCCGCGAGCGGCATGCGGATCATGCGGATCGACAGCATCGGCGCCACGGTCACGAGGCGCTTGAACGGCAGCCAGCCGTCGAGGGCGCCGGTCAGGGCGACGCAGCCGCCCATGGAATGGGCGAGGCAGAGATGCGGCCCGGGCATCGTCGTCAGCACCGAATCCGCGATGGCCGCGAGATCGAGGCGGTAATCGTCGAACCGGTCGACATGGCCCTTGTGCGGGTCGTCCACCCGCCGGTCGGAATCGCCCTGGCCGCGCCAGTCGAAGGCCACCACCGCGAAGCCGCGCCCGCGCAGGTCGCGGATCGTCTCGTAATACTTCTCGATGAACTCGGCCCGCCCCTGGAGCAGCGTGACCGTGCCCCGGCAGCTGCGTGTGGTGGGCCGCCACGTTGCCGCGCGCAGGGTGCAATCGTCCCCCGTCCCCACCGCCACGATGGTCCCGCCCGGCGGGACCGGGTTGCCCGGCGTGTCGCGCAGGCTGAGCATCGCGGGCTTGGGCCCGTCCTTGCCGTCGAACCGTGTCACCCGTGCCGACTCCCCGCCACTGCCCCTGGGACAGCCTGATCCGCGCCCCGGAAAAAATCCGTTTTCCCGGCCCGCCGGAGGGTCTTGCGACCCCGATCCGCCGCCCCGATATCCAATCCGTGCCGGCCCTTAGGCGGCACGAGAGACCGGTCCGGCCCATTGGGCGGACCACCGAACATGTTGCTCTTCAAGAGGATATGTCATGCGTCAGTTCGATCTTGCTCCCCTTTATCGCTCCACCGTTGGTTTCGACCGCCTGTTCTCCGCCCTCGATCAGTTCGCGAGCACCGAAACCGCTCCGAGCTATCCGCCCTACAATATCGAGCGCACGGGCGAGAACGCCTACCGCATCACCGTCGCGGTGGCCGGCTTCACCGATGAGGACCTGTCGATCGAGGTTCGGGAGAATGCCCTGACCCTGCGCGGCGAGCGCAAGGGCGAGGCCGAGAAGCGCGCCGAGTTCCTGCACCAGGGCATCGCCGCCCGGGCCTTCGAACGCCGCTTCCAGCTCGCGGACCATGTGCAGGTGACGGGCGCCGTCCTCGAGAACGGCCTGCTCCACGTCGACCTCGTCCGTGAGGTGCCGGAGGCCAAGAAGCCCCGCCGCATCGAGATCGCCTCGGGCCGTCGCCCCACCGCGCCGGTGATCGAGGGTCAGGTCTCCGAGGGCGACCGTCAGGCCGCGTAAGCGCGCCTGCAACCTCCGCGTGAGGGAGCGCCCCGGCCACCGGCCGGGGCGTTTTCATGCGGCCCGGACTGTCATAATGCCGTGCTCACCTCATGGTGATGTCGAAACCCGCAGCGCCCGGTCGGGCGCGCGGGGCGAGGGGGCGATGGCCGCGAATCTGTTCCACCGCGAGGCGGTTGCCGCGCTGGGTGCCGGGCTGCACCGGGGCGTGCAATGGGGCGTCACAGCGCCGCTCGCCAAGCTGACGCGCCGGCCGACGCCCTCCGAGATCGCCGACGTCCTGGCCGAGGCGGACGCGATCCGCCTGCCGGACCCCGGCGCGGACGGCCTCAAGGGCCGCAGCCTCGGGCGCATCGGCAACCTGGAGGTCCGCCTCGCCACCCGCCGCTCGGAGATCCGCCGGGCGCAGCGCCTGCGCTTCAAGGTGTTCTACGAGGAGATGTCGGCGGTGCCGACCGGCCTCGCCTCCCTGTCTCGGCGGGATGCGGATGCCTACGATTCCCTGTGCGATCACCTCCTGGTGCTCGACCACGACATCCTGAAGCCGGCCAAGACGCCGTTCCGCGCCCCCCGGCCCAAGGTGGTGGGCACCTACCGGCTGCTGCGCGGCGAGGTGGCCGAGCGCCATCACGGCTTCTATTCCGAGGGCGAGTACGACCTCTCGCCCGTGCTGGCCGCGCAGGGCGGGCGCCGCCTCCTCGAACTCGGGCGCTCCTGCGTGCTGAAGCCCTACCGGGGCAAGCGCACCGTCGAACTGCTGTGGCAGGGCATCTACGCCTACGTCCTGCACCACCGGATCGACGCGCTGATCGGCTGCGCCTCCTTGGAGGGGACGGACCCGGACCGCCTCGCCCTGCCGCTCTCCTTCCTGCACCACCATGCCCGCGCCCCCGAGGCGTGGCGCGCCTGCGCCCTGCCGGAGCGGGCGGTGCGCATGGACCGGCTCTCGAAGGAGGCGGTGGACCCGAAGGCCGCGCTGCAGGCCCTGCCGCCGCTCATCAAGGGCTACCTGCGGCTCGGCGCCACCTTCGGCGACGGCGCCGTGGTGGACCGCCAGTTCGGCACCACGGACGTGTTCGTGGCGCTGCCGGTGGAGCGCATCGGAGCCCGCTACCGGGGGCACTTCGCCCCGGCCTGAGCCCGGCTGCGGCGCCCGCCTCCGTTGACAGGCCCGGCCCCGAGGCGGATACCCCCGGCCGATCCGATGCAGCAGCGCCTCGCCAAGACCGCGGTGATGGTGGCCCACGATCTCGCGGCGACCGCCGCGGCCGTGGTGCTGACCTTCCTGTTCCGCTTCCAGGGGGCGATGCTCGCCGAGCGGCTGCACGCCCTGCCGCTGCTGCTGCCGCCGTTCCTCGTCGTCGCGGGGATCGTCTACGCCCGGTTCCGGCTCTACCGGACCAAGTGGCGCTTCGCCTCCCTGCCGGACCTCGCGGGCATCGTCCGCGCGGCGAGCGTGCTGGCCCTGGTGCTCCTCGTCGTCGACTGGGTGCTGGTCTCGGCCGATCTCTACGGCTTCTACTTCTTCGGCAAGATCGCCATTCCCCTCTACTGGGTGTTGCAGATCTTCCTGCTCGGCGGGACGCGGGCGGCGTTCCGCTACCTGAAATACACGCGCTCGCGGCAATCGAACGCCAAGGCCGCCACGGTGCCGACCCTGCTCCTCGGGCGCGGCTCCGACATCGACGTGCTGCTCCGGGCCATCGAATCCGGCGCGGTGAAGAAGCTCGCGCCGAAGGGCATCCTGTCCCCCCGCCGGGACGAGGCCGGGCAATACATGCGCGGCGTGCCCGTCCTCGGTGATTTCACCGAGCTGGAGCGGGTGGTGATGGATTGCGGCGCGCGGGGCGAGCCGATCCGCCGGCTGGTGGCGGCGCCGAGCGCGCTGGCCCCCGAATCCGCCCCCGACGACCTTATCGCCCGCGCGCGGCGCCTCGGCCTGCCGCTCGCCCGCGTGGTCGGGCTGGGGGAGGGGGCGCAGGGGCCCGAACTGGCGCCGCTGGAGATCGAGGACCTGCTGCTGCGCCCGACCGTGGCGATCGACCGGCCCCGGCTGGAGGGCTTCCTCACCGGCCGCCGGGTGGTGGTGACGGGGGGCGGGGGCTCCATCGGTTCGGAGATCTGCCTGCGGGCGGTGGCCTTCGGCGCCGCCGCCGTGCTGGTGCTCGAATCCTCCGAGCCGGCGCTGCACGGCATCCTCAGCCACCCGGCGATCCTCGACGCGCAGGCCGAGGTGACGGGCGTCATCGCCGACATCCGCGACCGGGAGCGGACCTTCGCGGTGATCGCGGCCTTCCGGCCGGATTACGTGATGCACGCCGCCGCCCTGAAGCAGGTGCCGTTCCTCGAACGGGACTGGCAGGAGGGGATCAAGACCAACGTCTTCGGCTCCCTCAACGTGGCCGAGGCCGCCGTGGCCGCCCACGCCCGCGCCCTGGTGATGATCTCCACCGACAAGGCCATCGAGCCGGTCTCGCAACTCGGCGTCACCAAGCGCTTCGCGGAGATGATCGCCCAATCCCTCGATGCGGCGCAAGGTCGCCTGCCCGGCCACCCGACGCGGCTGATCGCCGTACGCTTCGGCAACGTGCTCGGCTCGGCGGGCTCGGTGGTGCCGGTGTTCAAGGCGCAGATCGCCCGGGGCGGCCCGTTGACCGTGACCCACCCGGACATGGTCCGCTACTTCATGACCGTGCGCGAGGCCTGCGACCTCGTGCTCACCGCCGCCTCCCATGCCGACGGCGAGGCGCGGGCGGACGGGGGCGAGCAGGCCGCCGTCTACGTACTGAAGATGGGCCAGCCGGTGCGCATCGCCGAACTCGCCGAGCGGATGATCCGGCTCGCGGGCTTCGAGCCCGGCACCGAGATCGAGATCGCCTATACCGGCGCCCGGCCCGGCGAGCGGCTGAACGAGATCCTGTTCGCCCGCGAGGAGCCGCGCATCGGCCTGCCCGGCATCGAGGGCGTGATGGCGGCCCAGCCGATCTTCGCGGACCGGCCCCGCCTCGACGCCTGGATCGCCCGCCTGCGCGCCGCCGTGGAGAGCGGCGACCGGGCGGCGGCGGATGCGGCGTTCGAGGAGGCGGTGCCGCATTTCCGCGAGCGCGGGGCGGCGAAGGCGGAGGCCGCCGCGCTGCCGGCCGCCCCGATGATCCCCGCCGCCGCCGAGCCGGTCGCCCTAGGCTGAGCGCGAGAGCCGCGCCAAGCCCTCCCGCGTCGGCATGGCCGGCTGCCAGCCGAGGCGCGCGAGGCCGTCGCCCCGGGCGACGAGGCCCCCCGCCACCCGCTCGAACAGTTCCCCGCGCCCCGTGAGCCGGCAGGCGAGACCGAGAATCGGCTCCGGCACCGGCAGCAGCCCCGGCCGCCGGCCGAGCCCGTCGCGCAGGGCGGCGATCATCTCCGGCAGGGTCAGCGGGTCCGGGTCGGCGGCGATGAACGGCGCCCGCAGGGGCTCCGGCGCCCGCAGCAGCGTGTCCACCGCCGCCGAGAGGCTTTCCACCGAGATCAGCGAGCGCCTGGCCCCCAAGCCTCCGAGGGGCAGGGGATAGGGCGAGCGGGCGAGCCGCAGCAGGGTCTCCAGGTTGCCCTTCGCGCCGGGGCCGTAGACGAGGACGGGGCGCAGGGCCGCCCAGTCGAGCCCGGTGGCGGCGAGCGCCAGTTCGGCCTCGCGCTTCGAGCGGCCATAGGGGTCGGTGGGGCGGGGCTCGTCCGCCTCCGTGACGGTTCCGGGGGCGGTCGCCCCCGTCTGGGCGCGGATCGAGGACAGGAACACGAAGCGGCGCACCTTCGCCCGCTCGGCGGCTTGGGCGAGGCGGGCCGTCGCCTCGGTGTTGAGGGTGCGGTAATCGTCCTCCGGCGCCCCGGACATGGCGTGGGCGAGGCCGGCGGAATGGACCACGGCGTCCACGTCCGACAGGGCGGCGGCCATGTTGATCGGCCGGGTGAGATCGCCCACCACCGCGCTCGCCGCCCCCGGCGGCACCTCGACAGGCCGGCGCAGGAGCACCCGCACCCGGTAGCCCCGCGCCGTCAGCGCCGCGAGGAGGTGGCGGCCGATGAAGCCCGTCGCCCCGGTGAGCGCCACGAGACCGGTCATGAGGCAATCCCCGCGAAACGCCGCAGCAGGAGGGCGACGATCCCGCCCCCCGCCGCGAGGGCGGCGAGCGAGACCGGCCAGGACGGCCATACCACGCTCGCGGCGGCGAGGCCCGCCAGCGCGAGGTTCGCCAGGAACACCCGCCCGACCACGCCCCGGACGGTGAGGCCGTTCACCGTCGCCCGCTGGTAGAAATGGGAGCGGTGCGCCTCCCAGACGCGCTCCCGCCGCCTCGCGCGGGCGGCGAGGGTGAGGCTCGCATCCGCGAGGTAGACGAGCGGCAGCAGGAGCGCGGCCGCGAAGCCGCCGGTCGCCGCGAGATGCCAGAGCAGCCACGCCGTCACGAGGCCCACGGGCAGGGAGCCGACATCCCCGAGGAAGAGGCCCGCCACCGGCCGGTTGAACGGCGCGAAGCCGAGCATCGCCCCGAGCAGGGAGGCCGCCACCAGGGTCGGCAGCAGGGGCAGGGTTCCGGCGAGGCCGAACAGGACGAGGGCCGCCGAGACGGGGACGATCTCGGCCACCGTCATCCAGTCGAGCCCGTCCATGAAGTTCGTGAGGTTCACGAACCACAGGCCGGCGAGCGTCGCGAGGGTGCGTTCCAGCCAGAGGGGGATCTCCGGCACGAGCCGCCCGTCGAGATGGGAGACCAGCAGCCCGACGACGAGGATCTGCACCGCCAGCCGGGGCAGGGCGGGGAGCGGGCGCAGGTCGTCCACCGCCCCGAGGACGGCGAGCGCCAGGGTGCAGCCGGCGAGCCAGGTCCAGGCCTCGCGCGGGCCGACCTCCGGCGCCCCGGCCAGGAGCCCCGAGACGGTGACGAGGGCCGTCACCACCGCGATGCCCCCGCCCTGCGGCGTCGGCACGACGTGGCTCGACCGGGCGTTCGGCCGGGCGAGGGCGTAGCGGCGCAGCAGCGGCATCAGCCGCAGGATCAGCCCCGCCGAGAGGGCGGCGGCGAGCGGCGCGGCGATGAGGGGAATCCAGGCGAAGGTCATGCTGTGGCGGGGCTGTAGCCCGGCCCGCGCCGCCGGGCCAGGGCCGTTTCCGGTGGATGAATGACCGGCGTCCTTGCGCAACTTCGCCGTTCCCGGCACGTTCTCCTCCTGAGACGAGGCTGGGCCGACGGAGGACGGCGCCCATGGCGACGCTCAAGGAATTCGAGGAAGCCCTGCGCGAGCACGGCATGAACATGGCGCTGGCGCTGCTGGAGCGCCTGCGGGAACGTGACCGCGCGACCCGCACGGTGAAGCCCGCCCGGCGCCTCACGGGGCAGAAGATGACCCCGGAACTCGCCCGCTCGATCTTGGAGCTTCACGCCAGCACGGGGATGACCCAGCAGGAGATCGCCTTCAAGGTCGGGGTGAACCAGGGCCGGGTGAACGAGGTCATCAAGCGCGGCAAGTGGCTTACCGACGACCCGCACGCCCCCGAGGCCGTGGCCCGCGACAGGGCCGTCGCCCGGCTGCGCGGCGATCCGAAGCCGCGCACGCCCGCCTCGACCAGGGCGCCGGTCAAGGCCAAGGAAAAATCCGCCCCGCCGGGACGCCGCAACCAGGGGCAGCTCGTCTTCGGGGACCTGTAGGGCGGACTCGCAATGACGGCGGCGGGGCGCCATGTGAATCGCCACCACGAGGCGACCCCGAGAGACCATGAACCTCACCGGCATCCACCATCTGACGGCCGTCACCGCCCGCGCGGCGGACAACCTCGCCTTCTACACGGAGGTGCTCGGCCTGCGGCTCGTGAAGCAGACGGTGAACCAAGACGACGTCTCCGCCTACCACCTGTTCTATGCGGACGGGCTCGCGAGCCCCGGCAGCGACATCACCTTCTTCGACTGGCCGGCGCCCCCGGAGCGGCGGGGCGCGAACAGCATCGTCCGCACGCATCTGCGGGTGGCCGGACGCCTCGACGGCTGGTGCGAACGCCTCGACCGGGCCGGCGTGACGCGCGGCACGCCCGAGACCCGTGACGGGCGCCTCACCCTCGACTTCGAGGATCCGGAGGGCCAGCGCCTCGCCCTCGTGGACGACGGCGGTGCGGGCGAGGCCCATCCCTGGGACCGCTCGCCGGTCCCGGCCCCCGAACAGATTCGCGGCCTCGGGCCGATCCGCCTCGCGGTGGCAGAGCCGGAGCGCACGGGCGCCGTGCTGACCGAGGTTCTGGGCATGCGCCGGGAGCGGGGCTTCGATGCGCCGGAGGGGCGGGTCGAGGTCTTCGCCATGGGTCCCGGCGGCCCGGCGGCGGAGATCCAGCTCCTGCGCGACACCTCCGCCCCGGCGCGGGCGGGGGCCGGCGGCGTCCACCACGTCGCCTTCCGCATCCCCGATGCGGAGTACGATGCCTGGGCCGACCGGCTGCGGGCGAACCGCGTCCCGTCGAGCGGGCCGGTGGACCGTTACTACTTCCGCAGCCTGTATTTTCGCGAGCCGAACGGCATCCTGTTCGAGATCGCCACCGACGGGCCGGGCTTCGCCGCCGACGAGCCCCTGGAGACGCTCGGCGAACGCCTCGCCCTGCCGCCGTTCCTCGAACCGCGCCGGGCGGCCATCGAGGCGGGTCTCAAGCCCCTGCGTCGTTAAGAATTTCGAACGATTCCAGGGGTTTCACTTCTTCGCGCGGTGTGGCTTCACGTGCCTTGACGCGCGTGCCGCAGCGCGGGACAAGCCGGCCAAATCCGAAATCGCCAGACCATGCCAGCCTGTGGGGACTGATGCCGCGATGAGCAAGTATTACGAGGAGCGGGTGCTGTCGGTGCACCACTGGACCGACACACTGTTCTCGTTCCGCACCACGCGGGATCCCGCTTTCCGCTTCCGCAACGGCGAGTTCACGATGATCGGCATGGAGGTCGAGGGGCGGCCGCTCCTGCGCGCCTACTCGGTCGTCTCGGCCAATTACGAGGACGAGCTGGAGTTCTTCTCCATCAAGGTGGCGAACGGCCCGCTCACCTCGAAGCTCCAGCATCTCAAGGTCGGCGATCCGATCATCGTCGGCAAGAAGCCCACCGGCACCCTGGTGCTCGACAACCTGCTGCCCGGCCGGCACCTCTACCTCCTCGGCACCGGCACCGGCCTCGCGCCCTTCCTGTCGATCATCAAGGACCCCGAGACCTACGACCGGTTCGAGAAGGTCGTGCTGGTCCATGGCTGCCGGCAGGTGCAGGAACTCGCCTATGGCGAGACGATCACGCAGGACCTGCCGCAGCACGAGTTCCTGGGCGAGATGATCGCGCAGCAGTTGATCTACTACCCCACCGTGACCCGCGAGCCGTTCCGCAACCGCGGCCGGATCACCGACCTGATGGTGTCGGGCAAGCTGTTCGAGGATATCGGCCTGCCGCCGATGTCCAAGGACGCCGACCGGTTCATGCTCTGCGGCTCGCCGGACATGATCCGCGACACGCGCCAGCTCCTGGCCGATGGCGGCTATGAGGAAGGCAACCACGGCGAGGCCGGTCACTTCGTGATCGAGAAGGCCTTCGTCGAGAAGTAGGCGCGCCCCGCGCCGACGGAATGGAGCCCGGTGCGAGGGATCGCGCCGGGCTTTTTCGTCAGCGGTCGCCGGCCGGTGCGCCGGGCATGCCCTCGGCGAAGGGGCCGCCGCCCGCGCTGAACAGCTTGCGCAGGAAGCCCGGCGCGATGGCCGAGAGGGGGTTCACGGTCACGTCCGGGCTCGACAGCCGGCCGGACACGCGGAAATTCACGGCGAACAATCCCTCGTTGTTCCCGCCCCCGAGGAGGGGCCCGACGATCGGCAGTTGCGCGGCGACGTTGTTCAGCCCGTAGAGCGGCACGAAGGTGCCGTTGATGTCCGTGCGCTCCCGGCCCGTGTCGAGCCAGCCCGACAGGGTGAAGCCCAGCGCCGGGTTCGAGATCGCCGCGTCTGTGAAGTCCACCCGCGTCCCCGAGCGCACGAAGTTCGCCCGCATCCGGTCGAAGGTGACGGAGCCGGTGGAGGGCGCGGGCGCCGGGGCCGCCTTGCGCCCGCGCGGGGTCGGCGGCGGCGGCTCGGCCTCGGCCGGGTCCGGCCCCTGGGCCATGATGCTCGACAGGGCCGGCTCGTTGCGCAGGGAGAAGTCGCGGATCTGCACCACGCCCGTCTGCGGCCCGTCGTTCAGCCCGATCCCGGCGGCGAGGCGCCCGCCATACATCTTCTTGTAGATGTCGAGGAAGCGCAGCGTCGCCCCCGCATCGGCCGATTCCACGGCGAGCGTCGGCACGCCGCGCTCCCCGCGCGTCACGTTCGCCACCAGGGGCGACGAGCGGAAGCGGCCGGAGATCGTCCCCGAGCGCAGGTCGTGGCCGCGCAGGGAGAGCTTGAAGTTGGCGTTGGTGATCGCCTCGTCGTTGAAGCCGGTGACGATCGGCACCTGGATGTCGGCCTCGATATCCTTCGGCGCCGTCTCCTTGCCGCCCTTGCCGTCCGGCCCGGAGAGGGATTTCAGGAAGGGCCGCGCATCCAGCACCGCGCCGCGCACCACCACCTTGTAGGCGCTGCCGCTGCGGTCCACCACGACGCGCAAATCGTCCCCCGGCGAGAGCTTCACGCTGGTGAGTTCGGCCCGCTCCAGGCCGCCCTCGGCGGAGAGCGTGGCGCTGCCCCGCACCGAGGCCTGCCCGGCATCGACGGCGATGTCGCGCAGGTCGTAGCCGCCCTCGCGCTCGGTGAGGGTCATGGCCAGCTTGCCCGCCCGGCCCGACGGCTTGGTGAAGCCCGGCAGCACCCCGTCGATCCCCGCCTTGGTGAGGTCGGCCTCGATCCGCACGGGGGTCTTGGTCGCGCCCGGCTTGCCGAAGGCGATCACCGCCTTCACCGGCACGGTGCCGGTGAGTTGCGGCGCGGCCGGCAGGCCCTTCTTCACGCGCAGGGCGTCGTCGAGGGCGAGGCTCACCACCGCCTCGCCCGGCGCCCCGATCTTGGCCTGATGCATCTCGACGGTGATCGGCGCGCCGCCGACCCGGCCCTCGCCCTTCACGGCGACGGCGCCCTTGTCGTAGCTCACCGCGAAGCGGCCCGCCTCCAGCCGGTCCTTGCCGACGACCTTGTCCACGGACAGGTCGGTGAGCGAGCCCGACAGGGTGATCGGCATGTCCGCGAGGTCGGGGATGTGCTTGAGGTCGAGGGGGAAGTCGACGCGCAGGTCGACATTGCCCTTCACGGTCGCCGGCTCGACTTCGGCGCTGAGCACGCTCTTGAACAGCTTCGATTCGAGGACGCTGGCGAGGCCGTCCGCGCCGCCGGAGAGCCGCAGGCCGATCTGCGCCACCACGTGGTCGGGGTTGGCATCGGCGATGACGAAGCTGCCGTCCGAGAGGGAGACGGAGCGCCCGTCGGGGCCGCGCACCTCGGCGGTCACGTTGCGGATCGCGGTGGAGCGGCCGGTGATCAGGCCGGTGACGGTGCCCTTCACGATGGGCGGCGCGTCCGCCGAGACGTCGATGGCCGCGTCCGACACCCGGAAGGCGATGTTCAGCCCCTTGTCGGGCAGGGGCGCGCCCTTGGTCGCCTCCGCGATCTCCTGGCCGGTCATCACGACCTTCATGTCGGC
>Ga0182230_1000142_pt1 | contig 11379 bp, 7 predicted proteins | sample G6R1MG_28_FD_128384 | JGI IMG/M metagenome (GOLD analysis project Ga0182230, IMG submission 128384) | Miscanthus phyllosphere microbial communities from Michigan, USA - G6R1_NF_07NOV2016_LD1 MG | ecosystem: Host-associated > Plants > Phyllosphere > Phylloplane/Leaf | place: USA: Michigan...
CGCGCTGCCGGTTTTCCTGTTTCTCGGTATCCCGCTCGCGGTTCGTCTGTTCGCGTTGCCGGCTTTCCTGATTTCCGCTTTCCCGCTCGCGACCCGGCTGCTCCCGATTGCGAGACTCCTGCTTCTCGGTATCCCGTGTCTGACCAGATTGCTCCCGGTCGCGGGGCTCCTGACTGCTGGCATCGCGGTCGCGATTCGGCTGCCGATCACCTGTGCGCTGGTTCTGGGCGGGGCGCTGATTGGTTTCGCGGGCTTGCTGGTCGCGGGTATCGTCAGCACGTCGCCCGGTTTCCCGTTGCGGTCGGCTGTCTTTCTGCACCATGTCGTGCCGTCCGTTTGGCCGGTTGTCGCGTCCGTTATTGTCGCCCTGCGTAAATTCACGCCGGGGTTGCCCACGTCGCCCTCCTTCGCGTGGATTGGCTGGGGTGGTTTCGGCTGGGGCAGGCTGAGCAGCTGGCTCCGCCGGGGCAGAAGCGCTGGGCTGGGTAGCCTCTATATCGACCGATGGGTTGGGTACGGAAGCCAACGGATCGGGTGTACTGTCTTCGGATTGGCGTTGTTCCATCTACTTTTGCTAGTTTCGCCAGGTGTTTAGCTACTAAACCAATTGAGGTACCCAATGGGTTACCAACGATTGGCGTTTTTCCTGTTTCATCGATAAAGCCGCAAGGTACGAAAACCCGACGGATGTCCCAGATTCCCTTCTCTCTTCTGATTGTCGACGAAATGCACCCGTCGCTGTTTACCATGCTCGACAACGCTGGCTTTGCCTACAGCTACCAGCCAACCTTGACCCGGGCCGATATACTGACAACGATTGCCCCCTACCAGGGCCTGATCATTCGCAGCAAAACTACCGTCGATGCGGAGGTACTGGCGCATGCCCCGGCTCTGCAACTGATCGGCCGGGCGGGGGCCGGGCTGGATCTGATCGATCTGGACGTGGTCAAGCAGCGGGGTATTCAGGTATTTCACGCCGGTACCGGCAATCGCGATGCCGTGGGCGAGCACGTCGTTGGTATGCTGCTGGGCCTGATTGCCAACATCGTGAAGGCCGACCGCGAAGTGCGACAGGGTAGCTGGGACCGCGAAGGTAACCGGGGCTACGAACTGGGCAGTATGACGGTCGGAATTGTCGGGTACGGCAATAACGGGCAGGCCACCGCCCGTCGGCTCAGCGGATTCGGGTGTCGGGTGCTGTGTTACGACAAATACCGGACAAGCTACAGCGATGCTTTTGCGCAGGAAGCATCGATGGGGCAACTGCTCGAAGAAGCCGACGTGCTAAGCCTTCATATTCCCCTGACCGACGAAACCCGGACGCTGATCGATGATAACCTCATTCAACAAGCGAGTAAACCGTTTTACCTGATCAATGCCGCCCGGGGTGAAATTGCGTCGCTGTCGGCGGTGGTGCGGGGGCTGGAGAGCGGTAAACTGCGCGGAGCCTGTCTGGACGTGCTGGAAAACGAAAAACTCGGCAAACTGACATCCGAGCAGCAGGCGGCCTTCGACTACCTGCGCCAATCAGACAAGGTTGTGCTGACCCCCCACATTGCGGGCTGGACGCACGAAAGCTACGTCCGTATTAATGAAGTACTCGTTCAGCAATTGAGTCAGGCACTGGCCGAATAAGTAGGTTTACAGACAATAAGCGCCCGGAATAGCTACGCACAAGTAAGCTATTCCGGGCGCTTGCTTCGTAACGATACCAGCTACTTTAGTTAGTTGAGGTGATTACTGATCCTAAAAAAGAAACGCTCATCTTTGATCAGTAACCCAGTGTTATTCTCCCATCAATCAGCTTTGACGTAGATGATTACTAGATTACGAATAATATGCTTTACGGTTTCACTGTGCGGTATGTTATGGGGTGTAGCTATGGATGGCAACGCACAGCTACCAGCTAAACAAGCCGCGCGTGTGGCCAAAATAACACCCGATCTGCTGGCACTGATGACCGATCGGCTAACTACCAATGGGCGTATAGCGGCCCCCGGCCCCAGCGGCTCTGCTGGTGATTATGTAATCGTTGACGGCGCTGTGGCCATTGAAGGCGTGGCGGTCGATCAGCGCGGGGATGTTCTACTAACGCAGCTCCAGATGCTGGGTCTACGCGAAGGCGTCGCCTTCAGGAGCATGATTTTTGGGTACCTCCCCATCGACAACCTTGATGAACTAAAGAACGTCTCCAGCCTGCACTATGCCCGGCCTTACTATAAGCCGGTCAACAACGTGGGTAAGGTGACGTCGCAGGGCGATAAAAGCCTGCGGGCCGACGTGGCTCGGGCGACGTATAACGTAACAGGAGTTGGTTCGAAAGTAGGCATTATTTCCGATTCATACGATGTGCTGAGCGGGGCCAGCGCCGGTGTAGCCTCGGGTGATCTACCGGCCGAGGGCGTACAGGTACTCGACGATTTCACCGTAGGGGCTGACGAAGGGCGGGCCATGGCCGAGATCGTACACGACGTAGCACCGGGGGCTGCCATTGCGTTCAATACCGCCTTCCGGGGGATGGCAGGTTTCGCCCAGGGCATCATCGACCTGGCTGACGCGGGTTGTACCATTATCGTCGACGATATTATCTACCTGGCTGAGCCATTCTTCCAGGATGGTATCATCGGGCAGGCGGTCGATCAGGTGGTCAACAATAACAACGTCAGCTACTTCTCGGCAGTTGGTAATCAGGCGCGGACGTCGTACATGAGTCAGTTTCGCAATTCGGGCATTGAATTGCCCGGTTACGGAATCGCGCATGACTTTGGCGGTGGCGATATCTACCAGAAAGTAACGATTCCAGCGGGCGGCAGCGTTCAGTTCTCGTTCCAGTGGGATGAGCCATTCCGGTCGGTGAGTGGCGGTACTGGGGCAAAGACAGACCTTGATATATTGGTGTTTCGCGGTAACAGTCTGGTTGCGTTTGGGGCTACTGACAATATTTACAGCGGTGACCCGGTGGAGGTAACGGGTTTGTACACCAATACGACCGGCGCTCCGCTGGAAGTGAATGTCCTTATCGTAAAATACGCCGGGCCGGACGCGGGTATACTGCGCTGGGTTAACTTCGGTAGCCTTAATAGCCTGGTTGAATACGATACAAAGACCGGCGCTTCCTTCGGGCACAGCAACGCGACACGAGCCATCGCCGTAGGCGCAGCCCCTTACGTCAATACGCCGGCGTATAACAGCCAACTGACGACGGCACTTGTTGAACCGTTTTCGTCGGCGGGCGGGGTTCCCGTTTATTTCGACGCGGCAGGACAGCGAATCAATGGAACAACGGGAATTACGCGGCAGAAGCCTGAAATTACCGCCGTTGACGGGGGGAACACTACCTTTTTTGGCCTCAGCGATTACGAAGGGGATGGCTTTCTTAACTTCTTCGGTACGTCGGCGGCTGCTCCGCACGCGGCTGCTGTCGCGGCACTGATGCAGGAGCGCGCTGGCAACAAGCTGTCGCCGGCCCAGCTATTGGCGACAATGCAGCAGACCGCTCTCGACATGGACGATCCGGCGACGCCGGGCTTCGATACGGGCTTCGACTTCGGTACGGGCTACGGCTTTATCCAGGCCGACAAGGCGCTTCAGTCGCTGGGCGGCAGCACGCTGGTAATTACGGGGGTCAATACGCTGAGTTGCGTGAGTCGGGCGGGGGCTGAGCGGCAACTGACGTTCAACCCGCAATACAGCGGCTCGAACGGGCAGCCCATTGTATTTCGGGTGGTTAATGAAAAAGATGCGACAACCGATGTGGGTCCGTACACGATACGGATGTACACCGATAATCCAGTTATCGCATTGCGGGCCGAACAGGCCGGCGCAACGGGTACGGCGTCGTTTACCTACAACTGGCTGGCGGCCTGTACTACCGCTACGACGACCAATCAGCCACCAGTATTCAACGGCGTACCAACGCTGACCGGTACGATCGCTACGCCGTTCCGCTACGCCGTCCCCGCTACGGCGTTTACCGATCCCGAAGGGCAACCCATGACGTTTACCATGACGAACTTGCCCGCCGGACTAGTGTTTGATGGGCTGACACGCGTGATCAGCGGTACGCCACAGCAGATCAGTACAACCGGTGCGACACTAACGGCCACCGATCCATCGGGTGCGGCTACGTCGGGTACAGTAACGATCGTTGTCAGTGATACGGCACCAGCACCAGCCAATCCGGCGTCGTTGACAATTACCAGCTTTACGTGCAATACCATTTCGGAGAATCGATTCAGTGTTGATTTCGTCGTTGGCTACAGCAACGGATCATTCACGCCGGCGCTGCCTGCTTTGTTTATGAACGGGGTGACGGGGGATGGACAATTGGGCGTGCGCTACACCTATTTCTACGACGAGAATCAGTACGTACTACCCATTCAGGATCAGGAAACCCGGTCGACGTATTTTGTCTGGAACTTCCGGGCCGCCTGTGGTAATCAGCCCGTGGCTAACCGCCCGCCGGTATTCAACGGAACCACGGCACAGGCGGGCGTAGTGGGTGAACCATTTAGCTATACCGTACCAGCTACAACCTTCACCGATCCGGACGGACAGGTCGGCCTGACGTATACCGCTACCAGCCTGCCAACCGGCCTGACGTGCACGGCGTCGACGCGCGTCATTTACGGCACACCCACAACGGCAGGTCAGTACACCGTTCAGCTCACGGCCCGCGATGCGGGTGGCCTGACGGCAAGGGGGACGCTGCCCATCACGATTACACAAACAGCACCGGTAGCTTTTGCCATCACGAGTGTAAATACAAGCAGCTGTGAGCGGCTATCACCCTCGCTTCGGTTCGTTACGTTTACGCCACAATACGCGGGCGCGTCGGGCGCGCCGATTAGGTTTCATGCCGTAAACGAGGCAATGCCAACGATGAACGCAGGTCCGTATTCGCTGAACCTGTATACCGATAACCCAACTATTTCGCTTCGGGCTGAGCAGAACGGTGTGGTAACGACCTATGCGTATAACTGGCTGGCCGCCTGCGCTGCGAATAGTCGCACAGGTGTATCAGAAGTAGGCGAATCACTGGAAGTGGCGGTACTGGCGAACCCAAGTTCGGGCGAGACCGTCGACGTAGACATACGGGGTGCCGCCGGTCAGTCGCTTGAGTGGCAACTGGTTGACGAACGTGGACAGGCTGTAAGCCGTAGCACTGTTAAACAAGCCGCGACGATTGAACGGCAGACGGTAAAACTCGGTCGTCAGATCGGTGTCTACCTGCTGAATGTTCGTACGAAGGAGCAGACCAAAACGGTTCGTGTCCTGAAAAACTAACTCGTACTGCACGCGTAAAAGCCGCGATTTCGGACGGGTCCGGGATCGCGGCTTTTTTATGCCGTATTCTCAAAATTCGTTGACTTAGGCTAACCTTTCGGAGCCGATTCGGTTGTTACAGAGGACTTATTTTCTCGCACTGTAAAACGAATCAACGATCATGAATTTCATCAAAGTAGGTACTGACGCGGCTGGCAACGATATCGAGGTATTTTATCAGGACTTGGGCACGGGTCGTCCCGTCGTGTTGATTCACGGCTGGCCCCTGAGCAGCCAACTCTGGGATTACCAACTGGCCGAATTACCCAAGCATAACCTGCGGGTGATTGCGTACGACCGCCGTGGCTTTGGTAAGTCATCGCAACCCTGGGACGGCTACAACTATGATACCTTCGCCGACGACCTGAAAGCCGTACTCGACACGCTCGATCTGCAAAACGTAACGCTCGTTGGTATGTCGATGGGCGGGGGCGAAATAGCCCGTTACATGAGCCGTCACGGTGGCGCACGGGTATCGAAAGTGGTATTCATAAGCGCGATCACCCCATACCTGCTCAAAACGGATGACAATCCGGATGGCGTCGATGCTGATGTATTCGAGGACATGAAGGAAAAGCTGAACAAAGACCGGGCTGACTTCCTGCAAACGTTTGGTAAGCAGTTCTATGGCATTGGCTTCCTTGACAAGCCCGTAAGTCAGGCGCAACTGGACGGCGATTTCGCCCGGGCCTATGCCGCCAGTCAAAAAGCAACGGTTGATTGCGTAACGGCCTTCTCGGAAACGGACTTCCGCGATGACCTGGCGCAAATTCACGTACCCACCCTGATTATTCACGGTGACGCCGATAAAGTCGTACCCATCGAGGCCTCGGCTGAGCGCACGGCTGCGGCATTGCCCAACGCAGAATACATTGTATACGAAGGGGGCTCACACGGGCTTGTCGTAAGCGAAAAAGACCGGGTAATCGAAGACCTGTTGAGCTTTATTCAGGAAGGTGTTTCGGTACGCGAGCCCATCGGTACCACGACACTGTATTAATTCGGTTCACAGGGGTCGGTTTTCTGTTAGTTACGCAAGCGTAAGCAAACCACTGAAAACCGATCTCCGAAAACTGTAAACTGTAGAAACGCAAGAACCCCGGCTAGTCAGCCGGGGTTCTTGCGTTTCTACAACTGCCGGTATGTTTTGACGTAGCCGGATGGGGTCAGTCCGGTGATGTCTTTGAATTGCCGGTTGAAGTTGGACAGCGTGCGAAAGCCGCTTTCGTAGCTTACCTGGGTAATGCTCAGTGGCGTGTTCATCAGCAGTTTGCAGGCATGGCCGATGCGTACTTCCGAGACAAACTCAGAAAACGTCTTATTGGCCCGCGCCTTGAAATAGCGGCAGAAGGCAGGGGCGGTCATGCCCGCCAGGTCAGCCACGGTTTCCAGACTCAATTCTTCGGGAAAGTGATTCAGGACATAGTCGTGTACGACCTGCATGCGGTGGTAAATGTTCCGATCGGCTTCTTCCGGCCGCAGGCTGTTCACATACGTAGCGCTGGCCAGCAGTTGATAATCATCGCTTTCGGCCAGTTCATTGAGCAGCGTCAACAAATTCATCAGCCGGCTAAAACTAACCGGTTGCGACACCAGCTTCGTCAGCGACGATACCGCCCGGTTGTGCGTTTGATTCGACCAGGTCAGCCCGTGGCGGGCGTTTGCCAGCAACTGCCGGATCGCGCTCATCTCCTGCTTTTCAAAAAAGCTATCGCCCAGAAAGTCTTCCGGAAAATACACAACGATACCCTGCGTTGATAAGGTTGAATGACGATCGAAATAGGGCTGGTCACTACGCCACAAGTGCGGCAGATTCGGCCCTAAAAACACCAGATCGCCGGGGCCAAACGTACTGATTGAATCGCCAATAAAGCGGGTTCCCGTGCCTTCCTTGACCAGAAAAAGCTGGTAGTGGGGATGAAAATGCCAGTTTGGGTCGAAGTGAGGTTCAACGAGTTCTTTCACCAGAAAAGAAGCCGCAACGGGTTCAAGCTCTTTGCGTAGTGGCTGACGCATGATTTGTGCTTTTCTTGCTAAAGTCAGTGGCTAATAGTGCCTTCTTGTGCAAATATATAGTCATTATTTGCCAAAAAAGGCCTTACACCTTATTTGTGCATAAATTAATTTTGTTTACTTATTCAGGGACTGACTATGACTAAACTTGGAATGAACTTGTTTGCCTGGACGGCCGCAACGCATGAGTATCTCAATGATACGCTGTGCTACCTGCAGCAGACCGGGTTTGACTTCGTTGAACTACCTATTGGCGACGCAGACGCCAGTCCGGCCGTACTGGCGAAATGGGAGCGTATCGGCCAGCAGGCGTCAGCGCTGGGACTGGGTGTACAAACCTGCGCCATTTTACCACCTGACCGTAGCCTGATTAGTCCCGACAACGAGCAGCGGCAAGCCGGTATTTCGTACCTGCGGGCCATGGTCGACTGTTCGGCAGCCGCCGGTTCTACGATTTTGATGGGTCCGCTCTACGCGGGCTTTTGTGTTTTTACCGGTAAGCCCGCCACCGACGAGGAGTGGAACTGGTCGGTAAATGCGATGCGGGAAGTGGCCGAGTATGCCGAGACAAAAGGCGTCGTGCTGGCGATCGAGTACCTGAATCGGTTTGAGACCTACCTGCTTACCTGCGCCGACGAACTCGTACGTTACGTCGAAGCCGTCAATCATCCCTACTGCCGGGCCGCCTTCGATACGTTTCACGCCAACATCGAAGAGAAGCGGATCGGTGAAGCCATTCGTAAAGTCGCGCCCTATTTGGTTCACGTACAGATTTCGGAAAACGACCGCTCGACGCCGGGGCAGGGGCACATCAATTTCGAGGAGGTCTTCGCGGCCTTGCAGGACGTGGGCTACGAAGGGCCCATCGCCATCGAAGCGTTCGGGATCAATCCACCCGATTTGGCCGCTGCCACCCACATTTTCCGCCCCATGTTCGACTCCCCGGAGCAACTGGCGGCCGATGGACTACAGTTTTTAAAAGGTAGAATGATTGAATTGTTGAATAATTGACTCGCCAATGCCGGTTCAGCTACTCAATCATTCCGTCATTCATTAATTCAATCGCTATGCTAAACGTTGCCATTGTTGGTCTCGGCTTTGGGGCCGAATTCATTCCCATCTACCAGCGCCACCCACAGGCCAATATGTACGCCATCTGCCAGCGTAACGTCGACAGTCTGAATAAGATCGGCGATGCGTATGGTATCGAGGTGCGCTACAGCAGCTACGACGAACTGCTGGCTGACCCGAAGGTCGACGCCGTGCATATCAATTCGCCCATACCCAATCATGCTGAGCAGACGCTGAAAGCGCTGCGGGCCGGTAAGCACGTCGCCTGCACGGTACCGATGGCGACGTCGGTCGACGATTGTAAAGCCATTGTGCAGGCCTGCAAGGAAAGCGGCAAAAAATACATGATGATGGAAACGGTGGTCTACAGCCGCGAGTTTCTCTACGTCAAGGAGTTGCACGAAACGGGTGAGTTGGGTAAAGTTCAGTTTCTGAAAGCCAGCCATCAGCAGGATATGGACGGTTGGCCCGACTACTGGCCGGGTCTGCCACCGATGCATTACGCTACCCACTGCGTTGGTCCGGTAGCGGGGCTGCTTCGGCTCCAGGCTGACTATGTATCGTGCTTCGGTTCGGGAACGATTCGCGAAGAGCTGGCGAAGATCCACAATTCACCCTTCGCCGTCGAATCGGCCCATATCAAGTTCAAAGACAGCGATCTGTCGGCGTACGTGTACCGGTCGCTGTTTGACGTGGCCCGGCAGTACCGCGAAAGCTTTGAGGTGTACGGCGACAAGAAGTCGTTCGAATGGCAGCTGATCGAGGACGAACAGCCGGTAATTCACACAGCCAAGAAACCCGAACCGGAGATTCCTGAGAAAGTGACCGTTCCCGATTACGCGCATTACCTGCCGGAGGAAATTCAGCGGTTTACGACGAAAGGCGTGTACGACGCCGATGAAACCCAGCACCTGTCGTTTACGCAGGGTGGCGGGCACGGTGGCTCGCACCCGCATATGGTCCACGAGTTTGTGTCGGCCATTGTCGACGATCGCGATCCGTTCCCCAACGCGGCTCAGTCGGCCAACTGGACAAGCGTTGGTATCCTGGCGCACGAGTCAGCCCTGCGCGGTGGCGAAATCATGAAACTGCCCGATTTCGAATAGTGACTAGTTCGTAGTTTGTGGTTGGCAGTTTGCCCCGTTGCTAACTACCAACTACGAACCACAAACCCAATGATCGAACTGCTACTCGAACGGATAACCCCGGCTGATCCGGCTACGGGACGGGTGATAGCCGAACACTACGCTATCGTAGAAAAAGATTCAGGACAGATCGCCGGGACGATTCGGTTGCGGTTGAGCAATGCGGACGATATTCGGTTGTACGCCGGTCATATCGGCTACCGAGTGGACGAAGCGTACCGGGGAAAGCGCTATGCCCAGCAAGCGTGCACATTGCTAAAAGCGAGAGCATTAGAACACGGGTTTCGCGAACTTTGGATTACATGCGATCCTGATAACTGGCCGTCCCGCCGAACGTGTGAACGCATTGGTGCCAGACTAGTCGAGATTATTGATCTGCCGGAAGAACTGGACATGTATCACGACGGCGAACGGCAGAAATGCCGGTATCTGTGGCAACTTGACTGACAACTAGCTTAGGCAACGACGATGAAAACGATACTGGGTCTGGCGGTGCTACTTTCTGTTTCGGTTGTGTCGGCGTATGGTCAATTGTCGCCACGCGCTGAGCAGATTAATTGCTTCAATCGATTTCAGGATGTTTGGACGCAGCAGAATAGCGACTCGGCCTTGTATTATGTGCAGTGCTTGGCGGAGCAAAATCCGGGCATGGCAAATGAGTTAGTTCATAATAGTTTTGCGCAGCCATTTAAGCTGCCGACCGATTCATCAAGCCAGTATCCGTTTGCCCGTCAGTTGCTGGCCCGGATGGAGAAAAGCCCGGTTTCACTGTTACGCGTTGTGATGCCGTTGCAGCACTGGGTCGACGTAAGTGAGCATCTGTCCGATACGGCCCGCGTTCGCCGGTTGGTAACGGGGCTGATGACCATGCAGAACCGCGCCGAAGAAACCGTCGGTAATCGTGTCGATCGTTATGCGATGCTGGTGTACAAACTACTCGCACCCCGACCAGAATATCGTTCGCTAACCGATACGTTGCTGGCGCATACGCAGGAGCGACTCGATCACGCCACAAATGGGCGTTATTACCAGTCGATTCATGATATACGACCGGTGATGGAGAATCGGGCTTACTTCCGATTCCTGAATGCGACACTCGCCTACTGGCAAGCCGAAGCCGCCGAGCAGCGAAACGACAAGGCCGCAGCCCGGCAGTTTTATCAGCGTGCTAGCGAACTCGGTCCTGACGAAAATGATCTGCTTGTAAAAGCGGCCTACTTTTACGAGTCTATTTTTCTGATGGGACGAGAGATTGATGACTTCTACACGCCGTACATTACCTTTCTGGAGAAACAGGGAACAAAGCCTGATACGTTGCTGGCGCTAGTGACGAAACGTACGTTGAACGAACCGAGCACCAGTACGATCGCTAACCTTCGGGCCTATTACGAGAAAGCTGGTTCGGCAAAGGAGCCGTTTCTTCAGTATTGGCAACAGCAACTGAACACGTCGCTCCGAACCGCTGAACCCTTTCGACTGACCGACCTGGACAAGACCGTGTTCGATTACGGGCAACAAAAAGGCAAGTGGATACTACTCGACTTCTGGGGGACGTGGTGCAAACCCTGCGTAGCTGAACTACCCGAGATGCAACGGTTCTACGAACGTATGAAAGCCCGTAACGACATTGTGCTGATGACGGTCGCCTGTAGCGATCAGGAACCGCTGGTGCGGGCGTTTATGACCAGAAACAGATACGCCTTTCCCGTTGCGATGGCTGACCAAACTATTGAGAAGCAATTCCGGGTGAACGAGTATCCGACAAAAGTGCTGATTACACCGCAAGGAAGACGAATGAAAATTCCGTTCAATACGAATTGGGTCA
>Ga0182230_1000143_pt1 | contig 11374 bp, 8 predicted proteins | sample G6R1MG_28_FD_128384 | JGI IMG/M metagenome (GOLD analysis project Ga0182230, IMG submission 128384) | Miscanthus phyllosphere microbial communities from Michigan, USA - G6R1_NF_07NOV2016_LD1 MG | ecosystem: Host-associated > Plants > Phyllosphere > Phylloplane/Leaf | place: USA: Michigan...
GCTGGCGCTGATCGTGTTCCTCGCCACCGGCCTCTACCTGCGCTGGCCCAAGATCCATCGCTGGCGGATCTGGCTGAAGCCGACCCTGTCGCGGCCTGGGCGGCCGCGCTGGTGGTCCCTGCACGCCGTGGCCGGGACCTGGCCCTTGCCGATCTACCTGGTCATCGCGCTCACCGGTCTGACCTGGTCCTACCCGTCGTTCAAGGACGGGGCCACCTGGCTGCTCGCCGGGACGCCGGAGCGGGGCAAGCCCGCCCGCAAGGCCGGAAGCCGGGAGGCGCCCCCGGTGCCGGAGACCGGGTCCGAGACGGCCGTCGACCGTGCCTGGGCGGCATTCCGGGCCGGCGAGGGGCACGCGGCCGGCCTCGCCATCCTCACCCTGCCGGGGGCCGACACGCAGGCCATCCGCATCCGCTGGCTGCCCCGGGGCGTCGACGCCCTGAGCGCCCGCAACGAGGCCCGCTACGACGCCGCCACGGGCACGCTGCTCTCCACCGCGCACGCCGCCGACACGCCGCTGGGGCGGCGCATCGTCGAAAACGTGCTGGAGGTGCATCGCGGCCGGTTCTTCGGCAGCCTGTTCGCGCTGCTGTTCTGCCTCGCGGCGGTATCCCTGCCGGGCTTCGCCGCCACCGGCCTGACCCTCTACATCCTGCGCCGCCGCGCGAGCCGCCGACGTGCGCAGCCGAGAGCCGCGACGCCGACCCGTGAAACGAGGCCTCGCGAACAGCCCGTCGTGGGCGCCGATCGATAGCACGCCGGCGAAGATCGGGTTTCCAAAGGGCCCAGCCCTTTGGCGGCATTCAGGGGCGGAGCCCCTGAGGCCGCCAGACTTCGTGCACCCCAGGGCTCTGCCCTGGACCCGCGAAAGGTCCCGAACCTTTCGAAACCCAAACTTTGGCCGACCCGGCTCACATCCGCGCGGTGATCGTGGCCAGCACCGACAGGGGCGCACCGGGCGCATTGTTCCACTGGTTGAACGGCTGCTCGATGTAGCGCCGGTCGGTCAGGTTGCGGGCGTTGATCGAGAACCGGGCATGCTCGTTGAAATCGTAGAACACGGCGGCGTCGAGCCGCGCGTAGCCGCCGACCGAGTAGCTGTTGTTCAGATCACCGGTGCGCCGGCCGACATAGGTGATCCCGGCCCCGATGTTCCAGCCGAGCAGGAAGCCCTCTTGGAACTGGTAGGTTGACCAGATGCTGCCGCTGAAAGCGGGCGCGCCCACGAGGCGATTGCCGACCGGGAAGACCTGATCCTTGGTAATGCGCGCGTCGAGGAAGCTGATCCCGCCGATGACCTTCCAGCCCGGCAGGATCTGGCCGGCGAGATCGGCCTCGACCCCCTCGGAGCGTTGCTGGCCGGTGATCACCGAATAGAGGCTGTTGGTCGGATCATTGGCCGCAACGTTGTTGCGGGTAATACGGAAGGCAGCCGCCGACAGGGTCAGGTCGGGGGTGAGGTCGAGCCGGCTCCCGATCTCGTACTGGTCGCCGGTCTCCGGCGCCGGGTTGGTGACGTTGAGGACGTTGGCGATCTGCGGCTTGAACGAGGTCGAATAGCTCACATAGAACGTCAGCGGGTCGAATGGCCGGTAGATCAGCCCGACCCGCGGTGAGGTGCCCGAGAGCTGCTGATCCGGCGGGATCGTGCGCGAAGCCGGCAGGCGGTTGAAGTAGTACTGCGTTCCGGTGTCGTAGCGGACGCCCAGCAACACCTGGAACCCGAGGCCGAGATCGACCTGATCCTGGACGTAGAGGCCGTTCAGCTCGTTCTTCTGCTTGAGTTCGGATTGGAACTGGAGCCCGACGAGGCCGGCGCCGAAGACCGGGTTCTGGAAGCTCACCGACGGGTAGTTCCGGCTCTCGGTCTGGTAGGCGTGCCGGTATCCGTTGGTGTATTCGATCCCGGCCAGGACGGTGTGCTTGAAGCCCAGCAGGTCGAACTTGGCCACCATCTCGGTCTGGCTGTCGACGGCCGCGTAGGTCGAGTTGACCGTGGCCTCGCGCCGGCTCACCAAGGTATTACGGTTGGTCAGGCTGGTGGCGCGGGTCGCCAGCAGGGCGAACGCACCCCATTGCACGTTGAGCACCTCGCGCAACGTGATGTTCTCGTTGAGGTCGTGCTCGACCTTCAGAAGCCCGAAATTCGCGTTGCTGTTGTACCGGGAGAACGGCTCTCCGTAGAACCGCGCGATGTTGTCCAGCGGCACGCGGCCGTTCCGGGCGATCAGGCCCTCGTCATACTGCGTGTCCACCCGGGTGAACTCGCCGAGGAACGAGACCCGAGTGTCCGGGCTCGGGTTCCAGGTGAAGGCGGGGGCCACGAAGGTGCGTGAATTGTCCCGGCCACCGAAATTGCGGAAGGTCGGATCGGACTGGCCGGCGAAGCTGACACGTCCGGCCAAGCCGTCCACGCCCGCGATGGCGCTCGAGACCGAGCCTTGAACGCGGCGGAAGCCGAAGCTGCCGCCCTGCAGGCTGATGTCGCCGGACGGTTCGAGCGTCGGCTGGCGTGTGACGATGTTGATCAGGCCACCGGGGTCGCCGCGGCCGTACAGGACCGAGGCCGGGCCCTTCAGCACCTCGATCCGCTCCACGTCGGCCAGATCGCGGGTGACCGACGAGAAGGTGTTGGTCGGGCTCAGCAGCACGCCGTCGATGGCGTAGATCTGGGTCTTGAAGCCGCGGATGATGAAGCTGTCGCTGCGGCCCTGGATCGTGCCCCCGGGCTGGACGCTGCTGACGTTCTGAAGGGCGTCGCCCAGGCGGATGTCCTGCTGGTCGACCAGTACCTCGCGCGGCACCACCTGCACCGATTGCGGCGTGTCGCGCAGGGGCGTGTCGGTCCGGGTCGCGGTCGCCGAGCGCGTGGCGCGGTAGCCGACGACCGGGCCACCGGCCCGCTCCACCGCGGGGCCGGTGCCGGTGACGCTCAGTTCTGAAAGGGTGACTTCATCCTGTGCGGGATTGGGTTGTGCTTGAACGACAGTCGTCGCTGCCAGAATCAGAGTGATCGCCAGTCCAGGGCGCGTATTGGTGCTGCGTGTGCGACAAACGTTTGCGATAACAGCGCGGTCTGATCGGCCCTGTGGCATAGCTTTTAGTCGTTCTCAAGAAGATCGTCGCCACGAGGCGCCTCGATCCTTGAGTACGATTGCCGGAGCGGTTCAATGCTCGATTGTAACGGATGGGCTCAGAGCCGCGGTAACTCGGTGGCCGTGTCCAACACGTCACAGATTACCATTGGAATAATTTAAAATTTGGGTGGTAGTGCAAACTTAGACGTGCGCTGAGATGACGAATGCACGTTCTGACGTTGATTCGGAGCAGCGCCGTGATTGGGATCGCCCGTCGCATCCACGGCCCCGTGCGAATCAGGGGCGGGCTCGCAGCGCCCAGGAGGCGGGCTTTTCCAGACGGTCTCGCTGAATGCGGCCAGCCGGCCCGCGTGAGGGGGGGGGCGCAGGCCGGCCAGCCTACCGCGCGCCGTGATTCGACGCGCGATCTCTGTGATTTCGGGGGACGAACGCGGAGGCGTCGCCATCGGGATTCTGCGGCGCAGGTCAGCGCGGTGGGGCGGCTTTCCCGTCGGAGCCCTTGGCCTTCGTGCCGGCGGCAGCCCATTCGGGATCGGATCGGGGGCCGCCCGGCGCGTCGGTCGCGGCCTGCAACTGGCCCGGCTCAACGCCCGTCACCCGCGTCCAGGTCTGCGTGCCGCACAGCACTGTGAGCAGGCAGCCGCGCACCGAGAGCTCGCTCGGCTTCTCGCTCCAGATCGACACGTCGTAGGACTTGCCGTTGTCGCCGTTGTAGATCCTGCCGGCGTAGCGGCCGTCCGAATCCGGCTTCAGCCCGAGGATCATCTGGTGGCCGAGCAGCGGGCGGGCCTGCCGGCGCGGATCCGGGTTGGCTTTGTCCAGCGGGCCCTGCGCCTTGTCGTCCTTCGGATTGCGCCAGACGACGTAGCCACACAGATGCCCGTGATCCGATCCGCAGAGCTCGGTCCGCACCCGGGCACGCCCGTCCTCGGTAAGCCAGGTGCCGGTGGGATCGGCCGCCGCTGCTGGACCGCACTCCAACGCGGCGACGCCGATGACGGCGACCGTGACGAGGCGGGCGAGGATCTGAGGCATGCGGTATCCTTCTTCGCGCAGGCGCGCGTGGTGCAAGCGCGCGTGGTGTTTGGGGCGGGGCAGCGCGGGAACGCCGACGGATCGGTGCCCGCGTGCACGGGCCGACACGGATCAGCCGTTCGGTGGCGGCCCAGCGGTGACGGCGCGCGGCAGGCGCCCGTCAAGGCCGGTCTCCAGCAGGGTGTGGAGCTCGGTGACTGCGGGACCCGGGTCGTAATCGGGCAGGATCGCGCGGCCGACCAGGATTCCCTTCATCAGCGGCGCCAGCAGCGCGTAGAGCCGGTCCGGATCGCAATCCGGACTGGTGGCCAGCGCCGAGAAGGTTGCGGTGAACCAGTCCCGGGTCTCCGCCTCGGTCCGCGCCGTCAATGCGGCGATGGCCGGATTGCGCGTCGCTTCGGACCAGACCTCCAGGCGCAGCACCGCGGCCGCACGGGTGATCGACACGAAGTACCGCGCGATGATGTCCAGCAAGGCCCCGCGCCGGTCGCCGCTGCGCTCCATCTCTTCGACAAGCCGGGCACCACGCTCGCGCTCGCGCTCTACCAGCCCGACGACCAGAGCCTCCTTGGATTCGAAATAACGGTAGAAGTTGCCCGGGCTCATCGCAGCCTCGCGGGCGAGGTCCTGCATGGTGGCGCGATGGAAGCCGTTGCGTACGAAGCAGGCCTCGGCGGCGTCGAGGATGTGCTCGCGCCGGGCCGCCGGGTTGCCGCGCGCCTCGACGCTTGCCGGCACGCTCACGGGGCGAGCTGCGTGACCGGAACGACGCGGCTCTGGTCCTTCGCGGAAGCGGCAGCCGCACAGGCCTGGGCGGTCTGGCTCACATCGGCACAGAGACGCGCCTGCCAGCCTTTCGGGCCGGCACCGGTCCAGCTGATCAGCGCCATCCAGGCCAGGACAAGCACGGCGGCGAAGGTGAGGTTCGCGGGGCTGCAGAAAGTCCGGAGCGCTGCGCGGAAGTGCGCCCCACCCGTCCCCGACGAGTCAAAGCTGTCCTGTTCGAGATCGGACCAGCGGCCTTCGAGCGACAGAGCCATGGCTCACTCCTGCTTACCTCACCTTCGTAATGAACGTTCATTCCCGCGTCAATGAACGGTCGTTCTCATACGTTGGGGAAAGGCGGGCGTTGAGGCGACATGGTTTCCAGACCCTTGCTTCGGCGCCGTCCCGGAGCAGCGAGCGCAGGGAAGCAAGCCGGTGCGGCCCCACGGTTGACCGGCGCGCACAGGGCCGGGGCACCGCGCTGCGCTCGCGAGGACGGTGAAGGCCCGCTTGACCGCGGCCGCTGGCCGGGGCGCCGTCGGAAAGCTCTCTCCCGGTGGGGCTGCTGCGTGGACGCTAGCGGGCCCGTGTCGAAGGGCGGCCCGCCACCCGCAGGCCCGTGCGATCGCCCGGGCGCTTCAAAGGGCCGTCCCTCCGGGGCCGAGGACGCTGCCTCGGCCTCTGGGATCACGTCGGCTCAGGCGTGCCCGGCCGGCTTGAGGGCGCCGGTCCGGTCGTGGAAATCCGGGCCGTTCACCGTTCGGGCCACGTGCCCGGCCCGGATCAGGTAGTCGCCGAAATGCTCGCCCGGGTTCCGGCCCTTGGCGAAGTCGGCGAAGAGCGGATCCAGGGTGTCGCGGATGTCTGAGGCCGCCACGTCTTCCTTGTAGAGCTTGCTCAGGCGCGAGCCGTCGAAGGCGGCGCCGAGATAGAGATGGTAGCGCTCGGGGCCGCGGCCGACGAGGCCGATCTCGGCGATGAACGGGCGGGCGCAGCCGTTCGGGCAGCCGGTGGAGCGGATCGTGATCTCCTCCTCGGCGAGCCCGTGGGTGGCCAGGCTCTCCTCCAGCTCGGTCATCAGGTCCGGCAGGTAGCGCTCGCTCTCGGCGAGCGCCAAGCCGCAGGTCGGCAGCGCCACGCAGGCGATGGAATTGCGCCGCAGCGCGCCCGCACCCTTGGTGATGCCGTACTGGTCGACCAGGGCCTCAATCTCGGCGCGCTTGGCCCCGGGCACGTTGGCGACGATCACGTTCTGGTTGGCGGTGAGGCGGAAATCACCCTCGTGCACCTGGGCGATCGTGCGCAGGCCGGTGAGGAATTGCGGACCGTCCTCGTAATCCTTGATCCGGCCGGAGGGGACGTAGAGCGTCAGGTGGTGGCGGCCGTCGTCGCCCTCGGTCCAGCCGAATCGGTCGCCGTTGTTGGTGAAGGTGAAGGGCTTCGGCTCGCCGAGCTTCTTGCCGATCCGGGTCTCCACCTCGGCCCGGAACGCCGCCAGGCCGTAGCGCTCGATCGTGTACTTGAGCCGGGCGTTCTTGCGGTTCTTGCGGTTGCCCCAGTCGCGCTGGACCGTCATCACGGCTTCGGCGACCTTGATGGCGTCCTCGGGGGCCACGAAGCCCATCACGTCGGCGGTGCGCGGGAAGGTCTCGGGCTCGCCATGGGTCATGCCCATGCCGCCGCCTACCGTGACGTTCCAGCCGGTCACCTGGTTCTGCTTGTCCAGGATGGCGATGAAGCCGAGATCGTGGGCGAAGATGTCGACCTCGTTCGAGGGCGGCACCGCCACGACGATCTTGAACTTCCGCGGCAGGTAGGTGCGGCCGTAGACCGGCTCGACCTCCTCCTCCTCGCCGCCGACCACGCGCTCACCGTCGAGCCAGATCTCCCGCCAGGCGCTGGTCTTCGGCAGCAGGCTGTCCGAGATGTCCTTGGCGAGCCGGTGGGCGGCCTTGTGGGCGCCGACCTGGGCGGGGTTGGTCGCCGCCATGACGTTGCGGTTCACGTCGCCGCAGGCCGCGATCGTGTCGAGCAGGGCCCCGTCGATGGCCGCCATCGTGCGCTTGAGGTTCGACTTGATCACGCCGTGATACTGGAAGGTCTGGCGCGTGGTCGCCCGCAGGGCGCTGCCCGCATAGGTGACCGCGATGTCGTCCAGCGCCAGCCATTGCTGCGGGCTGATCACGCCGCCGGCGATGCGCAGGCGGATCATGAAGCTGTAGGCCTTGTCGAGCTTCTTCTTGGTCCGCTCCGGGCGCAGGTCGCGGTCGTCCTGCATGTACATCCCGTGGAACTTCACGAGCTGCCCGTCATCCTCGGAGATCGCCCCGGTGGCGTGCTTCAGCAGGCCGTCCGCCAGGCCGCCGCGGAGATAGCCGCTGGCGATCTTGATGTGCTCGTTCGCGGCGAGCTGGGCGGCGCGGGCCGCCTCGGCATCGGTGATCGGCCGATCCTTGGGCGGGGTCTCGTAGACGCGCGGCGCCGGGGTTGGAGCCAGGGCCTGGGCGTCGTCGCGGGGGCTATGGTCGTCCATGGGGTCACTTCCAAAGTCTTGACTGCGTCCCCGCCCCCTGAACGGGCGGGATCGTCACAAATCCCAGATTCAAAAGGTCCGGGACCTTTTGCGGGTGCAGGGCGGAGCCCTGCCGTCGGGCTTCGCCCGATCCATCAGGGCTCCGCCCCGATACCCCGCCAAAGGGCGGCACGCCCTTTGGAAACCCGGATTGGCCCGTGTTCAGCCATTGCGCTCTAGTAGACGTCCTGCTGGTAGCGGTGGCTGCGCTCCAGGGCCGCAACCTGCGCCTCGGCATCGGCCGGACTCAGGGATTTGGCGATCTCGTAGGCCCGTACCACCGCAGCGCGCACGTCCTTGGCCATGTTCTTGGCATCGCCGCAGACGTAGAAATGGGCGCCGCCCTCCAGCCAGGAGACCAACTCCTGCGCGTTGTGGGTGATGCGGTTCTGCACGTAGATCTTCTCCGGCTGGTCGCGGGAGAAGGCGACGTCGATCTTCGTCAGCGATCCGTCCTCCAGGGCCTCCTGCCATTCGAGCTGGTACAGGAAGTCGTGCAGGAAGTGCCGGTCGCCGAAGAACAGCCAGGAGCGGCCGGGGGCCTCGATGGCGCGGCGCTCCTGCACGAAGGCGCGGAACGGGGCGACGCCGGTGCCGGGGCCGACCATGATGATGTCGGTGGCCGGATCCTGCGGCAGGCGGAAGTGCCGGTTCGGCTTCACCCGCACCCGCAGCTTGGCGCCGTCCCGGATCCGGTCGGCGACATGCACGGAGGCGACGCCCGAGCGGGCGCGGCCATGGGTCTCGTAGCGCACCGCCACGATGGCGAGGTGAACCTCGTCGCCCACTTCCTTGCGCGAGGACGCGATCGAGTAGGCCCGGGGCGGCAGCGGTCGGGTGATGGTGTTGAGGTGCTCGGCGGTCAGCGTGGCCGGGAAGGTCGCCAGCAGGTCGATCAGGTGCCGGCCCTCGATCCAGGCCCGGGCCTCGCCGCTGTCGATCAGCTTCTGCGCGTCGGCGTGGCCAGTCGCCTTGACGAAGCGCTCGATCGTGGCGGCCGACAGGGTGGTGATGTCCCGCTCGGCGAGCAGCGCCTGGCGTAGGCTGTCGTCGCCCGACAGCCCCGCGGCGTTCAGGATCTCGTCCACGAGCTGCGGATCGTTCTCGGGGAAGATTTCCAGCGAATCGCCGGGCTCGTAGGCGGGCGCCCCGTCCTCGAAGGCGAGCGCCAGGTGGATCGTCTCCTTATCCGAGCGCGAGGAGTTGAGGTTCACGTGCTCGACGACCTCGACCACCAGCGGCTCGCGGCTCGGCTCGGCCTCGTCGTCCTCGCCGGCGGCGGCGCGGGCGAAATCCACCGCCACGACGTTGTCGGGCGTCTCTGCCGGGGCGAGTGCCTTGAGGGTGTTCTTGATCCAGTCGGCGGCCGGCTTCTCGAAATCGAGGTCGAGGTCGGCGCGCTCGGCGGCGCGCTTGCCGCCCAGGGCCTCGAAGCGCGCGTCGAGCGCCTTCCCGATGGCGCAGAACTCGACATAGGAGGTGTCGCCCAGCGCCAGCACGGCGAAGTCCACGCCGTCGATGCGGGGTGCGCCCTCCCCCATCAGCTCGCCATAGGCCCGCACGGCCCGGGCCGGCGGCTCGCCCTCGCCCCAGGTCGCCGCGATGGCGATGAGCTTGCCGGCCTTGGGCAGGCTCGCGATGTCGAGATCGGAGAAATCCACGACCTTGGGCTTGAAGCCCTGCTTGCGCGCCAGCTTGGCGACGTTGCCGGCCAGCGCCTCGGAATTCCCGGATTCACTGGCGTAGACGATCGTCAGCGGCTCGGCCGCCTTGGGCGGGGCAGCCGGGGCCGCGGCCGGTTGGCCGCTGGCGGCGTCGAGGCCCGCCAGGAAGCCCGCGAGCCAGGCGCGCTGCACGGGCGTCGCGGCGCCGAGCACGGCATCGAGGCTGGCGCGCTCGCCGTCGCCGAACGGGGCGGTGCGCGGAAGGAGATTCTGGCGTGCCATCAGGGGACCATGTCGTGGCCTACGGGGCCGGTGTCAATCGAAAACGTTCTTTTTGCAGAACGCGCCTGAACTAGGATATTGCTTTCGCTGCGCCGCAGAAAAATAGAAAATCATTCTCCTACGACGGCGAGCACCGGGGCGGTCCCGGGCAGGTGGCGCCCGGTTTTCGGCGGTGCCGGCAGCGGCAGGGCGGTGGTGGACTTCACCTTCTCCATGGCGAATCGCGACGTGACGTTCTTCAACGGCAGCACCGCGATAAGCTGCTTATAGAAACTGTCATAGGCCTGCATGTCGGCCACGACGACGCGCAGCATGTAATCCACATCCCCCGCCATCCGGTAGAATTCCAGTACCTCCGGCATGGCTGAAATGGTCGCAGCGAAGCGCTGCAGCCACTCCTGGGAGTGGTCGGCGGTCTCGATGGAAACGAACACGGTGAGCCCGAGGCCGAGTTTGACCGGGTCCAGCACCGCCACCCGCCGATCGATCACCCCGTCCGCCTCCAGCTTCTGGATGCGCTTCCAGCACGGGGTCTGAGACAGGCCGACGCGCTCGCCGATCGCCGCGATGGACAGGGTTGCGTCCGCCTGCAGCAGGGCCAGAATCTTCAGATCGATGGCGTCCAAAGTCGTCTCCGTGGGATCCTTCCACGCTGGGCCGCGCGCGGAGAGTTTAGGCGTTTCACAGGGCCGCCGAGAAGAATCTTTTGTCGTGCGGGGTCTCGGGTGCCGAGGAACAGAGTGCGCCACCGCACGCCAGGCCGCCCGGATATGCCCGACAAGCAACCCGCGCCGCCTTGACTTCGTTCGTTATAGCGAACATCTCGACCCTTCGACAACAGGGTGCGGCACCGTCTGCATCTTTCCCATGATCCAACCTCAGGACATGTCGCGATGACCCGTCCGGACCGAACGATGGCCGACTCCCTCGCGGACCGGTTGTCCGGGCTCGACCTGCCAGGCCGCCTCCACCTGATCGCCGCCGAGATCCCGGGCCGCCTCGTGTTCACCACGAGCCTCGGCGTCGAGGACCAGGCGCTGACCCACGGGCTGGCGATGGCCGGGCTGGCGAAGGGCCGCGTCGAGATCGTCACCCTCGATACCGGCCGGCTGTTCCCGGAGGCCTACGACACCTGGGCCGAGACCGAATCGGCCTACGGGATCCGGATCGGGGCCTACGCGCCGGAGCGGACCGCCGAGGAGGCGTTCGTCCGCGAGGAGGGCATCAACGGTTTCCGCCGCTCGGTGGCGGCCCGACAGGCCTGCTGCGGCTTCCGCAAGGTCGAGCCGCTCGGCCGCGCCCTCGACGGCGCGAGCGGCTGGCTCACCGGCCTGCGCGCCGGTCAGTCGGCCAACCGCGCCGAGACGCCGCTCGCCGAGTTCGATCCCGCCCGCGGCCTGATCAAGCTCAACCCCCTGGCCGACTGGACCCGGGCGCAGGTCGACAGCTTCGTGCGGGAGAATTTCATCCCCTACAACGTGCTGCACGATCGCGGCTTTCCGTCGATCGGCTGCGCCCCTTGCACCCGCGCCGTGAAGCTCGGTGAGCCGGAGCGAGCCGGACGCTGGTGGTGGGAGCAGGAAGAGAAGAAAGAGTGCGGCCTGCATGTCGGGCAGCCCTCCGCGTCGATCCAGCCGGGCCAGGAGCCCGCCATCTTCGAGAGCAACCCAGACGTGAAGACCCGCCAGCCGGAGTTCGCCCGATGAGCGCCGCCCTCGCCGCCGTGCCGCCGGGCGCGCCCGCCTCCGCCGACCGCCTCAGCCACCTGAAGCGGCTCGAGGCCGAGAGCATCCACATCTTCCGGGAGACGGTCGCCGAGGCCGAGAACCCGGTGATGCTCTACTCGATCGGCAAGGATTCCTCGGTGCTGCTGCACCTGGCCCTGAAGGCCTTCGCGCCCGGCACCCTGCCGTTCCCGCTGCTCCACGTCGACACGACCTGGAAGTTCCGGGAAATGA
>Ga0182230_1000144_pt1 | contig 11337 bp, 8 predicted proteins | sample G6R1MG_28_FD_128384 | JGI IMG/M metagenome (GOLD analysis project Ga0182230, IMG submission 128384) | Miscanthus phyllosphere microbial communities from Michigan, USA - G6R1_NF_07NOV2016_LD1 MG | ecosystem: Host-associated > Plants > Phyllosphere > Phylloplane/Leaf | place: USA: Michigan...
ACCTTGGCGCCGGGCTCGATCATCATCGGGCCGCGATCCTCCAGGTTCCACATGGCGTAGGCCACGGCCTCGCCCTTGTCGTTGGAGATGAGCACGCCGTTGCGGCGGCCGGGCATCTCGCCCTTGTAGGGCTCGTAGGCCTTGAACAGGCGGTTCATGATCGCGGTGCCGCGGGTGTCGGTCATCAGCTCGCCCTGGTAGCCGATGAGGCCGCGGGTGGGCGCGTGGAAGACGAGCCGGAGACGGTTGCCGCCCGAGGGCCGCATCTCGATCATCTCGGCCTTGCGCTCGGACATCTTCTGCACGACGACGCCGGAATACTCCTCGTCGACGTCGACCACGACCTCCTCGACCGGCTCCAGGATCTCGCCGGCTTCGTCCTTCTCCAGCACCACGCGCGGACGCGACACGGCGACCTCGAAGCCCTCGCGGCGCATGGTCTCGATCAGGATCGAGAGCTGCAGCTCGCCGCGGCCGGAGACGTAGAACGAGTCCTTGTCGGCGGCTTCCTCGATCTTGAGCGTGACGTTGCCCTCGGCCTCCTTGAACAGGCGGTCGCGGATCATGCGGCTCGTGACTTTGTCGCCCTCGGTGCCGGCCAGCGGCGAATCGTTGACGATGAAGGACATGGTGACGGTCGGCGGATCGATCGGCTGGGCCTGGATCGGGGTCTCGACCTGCGGGTCGCAGAAGGTGTCGGCCACCGTGCCCTTCACCAGACCGGCGATGGAGACGATGTCGCCCGCCTCGCCGACTTCGATCGGCGCGCGCTCCAGGCCGCGGAAGGCGAGGATCTTCGAGACGCGGCCGGTCTCCACGACCTTGCCGGTGCGGTCGAGAACCTTGATCGACTGGTTCGGCTTCACCGTGCCGGAGGCGATGCGCCCGGTGATGATGCGGCCGAGGAACGGGTTGGCTTCGAGCAGCGTGCCGAGCATCCGGAACGGGCCCTCTTCGACGCGGGCCTGCGGCACGTGCTTGAGCACGAGATCGAACAGCGGCGCGAGGCCGACATCCGGCGAAGCATCCGGCGAATCGGCCATCCAGCCGTTGCGGCCCGAGCCGTAGAGGATCGGGAAGTCGAGCTGCTCGTCGGTGGCGTCGAGCGCCGCGAACAGGTCGAACACCTCGTTCACGACCTCGTTGATGCGCGCGTCCGGCCGGTCGACCTTGTTGATCGCGACGATCGGGCGAAGGCCGATCTTGAGCGCCTTGCCGACCACGAACTTGGTCTGCGGCATCGGGCCCTCGGCGGCATCGACCAGCACGATGACGCCATCGACCATCGAGAGGATGCGCTCCACCTCGCCGCCGAAATCGGCGTGGCCGGGGGTGTCGACGATGTTGACGCGGGTGTCGTGCCAGACGACCGAGGTCGCCTTGGCCAGGATCGTGATGCCACGCTCCTTCTCGAGGTCGTTGGAATCCATCGCCCGTTCCTCGACCCGCTGGTTTTCGCGGAAGGTGCCGGACTGCTGAAGCAGCTTGTCGACCAGCGTCGTCTTACCGTGATCGACGTGGGCGATGATGGCGATGTTGCGCAGCTTCATCGGAGGGTCTCGGAAGCATGGCGAGCCCGTCACGTGGCGGAACGCTCTCAGGCGACCGTCGCGGCGGGCTCACGGGAATCGGGCAGTGTCGCGCTGCAATAGAGGAAACCGGGGTGATCCTGCAAGCCGGTGGGTATTCCAACCGTGCGGGGGCTGCCGCGCGGGGTACGCCGGGCTCGGCCTCCCCGAGCAGGGGCCGGTCGAAGGTCCTGTCACCTTCCGGCAAGTCCGGCTCGCCCGCTGCGCTATGATGCGGGCTCCCGGCTCCGTTGTCGGTTCGGGCAGCCGGAGGATCGGGTACCGGGCCGCGACGCCCGGACCGGAGAGGAACCCAATCGCGAGGAAACGCCATGCCGAGCACCTTCGACGACAGCAACATCCCCTGGCGCAGACTGGACGGCTTCGATGACGTCGCCTTCTTCATCTACAAGTGCGATGCGGCGAGCGGGATCGTCGATATCGTCTACAAGTTCGCGCCGTGGACGCGACAGCCGCTCCACCGCCACACCTGCCCGTACTTCACCCTGGTGCTGCAGGGTGAACTGCGCTTCTACCGCCCGGACGGCACGCTGAAGGAGATACGGCCCACGGGCAGCTACGTCGAAGGCGTCGTCAACGGCGAGCCGCATTTCGAGGGGGCGGGCGAGAGCGAAGCGATCGTCTTCTTCGGCCATCGCGGGGTCGAGGACACGATCTACCTGTTCCTGGGCGCGGACGGTGGACCGGACCAGCCGCTCGGCATCGCCGACGTCCGAGCCCTCTACGACGCGCAGGTCGCCGACGGCGTGCTCGCCCGCGTTGGCGCCCGCCCGGCCTGAGCGACAGGAGCCGGCCTCCGCCTCGGCAGTCGGCGCCCCGCGCGCCACTTTGCTGTTGAGGAGCGCCGGCTTCTGGCCGGACGGGTCGGGGATCTGCCATAAGCTTCCGGGCATGATCCCTTCGCCGCGAACTTTCCCGTGACCGACCGTCCCCCGATCCGCTTCCGCGGCCGCTCCTTCCTGGCGATGGTGCTGGCCCCCGTGCCGCCGATCGATCAGTGGCTTGCCGAACTCGATGCGCTCAAGCGGCGCGCGCCCGCCTTCTTCTCGGTGCGGGCGATCATCCTCGACGTGACCGGCCTGCGCTTCGAGCGTTCGGACCTCGCCTATCTCTGCGAGGAATTGAACCGGCGCTCCATCACCATCCTCGGCATCGAGGGCATCGGGCCGACCTCGCTCGGGCCCGGCTTCCCGCCGCCTCTGGTGGGGGGCAAGCCGGTCGAGGACATCGCGCCCCCCGAACCCGGCGCCGCCGAGGCGCCGGCTGCGACGGACCATTCGTCCGCTCCGGCTTTGGTGGCGTCCGCGGCCCCGGCCCGGACGCGCTCCTTCGTCCTCGACGCGCCCGTGCGCTCGGGCCAAGTGATCCAGCATCTCGACGGCGACGTGACCGTGATGGGGTCGGTCGCCTCGGGCGCAGAGGTGATCGCGGGCGGCTCGATCCACATCTACGGCGCCCTGCGCGGCCGGGCGATCGCGGGCGCGGTGGGTGATCCGGGGGCGCGCATCCTCACCCGCAAGTTCGAGCCGGAACTCGTCGCCATCGACGGTCTTTACAAGACCGCCGACGATCTCGGCGGCGTGCGCTGGGGCCAGTCGGTCCAGGCGCGTCTCGAAGGTGACGCCATCGTCCTCGTGCCGCTCGACTGACGCTTCGTTTTCGGCACGCGTCACCCGGCTGTGCCCGTTCCTCCCGAAAGCGTGCGGGTGGCGGTCATCCGCCGCCCCGACGGCCCAGGTGGCGGAAATCCGCCACCCGTCATTCGGATGTGAATTAGAAAAGTCCAGAAAAACCCTTTCCAAGCAGTAAATTGCAGGAATTTGAGCGCTTCCTGCATGGCTGGCATGCGCTCTGCAGAGACGACCGGACCATTCGCACCGGCCGCAGAGCCGGGCTATCCGGGAGAAGCCCCTTGCTCGAACGCCTCCGTTTCACGCGTCGCGGCCTCGCGATGCTCGCCGCCGCGAGCGCCGCGCTGCTCGCCCCGCTCCCGCTCTCAGCGCAGGAGGTGGTCCGCGTCGGCAACCTCAAGCTCGCTCACTTCGCCGGCGTCTCCTACGTCAAGGAAATCGCCAAGACCTGCGGCCTCACCGTCGATCTCAAGATCTTCGCCAAGGGGCCCGACATCATGCAGGCGATGCTGGCCGGCGAACTCGATGTCGGCGCCACCGCCTCGGAGGCCGCGATCTCGGCCCGCGGCAACGGCGCCCAGGTCTTCATCGTCGGCGGCTTCGCCAAGGGTGGCGCCCGCCTGCTGGCGACACCGGATTCCGGCATCAAGTCGGCCGCCGACCTCAAGGGGAAGAAGGTCGGCGTCACCCGTGGCTCGATCCAGGAGGTGCTGCTCGGCGCCGAGATGGCCAAGCACGGCCTCAAGGCCCGTGACGTCAACCTGATCTATCTCGGCTACCCGGATCTGAACCAGGCGCTGCTGCAGAAGCAGGTCGATGCGATCATGCAGACCGAGCCGCAATCGGCCCAGGCCATCGCCCGCGGCTTCGGCGTCGAGGTGATCAAGCCCTACGACACTCCGGTCGGCTCGCCGATCCGCACCCTGGTGATGACGGAGAAGTTCTACGGCGAGAAGAAGCCGCTCGCGTCCAAGTTCATGGAGTGCTTCGTGAAGGCGCAGAAGACCTTCATGGACAATCCGAAGGCCGCCGAGACCTTCGTCACGCAAGACGTGTTCAAGGGCCAGGTCACGGCTGCCGAGTTCCAGGAGGCGCTCGCCAACTCGCCCTACACCCTGGAGATGAGCGCCGACCACATCCAGAGGACCACCGACGTCATGGCCGAGCACGGCATCGGCAAGATGTCGAAGCCCGCCAAGGCCGCCGAGTGGGTGAAGCTCGACCTCTTGGAGGCCGCCAAAGCCTCCGCCGGCACGAACTGAGGAGGGTTTTTCCCGTGAACACCTCCCGTCTCAAACCCCTGGCCGAGGGGCTGGCGGTTCCGGTCGCCATCCTCGTGCTCTGGCAGCTCGCCTGCACGGCCGGGCTCGTCAACCCGATGGTGCTGCCCTCGCCCGCCGCGGTCGCGGTGCGTTGGTGGGCCTATCTCGCCCCGCTCGAAGCCTATGATCCCGAGCACGGATCGTGGTTTCTCTGGCTCTTCTCCGGCGAGATGCTGCACGATGCGGTGGCCTCGCTCTACCGCGTCGTCGTCGGCTTCGCCGTCGGCGCCGGGCTTGCCCTGCCGCTCGGGCTGTTCATGGGCTCCAGCGACCTGATCTACCGCCACATCAACCCGTTGATGCAGGTGCTGCGGCCGATCCCGCCGATCGCCTACATCCCGCTCTCGATCCTGTGGTTCGGCCTCGGCAACGCTCCGGCGGTGTTCCTCATCGCCATCGGCGCCTTCTTCCCCGTGCTGATGAACACCATCGCCGGCGTGCGCCACGTGGACGGGATCTACATCCGCGCCGCCCGCAGCCTCGGCGCCAGCCGGATGACAATCTTCCGGCGGGTCATCCTGCCGGCCGCCACCCCCTACATCCTGTCGGGGGCGCGGATCGGCATCGGCACCGCCTTCATCGTGGTGATCGTGGCCGAGATGATCGCGGTCAACAACGGCCTCGGCTTCCGCATCCTCGAGGCGCGTGAATACTTCTGGTCCGACAAGATCATCGCCGGAATGCTGACCATCGGCGCGCTCGGCCTCGTCATCGACATGGCGGTGAGCCGCCTGAACAATCACCTGCTCCGCTGGCATCGCGGTCTGGAATCGTGAGGTCCCCCATGTCCGTGCAACCGCATCCCATCGCTTCCGTGACGCAGGACGCCGTTCCCGTCACCGGCCCGCTGGCCGCCTCCACCTCGCCGCACATCGTGGTCTCGGGGGTGGACAAGATCTTCCCCGTCCCCGGCGGCGAGGTCGTCGCCCTCAAGGATATCGACCTCACCATCAACCGCGGCGAGTTCGTCTGCCTGCTCGGCCCGTCCGGCTGCGGGAAGTCGACGCTGCTCAACGCCATCGCCGGCTTCTCGCACCCGACCCGCGGCGGCATCGACGTTGAGGGCCGCACGGTCGCCGCGCCCGGTCCCGACCGGGGCATGGTGTTCCAGGAATACGCCCTGTTTCCCTGGATGACGGTGGCGCAGAACATCGCCTTCGGTCTGGAGATCAAGGGCATGTCCCGCGCGGCGATCCAGGCGCGGGTGGCCGAACTCCTCGACATGCTCAAGCTCGCCGAGTTCCGCGACCGCTTCCCCAAGGACCTGTCCGGCGGCATGCGCCAGCGCGTGGCGATCGCCCGCGTTCTGGCTCTGGACAGCCCGGTGATGCTGATGGACGAGCCGTTCGGGGCGCTCGATGCCCTGACCCGCCGCTCGCTCCAGGACGAGCTGCTGCGGATCTGGGCGGCGACCGGCAAGACCATCGTGTTCGTCACCCACTCGATCGAGGAATCGATCTATCTGGCCGACCGCATCGTGGTGCTGACCTACCGCCCCGGCACGATCAAGCGCGACCTGCGGGTGGAACTGCCGCGCCCGCGCGACAGCGCCTCGGCCGCCTTCAACGCCCTGAAGCGCGACCTCTCCGCCCTCGTCACCGCCGAGCAGCACCGCTTCGAGCAGGTGGAGATGAAGGGGCTGACGACGGATTGATGATCGTCGCCGCGGCTTTCTTCGGCCTGCGGCGCTGCCATGTTAGGCTCTCATATCGTTTCCGGATGATCGCTTCGGGGATCGCGGATCCCCTCTCCCCGCTGAACGGGGAGAGGGGGGAGTTGCGGGCCCCGTCCGATCAACCAGAAGCCGCATCAGATCGCTCACCGCATACGAGGGCGGTGACGGAAGCCTCGTCCGGTCCATGAGAGTGACGCCCTTCCCCCGCGCCACGGCCGCGCGTGTCCTCATTCTCGCCGCGCTGGCGGCGGCGGCCGTCTTGGCCGTTCTGAAGGCGGGGGAGGTGACGGAGGCCCGCGTGGCGGAAAGCCTCGCGGGTGACGCGCGCCAGCGGGCGGAGATCTACGCCCGGAGCCTGGAGGGCACCATCGAGCGGTTCGGCTTCCTGCCGGCGGCCGCCGCCCTCGATCCGCGCGTGCAGTCGTTGCTCGCCGCCCCCGACGATCCGGCGCAGGTCGCGACCGTCAACGCCTATCTCCATCGGCTGAGCCGCGAGGCGGGGGCGGGTGTCGTCTACCTGCTGATCCCGTCCGGCCTGACCATCGCCGCGTCGAACTGGGACACGCCCCAGACCTATGTCGGCCAGGACTTCTCCTATCGTCCCTATTTCACGGAAGCGCGCACCGGACGCACCGGACGCTTCTACGCCATCGGGACGCTGACCGGCGTGCCCGGCTACTTCATCAGCGCGCCCGTCATGATCGACGGCACGGTGCGCGGCGTGGTGGCGACCAAGGTCGGCCTCGACCCGCTGGAGACGATCTGGCGCGAGGGCAGCGACCGCGTGCTGGTGGCCGACGAGAACGGCATCGTCTTCCTCGCCTCCGATCCGGCGCTCAAGTTCCGCGCGACGAAGCCGCTCGACACCGCCGCCCGTGCCGCCATGGAGCGGACGCGCCAGTACGGGCGCGATGATTACGCCCAGATCGATCTCGGCCGGACGGACACCGTCGGAGGCGTGCCTCTGGTCAGCCGGTCGGAGGCCGCGCCGCAGACCCGCGCGCTGTTCGAGGAGGCGAGCCTGCCGGCTTATGGCTGGACGCTGCTGCTCTTCGCCGACGCCGCGCCGGTGGCCATCGCCGGGCGCAGCGCCCGGGCCGGCGCGATCTTGGCGCTGATCGTGCTCGGGCTGATCGGCCTCTACGGGCGCCAGCACCTGCGGCGGGTGCGCGAGAATCGCGCGGCGCAGCGCGCGCTGGAGGCCGCGGTCGCCGCGCGGACCGCCGATCTCAGCGCGGCCAACCTCAAACTCGCGGGCGAGATCGAGGAGCGGACCCGCGCCGAGGGCGACCTGCGCGAGGCGCAAGGGGAACTGGTCCAGGCGGCGAAGATGGCGACGCTGGGCCAGATGGCGGCGGGCATCACCCACGAACTCAACCAGCCGCTCGCCGCCATGCGGGGCTTGGCCGACAATGCCTCCGCCTTCCTGCGCCAGGGGCGGGAGGCGGAGACGGCGGCCAACCTGACCCGCATCGTCTCCCTGGTGGACCGGCTCGGCAAGATCACCGGACAGTTGCGCAGCTTCTCCCGCCGCTCGGGGACGGAGCGGGTCGCGGTCGATGTCGGCGCAGCGGTCTCGGAGAGCCTTGCCATCCTCTCATCCCGCATCCGCGACGCGGGGGCGCGGGTGACGACCGATCTCGACCCGGCGGCGCGATGGGTGGTGTTCGAGCCGATCCGCCTGTCGCAGGTGCTGGTCAACCTCGTCGGCAACGCCCTCGATGCGGTGAAGGGGCGCTCCGGTGCGGAGGTCGCGGTGCGTGCCTGGGCCGGGGACGGGCAGGTCGTGCTCAGCGTCGAAGATAACGGGCCGGGCCTCGATGCGGCGGCGCTGGCGCGCCTGTTCGAGCCGTTCTTCACCACCAAGCCGGCGGGGGAGGGGCTCGGCCTCGGCCTGCCGATCTCGCTCGCCATCGCGCGCGAATTCGGGGCGAGCCTGCAGCCCCGGCCGATGCCCGGCGGCGGCCTCGCCTTCGACCTCGTGATGGAGGTAGCCAGGGACGCGATGAAGGAGGCCGCGGACACGCCCCCTGTAGAGAGAATGCGACATGTTTCCTGAGGCCGAGCCAGCCGCCGCGCGGGTCGTGCTGATCGACGACGAGGAAATGGTTCGGCTTGCCATGGAGCAGGCGCTGCAACTCGCCGGCATCGCGGTCGAGGCTTTTGCCAGCGCGGAGGCGGCGCTGCCGGCCATCACCCGCGGCTTTACCGGCATCGTCGTGAGCGACGTGCGCCTTCCGGGCCGCGACGGGCTCGAACTCCTCGCTGACATTCGCCGCCGCGACCCCGAGTTGCCGGTGGTGCTCGTCACCGGCCACGGCGACATCGCCATGGCGGTCGCCGCCATGCGGGAGGGTGCCTACCACTTCATCGAGAAGCCCTTCGTCAACGACGCCTTCGTCGAGGTGGTCCGCCGGGCCCTGGAGAAGCGGGCGCTGGTGATCGAGAACCGCCGCCTGCGTAGCGCCCTCGATCGAGGCGACGCACTGGGCGAGACGCCGGGCAGCGCAGTGGAGCGCTGCCTCGTCGGTCAGTCGCCGGCCCTGCGGCGGCTGCGCGACGACATCGCCTCGCTCAGTTCGGCCGCCGCCGACGTGCTGGTGCTCGGCGAGACCGGGGCGGGCAAGGAGCAGGTCGCCCGCGCGCTGCACGAGGGCGGGGCGCGGGCGGCGAAACCCTTCGTGGCAATCAATTGCGGCGCCATCCCCGAGAGCATGTTCGAGAGCGAGATGTTCGGCCACGAGGCCGGCGCCTTCACCGGGGCGGGCAAGCGCCGCATCGGCAAGGTCGAGCATGCGAGCGGCGGCACGCTGTTCCTCGACGAGGTCGAGAGCATGCCGCTGGCGCTCCAAGTGAAGCTGCTGCGCGTGTTGCAGGAGCGGCGCGTGGAGCGGCTCGGCTCGAACACCAGCGTGCCGGTCGATCTGCGGGTGGTGGCCGCCACCAAGGAGGATCTCGACGCGCTCTCGGAGGCCGGCCGCTTCCGCCGCGACCTGTATTTCCGCCTTAACGTGGTGACGCTGACCCTGCCCCCCTTGCGCGAGCGCCGCGAGGACATCCCGCTCCTGTTCGAGCGCTTCCTCGTCCAGGCGGCGGTGAAGTACCAGCGCCCGGTGATCGAGGTGCCGCCGTCCTTGCGCCGTTCGCTGATGCTCGCCGACTGGCCGGGCAACGTGCGCGAACTCAAGAACGCCGCCGAGCGCACCATCCTCGGCTTCCTGAGCCCGGACCTCGCCGGCGGCCCCGGCGCGGCGCCGAGCCTCGACGCCCTGCTCGACCGGGTGGAGCGCCTCGTCATCGAGGACGCGCTCAAGGCCTCCGGTCAGCGCATCGCCGAGGCCGCGCGAACCCTCGGCCTGCCGCGCAAGACGCTCTCCGACCGCATGCGGCGCCTGGGCTTGAGCGCGGGCGACTGATCTTTTCGACCGCGAGACCGAGCCCATGACGATCGAGCCCATGACGACCGAGCCCATGACCCACGACGCCGGCTGGCCGCCGCTCATCCTCGCCAACGCCCCCAACGGCGCCACCCGCAGCAAGGCCGACCATCCGGCCCTGCCGATCACGCAAAGCGAGATCGCCCGCACCGCGGCCGAGATCGTGGAGGCGGGCGCTGCCCTGATCCACGTCCATGTCCGCGATCCGGCAGGCCGTCACCTCCTCGATGCGGAGGCGTATCGCTCGGTCACCGCTGCGATCCGCGCGGAGGTGGGGAACCGCCTCGTGGTGCAGATCACCTCGGAGGCCGCCGGGCGCTACCAAGGCCCGGAGCAGATGGCGGTGGTGCGGGCCACGCGCCCCGAGGCGGTCTCGCTGGCTTTGCGCGAGCTCGTGCCGGATGCCGGGGCCGAGACTGCGGCGGCGGATTTCTTCGCCTGGGCGCGGCGCGAGCGCATCCTCCTGCAGATCATCCTCTACGAACCGGCCGAGGTGGCCCGCTACGCCGACCTCAAACGCCGCGGCGTGCTCGGCGAGGGCGGGGATTTCCCGCTCTTCGTGCTCGGCCGCTACACGCCCGGACAGGTCTCGCGGCCCGCCGACCTGCTGCCCTTCCTCGAAGCGGCAGGGGAGGGGGTACCGCTCTGGTCGATCTGCGCCTTCGGCCCGCGGGAGAATGCCTGCGCCCTCGTCGCGGCGGGCCTCGGCGGGCATGTGCGCGTCGGCTTCGAGAACAGCCTGCTCGCGCCCGACGGAAGCCCGGCCGAGAGCAACGCCGCCCAGATCCGCCGCGCCGCGGAGGGTGCCCGCCTGCTCGGGCGTCGGCTGGCCGATGCCGACACCGCGCGGGCGCTGATGGCCTGACCGAGTCCGAGCCCCCCCGCAGCGGTCCGTATCGGCTGGCGACTATTGGCGTCGCAGTCCAAGGTGCAGACCGAGATGAGCGGGCATTCCAGCGGGCTTCCAACATTGGCCCTGCCGTCGATACGCCTGTACGTCGGTTTTAATCCCAACATAGAAAAGATCAGAAAAATAATTTTAATCTGTTGTATTCTGAAAAAATCGTAACAGAAGCAAGATTCCATCAATTGATGGGGGCTAGCTCGGCTGTTGCCGCGTGGCCGCGTCCCTCAAGGTGGGGCGGCTACGGATCAAGAAGCGCTGAAGCCGAGGACGGGCGGCTCACGCGGGTAAGCCATTGGGGGAAAGACGTTGCAGTTCGGACTGAAAGCGCGCCGCTACGCGCAGATCGTCACGTGCGTTTGTTTGGCCGGGCTGCCCTCCATGGCTCTGGCCCGCTCCGCGGCCCTCCCGGGCATCACCGTTGGTCTCCCAACGGGCTGGCAGGTGCCGGAAGGCGTGCAGATGAACCTCACGACGAGCTTCGCTGAGCGCGGGACGCTGCCTCGGGACAACCAGGGCAACAACAACCTCGTCGTGTTCCTGTGGGCAACGCCCTGGAAGGTCCTCGGCGGGCAGTTGCGCTTCATCCAGTCGTTCCCGTTCAACGCGGTCAGCCCGCAGGAGGGACCCTGGCAGGCGGGTCTCGCCCAGCCGCTGACGACGGCCCAGATCGCCTGGAAGGTCGCGGACAACCTCGGCGTCAGCTACTTCATCGGCGGCTTCTGGCCGAGCGACACGCTGTTCGCGCTCCGCTCCGCCTCGATCGCCCAGCGCTTCGC
>Ga0182230_1000145_pt1 | contig 11302 bp, 11 predicted proteins | sample G6R1MG_28_FD_128384 | JGI IMG/M metagenome (GOLD analysis project Ga0182230, IMG submission 128384) | Miscanthus phyllosphere microbial communities from Michigan, USA - G6R1_NF_07NOV2016_LD1 MG | ecosystem: Host-associated > Plants > Phyllosphere > Phylloplane/Leaf | place: USA: Michigan...
ATCGGCCCAGGACTTGATGTCGAGATCGCGGTCGGCGCGGGTGATGAAGACGTAACCGCTGCGGTAATATGGCTTTGTGGCGAGGACGCGCGGGTCGTCGCTGTCGAGCCCCACCACCACGTCGCAGAGTTTCTTCTCGAGGCCGTCGCGCACGAGGTAGATCGCCGGCTTCTCCAGCCAGACGAACTGGGCCTTGCGCCCCATGGCCTCGGCCACCGTCGTGGCGATCCGGTTCTCGAGACCCGACCCGTCCTTCATCGAGAGGGGCGGCTGCACGGCCGCGCAGATGCGCAGGGTGGTGTCGTCGGCGGGGCCTGAGGCTTTCGCCGCATCCTCGGCGGCGTGAGCGGGGGACAGGCAGGCCAACGCCAGGAGCGAGGCGGCCGAGATCGCCGCGCGGCGACGTCCGGTGACGAGCGACATGAGGGAGATCCGTTGTTCGGTTGTTTCTTGAGCTGCGCGACGGCGGGACATGGCGTGTCCTTGCGTGGCCTTCGCGCGCGGGATCGTCGCGGGGGTCCCCGCCGGCCAGGGCCGGCGGGGAGGTCGTGTCGGGCGCGAGCCTTACTTCTTGGCGGCCGTCTGGTACTCGCCGACGTTCGGATCGTCGTACGGACCCTTGCCGTTCAGCGAGAACACCATCACGCCACCACCCATCTGGGTGTAGTTGGCGAGCTTCTTGAAGGCGCCCACGGCACCGAGGCCGGCGGTCGGATCCTGGAGATCTAACACGAGGCCAACGCCCGGCCAGCCGCCGACGCCGTAGTAGATGGCGACGTACTGATCACCCTTGTGGCTGTAGGTCATCGGGTAACCGATGGCGCCCGACGGCAGCTTGAACTTCCAGAGAAGGTCGCCGTTGTCGGAGTTACGCGCCTTGATGTAACCGTCCAGGGTTCCGTAGAACACGAGGTCGCCGGCGGTGGCCATCGTTCCGCCCCACACGGCGAAACGCTCCATCTTGTCCCACTTATACTCGCCCGTGATGGCGTTGTAGGCCTTGATCTGGCCGAGACCCTCGTAGTTCTGCCGGTCACCCTTCGGGCCGGGGTACATGTTCAGCGTCGCACCGACGAAGAACTGGCCCGCACGGTACGGAAGCATGAAGGGCTCCCAATCCATGCAGATGTGGTTGATGCCCATGTAGAAGAGCTTGCGCTCCGGATCATAGGAATCGTGGCCCTGGTTGTGATAGCCCATGGCCGAGGGACAGACGTCCTTGGCGAGATGGTCCATCCGGGTGCCGTACTCGGGATCGCGCACCGGCTGGCCGGTCTTCAGATCGACTGACTTGAACACGTTGACCGTGTCGTCGAGCTTGTTGGCCGAGACCAGCGAGCCGTCGGTGCGGTCGAGGGTGTAGACGATGCCGTTGCGGTCCGGGTGGGTCAGCAGCTTGCGGGTCTTGCCGTCCTTGTCCTTCTGCTCGGAGAGCATCATGACGTTGACGCCGGCGTAGTCCCACTCGTCGTGCGGGGTCTTCTGGTAGCCGAACTTGGCTTCACCCGTATCGGCGTCGCGGCCGAAGATCGTCATCGTCCACTTGTTGTCGCCCGGACGCATGGTCTCGTTCCACGGCGCCGGGTTGCCGGTGCCGAAGTAGATCAGGTTCGTGCCCGGATCGTAGGCGTACCAGCCCCAGTTGGTGCCGCCGCCGATCTTCCAGGCATCGCCCTCCCAGGTCCCGGTGCCGAGGCCCTTCTGACCGTAATGGGGGTTCTTGATGTTGAAGTCGGAGGCCAGCAGCAGATCCTTGTCCGGACCCGTGGCGTAGGCGCGCCACACCTGCTCGCCGGTCTTCACGTCGTAGGCGGTCAGGTAGCCGCGCACGCCGAGCTCGGCGCCCGAGGAGCCGATGATGACCTTGTCCTTGACGACGTAGGGGGCGATCGTGAGCGTCGAGCCGACCTTGATGTCGGAGTTCTCGACCTTCCACACCGTCTCGCCGGTCTCGGCGTTGAGGGCGGCGACGTTGCCGTCGAGCTGGGTCTTGAGGATCAGCGCCGGGGTCTTGCCGTCGCCGGGCCAGTAGGCGAGGCCGCGGTTGACGAGGTCGCAGCAGGCGACCGCGCGGGCGGCCGGGTTCTGCTTCGGCTTGTCCTGCCACAGGATCGTGCCCGGATCGTCGAGGCCGAGAGCGAAGGTGTTGTTCGGGAACGAGGTGTGGATGTACATCTTGCCGTCGACGACGAGCGGCGCGCCCTCGTGGCCGTTCAGAAGACCGGTCGAGAACGTCCAAGCCGGCCGAAGCTGCTTCACGTTGCCCTTGTTGATCTGCTTCAGGTCGCTGAAGTTGTTTGAATCGTAGTTCTTGCCGGGCATCACCCAGTTGTCGTCGCTCTTCGACAGCTCGACCAGCTTATCGTTGGCGTAGGCCCCGCTCGACAGCGCGGCCGGCGCGAGCGCCAGCATCGCCAAGGCCGAGACTGATGTCACAAACCTGCTCATCCTGCGTCTCCTCGCTGAACCGCCTCGCCTTTCGGCCTCGCGGTATCTCTCAGACGTTCTTCTGAGGTTCCAGGACCGCTCGGAAGTCCTTCGAAGTGCCGCACCGTAGATCTAAGAGCATTCTTAGATTTTCGCGGTCTTATGAAAGACTTATTAGCGTCCCTTCGCCTATATTTTCTAGGCTTTGATTGGACGCGATGTCTTTAGCTGGTCGGACATTTCTTATCAGGAAGATAAGGCAATCATAAATATGCCAAGGCGTAGTGTCGCAACGTGTTGGCCTTGTCTTGACCGGGGGCGGGACCCGTCGCACCGTGGCCTTCAACGGGCCCTCGCGAAGCGGCCCGACCCAGTGGGAGGCTTTTCGGCCATGGCGCAGGGGCAGCGCGCGCGGGGCGGTCTAGCGGTGTGTGGGTTCTTCGCCCTCGTGGCGTGGGCTGGCACCGCGCTCGGAGACGATGCGCCGCACCCGCCGCCCGATGCACCGGCCCGAACACAGACGCGAGACGTCACCGAAACGGCCGCGCTCTATCCACAGGACGGGCGCCGCGACCTGACCAGCGGCGACCGGGCCCGCTATCCGGGGGCGGGTGTCCTCTGGTGCCGCCGCTCGGACGGCGTGCCGCAGAAGGCGGCCGCCGCGTGGCTGATCGGCACGCCCTCGCTCGTGATGCTGAACGCGCACAACTTCCGCAACCGGCAACTCGAAACGACGCGGCAGGTCGGCGACTGCTACTTCCAGATTGGCGGGCGCAACTATGATTTCGTTGCCGAGAGCCTGCATCTCGGCGTCGCGGCGGACGCGACGCGCCTCCACATCACCGACGACTGGGCGCTCCTGCGCCTCGTGCGGCCGGCCGAGGCACTGCGCCAGCCGCTGCCCGATGCGCCCCCCGACCTTTCCACCGGGGACCTGTCGCTCGCCGTGACCCTGGTCGCCCCCGGCGGCCACCAGAACTACCGGGGTGACAGCAGCCTGGAGACCTGCACGGTGCGCCGGATCGATCCGCCGACGGAAGGCGGCATCCGGCGGGCCCGCCACGACTGCAACGACGGCTATGGCGGCTCGGGCTCGGGGCTGTTCGACGAGGCGGGGCGGCTTGTCGCCATGCAGAGCGCCTCGCTCTCCATGAACTCCCGGCACGCCTTCGACATCGAGTTCCATTACGGCTCCGCCCTGCTCATCGAGGGCGCGTTGCTCGACGCCCTGCGCAGGGCGCAGCGGGAGGACACGCCGCCGCAGGCACCGTAAGCCGCGACCCGTACCGGCTCTGGAAAGCGAAGGATTCCCCGCAGGCAAGCCCGGCCCCGCTTGCGCGGGTGAGACAGGATGCGCCTGGAACACCCTCCGAGAAGCCCGGTTGCCCGGACTCAAACCGAAGACACCGGGAGACGACGTTCGCATGTCGAAGCATCTGAAGACGGATACGCCGAGCGATGCCAATCTGAAGGGTAATCCGGGCATCGGGCAGTCGAAGGGACTGACCGGAACCGACCCGGAGGCGATCGAGGGGGATTCCACCTTCGAGGGCGATGTCGAGAACGAGACCACGCCGGAGGGCGGGGTCGATCCCGATCACCGCGGGCGCACGAACGCCTGAGCGATCGGCGGGGAAGCGCCGGGCTGGTCTTAAACTGCCTCACAAAACTCCCGGTCCTCGACCGTTCTCGTTCTGGCGACGACAGCGCGGCGGGAGTCTTGTGAGAGATATTTAGTCGAGCAACCAGCGGAGGGAGCGGCGCAGCTCGGCTGTGCCGTTCCGATCGAACCAGGCGCCGTGGCTGAACACCACCCGCTCCGGCGAAAGGGCGACGAGTGCGGCGGCGGCACGGGCCGCGTCGCGCTTGCGCAGGCGCACCACGAGCCTGAGATAGATCGGCGCCCGCCCATCGGGTGCAGTTGCCCCGGCGATCCGCAGGAGCGGGCGCAGCAGGGGCGGGAGCTTATCCGGTTCCAGGTTCAACACGAGGTCGGTCAGGATCAGCGTGGCCGAGGCGGCGTGGAAGAAGGCTACTTCTCGGAAGCCGAAGCCGCCGGGTACGACCACCTGCGAAAGGTCGTCGGCCCATTCGGGCGGCGGCGCGTCGCCGAGATCCCGGTCGAGCCGCACGCCCGCCTGACGGACCTGCCGGCGCTCGCGCAGGTTCGGGGCGGCCCAGGTCAGGGCCTGCGGGCAATGCCGCTGCCATTCCTTCAGATAGGTCCAGTGCCCGACATTGGGCGCGACGAGGTGGCGGATCGGCCCGAGCGCCTCGATCTCGCGGTGCAGACGCGCGTCGTAGCGGGTCGGCGAGTGCAGCCACAGGCCGCCATCGGCGAGCCGCACCACGGTCATGCGCACGGGCAGCGGCAGGCCGGCGGCGTGGATCGGGCCGCTGTCCACGATCCACAGGCCGAAGGCTACGGGTTTGAGCCTGTCGAGGGGCGGATAGGTGGGATCACTCACGGCATCGGGTCCGGAATCGAGGGCTTTGCGGGAGGCCGGTCATGAGGCCGGTTATGGAGCCGCCGCTCGGCAGCCGCGTGACAGGCGCATCGAAGGCGGCACGGGACATCATGGGCACGGTGACGGACCCTGAACGCGTATAGGCCGGGTCGCCCCGGTGGCAGGTAGGCTTCCAACCAGAGCGCGCACACTCGGTTTCCGAATGAATGCCCCCGCGGCCGCCGTTTCTGTCCTGTCGCGGTGCGGGAACAAAGCTTTCGCCCCGGCCTTCCCGTGACGACCCTTCCCGCAGGCCGGAGCGCTCACCGGCTCCCGTCTTCCCTCGCACAGGAGAAGGCCATGGCGCAGCAGATCCCGATCAGCCGCGAGGCCCGTGCCGACGATCCGCGGGCCGATGCCGAGCGCGACGACGGCACCCACGAGATCGCGCCCGATCTCGCCTATCGCCGCCTCGTGCTGGCCAACGTCGTGTTCGTCGGTTTCTCCGGCGCGGGTGACCGCAACTGGGTCCTCGTCGATGCCGGCATTCCTGGATCGAAGGCCGCGATCCGCAGCGCCGCCGCCGCCCGCTTCGGCGAGGGTGCGCGCCCGGCGGCCATCGTGCTGACCCACGGCCATTTCGACCATGTCGGCGTGCTGGAGGATCTGACGGAGGAGTGGGACGCGCCGGTCTACGCCCATGGGCTCGAGCGCCCCTTTCTCGACGGCAGCGCCGCCTACCCGGCGCCGGATCCGAGCGTCGGTGGCGGCCTGATGGCGCGCATCGCGCCGCTCTACCCCACCAAGCCCGTGGATGTGTCGTCGCGCCTGCAAGTTCTGCCCGCCGACGGCAGCGTGCCGCCGATGCCGGGCTGGCGCTGGCTCCATACGCCGGGCCACGCGCCGGGTCACGTCTCGTTCTGGCGCGAGGCCGACGGCAGCCTGATCGCGGGCGACGCCTTCGTCACCACCGCCCAGGAATCGGCCTATGCCGTGATCACACAGGCGCCGGAGGTGCACGGCCCGCCGATGTATCTGACCCTCGATTGGCCGGCCGCGGGCGCCTCCGTGCGCAGCCTTGCCGCCCTTAAGCCCGAACGTGTGGTGACCGGCCACGGACGCGCCCTCCACGGGCCGGAGCTGCGCCGCGGCCTCGATGCGCTGGCGCAAGATTTCGAACGCGTCGCCGTGCCGGATCAGGGCCGCTACGTCGAGACCCCGGCGCGGGCCGAGGATGGCTCCGCCTACCGCTCACCGTGAGGCCGGCGTCGATGCGCGATCAAGCGAGCGCTCCCGCGCCGACGGAGGGGGCCGACTTCCCGGTCGCAGCAGGCGTGCTGCTCGGGCTCGGCCTCGGCGGGTTCTTCGACGGAATCGTGCTGCATCAGGTGCTGCAATGGCACCATATGCTCAGCTCCTGGTACCCGATCACCTCGATCGACAACCTCGAACTCAACACGCTGTGGGACGGGATTTTCCACAGCGCCACCTACGTCTTCGTCGTGGTCGGGTTGTTCATCCTGTGGCGCCGGGCGCGGGGACGGCATCTGCGCTGGTCGAACCGGGCGCTGGCCGGCAGCCTTCTCGTCGGCTGGGGGCTGTTCAACTTCGTCGAAGGACTGATCGATCACCAGTGGCTCGGCGTGCACCACGTCAACGAGCAGGTGGACCGGTCGCACTGGCTGGCCTGGGATCTCGGCTTCCTCGCCTGGGGCCTCGCCATGCTGCTGTGCGGCGTCTGGCTGTTGCGGACGAGGCGCCGGCCGACCGGGGCGGCTCCCGCCGCGCTGCGGCGATGAGGCGGGCGGGAGAGGGCGGCCTGCGGAGGGCTTGGCCCTGGCTCGTCCTCGCGGCGGGCCTCGGCCTGGCGACGATGCCGGCTTGGCGCGTTCTGGCGTTTGGCATCCGGATGAGCGCGGAGGATCTGCTTCAGATCCGCTGCCTGCCGTGGTGAGTACCTCTCCGGTCGCGGCCTCGTCCTCGCGCCGCTGGAGCGGCGCCGTTCCGCACGCTCTGCGCGCACGCCGTCCGATCGGCTAAACGGGCCCTCGATTCAGTGTCTTCACGTCGCCCCGCTGCGCCGTCGCGGCCGGTGGCCGGGCGTCTCGTGAAGCATTCCCAGACGGCAGAGAGCGGATTTCGATGACGGCAGGCGCGAACCACGGGGCGGAGAGCGGCTTCACCGCGATCGTGCTGGCGGCCGGCAAGGGCACGCGGATGCGCTCCGACCGGCCCAAGGTCCTGCACGCCTTGGCCAACCGCTCGATGCTCGGCCACGTGCTCGCCGCGGTGCAGGAGGCAGGAGCCTCCCGCCTCGCCGTGGTGGTCGAGCCGGGCCGCGAGGACGTCGTCCGCGAGATCGAGCGGCTGGCGCCCGGTGCCGGCATCCATCCGCAGGCCGAGCGGCTCGGCACCGCGCACGCGGTGCTCGCCGCCCGCGCCGCCCTGGAGGGCGGGCAGGACGTGATCGTGGCCTTCGGCGACACGCCCCTCGTCACGGCCGAAACCTACGCCCGCCTGCGCGCGCCCTTGCGCGAGGGCGCGGCGGTGGCGGTGCTCGCCTTCGAGGCCGCCGACCCCACCGGCTACGGGCGCGTGCTGACGGAAGGAGGCCGCGTCCTGGCGATCCGTGAGGAGAAGGATGCCACGCAGGACGAGCGGCGGGTCAACCTGTCGAATGCCGGGCTGATGGCGCTGTCCGGTCCCTACGCCCTCGGCCTCTTGGAGCGGATCGGCAACGACAACGCCAACCGCGAATACTACCTCACCGACGCGGTGGCGCTCGCCGCCGCCGACGGTCACTCCATCGCCGTGGTGCCCGTGGCCGAGGCGGAGGCGCAGGGCGTCAACGACCGGGTGCAGCTCAGCCAAGCGGAGGCGACGATCCAGGCACGCCTGCGCCGGGCGGCCCAACTCGGCGGGGCGACGCTGATCGCGCCCGAGACGGTGTTTCTCAGCGTCGATACGATCCTCGGCCGCGACGTCGTCGTCGAGCCGCATTGCGTGTTCGGCCCCGGCGTCGTCGTCGGCGACGGCTGCACCATCCGCGCCTTCTCGCACCTGCACGACGCCCGGCTGATGGAGGGCGCCGATATCGGCCCGCATGTGCGCCTGCGCGGTGGTGCGGTGCTGGGAGCGGGCGTCCATCTCGGCAACTTCGTCGAGATCAAGAACGCGACCCTCCATGCGGGCGCCAAGGCCTCGCACCTGACCTATCTCGGGGACGCCGAGGTCGGAGCGGGCGCCAATATCGGCGCGGGCACCATTACCTGCAATTACGACGGTGTGTCGAAGCACCGCACGCTCATCGGCGAGGGCGCCTTCATCGGCTCGAACTCGGCGCTGGTGGCGCCGGTCAGCGTCGGCGCGGGCGCGCTGGTCGGGGCCGGCTCGGTCGTCACCCGCGACGTGCCGGCGGACGCACTCGCCGTCGCGCGGGGGCGGCAGATCACCCGCGAGGGGGCGGCCAAGACCCTGCGCCAGACCCTGAAGGCTGCCAAGGCTGCCCGCGAGGCGAAGAAGGACTGAGCGGAAAGTCACGGGGCGGCGGGCGCTGGTCTTCTCGCGCCGCGCTCCGTACAAGCCCTTCCATCCGCGCCACGCCCAAGGTCGGGCTTCCCTTGCACCACAGGAAGCCCCGCCTCGGGCGGACATCCCATCACGGGATGGAACGGCGCCTCTGACCAACGGCTTCAGGATCGGCCATGTGCGGAATCGTCGGCATCGTCGGGCGTGAATCGGTCGCGGACGCGTTGGTCGAGGCGCTGCGGCGGCTCGAATATCGCGGCTACGATTCGGCCGGCGTCGCCACCCTGGAACACGGCCGGCTCGACCGCCGCCGAGCCGAGGGCAAGCTCTCGAACCTGCAGCTCAAGCTGGCCCAGGCGCCGCTTCCGGGCGCGATCGGCATCGGCCACACTCGCTGGGCCACGCACGGACGCCCCAACGAGATCAATGCCCACCCGCACGCCACCGAGCGGCTGGCGGTGGTCCATAACGGCATCATCGAGAATTTCCGTGAGTTGAAGGCTGAGCTCGTGGCCGCGGGCGCGCGCTTCGAGAGCGAGACCGACACAGAGGTCGTGGCGCAGCTCGTCAGCCACCTTATGGGACAGGGGCTCGGGCCCGTGGCCGCCGTCGAGGCGGCGCTGCCGCGTCTGCACGGCGCCTTCGCCCTGGCCTTCCTGTTTTCGGGCGAGGACGGCTTCCTGATCGGCGCCCGCCACGGCGCGCCGCTCGCCATCGGCTTCGGGCAGGGCGAGACCTATCTCGGCTCGGACGCGCTCGCGCTCGCGCCCTTCACCGACCAGATCACCTATCTCGAAGAGGGCGACTGGGCGATCCTGACCCGCGACGGCGCCGAGATCCGGGATCTTGCCGGCGCGACGGTGAACCGGCCGCGCCAAAGAATCGCGACCCAGGCCTATCTCGTCGACAAGGGCAACCACCGCCACTTCATGGCCAAGGAGATCCACGAGCAGCCCGAGGTCGTCGGGCGCACGCTGGCCCACTACATCGACATGGCGCGCGGTCAGGTCGTCCTGCAGGAAGAGCTGCCCTTCGACTTCGCCCGGCTCTCGCGCCTCTCGATCACCGCCTGCGGCACCGCCTACTATGCAGGTTTGGTCGCCAAGTACTGGTTCGAGACCCTGGCGCGTCTGCCGGTCGAGATCGACGTCGCCTCCGAGACCCGCTACCGCGAGCCGCCGCTGGAGCGGGACGGGCTGACGCTCGTGATCTCGCAATCGGGCGAGACCGCCGACACGCTTGCCTCGCTGCGCTACGCCAAGGCGCAGGGGCAGCACACGCTGGCGGTGGTCAACGTGCCGACCTCGACCATCGCCCGGGAATCCTCGGCGGTGATGCCGACCTTCGCCGGGCCCGAGATCGGAGTCGCTTCGACCAAGGCCTTCTCCTGCCAGCTCACGGTTCTGCTCTGCCTCGCACTGGCGGCCGGGCGCGCCCGCGGTACCCTTAGCGCGGAGCGCGAGCGCGCCGTCGTCGATGCGCTCATCACCGCCCCCGGCCTGATGGCCGAGGCGGTCACGATGGAGGCCGAGGTCGAGGTTCTCGCCCGCGAGATCGCCAAGGCGCGCGACGTGCTCTATCTCGGCCGCGGAACGAGCTACCCGATGGCGCTCGAAGGGGCCCTGAAGCTGAAGGAAATCAGCTACATCCACGCGGAAGGGTATGCGGCCGGCGAACTCAAGCACGGGCCGATCGCGTTGATCGACGAGAGCGTGCCGGTGATCGTGATCGCCCCCCACGACGCGATCTTCGAGAAGACCGTCTCGAACATGCAGGAGGTCGCCGCCCGCGGGGGCAAGATCATCCTCGTCGGCGACGCGAAGGGCGCGGCGGCCGCCGGGCTCGACACGCTGGCCACGCTGACCATGCCGGACGTGGACCCGGTGATCGCGCCGATCGTCTACGCGGTGCCGATCCAGCTCATCGCCTACCATACCGCCGTCTTCATGGGGAAAGACGTCGATCAACCGCGCAATCTGGCAAAGTCCGTCACCGTGGAGTGAGCGGGTGGCGCATCGATCCGGCCTCCGGACCGATGCGCCTGCCAGAAAATCAGGTGCGCCAGGGGTGGTCGGGCAGCTCGGTGTCGCCGATCGCGCTGGCGCCGGCGAGCGCCACCGCGTCATCGTTCTCCACCGACGAGCCGCTGACGCCGATCGCGCCCGACATCTCGCCGTCCGCATCGACGATCGGGATACCGCCGGGGAAGGTGATGAGGCCCTGGTTCGAGTGCTCGATGCCGTAGAGCGAGCCGCCGGGCTGCGACAGGGCGCCGATCTGGCCGGTCTTCATGCCGAAGAAGACGGAGGTCTTGGCCTTCTTCTGCGCGATGTCGATGGAGCCGACCCAGGCGCCGTCCATGCGGTGGAAGGCTTTGAGGTTGCCGCCGGAATCGACGATCGCGATGCACATCTGGGTACCGAGTTCGACCGCCTTGGCGCGGGCCGCTTGAAGCGCCTTTTCCGCCTGTTCGATGGTGACGTGCATCGCGTCTTCTCCCTGAAACTTGTCGCTGAACCTTGGCCACACCGGGCCGCTTCGAGGTAAGATTTCGCGGGCCCCGATCAAGTTGCCTCGCGCACCACTCAAATCCGGGCCCTGGCCGCTCTCCGGCACCGGTCGCTCTTGAGCCGCCGATGCGCAGCCGCTACGTCTCTGCCCCGGAGAGCCGGAGGCCGGGATGGATCCGTCCGTCCGCTCGTCCGTCTCTCGAGGTGCATGCGTGGCGCCGACACTCTCGCCGATTCCGGATGCCCCGGAACCCGCTTCGTCCAAGACGCGCGTCAGCGCCCGGGGCCGGCTGCGGACCTACTTCCTCACCGGCGTGATCGTCGCGGGCCCGCTCGCGATCACGATCTACATCACGTGGTGGTTCATCGCCCTCATCGACGGATGGGTGA
>Ga0182230_1000146_pt1 | contig 11296 bp, 8 predicted proteins | sample G6R1MG_28_FD_128384 | JGI IMG/M metagenome (GOLD analysis project Ga0182230, IMG submission 128384) | Miscanthus phyllosphere microbial communities from Michigan, USA - G6R1_NF_07NOV2016_LD1 MG | ecosystem: Host-associated > Plants > Phyllosphere > Phylloplane/Leaf | place: USA: Michigan...
GGAGCGTCTTGTAGAAGGCCCGGAATGACGCGCTGTAGCTGTCGGGCTCGAGAAAAACGTTTGCATCGTGGATGCAGACGACCTGATCCGCCTTGAGGGCCGGTGCTGTGTTGCACAAGTTCAGCAGCCGTCCCGGCCAGGCGCGTGGTAGAATGACCTGTTCCCAGGCGTGGCCACCCAATCGGCCAACATTCCTAAGCGAAGTTCCCTCGAAACCGGGATTCTGTGCGCCGTTGGGCGCCAGCAAGGGAATGGCAGCCCCCGGCGCGGCGACGGCTTGGCCGATCGCCCGGGTAACGTTCAGCGCGTAGCGTTGGACGCCGGTCACCGGTTGCGTCAGAAAGCGACCATTGATCCCGAACGATTCAGCCGCGACCATGCTGACAATGTGCTCCAAGTGACGCCGAGTAAATAATTTTTGGTGTTAATTCACGACTGCAGCAGTGCTCTAGAATATACTGGGGGTTGAATGCCACCCTCTCAAGCCGCCGCATCGGTTTCAACTGCCAGAACCCGCTTCGCACAGTCATCGTGATCTGACTAGTAAACGGTTCTTGAGGTCAGTGATTCTTACGCTATCAGCGCGCCGTATACAAGAAATGGATGTCACATGTGTCGGCCGGGGGGCGCGATTTTGTGACAATCCCGGGCCCAAATCGAACACTGCGCGGAGGGGGCGATCCGCATCATTCAGTCAGTACGAGCAGGGAATAGCCACCGAGGATCCGTACGGTAAGGTCCTGATTCAAGGCGAACATTGCACGCCGTGGAATTTTCATGAGATGGCTTGATTTGGATTGATTGGGCAATTCAAGACGGCCTGCGGTATAAATGTGATCGATGATCTTGTATCCGCAGTCCTTCAGAGTTTCGAGAGCTGATTCTTTGAAGAAATAGTGCAAGTGACCGACGCTCTTTCTTAGATCCATGATCGGTTGTTCCCGGAATAAGGACTGCACCGACAGATCGAGCGGGATATGGAAAATCTTGTATTTTGCGAGAGGGCGCAGCTGCTTCGCGAAGCCGAGATAATCCTCCACATGTTCGATGACGTCGATCACCAGCAGCACGTCGAAATGCGGTACCGCCGTGTCGAACACACTCTCAAGATAAAATTTGGTCCGGCTCGTCTCCTTGCTCTTGGCTCGCCGATAGGCGTGCGGAGACACCTCGTAGCCGTAACCTTTTGAAAAGCCGTAAGCCTTCTCGAGATTGAGGAGGATCTCGCCGGTTCCGCATCCGACTTCGCAAAGCGTGTCAAATGAAATGGCGTTCTTGTTGATGATCTGCGCGATCTGCTTCGCTTTCCAGGGCGCATCTTCCTCATGCCAGCCCGGGTTGTTCTCAGCATACGTCTCGTTTTGATAAATTTCTAACATGCCGATAATCCCCTAGCATCTGTCCGACGGGGTGCTGATTTCGTCCGAATATTAACGCTTCGGTAGACGATATGGCTTCACCGCGCATCTAATTTTTGTAGCGCTCGGGTCTGACGACGCAACTATGCGATTAGAATATCAACCGTTTTCCAGAAGAGTCGTTAAGGGATGAACGTTTCATAATTGCCTGAAATTTCGGCCGCGTACTGATCATCGTGATATGCCGGGCATAATGCTGCTTGCGAGCCAAGGCGACCTATCGGGGTGTCAGCCGAAGGCCCGAGTTGCGCCCCTGTTTATGGTCTATATGCCTCTGCAACGCGCGCTGACGCCGGATCAGTACTTATTATTCGCCTTCTGCTCAGTAAAATCAGAACCGCCGAAGCCGCTGCCGTCAGCCTGGACCACCCACGGTCCGCCACCATGCCGCTCATCTTCCCGGTTCGCGCTGACGCAGAGCCCGCATCTGCAAGCGGAGCGCGCGCGCGGCATAGATCAACTCGATGAGCTGAAGCGCTAGGCGCCCGATGCGCGGGAAACTGCGGATGATGGCACCCTCGCGCCAGAGGCTTTCACGGATTTGCTTCAAAGTGCTGGCCGAGCCCGGTCCGGCGAATTGCGCCCGCAGCTCGGTCCGTCCGAAATCCCGGGATCTGTGACCCAGGCTCAAGGTCGCCACCGCCTGCTGGCTCGGCCAGACCACCGCCTCCTTCAGGTGCCTCCAAGCCTGCGCGGCATCTTCCGGGACACGATTCAACGCTTCCGGACTGAGGCCATCGATGTAGGTGAGGACACCGGCGAACAGGCTCGGCTGGTCCGGCCCAATGCGGCTTTCCCAGCCCGCCATCTGAAGATTGGCCCGCGGCGGCGCACCATCGGCGCCGGCCGTGAAGGTTCGGACGCTGGGCAGGTCCGGCTCGAGGCAAGCTTCAATCAGCTGCCAGAACCGGAGCGCCGCGGTCCGGGTCTCCCAGGGCTTGTACCAATCACTCTCGACACTGAGGCCCAACGTGCGGGCAAAATGCGGCGTTGGCAGTCGCTTGTAGTTGCAACGGGCGAATTGGAGGCCGGACCATTGCCGATCCGGAATACCTTCCTGAAGGATCCGTACGGTGCTGCCATACAGCCCGGTATCGACCAGAACACCGTGGCGGCGATCGCCGCTACACGCCGCCAGATGGGCGCGAAACAGAGCATCCTGCTCGGCGACCGCTCGCCGTAGCATCACCACGCCGGGCTCGTTCCCAGCCAGCAGGCTGATGAACACCGTCTTCTCGAATGGCGCATGCCAGTGCGGCGACAGGTCGAGGTCGTCGCGCTGTGCCAAGGCGGCGGCAATCTCGACCATCGACTGCCCGTGGAACTCGCGTTCCAATTCGGACAGCACGCCGGGACTTGGCGGGTCGAGGGCCGTTCGGGCTGCTACGAGGCGCGACACCATCAGGTCTGCGTGCGGCAGGCGCTGCGGCAGCTCTGTTCGGGAGAGGAAGCGCTCATAGGCCAGCCGCAGCCGAAGGCCGCCCCGGGCACAGAACAGGAGGACGGCGTCGTCACCCTGGAGGAACCGCTCGAATAACCACAGCCGGAGGCAGAACTCCGCGAGGATCGGGCCAAGCGCAACCCGCCCGAATGTCTCCGCCTCTCGTCGGTCGCTATCTGAGACCGTCATACGGGCGCATCCGCGCGCTGCGAATGGGCCGCCCGGATTCGGAGCTTATGGAGTACGCGGGCCCGCAGGGCGTCGGCCCGCCGCCGGTACACGAGATGCTTCGGCCGCAGCACCTGCAAGGCGCGCAATCCGGCGGCCTGAGCCATCGTCACATCCGCGGTCGTGTCGTCACCAATATGTAGGATGTCCGCGGCCGCGACGCCCTCCTGGCGAAGCACAACCGCGAACAGGGCGCCGGTGCGCTCGGTCGCGTTGTGATCGGCGCTGGCATAGATGTGGGCGACGGGATGGTCGGGCGCGCACGCGGCGAGAAGCTGCGCGATCGTCTCGCTCCGATGATAGGTGTCGCTGACCGCGATAATCCGGCATCCGGCCCGGGCCTGGTCGCGGAGCCAGTCTAGGAGGACCGTGTTGGCCTTCAATTGGGCGATCTCGATCGCGATCTCGGCCCGATGCAGGATCTCAGCCGCCTGTGCATCGAGACCGAGGATCCGGCCCATTGCGTCGATCATGTCGGCGAACCGGACGTCCCCCGTCGGGCAGGAGAGGTCGAGCGCTCGATAGGCCTGCTTCTGGACTTCGAGGCGGGCGTCGTAGATTGCCCCGGGATGCCGCACGATTTGCCGCTCTGCGGCCAGGCGCTTCGCGGCCAGCATGGCGATGTCGTTGACGCGTCGACGCTCCGAGCGATGATCCCGGTGGAGCAGGGTATCAAATACGTCGCAGGAAATGATCCGGGCGGCAGCTGTCTTGGGAAGGGGCATGATGCCTTTTAGCCCTTAAAACTGGCGCGTATAGCCGCCACAGGCCGGTCGCACGGTCGTGCCCCCGACTTGCCCGACGAGCCCGGGGCGAGGCAACTCAGATTACGACCTATCTGGGCAAAATCAGTGGACGAACTACCGGTTAACAATATTCGGCATCTCATTTGCTGCCGGTCACGATTGTCGTTGATCGTACGTCCGCTGTAAGTCGCCGGGATGTGCTCCGGACTGACGAAGCGTCAGTCCTTCCAAAATCTTATTTCGCCGACCCGGCCCCACGCGGCGGAAAGCGCTCGCGGGGCACCAAGATTCAGGCCCATAGCCCCGGGCGAACCGATCTCACTCTTTGCACGCCGCCTCGCGCTTTGTCTCATCGGGGGCGAAGGCGTAGACGTAATCGACCAGCAGATCGGAAGGATTGGGGGTCTTGTCGATTGGCCAGCCGGAGCCCAGGGCGAGATTGACGAGGATCATCAGGGGCTTGGTGTGCTCGGGTGGCGTCGGGGTCCGGCCGATCTCGCGGCGGTCCAGGTAGAATACGATCCACTCCTTCGTGACGTCGACGCCATAGGTGTGAAAGCTATCGTTCAGAGAGCCGCTCGGAACCGACGTGATGATCTCGCCGCCGCTATTTTTCTTCGGATCGGTCTTGTCCCAGATGTGCCAGACCGAATGGAATCCGTCCGGGAACTGGCCATAATATTCCAGCACGTCGATCTCCACCGACGGCGTTTTATCGTCCTTCGGGTTGTTGGCGTTCAACCAGAAGGCGGGCCAAACCCCGGGACCCGGTGGAAGCTTCATCCGCGCTTCGAAATACCCGTACATTAGGGCGAAGCCCGCGGTGGTGGGATCAGCCGAGGAGAGCAGGCCGGAGGTCCACTTTCCGTTGTCGTGCTTGCGCGCCCGAATCTTGAGGATCCCATCCTTGACGATGAATGGCGCGTTCTTCTCGGGATCGGCAAAGATGTCGATTGGGTCGATGAACTGTGCATCGCCGAAATCACCATTCCAGGGGGTGTGCGCCGACCACCGCGCCCGCTCATTGTTGGATTTCGAGACGCTCAAGTCGTTAAAATCGTCGGCGAAAACCTTCTTATAGCGGCAGAGCTGCAGCGGTTCGCCCTGAGCTTTCAGTTCACGACATCCTGCGATTGTGGCGAGACCGACCAGGGCTGCGACGGTTGGGAACACCCATTTAGTTTTCGTCAGGCGTGCGACCATTCGTGATACCTGCAATGTCAAAGGGGTTTAGCGGGCATGACCGCCCTTATTGCGGGATGTATATATAGTTTTGGTCTATAGCAAAGATCGGTGGATTGCCGAGGCCGAGAAAGCGCGCCGCACGTCCGCGCGAGCGTTTGGGGCATCGCTCCGGAGGCGGCAGGGCTTGCCGTGGATGCGTCGCCCTTGCGCTGCGGCGGCTCGCTGATTTGCCGGCGCCGTAGGCCGGCTACCTCGGAACTTATGGATGACGGTAGGGAGGGGTGCGAGCGCTGGGGGCGCCTACTGCTACGCCATCTCCGTCGAGGTGCATCGCTGCCGGCGCAGCGCAGCGACCTGGGCCGCCCTTGACGCTCGGCGGCCGCAGGCTTGCGTCGACGGCGTCGTTACACATGCGATGTCGGTGAAGGCTGCGATCGACCCGGCGTATGTCGCGACGCGGGTAGCCTGGATGATGTCGGGGACGGACCCGTCTCTGCGTTCAGAACGCGAAGCCCACCTCTGCCGCGAAGGCGTCAAGGAGCGGCAGCGAGGCGTCGAACAGCGGGCGCGAGCCGAAGGCGTCGCCAGCGCGCACAAATAGAGTTGCCTTAGCGTTGCGGTGCGGACCGAACACGCAGGCCAGGCGGCCGTCATCCTTGAGTTGGTCCAAGAGGGCTTGGGGCCTGACTTCCACTCGGCCGTTGATCAGGATCACGTCAAAGGGCGCCTGCTTCGGAGCGCCCGCTTGTAGCGGGCCCTCGATGACCCGGGCCGAGGTTCCAAGGTTGGCACGGGCCAGCTCGGCGAGGTCGGGCGCCGATTCCAGCGCGGTCACGTCCGCCCCGAGATTCGCCATCACGGCTGCGGCGTAGCCGGTACCGGTGCCGACATCGAGGGCCTTGGCGCCGGGCCGGATTTTCAGGGCCTGGACCAGGCGGGCCAGCACCATGGGGGCCGGCAGGCAGCGGCTCCCACCGTTCGCACCATCAAGTTGCAGGGTCTGATCGATATAGGCGAACGGCTCACGGCCCTTCGGCACGAAGGTCTCGCGCGGCACCGTGTCGAACGCGTCGAGAACCGCGTTGTCGTTCACGTCGAAGGTTCGCAACTGGCAGTCGACCATCATCCGCCGCGCCTGCGCGTAATCGATCATCGATACGTGTCCTCGAACCGGATCGGAACGTCGCCCCCCGCCGGGCCGCAGCCCCCGGTCAAGCTCAAGCGTTCCGGACGCGCGCGTTGTCGGAGATCACCCGCCAAAACGCAAGGTTTTCGCGTGTGGAGCAGGCCATGCGTGTCAACGGCCGGGGCGCGACGCCATCTCCGGCAAACAGGCGGTCGGTGATCCGCTGATGCGCCCGCGTGGGTGACGACAGCACTCCGCTGTCGCGCCAGGGTTGTCCATGGACTCGCATCCTGCGGCTCAACGTTGAATAACGCGTGCAGACCGGACCGGGCGATCCAAGATCCCGGCTGTATCGGGAGATATCATGACGCCAGCCAGCAGGCCGACTCGAAACCGTGGATTCGCCGCCGCGCTCGCCTGCTTGGGTCTCGGGACCCTGGCCCCAGGCCTGTCGCGTGCGCAGGAGACGAAGGCCAGCTCCGCGCCGCCGGCCAGCGTGCAGATCGACCGCGGCTCGGCCCTCTACGGACGCCCCGAAGGCGGGGACGCCGCCAAGCTCGCGCCCGTCGCGGGGCCGCCCTTGGCGACAGCTGCCGCCAAGCTGCCGCTCGACAAGCTGAAGGTGCCGGAGGGCTTCAAGGTCGAGGTCTATGCCAGCGGTCTCGCCAATGCCCGCTCGATGACCCAGGCGCCGGACGGGACGCTGTTCGTCGGCACGCGCACCGTCGGCAAGGTCTACGCCGTGCTGCCGCAGGCCGGCTCGGACGGAAAGCGTGAGGTCAAGACCATTGCGTCCGGCCTGCACCGGCCGAACGGCGTCGCGTTCCACGACGGTGCGCTCTACGTGGCTGAGTTGTCGAAGATCTGGCGCTACGACGACATCGCCAAGCACCTCGACGGATCCGAGAAGCCGAGCCTCGTCTACGACGACCTGCCGAAGGACGAGGCCCATGGCTGGAAGTTCATCGCGATCGGGCCGGACAACAAGCTCTATGTCCCGGTCGGCGCACCCGGCAACATCGTGATGCCCCCGGACACGCACGCCCAGATCCGGCGCATCGATCTCGATGGCAAGAACGCCGAGGTGATCGCCCGCGGGGTGCGCAACACCGTCGGCTTCGATTGGAACCCGAAGACCAAGCAGCTCTGGTTCACCGATAACGGCCGCGACTGGGTCTCGGAGGACATCCCGAACGACGAGCTGAACGTCCTCACGGAGCCCGGCAAGCAGCATTTCGGCTATCCGTTCTGCCACCAGGGCACGTTCACCGATCCTGAATACGGCTGGGGCCATTCCTGCACGGAATTCACGGCGCCGGCGGCCCTGCTCGGGCCGCATACGGCTTCGCTCGGCATGCGGTTCTACACCGGCGCGCAGTTCCCGGAAGGCTACAAGGATGCCATGTTCATCGCCCGGCACGGCTCCTGGAATCGCACGACCAAGCTCGGCGGCGACGTGGTGGTGGCGCGGCCAGGCCCGGACGGCAAGGTTGCATCCGTGGAGCCGTTCCTGACCGGCTTCCTTCAGGAGAATAAGTACGCCGGCCGACCGGTGGACGTGCTGGTTGCTAAGGACGGGTCTCTGCTTGTCTCGGACGACTATAATGGCGCGATCTACCGCGTCAGCTACGGTCAGTGATGCGCCTTGGGGTGAGGATTGGGCTGATCCGGGGGCTTGCGTCCGTCCTCGGCGTCCCGCTGGCGGGTGCGGCGCTGGCTGCGCCCGATGCGGCGATGCAGGAGCGTCTCGCCCCCTGCGTCGCCTGCCACGGGGGTGGAGCCTCGGAAACGGAGGGCGTACCTTCCCTGGGCGGCCAGCAGGCGGATTACGTCGTGACGCAGCTGTTCCAGTTCCGGGAGAAGCAGCGCACGGCGCCCCCGATGAACGATGTCGCCGCCGGCTTCTCCGACGACGACCTGCGCGCCTATGCCGATGCCGTCGCGACCCTGCCGCCGCCCGCGTGGTCGGGGCCGGCCGCGGACCCGGCCCTGGTCACGCGCGCCCAGGCGCTGGTCTCAAAGCACCAGTGCAATTCCTGTCATGGCGCCGATCTGGCCGGCCGGGATGCGATTCCCCGAATCCGGGCCCAGCGGGAGGAATACCTCGCTCGGGCGCTGACGGCCTACAAGTCGAACGACCGGCCGGGCTACGACCCCGCCATGAATGAGGTCGCGCAGGGCCTGAGCGAAGCCGACATCCAAGATCTTGCGGCCTACGTGTCACGGCTCTGAGGGCCGCGCCTACCCCACCACGCGGAGCGTATCACCCACCGCGAGCGCTCCACTGGCAATCACTTCGGCGTAAACCCCGAGGTCGCGGTGGCCGAGTCGCGCGTCGAGGGTCCAGGGGATGTCGTGGTCGCGCACGCCGCTCACCGGATCGACGTTGGTGGCGGCGCAGCGCACCGTGCGTTTGGTGATCTTGAGCCGCAGCCCGCTCGGCGCCTCGATCACCTGGCCGACCATGTCCAACTCGGCGAAGGGCGCCAGTCCGTCGACCAGGAGGTTGCCCCGGAAGCGCAGCGGATCGACCGGCGCGCCGAGATAGTCTTCCACCGCGGCCACGCTCGCCCGGTTGATCAGCGAGACGTAGCCGGTGGGCGAATCGGTGAACCGGTATTGCGGCGGTGCCGCCAGCACCTTCGGCTCGCCTCGCAGGCTCTCCGGCAGCGTGCGCCGCATCAGGTCGGCGAGCCCGTCCCGGCCGGCTTCCGTGTCGAGCCGGAAGGCCAGCGATTCCCCGGCATGCTCCACCGTGAGCGTGGCGGTGTAATCGTCGTAGCGGGTACGCAGGCGGGCGAGCGCCTCGTCACGCATCAGCATCAGGTACTTGGTCTTGGGCTGGTGCCGCGGCGCCACCGGATTGAAGCCCGAAGGGCCGTTCTCGATGGCGTAGAGCCGGTCCCCGGGGAAGAAGCCGCTGGTCTCCAGCTCGGCTCGGTCGAGCGGCTCCGGGCTCAGGCCCTTCACGGGGTAGCGGTAGAGGCCCAGGAGGGCGATTCTGAGCGCGGTTTGCATACGCGGAGGGTGGCTCGGAAAACCTGGGTCGCGCAAGGCCCCAGCCCCTTGTGGTGCGCAAATACAACACCACATCGAGCCTACCGGCGGCTTTTAGCGCCGGGGCCCCTGAGCGGCGGAGTGCCGGGGGGCGACGTTTCGGCAGAGCCGCGCCATCTCGGGCGGCGGATGTCGGCACGGGAGGGTGAGACACGCATGAATATCGAACTCTACACCGAGCGCGCCCGCGGCTTCGTCCAGGCAGCGCAGAACCTCGCGATGCGCGAGGGCCATCCGCAGCTTCAGCCGGGGCATCTGCTCAAGGTGCTGCTCGACGATCCCGAGGGCCTTTGCGCCGGTCTGATCGACCGGGCGGGCGGCCAATCGCGGGTCGCGCTGGCGCAGACCGAGCAGTGGCTCGCCAAGCAGCCGAAGGTCTCCGGCAACGCGTCGGCCCCGCAGGCGACGCGCGAGCTGATGCGCCTGTTCGACACCGCCGAGCAGGCGGCCAAGAAGGCCGGGGATTCCTACGTCACCGTCGAGCGCCTGCTCCTCGCCCTGGCGGTGGAGAAGGAGTCCGAGGCCGGCCGCGCGCTGCAGGCGGCGGGCGTGACACCCGCGTCGCTGAACGGGGCGATCAATGCGCTCCGTAAGGGCCGCACCGCCGACAATGCCTCGGCCGAGAACGCCTACGACGCGCTGAAGAAATATGCCCGTGACCTCACCGAGGCCGCCCGGGACGGCAAGCTCGACCCGGTGATCGGCCGCGACGAGGAGATCCGGCGGACCATCCAGGTCCTGTCCCGGCGCACCAAGAACAATCCGGTGCTCATCGGCGAGCCCGGCGTCGGCAAGACCGCGATCGTCGAGGGCCTGGCCCTGCGCATCATCAACGGCGACGTGCCGGAATCGCTCAAGGACAAGAGCCTGCTGGCCCTCGACATGGGCTCGCTGATCGCTGGCGCGAAGTATCGCGGCGAGTTCGAGGAGCGGCTGAAGGGCGTGCTCTCTGAGGTCACGGCGGCCGAGGGCGGTATCATCCTGTTCATCGACGAGATGCACACGCTGGTCGGCGCCGGTAAGGCGGACGGGGCGATGGACGCCTCGAACCTCCTGAAGCCGGCGCTCGCCCGCGGCGAGCTGCATTGCGTCGGCGCGACCACGCTGGACGAGTACCGCAAGCACGTGGAGAAGGACGCGGCCCTGGCCCGGCGCTTCCAGCCGGTCTTCGTCTCGGAGCCCACCGTGGAGGACACGGTGTCGATCCTGCGCGGGCTGAAGGAGAAGTACGAGCAGCACCACGGCGTGCGCATCCAGGATTCGGCCCTGGTGGCGGCGGCGACGCTCTCGAACCGCTACATCACCGACCGGTTCCTGCCCGACAAGGCGATCGACCTCATCGACGAGGCCGGCTCGCGCCTGCGCATGCAGGTCGATTCGAAGCCGGAGGAGCTCGATTCGATCGACCGCGAGATCGTGCGACTGAAGATCGAGGCCGAGGCACTCAAGAAGGAGACCGATTCCGCCTCCCGCGACCGGCTGGTCCGTCTGGAAAAGGAACTGGCCGACCTGGAGGAGCGCTCGGCGTCGATCACCGCCCGGTGGAAAGCCGAGAAGGACAAGCTCGGCACGGCCGCCGGCCTGAAGAAGAAGCTCGACGAGGCCCGCAACGAACTGGCCGCGGCCCAGCGCCAGGGCCAGTACCAGCGCGCCGGCGAACTCGCCTACGGCGTGATTCCCGGGCTGGAGAAGCAGCTCGCAGAGATCGAGGAGAAGTCCGAGGGCGGCCGCGACGGCATGATGGAGGAGGCGGTCACACCCGCCCACGTCGCCGGGGTGGTCTCCCGCTGGACCGGTGTGCCTGTGGACAAGATGCTGGAGGGCGAGCGCGAGAAGCTGCTCGCCATGGAAGATGCGCTGGCTAGGCGCGTCGTCGGCCAGCGCGAGGCGGTGGAGGCGGTCTCCACCGCGGTCCGGCGCGCCCGAGCCGGGCTTCAGGACCCGAACCGGCCGATCGGCTCGTTCATGTTCCTCGGCCCCACGGGCGTCGGCAAGACCGAGCTGACCAAGGCGCTTGCCGGCTTCCTGTTCGACGACGACACGGCGCTCGTGCGCATCGACATGTCCGAGTACATGGAGAAGCACGCAGTCGCCC
>Ga0182230_1000148_pt1 | contig 11251 bp, 13 predicted proteins | sample G6R1MG_28_FD_128384 | JGI IMG/M metagenome (GOLD analysis project Ga0182230, IMG submission 128384) | Miscanthus phyllosphere microbial communities from Michigan, USA - G6R1_NF_07NOV2016_LD1 MG | ecosystem: Host-associated > Plants > Phyllosphere > Phylloplane/Leaf | place: USA: Michigan...
GCCGAACCAGGGCGGCGAGATGGTCGGGGATGCCTTCCGCGACGAGGTTGTCGTAGCAGGAGGCGAGCGCCTGCCCGATCTGATCGAGTTTCATGCTCGGCAGAAGAGGATCATCGGCGGACCCCCGATGCGATCGGTTTCGAAACGTGTCGTTCAAGGCGAAACGATCCTCCCCTGCGCGTCCGGGCCGCACCACAACATAACAAAGCCGGCCGGTGCCGCTCAGTTGCGTCGGAGGAAGATTTTCACCGTCGCGGGCCCGCCGCGCGGCGGGCGGCCGCAGTGCTACTGAACGGCCTCGGCATCCGCGAGCGCGACGAGGCCGGCCACGGTGCGGACATCGCGATAGCGGTCGCCGCGGGCGTTCATCATGGCCTCGAACTTCTGGTGCACCTGCGCGACCGAGAGGCTTGCAGGCTTGCGGTGGCGGCCCCGGCCGGTGGTGCCGGCAAAGAAGATCGAGCGGTTGGCCCGGGCCGGGCCGGGCAGCAGGGTCGCGGCGGCGGCGGTGGGCTTGTCGACGACCTGAGACAGGAAGTTCTCGGCATCGTCCGGTCCGAGGAAGTGGGCGAGGTAGACTTCGCCGAGCGTCAGCTCGCGGCCAATCTTCAGGGCGATGCGCCCGGCGTCGCGCTTCAGCATCTCGCCGGCCATGACGGCCGAGAGGTAGGGGTCGCGGCGCAGGTCGAGGATGCGGGAGCGCTCGGCCTGATCCTGGATCGACGGCCGGTCGTTGCCGTCCGGGACGACCAGGCCGGCCTCCTTCTCGTACCCGTATCGGGGTCCGAAGTCGCGGATCACGCCGAGCCAGGTGCGCTCGATGAACTGGAACAGGCCGGTGGCCGACGAGGTCTTGGCCTGGACGGCGGTGATGAAGCTCGATTCCTTGTCGGCCACGGCCATGAGTAGGACCGGATCGGTCTGGACCGCCTGTGACGCCTTCACGATCGTCTGGACGAGGTGGCGGCGGATTTTCATCGGCCCGAATTCGAGGATGTCGTTCGGGTCGCCGGTCGAGGTCTGCGAGAGCAGGAAATCGTAGGAGACGCGATCGACCGTGTTGGCGCCGAGTTCGGTGTCGAGATCGCCCACGGGGTGGAAGCTCGTGGAGGCCGCCAGCACGCTCGGCACCGGCATCTCGGGCGCGAGCGCCTGGAGGCGCGGCTTCGGCATGGCGAGGTCGGACACCTTGGTCGACGCCTCGGCCCGGCCGAAATCGGTGCCGGCATTGAGCAGAACCGCGCTCAAGCCACCGGCGAGCAGGGTCATGGAGAGGATGGAGCGGACCAGCGCCGTGCGGCTGCCGTGATCACGCCCGGTCCGGGAATTGAGGGTGATGGCGTCGGAGGACGGGGTGGGACGCCCGCTCTTGCGGGGCGTCGAGGTAGTACGCGGCGATCCGATCGTACGGCCCTGCATCGTTGTCGTCGCTCACTCTTCGTGATGGCGCCAGCGGCGTATGGGTCACACTTACGTCGCCGGATGTGGCGCAAACACGGCCGAGGTTGTGGCATCCCCAAGGCAGTGCGGGGCGATTTGCGGGCAAGCTGAGCCGTTTGGCGAGTTGTCCCCGGTGTCTTCCACCGAAGTTGCGGTTCATAGCCGACAAGATCGGAGGAAAATGCCGTGCGCGCCGATCCGCATCGCGCCGTCGATGGAAGAAGGTGATCGGCGATGCTTCGGCCCGATTGCATCATAGAGCCGGTGCTACACGTCGATGACGGACAGAGAGCCCATGAATTCTATGAAACCGCTATCGGTCTCGAGCACGCTCTGAAGTTCGAGACACTCCAGACCTACGACTCCGGCGGGTGGAACGTGCGTCTGCAGTTCGGGCGCGGCGCATCCGTGTCACCGCAGCGCCTGTATGGCGGGTCGAGCCCGCAGCATGACGGGACAGGGCCACTGCATCTCTGCTTGGGGACGATCGAGGACGACCCTCCTGCATGGGAGCCGAAGCGCACATCGCGGGGTATCCCCGTCGATGGGTGTGTCGCGTGACCGCGGGGTAACGAGCCTCCATTTCCGCGATCCGGACAGCTCATGCCCGGATTCGCGACGCGGGGAGCTATAACCGAGCGCTTGAGTGTCGCCGGCTACAACCGCCGCAACGCCACGCTCTCGATGCGATGGCTTGGCCCCTTGGCCAGGATCAGGCCGGCCCGCTGGCGCGTCGGCAGAATGTTGTCGCGCAGGTTCGGCAAGTTGATCGTCGTCCAGAGCCGGTCGGCGATCTCGAGCGCCTCACTCTCGGAGGCCTCGGCGTATTTGCGGAAATAGGAGAGCGGATCGCGGAAGGCGGTCTGGCGCAGGCGCAGGAAGCGGTTGACGTACCAGCGGTGCAGGTCGTCCTCGTGCCCATCGAGATAGATCGAGAAGTCGAAGAAGTCCGAGACGAACGGAATCGCGGTGCCGTCCCGCGGCAGGCGCGCCGGCTGGAGGACGTTGAGACCCTCGACGATGAGGATATCGGGCGATTCGATCACTTGCTCCTCGCCGGGCACAACGTCGTAGACGAGGTGGGAATAGACCGGGGCGGCGACGCGCCGGTGCCCGGCCTTGATGTCGGCAAGGAAGCGCAGCAGGGCGGCGCTGTCGTAGCTCTCGGGAAAGCCCTTCCGCTCCATCGCGCCCATGCGCTGCAATTCGGCGTTGGGGTGGAGGAAGCCGTCGGTCGTGATGAGATCGACCTTCGGGGTATTGGGCCAGCGGGCCAGCAGCGCCTTCAGCACCCGCGCCGTCGTCGATTTGCCGACCGCCACCGAGCCGGCAAGGCCGATGATGTAGGGCACCTTGGCGTCGTGCTCGGCGAGCAGGAAGCGCTGCGTCGCCTTGAACAGCCCCTGCGTCGCCGCGACGTAGAGCGAGAGCAGGCGGGAGAGCGGCAGGTAGATCGCCACCACCTCCTCGATCGAGATCGGGTCGTTGAGGGATTGCAGGCGGCCGATATCCTCGGCGCTCAGCGTCAGCGGGGCGTCGGCGCGCAATTGCGCCCATTCGTCCCGCGAAAAGATCCGGTAGGGCGAGAGGCGGCCCGGCCCCTGGCCGGTCACGGGATTCTGGCGCTCCTCCGGTTCGATCCCCGCCGACGGGATCGGGGCGCCGATCATGTGTGCCTCCGCGCCGCCTTCTCGGCGAGCCCGCTCTGCGCGGTGCGCCGACCCAGCTCCGTCATCACGTCCTCGAGCGGCACACCTGCCGCCTTCAAGGTCACGACAAGGTGATAGAGCACGTCGGCCGCCTCCGCGACGAGTGCCTTGGAGTCGCCCTGCACCGCGGCGATGACGGCCTCGACCGCCTCCTCGCCGAGCTTCTTGGCGGCCTTGGCCGGCCCCTCGGAGAGCAGCTTTGCGGTGTAGGATGTCTCGGGAGGTGTGCCGGCGCGGCTGTCCACGAGGGCGGCAAGGTCGTCGAGGCTGAACTTCGTCATAAGGCGCGCAAGCGAAAACCGTATCATGCGGCATCGCATGATCGGATACCGGCACTTTAAACCCTGCGCAGGCCCACGCGCCCGGTCAAGGGGCGCGGTCACCCGCCCACCGGATACCGGTTACGGATCGAGCCGCATCGCAAGTCCGGCGGCGGCCATGTGGGTCTTGGCCTCGCCGACCGTATGGTGACCGAAGTGGAAGATCGAGGCGGCCAGCACCGCGCTCGCGCCGCCGTCACGCACGCCCGCCACGAGGTCGTCGAGCCCGCCGACGCCGCCGGAGGCGATCACCGGCACCCTCACCGCATCGGTGATGGCGCGGGTGAGCGCGAGGTCGTAGCCGGAGCGGGTGCCGTCCTTGTCCATGGATGTAACGAGGAGTTCGCCCGCACCCCGCTCGGAGACCGTACGGGCGAACTCCACCGCATCGATCCCGGTCGGGTTGCGCCCGCCATGGGTGAAGATTTCCCAGCGCGCAGCCTCGTCCGGACCGGAGACCCGCTTGGCGTCGATCGCCACGACGATGCACTGGTCGCCGAACTTCTCCGCCGCCTCGGCGACGAAGTCGGGATTCTTCACGGCGGCGGTGTTGATGCCGACCTTGTCGGCGCCCGCGAGCAGGAGCGTGCGCACGTCGGCCACGGTCCGCACCCCACCGCCGACGGTGAGGGGCATGAAGCAGGCTTCCGCCGTGCGGCTCACCACGTCGAGCAGGGTGCCGCGCGCCTCGTGGCTCGCGGTGATGTCGAGGAAGCAGAGTTCGTCGGCGCCGGCCGCATCGTAGGCCTTGGCCGACTCCACCGGGTCGCCGGCATCGCGCAGTTCGAGGAATTGCACGCCCTTCACGACGCGCCCGTCCTTCACGTCCAGGCAGGGGATGATGCGGGTCTTGAGCACGCGTGAATGGCCTTCAGGCTGTCGGGGGTCGGAGGGCCGCGATCACGCGGCGCTCCCCTGGTCACGGCCCCTGGCACGGGCGATGGCGGCGAGTGCTTCCTTCGGGTCGATGCGGCCGTCGTAGAGGGCGCGGCCGGTGATGGCGCCGGCCAGCACGGCGCAGTCCGGCTCGAGCAGCCGCTCGACATCGGCGATCGAGGCGAGGCCGCCCGAGGCGATGACCGGGATGCTGACGGACGAGGCCAGAGCCAGGGTCATCTCGATGTTGAGCCCCTTGAGGATGCCGTCACGGGCGATGTCGGTGTAGATGATAGCAGCCACACCGGCATCCTCGAAGCGGCGACCAAGCTCTTCCGCGGTCATGCTGGAGGTCTGGGCCCAGCCCTCCACCGCCACGCGCCCGTCCTTGGCGTCGATGCCGACGGCGATGCGGCCGGGATGGCGGCGGGCCGCCTCGCGGACGAAGGCAGGGTCACGTACGGCGGCCGTGCCGATGATGACGCGGCTCACGCCCTTTTCCAGCCAGCCTTCGAGGGTGCGCATCTCGCGCACGCCGCCGCCGAGCTGCACCGGCAGGCTGACGCGCGCCAGGATGGCATCGACCGCCGCGGCGTTGCGGGGCTCTCCGGCGAAGGCACCGTCGAGATCGACCACGTGGAGCCAGGAGAACCCCTGCGACTCGAAGGCCGCCCCTTGCGCGGCGGGATCGTCGTTGAAAACCTTGGCCTGGGCCATGTCGCCTTGAACGAGGCGGACGCAGCGCCCTTCCTTGAGGTCGATGGCCGGATACAGGATCACGCGTCAGCTCGCGAATACGATGTGTCGGACAAAGGCGGCCCTCAGGGGCGCCAGCGCAGGAAGTTGCCGAGGAGCGCGAGGCCGAGGCGCTGGCTCTTCTCGGGGTGGAACTGGGTGCCGGCCATGTTGTCATGCGCGACCATGGCCGTGACCGGCCCGCCATACTCGGCATGGGCGACCACGTCGGCCGGCTCGGCGGCCTTCAGCGCGAAGCTGTGGACGAAGTAGGCGTGGAGCCCGCCCTCCCCGATCGCGATGTCGCGCAGCAGCGCGTGCTCACGGTCGAGCTGCAGGGTGTTCCAGCCCATATGCGGGATCTTGAGCGCCGGGTCTGCCGGCTCGATCGGGCCGACATCGCCGGGAATCCAGTTCAGGCCCGCGGTCTCCTCGTATTCGAGGCCGCGACTCGCCATCAGCTGCATGCCGACGCAGATGCCGAGGAACGGCTTGCCCTGCACCCTGACAGCCTCGGTCATGGCCTCGACCATGCCGGGCACCGCGTCCAAGCCGCGGCGGCAATCGGCATAGGCGCCGACGCCGGGCAGCACGACGCGGTCGGCCCCGGCCACCGTTTCCGGCACGTCGGTGACGACGATGCGGGTGCCGTCGAGCCCGGCCTCGCGCGCCGCACGCTCGAACGCCTTGGCCGCCGAGTGGAGGTTGCCCGATCCGTAATCGATGATCGCGACGGTCTGCTCGCTCACCGTCCACCCTCGCTCGCGGGGAAAAGACCGATCACCGCGTCATCGCCGCGGCGATGCGTCGGGCGGATCACGGTCGACGTGGGGAAACCCGTCGTGGCGTTGCCCGGAACCGGTTCGGCATCGAGCCACCGGGCGGCGGCCTTCAATTCGGCCTCTTCCTGCGAGTTCGCCATCACCGCGTCCAGAGCAGGCTTGCCTCGGCGGCCATAGGTCCAGCGGCGCAGGCTCGACGCCTCCATGCCGATCAGCAGGCTCACCAGCACCGTCACGATCAGCGCCGCGAACGGCGAAAGGCCGAGAGCCCGGCCCGCGAACGCCAGCCCGACGAGCCCCACCAGCACGAGGAGCGCCGCGAGCCAGAGGCGGTGGCGCAGGAACCACAGCACCGTGAACGCGAAGGCGTTCCACGAGAAGCCGTCGCGCACGAGATGCGCCTGTTCCAGTGCCCGCGGGTCACCCCGAACCGAGCCTTCGGGAACGTGCAGCGTGTAGGTCCGCATCCTCGCTCCTCCTCAAATGGTCTCAGAGCGATCCCTTGGTGGAGGGAACGCGGCCGTCTTCACGCGGGTCGATGGCGACGGCCTTCCGCAAGCTCCGGGCCAGCCCCTTGAACACGCTCTCGGCGATGTGGTGCGCGTTCTCGCCGTAGAGCGTCTCGACGTGCAGCGTGATGCCGGCATTCATCGCGAAGGCCTGGAAGAACTCCCGGACCAGTTCCGTGTCGAACTGGCCGATCTTCTCGACGCGGAAGCTCGTGCGGAACACGAGGAAGGGACGGCCGGAAATGTCGATCGCGATGCGGCTCAGCGTCTCGTCCATCGGCAGGTGGATGTCGGCGTAGCGGGCGATGCCGCGCTTGTCGCCGAGCGCCTGAGCCACCGCCTGGCCCAGCGCGATGCCGGTATCTTCCGTCGTGTGGTGTTGATCGACGTGCAGGTCGCCAGCGACCTTGATCGTCACATCGAACAGGCCGTGCCGGGCGAACAGCTCCAGCATGTGGTCGAGGAAGCCGACGCCGGTCGCGATCGCGGCCTTGCCGGTGCCGTCGAGATCGATCGAGACGGACACGTCGGTCTCTGCCGTACGGCGGCTGATGCTGGCTGTACGCATCGGATACGGGCGTCTGATCCTGGAACGGGCAGCGGGCCTTCAGCGGCCAGCCGGGCCTGCCTTGTAGTGTGGTTTTGCCCGGTGGGGGAAGGGTCTTGAAGGGTCTTGCTTGAGAGGTCTTGCTCAAGGGTCCTGGCGACGATCCCGCGTGAACCGCCCCGGGAAGCCGCCCGGCGTCATCCGCCGGTCATGCCGGCGCGCCAGCCTGCCGGGCTCACCGATGCCGAGAAGCCGCCATGCTGTCCCGCCGTTCCGTCCTCGCCGCCAGCGCCGCGCTCCTTGCCGGCCGCGCCGGAGCCGCCGACGGGCCCCTACGCTTCGGCGTGATCGCCGATCCGCAATATGCCGAGGCGCCGCCCAACCTGACGCTCGGCCGCTACTACGCCAACAGCCTCGACAAGATGCGCGCGGCGGTTGCCACCCTGAACGGGGAGGATCTGCGCTTCGTCGTGACGCTCGGCGACGTCATCGACCGCGACGTGGCGAGCTACGAGAAGATCCTGCCGATCTACCGGACGCTGCGCCACGAGACCCGGTTCCTCCTCGGCAATCACGATTTCCAGGTGGCGCCCGAAGATCTCGGGCGGGTGCCGGGCCTGCTCGGCATGGAGGGGCCGTACTACGACTTTGCAGTCGCCGGCATCCGTTTCATCGTACTCGACGGCAACGATGTCTCGCTGTTTGCCCCACCACCGGACGATCCGCGCCGGAGGCTGGCGGCGGAGCGCCTGGAGCAGGCCAATGCGGCCGGCCTCGTCAACGCCAAGCCCTGGAATGGGTCGCTCGGTGAGTCACAGTTCACGTGGCTGGAGCGCCTGCTGGCGGCGGCGCGGAAGGCCGGAGAGCGTGTCGTCGTGCTCAACCATTACCCCATCGCGCCCGACAACCCGCACAATCTCTGGGATGCCGGCCGGATCACGGGGCTGCTCGCGGGGCAGCCGCATGTCATCGCCTATTTCAACGGCCACAATCATGCGGGCAATTACGCCGAGCGCGACGGAATCCACTACGTCAACTTCCACGGCATGGTAGACACGCCGGACAGCTCGGCCTTTGCCGTGGTGGAGATCGCGGGCGACCGACTGGAAATCCGCGGGTTCGGCCGCGAGCCGAGCCGCTCACTGCCCCTCAAGACCGCCTGAGGACGCCCGTGCTCCGACGGCTCGGAGCCTCATCGATGCGTTTCCTCGCCGCGGCCATTCTCGTTTCGCTCTTGGCCTCGCCCGCCCTGGCCGCCTTCCCCTGCGACGAGCTGTGGGGCGAGCGCAACGCGATCTACAAGGATGCGGGCTACTGCTTCCGCACCGAGCGGGCGATCCGCGCCTTCGGCAATTCCGGCTGCAAGTACGACGCGCTGGCCGATGTGCCGCTCTCCGCCCGCCAGCGCGCCGACATCGCCGATATCCAGCGCCAGGAACGCGAGAACGGCTGCGCACGCTGATGTCTTCTGAAGCCGCCCGCCGTCACGGCGGGTGGAGCGAAGCCGTCGAGGGCCGCAACGCATTCGGGTGAGACGCCCGGCTTGAAACGTCGGGGCCCGGATCGATTCGGCTCCGCCCCGCGATGACGGTTCAGCCCTTCAGCACACGCCCGGCCACCGCGTCGAGCTTGGCCAGCAGCTCCGGATCACGGTGCGCGGGCGCCGTCATGATCGCGCCGTCCAGCGCCCGGTGCGAGCCCGCCGGGCAATCCTCGCGCTCGGCCGGAAAGTCGCGGGCAACGCGGGAGACGAGCTGGGCCGCCTTGTCGGCGTTGGCGCGGGCGACGGCGATCACCGAGGCGACGTCCACGCTGTCGTGGCTCGGGTGCCAGCAATCGTAGTCCGTCACCATGGCGATGGTCGCGTAGGTGATCTCGGCCTCGCGGGCGAGCTTGGCCTCGGGCATGTTGGTCATGCCGATGACGTCGAAATTCGCCGCCTTGTAGTGCTTCGACTCGGCCATCGAGGAGAATTGCGGCCCCTCCATGCAGACATAGGTGCCGCCCTTGTGCACCGTGATGCCCTCGGCTTCCGCCGCGGCGGCGATGCGCCGCTGCAGCAGCGGGCCGACCGGATGAGCGAAGGGCACGTGGGCGACGCAGCCATTGCCGAAGAATGAGGTCGCGCGCCCGAAGGTGCGGTCCACGAACTGATCGACCAGAACGAACAGGCCGGGATGCAGCTCGTTGCGGAACGAGCCGCAGGCCGAGAGCGAGACGATGTCGGTCACGCCCGCGCGCTTCAGCACGTCGATGTTGGCGCGGTAGTTGATGCCCGTGGGTGAGAAGCGGTGGCCGCGCCCGTGGCGGGCCAGGAACACCACCTTGGTCTCGCCGATGCGGCCGATGCGCAGCGCGTCGGAGGGCTCGCCCCAGGGCGACGTGATCGCCTCCTCGCGGACATCCTCCAGGCCGGGCAGGTCGTAGACGCCCGAGCCGCCGATCACGCCGAGAACCGCTGCCGTCATGCAAGAATACCCTTGTCTATGGGCCAAGCCGAAAGGCACGCTGCGCATCTGCTGTGCGCAGGGCGCCGTCAGTCCCGGCGGTGATATTTTTTGAATGGGCCCGGATCGGTTCGTCCGGTGCTGGGGAACCTTTAACGTAGGCGTTCCCCGACACGCAAACGGGCCCGCGAGGGGCCCGTTCGTCGGTTCGACCGTGGGAGCGCTGGCTCAGTAGGTCTTGTGCAGCTCAGGCTGGAGGCCGTGCACCTCGCCGCCGACCTTCTTCCAGACCTGCTTCTTCACGTAGAACAGCAGACCCGCCAGAACGAAGAGGAATAGGATCACCCGAAGGCCCAGGGACTTGCGGGCCATCATATGCGGCTCGGCCGCCCAGGCCATGAAGGCCGACACGTCGCGCGAGTACTGGTCCGCCGTCTCCGGCACGACCGGCTCGCCCTTATCGTTCTTCGGGTAGGTGACCTGGCCGTCGCTGATCGGCGGCGGCATCGCGATCACGTGGCCGGGATAGTATTTGTTGTAGTAGCCGCTCTCCGGCATCGTGAAGCCCTTGGGGGCCTCCTCGTAGCCGGTCAGCAGCGCGTGAATGTAATCGACGCCCTGCTCGGAATAGCCGGTGAAGGGCAGCGCATCGAACACGAAGAGCGGGAAGCCGCGCTCGTAGGTGCGGGCTTTGGCCAGCACCGAGAAATCCGGCGGCGCCTTGCCGCCATTGGCTGCCGCAGCGGCCTTGTCGTTCGGGAACGGCGACGGGAAGCGATCGGCCGGGCGGGCCGGGCGCTCCTTCTCGGCGCCGGAATCGTCGAGTTCCTTGACACTGTAGGTCTCGGCGAGCGCCTTGACCTGCCCTTCGGTGAAGCCGGGGCCACCCGGCTCCGCGAGGTTGCGGAAGGCGACCAGCCGCATGGAGTGGCAGTTGGCGCAGACTTCCTTGTAGACTTGGAAGCCGCGCTGAAGCTGCGCCTGGTCGAAGCGGCCGAACATGCCGGCAAAGGACCACTTCTCCCGCGGCGGATTGGTGCCGTGTCCGTCCTCGGCCAGAGCCGAGCCGGCACCGAGGGAGGCCGCGAGCAGGGTCGCGGCGGCGAGGCGTGCGATGCGCATCGTTGTTCTCTCCCTCAGCCCTTAGGCGCGCTTGGCGGGTTCGGCCACAGCACCCGCGGGCATGCCGGATCCGCTCACCTGCTTGCCCGGACCGGTCACGGTCTCGAGGATCGAGCCCGGCAGGCGGTCAGGCGTCTCGAACAGGCCGACCAACGGCATGACGATGAGGAAGTGGGCGAAGTAGTAGACGGTGCAGATCCGCGAGGCGAGGACGTAGCCGCCTTCCGGGGGCTTGGCGCCGAGCCAGCCGAGGATGATGGCGTTGACCAGGAACACCCAGAAGAACACCCGGTAGACCGGACGGTAGTTGCAGGAGCGGACCCGCGAGGTGTCGAGCCAGGGCGCGAAGGCCAGGATCAGCACCGCGCCGAACATCAGGATCACGCCGCCGAGCTTGTCCGGCACCGCGCGCAGGATCGCGTAGAAGGGCAGGAAGTACCATTCCGGCACGATGTGCGCGGGCGTCACCGACGGGTTGGCCGGGACGTAGTTGTCGGCGTGGCCGAGATAGTTCGGCTGGTAGAAGATGAACCACGCGAACAGGATCATGAACACCACCACCGCGAACACGTCCTTGATGGTCGCGTAGGGGGTGAAGGGCACGGCGTCCTTGCTCGACTTGATCGGGATGCCGGCCGGGTTGTTCTGGCCCGTGACGTGCAGCGCCCAGACGTGCAGGACGACGACGCCGGCGATCATGAACGGCAGCAGGTAATGCAGCGAGAAGAAGCGGTTGATGGTCGGGTTGCCGACCGAGTAGCCGC
>Ga0182230_1000149_pt1 | contig 11218 bp, 8 predicted proteins | sample G6R1MG_28_FD_128384 | JGI IMG/M metagenome (GOLD analysis project Ga0182230, IMG submission 128384) | Miscanthus phyllosphere microbial communities from Michigan, USA - G6R1_NF_07NOV2016_LD1 MG | ecosystem: Host-associated > Plants > Phyllosphere > Phylloplane/Leaf | place: USA: Michigan...
AGGAAGGTCGGGCGCCGGGATGCGGTTCCCCGCCTCCTCGGCCGCCCGCGCCGCGGCTTCGTCCTGTCGCTGCCCACGCCGTCCGACCGCGAGGCAGAGGATCAGCACCGGGATCCCGACCAGCGAGGTCATGACGAAGAAGGCCGGATAGCCGATCGCCGCGACCACGAACCCCGAGGAGCCCGCGACCAGTTTGCCCGGCAGGGCGTAGAGTGAGGAGAACAGCGCGTACTGCGTCGCCGCATAGGCCGTGCTGGTGAGGCTGGACATGTAGGCGATGAGGACGATGCCCGCGAAGGAGCCGCAGAAGTTCTCGATCGAGATCGCGATCGTCAAGCGCCAGATCTCGGGGGCGCCGGCCGAGAGCCACGCGAAGGCGAGATGCGAGGACGCCGCCAGGAAGGCACCGAGGAGGAGGGTCGGGAATAGACCCATCCGGGCCAGCGCCCAACCGCCCGCGAAGCCGCCCGCGATCCCGACCCAGATGCCATAGAGCTTGGTGACGGTGGCAATCTCCTTCAGGTCGAAGCCGAGTGCCCGGTACAGTGGGCTCGCCATCACCCCCGACAGAAAGTCCGGCAGGCGGTAGAGGGCCACCAGCAGCAGGATACCCCAGAGCGCGCCACCGAAGCGGCCGTGCAGCTCGGTCAGCGGCTCGAGCACGGCCCGGCGCATCGACCAGAACCGGGAATGGCCGGTCGCATCCGCCTGGACCCGCGGCGGCGCGTCGAAGGCCGGCGCCAGAAGCGCGGCGATCATGCCCACCAGCATCAGGGCGGCCATGATCAGGTAGGCGAGCGTCCAGCCTCCGGCCGAGGCGATGAACAGGGCCCCGGCCCCGGCCGCGATCAGCCCGAGCCGGTAGCCGAGGTTCGAGGTCGCCGCCAGGATGCCCTGGAAGTCGCTGCCGGCCGCGTCGATGCGCCAGCCATCCACCACCACGTCCTGGCTAGCCGCGCAGAACGCCACCAGGAAGGCCCCGAGGCCCAGCAGCGCGAGATTGGTGTTCGGGTCCGAGAAGGCCATCAGAATCAGGCACAGGGCCACGGCGGCCTGAGTCGTCACCATCCAGGCCCTGCGCCGGCCGAGCCGCGCGCTCAGGACCGGCACGTTCAGCCGGTCGATCGCCGGCGCCCAGAGGAATTTCAGCGAGTACGGCAGGGCCACGTAGCTGAACAGGCCGATCGCCCGCACGTCGATATCCGAGAAGGCGAGCCGGAGCGTGAAGGTCCCGAGCACCAGCAGCAGCGGCAGCCCGGAGGAGAATCCGAGCGCCAGCATCAGTATGATCCGTCGGTCCTCGACGATGTCGCGCAGATGAAAGCGACGCAAAGCCTGTGGCGGGTTGCCCATGGTATGGAACTCCTGAGCCCTATTGGCCTTGATCTCGCGAAATCGTGGCAGCCTTGGGCCGTTCGGGTCTCGGCTGAATCGGGAGGCCGAGCGCCTTTATCATGGTCGAAGCATGCTTAACGCGGTGTCCACGTTCCGCAGCCGCGGAGCGCGCAGGGGGCCGCGGCTGGCTCAAATCGTGTCGACCAAGTGTGGAATGATGTGTTGAGTGCCCCTCTCGAGCCCAGTCCGCCGCATGCGATGCTGGTCGATGCCTTCGCGCGCAGTCCATCTCCGATGGTCATCACGAACGCGCGCGCGCCCGACAACCCGATCTCCTGGGCCAACGACGCGTTCCTGGAACTCACTGGGTTCGACGCCGACGAGCTTCTGGGGCGCAACTGCCGCATGCTTCAGGGACTGGGAACCGATCCGGCCGAGATCGCTCGGATCCGGACCGCCGTCGAGGCCGGCAATCCCGTCACGGCCGAGCTGCTGAACTACCGCAAGGATGGCTCCACCTATTGGAGCGCGATGACGATCACGCCGGTCCACGACGCGGCGGGTCTCGCGTATTTCTACGCGGCGCAGGCCGACATGACGCACACCCGCGAGCGCGAGGTGACGATGCGCGTCACCAACGACGAGCTCGAGCGCCTGGTGGCGGCCCGCACCCACGACCTGAGCGCCGCTCTGGAGCAGAAGACGGCCCTGCTCCACGAGGTCGACCACCGGGTGAAGAACAATCTTCAGGTGATCTCCTCGCTGATGCTGCTCAAGGCCCGTCGCACCCCGGAGGGCGATGCGCGGGACGCGCTCCAGGGCATGGCCGAGCGGATCGGCGCCCTCTCGACCGCGCACCGGATGCTCTACTCGGAGGGCGACTGCACCCATTTCAACCTCGGCGATTTCGCGGCCGAGTTCCTGTCCGACGTGAATGCCGGGCTCGATCACGACAAGCAGCGGGTCGAGGCCGAGGTCGAGCCGATCGCGGTGGCCGCCGCGATGGCGGCGCCGCTGGCCCTGCTGATCCACGAGCTGACCGCCAACGCCCTGCGCCATGCCTTCCCGAACGCGCGCGAGGGACGCGTCTCGATCACGGCCCGCCGCACCGAGGCCGGTATGCAGCTGACGATCCGGGACGACGGCGTCGGCTTGGCGGCGGCCGCGCCGAACCCCGCGGGCTTCGGCCGCAATCTGGTGGAAATGGTGGTCCGCCAGCTGCGCGGGACCATCGCCTGGGCCGATGCCGGGCCCGGCACCCATGTCGAGATCGATATCCCGCTCCAACTGCCGGCTTGAGAATTCGGGCCAAACGCTTCAAGCTCGCGCCAAGCTCAGCGGTCGAGACACCAAAAGGGAGATCGCATGAGGGGTGGGAACGCCGGCGCGGATGCTGCGCTCCGCATCCTCGTGGTCGAGGATGAGGTGCTGATCGCGCTCGAACTCGAATGCCTGCTCGACGAACTCGGGCATGTCACGGTCGGTATCGCTGGCAGTTCAGCGGAGGCGATCGCGCTCGGTCGCTCGGCCGAACCCGACGTCGCCTTCGTGGACATCCACTTGGTCGACGGACCCACCGGCGTGGAGGTCGCCCGGGCGCTAGCCGCCGACCCGCGGATCACCGTGGTGTTCATGACCGCCAATTCCAAGCGCATCCCTGCGGACTTTGCAGGGGCCATCGGGGTGATCGCGAAACCCTATTCCGAGCGCGTGGTCGCCAGCATCCTGGACTGGGTCGCCGACCGGCGCGCCGGCCGGGCACAGCAGCACGTCGCTCCGGATGGGTTTCACTTCGCACCGGCGCCGTAATTTTTTCGGACACCGAATTTGCCGATCAACCCCCCTCATCCAGAGGGGCTGGAGCTAAGCGGAGGCCTCGAAGGAGGCCTCCAGCCAACCGCGCGATCTCTGAAAGTCTCCTTCGAGGCCCGTGGATCCGGCCGCCTCGCGACAAGGGCCTGGGTGGGAGTACCCCCACGCCCCCCAAAATCACCGTTTCTCCGCCCGTTCCCGCTTGAGTCGGTAAAGTGCATCCAGCGCTTCCCGGGGCGTCAGCGCATCCGGATCGATGGTGTCGAGGAGCGCCCCAAGGGGATCCTCCGCCGGGGGCTCCGGCGGTGGCGGCGGGGCCAATGCCGCAAACAGCGGCAGGTCGTCGATCTTGGCCCGGGCCGGGCGCCCCCGCTCGGCCTTTTCCAGGCTCTTGAGGATCGCCCCGGCGCGCGCCACGACGCTGCCCGGCAAACCGGCGAGCCGCGCCACCTGCAGGCCGTAGCTGCGCTCGGCGATCCCCGGCACCACCTCGTGCAGGAACACCACGCCGTCCCGGTGCTCGGCCACCTTGAGGGTGGCGTTGTCGAGCCGCGCCAGCCGATCGCCCAGAGCGGTCAACTCGTGGAAATGGGTGGCGAACAGCGCCCGGCAGGCATTGGCCTCGTGCAGATGCTCCAGGCACGCCCAGGCGATCGACAGCCCGTCGAAGGTCGCCGTGCCGCGGCCGATCTCGTCGAGGATCACCAGGGAGCGGCGGGTGGCCTGATTGAGGATCGCGGCGGTCTCGACCATCTCGACCATGAAGGTCGATTGCCCCCGCGCCAGGTCGTCCGCCGCGCCGACTCGGGAGAACAGCCGGTCGACCCGGCCGATCCGCGCCGACGCGGCCGGTACGAAGGCGCCCATCTGGGCCAGCACCGCGATCAGCGCGTTCTGGCGGAGGAAGGTCGACTTGCCGCCCATGTTCGGGCCGGTGATCAGCCGGATCCGGCCCCGCGTCTCACCCGACAGGTCGCAATCGTTGGCGATGAACGGCTCGCCGGCCCGGCGCAGGGCCGCCTCAACCACAGGATGCCGTCCGCCGGTGATGGCGAAGGCCAGGGAATCGTCCACTTCCGGCCGGCGCCAATCGAGTTCGACCGCCAGCTCGGCGTTGCTGGCCGCGACGTCGACCGCCGCCAGGGCTTCAGCGACCTGCGCAGTCTGCGAAGACTGTTCGACGATACGCGCGGCCAATTCGTCGAAGATCTTCGATTCAAGGGCGAGCGCGCGGTCCGAAGCGCCGGAGATCCTTCGCTCGAGATCGCCCAATTCGACGCTGGTGAAGCGCATCGCGTCGACCATGGTCTGCCGATGCACGAAGTCCCGCTGCAATCCCTTGAGGCAGGCCTCACCCACCGATTGCGGTACCTCGATGAAAAACCCGAGCAGGTTGTTGTGCTTGATCCGCAGGGTCCGGCAGCCCGTCTCCTCGGCGTAGCGGGCCTGGAGCGCCGCCACGACCTTGCGCGAATCCTGGCCGAGCAGGCGAGCCTCATCGATCTCGTCCGAGTAACCCGTCCGGATGAAGCCGCCGTCCCGCCGGGACAGCGGCAGCTCGTCGGCCAGCGCCCGCTGCAACGTGTCCGCCAAGTCCGGGTCGGCCGCGCCCAACGCCTCGGCGATCGCGGCGAGCTCGGCTGTCGCTGCCCCCGCCTGCGTCAGCACCGCGCCGAGCCCGGCCGCCGCCATCAGCCCGTCGCGGATCGCCGCAAAATCCCGCGGGCCGCCGCGTCCCAGGCCCACCCGGGACAGCGCCCGGGCCAGGTCTGGCGCCCGGGACAGCGTCTCGCGGATCGCCCGACGCAGGGCGTGATCCTCGGCGAGATACGCAACGGTCTCGTGCCTCTGCGCGATCCCCGCCAGGTCGGTCAGCGGCCCAGCCAAGCGCTCGGCGAGCAGCCGGGCACCGTTGGCGGTCAACGTCCGGTCGATCGTATCGAGCAGGCTGCCAGTCCGCTCGCCTGAGAGCGTGCGGGTCAGCTCGAGGTTGGCGCGGGTCGCGGCGTCGATGGCGAGCGTCGACCCGGCCTCTTCGCGGGTCGGTACCGACAGGGGCGCCCGGGCAGCGAGCTGCGTCCGGGCGATGTACAGGAGCCCAGTTCCGGCCGCCTGAATCTCGGCTCGGGTAAAGCTGCCGAAGCCGTCAAGCGTCGAGACGCCGTATTGTTCGCGCACGCGCCGCTCGGCCGCCGCAGGCTCCAGCTCCGCCTGGGCCAGGGGGACGATGGCGGCCCGGCTCTCCTGCCAGATCCGCGCCAGCGCCGGATCGGCATGAATTGCCTCGGACAGGACGATCTCGCGCGGATCGTGCCGGGCGATTGCGCCTGCGAGATCACCGGCGGGTACCTCGCTCAGGGAAAAGCGGCCGGTGGAGATGTCGATCGCGGCCAAGCCATAGGCGGTGGCGCCCTCTCCCGTCTTGCGCCGCCCGATCGCCAGCAGCAGGTTGGCACGCGCCGGGTCGAGCAGACGGTCCTCGGTGATGGTGCCCGGCGTGACGAGGCGCACGACCTCCCGCCGAACAACCGATTTCGGCCCGCGCCGCTTGGCCTCGGCGGGATCCTCGGTCTGTTCGCAGACGGCGACCCGGTTGCCCATGGCGATGAGGCGGCTGAGGTAATCGTCGGCCCGGTCCACCGGGACGCCGCACATCGGGATCTCGGCGCCGCCGTGGCGGCCACGCTTGGTGAGCACGATGCCGAGCGCCCGGGAGGCGATCTCCGCGTCGCCGAAGAACAGCTCGTAGAAATCTCCCATCCGGTAGAACAGGAGGCAATCGGGATTGGCCGCTTTGATCTCGATATACTGCGCCATCATGGGCGTGGCGCCGGCCGGATCCAGGGCGGCGGCGGGTGGCATTTCGGGGGCGGTGCGGACGGCGGTTCGGGCCATGCCGCCTCTTAGCAGAGTGCCGCAGGCGAATCAGTCCGTGTGGGGCGACGCGCCTGGGGAGAAGCCGCCACCACCGGTGGATGAGGCTTCCGCGAAACAGAAAACCCGGCGCTGCGGGCGCCGGGCTTTCGTTCGGTTTAAGAGAGACGGCTCAGTAGCGCGGGCCACCGGTGGTGTTGCCCAGGTTCTGCTGGTAGCCGCGCAGGGCGGGGTTCTTCGCGTTCGGGTTGCCGTGGCGCATCGTGTTCATGCGGCGCATCCGACGCTCGTGCCGTGTGGAATGGTGACGGTGCATCCGATGATGCCGATGGTGATGCATCGCGACCGTATCCACCATGTCTGCCGGGGCTAGGCCCGGCTGTGGCATGGCAGGCGTCGCCTGAACCGCGGCTGTTCCGGCGAGGAGACCGCCGAAGAACAGGCCGGCGGTCAGGAGGGAACGAAATGACATTTTTAAAATGCTCCGGTCTGGTCCGAGAAGTGTCAGCTCAATGGTTTCTGGGGCAGGATGTTCCGGCGACATGCTGAAAAATGCTTCGGTGCAATCTGACAAAGGGTATGGATTAAGGTGCCCTCTGGGCCGTATCGAAGTCGTTAGTCGACCATAAGCCAAATTTTAACTGTGCTGATACAACTTCTGGGGCGTCGAGGGCTGCCCGATTACACAGTCCACACTTCGGGATCGCTTACGATGCCGATACCGGTTCCGCTAAAGTCGGCTGATGCTTGGAATGGGTCTCGCTTCCCCCCGAAGAAGACGGCTAGGCCAAGAAATCCTGCAGTGCCGTGTTCACGGCTGCCGGCTCCTCGTGGGCGAGCCAATGGGTGGCTTGCGGGAACCAAGCGATCCGCCCGTCATCGCACAGGTCAAGGCTGGCTTCGGCGAGGCCGGGTTGCAAGGCGGTATCCTGCTCGCCCCACAGGATCAGGGTCGGCGCGCGGACTCGCGGCGGCTCGGTCCGTCGCAGCTGGGCCAGGGCGCGATACCAGTTCAGCATGGCCGTCATCGCGCCTGGCTGCAGCCACGCCGCAACGTAGCGGTCGAGGTCCGACGGCGCGAAGGCGCCCGGTCGGCTGGTGCTTGTCAGTGCGTGCCGCAGGGCCCGGCACCGATCCATCTTGAGGAGTTGCTCCGGCAAGACGGGCAGCTGGAACAATCCGACATAGGAACTCCGCAGCCACTGACCGGGGTGGCGGCGGATATAGGACCCGACGACACCCGGATGTGGCGCGTTGAGGATCGCGAGCCGCGCGATCCGGTCGGGATAGTGGCTTGCCACCCACCACGCGACGAGCCCGCCCCAATCGTGGCCGACAAGGCGTATCGTTGCGAAGCCGCGGGCGTCGGCCAGAGCAATTACGTCGGCGGCCAGCTTGTCCAAGTGATAGGCGCCCACGCCGTGCGGTTTGTCGCTCAGGCCATAGCCACGCTGGTCCGGTATGACGAGACGCAGGCCCGCCTCGGACAGCGGTCCGATTTGATGGCGCCAGCCGTACCAGAACTCCGGAAAGCCATGGAGCAGAATGGTCGGCGGCCCCGCCTCCGGACCGGCCTCGGCCACATGCAGGCTCACCTCCGGTAGGCCGACCCGGCGAAACGCAACGCCCGCCACATCCGTCATCAGGTCCGGTGCTCCGTCATTCCGAGAGGGTCACGCAATGTCGCTACGCTTCGCCGTCAGAAGCCGAGGAGCGCACAGGCGCCACCCTCGGCGTCGAGCTGGTCCCTGAGCTGGTCTGGGGAGGTCCGCGTCCAGAGGCAGAGCAGGACGAAGGCCGCACCGTGCAGCAGGGTACCGGTCACCGGGACATGGGGCGACCCTACACCGTCCCGTTGGCTTTGCGTGGAGCTCGTATCGGCCACGGCATTCAGTGTTGGAGAGTGAGTCATCATGATCTTCAGGCTCGACGTGTCGTCTCTCCCGGGAAGATCGTTGCCTGGGGCATACGGTTACCCAGCGCCGATCCCCGCAGTGCGCTGGCACACGTCTATCCGCCTGCGCGCCACCTCAGCGATCTAACGCATCGGCTCCAGCCACTGTGACAGATGGCCGGCTGCGATCTTCGCGCGGGTGTCCTGATAGCCGAGTTCCGCGGATTCCCGGAAACTCGACCAAGCCCGCAGATCAATGCCGGCTAACGGCGGTTTGAGGAGGGCCGTGGCATGGGCGGCCGCCACCATGGTCTGCGCGTCGCTTGAGACGGTGGCGGCGCGCAACAGGAGCGGGGCCAGGCCCGGCATCGCCACCGGAGAGCCGATGAGCCGACGCAGAAGCCGGCCGCGCCAGCCGCGGGTGGGCATATCCTGGAACGCTCGGTCGCTGCCGACATCTACGGCCAGGACTGGGCCGCGCTCCAGCGCGGCTGCGACATCCGCCGGGACGTTGTTCATCATGCCGCCGTCGACCAGCACGCCCTCGTCGCACAGGACTGGTGGCAGCAGCCCCGGGATGGCGATGCTGGCCCGCAGCGCCTTCGGCAGGTCGCCCGCCCGATGAATCATGGCCCGGCCGGTCGTCAGGTTTGACGACACGCAGAAGAACGGCAGCCAAAGATCCTCGATACGTGCGCCGCCGTAGCGCTCGGCGAGGCTGGCATCGACCTTGGCGCCCCGGGTCAGGGCGTGAATCGGAAGCGTGTAGTCGTTGATCGGGTTGCGGCCCGTGAAGGTCGCCTCGGTCTGAGCGCAAATCTCTGGAACGCTCCAACCCATGGCGAGGCTGGCAGCGATGACCGCGCCCATGCTGGTGCCGCCCACGAAGTCCGGCGCGCAGCCCACGTCATCCAGCGCCCGGAGTACGCCGAGATGGGCGAGCGCTCGCGCCCCGCCTCCGCCCAACACGAGCCCGCGCCCCAGGCCGCTGGTGAGCCGAGCCAGCCGGCCGATATCGTCCGGCCGACCGGGGCGAAGCTGAATCCGCATCGCCGTGGGCAGGTCCGCCACGGCTGGATGCAGGGCCTTGGGCCGCAGCGCTTGAGGATCCTGACGCACGACCAAGTCCATACGGATCCAGTCCGACCGCACCCGCTCCAAATAGGCGGTCGCTCCCGGACGCGGCGGTGCCCCGGGCTCGGCCAGCAGCAGGACGTGATCGCCTAGGCGTTGGCTCAGCCGGGACCAGGGGCCCACGATGTCCCGGGCCACGAAGACCGTCCGCGCATGACGGGCCTCGAAGGCATGGACCCAGTCCTCGTCTGCACCCTCCGGCAGCCGACTCAGGCAACCGGTTACCCCCGGCAGGATGGCGTCGAGGGCGGAGGCGAAGGCTAGCGCGAACGGTTCGGGATCCGGGCCGTCGGTGACGGCCATCATCACGAAGGTTCGCGGTGCATGAAATACCGAATGCCCCTCGTAGAGCGTACGCAGGCGCTCGGCGAGCATCCGAGCGAAATACAGGAGCGTGTGCGGATGCTCGGCGATCACGGCCTCGAAGGCCGCGCGGGTGAGGCACAAGATCTGTGAATCGCGCAGGGCCGTCACGGTCGCCGCCCGCGGCGCATCGGAGAGCAACGCCATCTCGCCGAAGATCGCGGGCGGGCGCAGCCGGGCGATCCGACTCTGGACCCCGTGGTGGTCGCGGGTCGAGACGCCAACTGCGCCGGAGACAAGGGTATAGAGCGCGTCTCCGGCGTCGCCCTGCTCGAACAGGGTCCGGCCCCCCGGCACCGTCATGGCGATCATGCGGGCGCGCACTGCTTCGATCGCCGCGGCGTCGAGATCGGCGAGGAACGGGATCTCGGGATGGCTCACGCCCGCCTAGCCCCGGTCACGCCCGCCATCCGGTACGCCCGCATCGCACCCTCTCGGTGCGCATTCGCCGTGTGTCACGATAACGGTTCAGCGGCCGAGACGGTCTGCGAGGGTTCGTACGCATCTGAAACGGTTCGCTCTTCGCGCCGCCACGGCCGTCCGGTACAGGCAGGACAACGTCATAAGTTGGGAGGCAGCGATGTCGAGGGCTGATCGGATCGCGATCGTGACCGGAGCGGGGACGGGAGTCGGCAAGGCTTCGGCCCTGGCACTCGCCGGAGCCGGGTGGAGCGTGGTGTTGTCCGGGCGGCGTCCGGCGCCGCTGGACGAGGTCGCGGCGCAGATCGAGGCGGGGCGCGCCCTCGTGGTCCCGACCGATGTGACCGACCCGGATTCGATCGCCAACCTGTTCGCGCAGACGACGTCCCGCTTCGGCCGCCTCGACCTGCTGTTCAACAATGCCGGCATCGGCGCGCCGCCGGTGCCCTTGGAGGATCTGCCGCTCGAGACCTGGCGCCAGGTGGTCGACACCAACCTGACGGCCCTGTTCCTGTGCACCCAGCACGCCTTCCGGATCATGCGCAACCAGACCCCCCGCGGCGGGCGGATCATCAACAACGGCTCGATTTCCGCCCATGCCCCGCGGCCGAACTCGATCGCCTACACGGCGACCAAGCACGCCGTGACCGGCATCACCAAGGCGACCTCCCTCGACGGGCGCGCCTACGACATCGCCTGCGGCCAGATCGATATCGGCAACGCCGACACGCCGATGGGCGGCAAGATGAAGGACGGCGTCGCGCAGGCCGACGGGACGACGCGGGCCGAGGCGGTGATGGACCCGGCCCATGTTGGCGACGCGGTGCTGATGATGGCGAACCTGCCGCTGGAGGCCAACGTTCAGTTCATGACCGTCATGGCGACCAAGATGCCGTTCATCGGTCGCGGTTGATGGCGTGACACAGCGCGCTCCGGGCGCCACCCAGCCGATCTGACGGAGAGCCACTCGGCGCTCCGGCCGAGCGGGACGCCTTCGCTCCACTAACAGCCACGCTTTTCCCGTGCGCTCCGCGCGGCGCCGATTGACGCCCGCATTTATAACTCATACAAATCGTTCAACAAGAATGGCTGGGGTCTAATCCCAGTCGCGCACGGGGCGAGGGCCCGCGTGACCTGTGCGCCGCCATCGCTGCTTCCGTCGCCGAGCGACCGCAAGTCGTTCGAAGACCAGGCCGCGCCGGTGCTGGAGACTTCTAATCGATTTGAGCCGCCGCAATCGACGTAAGCAAGTATATTCATCGTCGAACTGGCCGGACTGCGCCGGTCGATCGATGCGTGTTGGCAATCAAAAACATTCGTCCAACGCGAAGCGCGCAGATCCGTCGCGCAGGATGATTGAGACCGGGGGGACTTGATGATCACAAG
>Ga0182230_1000150_pt1 | contig 11203 bp, 8 predicted proteins | sample G6R1MG_28_FD_128384 | JGI IMG/M metagenome (GOLD analysis project Ga0182230, IMG submission 128384) | Miscanthus phyllosphere microbial communities from Michigan, USA - G6R1_NF_07NOV2016_LD1 MG | ecosystem: Host-associated > Plants > Phyllosphere > Phylloplane/Leaf | place: USA: Michigan...
ACCGGATCCGCGGCGGGCGCTTCACCCCCGACGGCCGGACCTACACGCTGGCCACCAACGACGGCCCGAACAGCCTGCACGGCGGCACCGCCGGCTTCGACAAGCGGCTCTGGACCATCACTGAGGTCAAGGGCGGCACGACCCCGTCGGTCACCCTGCGCCACGTCAGCCCGGACGGCGAGGAGGGCTATCCCGGCACGCTCACGGTCACCGCAACCTACGCCCTGGACGACACCGACACCCTCACGGTCACCTACCTCGCCACCACCGACAAGCCGACCATCGTCAACCTGACCAATCACAGCTTCTTCAACCTCGCCGGCGAGGGCTCCGGCCGCGCAATCCTGGATAACATCCTGACCATTCCGGCCGGGCGCTACACGCCGGTCGATGCGACGCTTATCCCCACGGGGGAGCAGGTCCCGGTGGCGGGCACGCCGTTCGATTTCCGCAAACCGACGGTGATCGGGTCGCGCATCCGCGACGGACGCGACATCCAGATCGTGCGCGGGCGCGGCTACGACCACAACTGGGTCGTGACCGACGCCCCCACCGCCGAGCCGCACCTCGTGGCCCGGGTCGAGGATCCGGCATCGGGCCGCGTCCTCGAAGTCGCCAGCAACCAGCCCGGCGTGCAGTTCTACGCGGGCAACTTCCTCGATGCGACCGCGGTGGGCAAATCCGGCCTCGCTTATCGGCAATCGGACGCCCTGGCGCTGGAGCCCGGGCTGTTCCCCGACACCCCGAACCAGCCGGCCTTCGGCTCGGCCCGGCTCGATCCGGGCGCGATCTATCGGAACGTGATCACCTATCGCTTCTCCACCAGCGCGGCGCAGCGAGGCCACGAGTGACGGGTTGCCCCGCAGGATCGACATGACCGCGATCCCCGAGGGCGCGCCTGATTTCAGCATCGGCGCCGGGACACTGCGACCGCCCCAGGCACCACAACCTGATGTGTATGAGTAAACGGTGTGGCCTGCACGTAATCGGCAGGCCAACCCGCCGACGGCAAAGGAAAGTGCGGATGCGTGGGTTGAGTTGGTTGGTGCTTTGCGCTTGTGCGGCGATCCCGGTGGTCGCCCAAGCGGCCGAGCCGGTCCGAACCGTGTTCGGCACCCTGCCGGATGGCCGCACCGTCGAGGAGGTAACGCTGACCAACGGCAAGGGCGTCACCGCCCGGGTGATTGCCTGGGGCGCCCTGCTGCGGACCCTCGACGTGCCCGACCGCACCGGGAAGCCCGCCGACATCGTCCTCGGCTACAACGATCTCGCCACGTATCTCGACAAGCCGAAGCGGTTCGGGGTGACCGTCGGGCGTTACGCCAACCGGATCCGAGGCGGGCATTTCACCCTCGACGGCCGGACCTACACCCTGGCCACCAATGACGGCTCGAACACCCTGCACGGCGGCAATACCGGCTTCGACAAGCGGCTCTGGACCATCACCGAGGTGAAAGGCGGCGCCACGCCATCGGTCACCTTGCGCTACGTCAGCCCGGACGGCGAGGAGGGTTTTCCCGGCACGCTCACCGTGACCGCGACCTACGCGCTGGACGCCGCCGACACGCTCACCATCACCTACCAGGCCACCACCGACAAGCCGACCGTCGTCAACCTGACCAACCACAGCTTCTTCAACCTGGCCGGCGAGGGCTCAGGTCGCTCGGTCCTCGACCAGATTCTGACCATCCCGGCCGAGCGCTACACCCCGGTCGACGCCACGCAGATCCCCACGGGTGAGCAGGTCCCGGTGGCGGGCACGCCGTTCGACTTCCGCAAGCCGACGGTGATCGGGTCGCGCATCCGCGACGGGCGGGACATCCAGATCGTGCGCGGGCGCGGCTACGACCATAACTGGGTCGTGACCGAGGCGCCCACCGCCGAGCCGCACCCTGTTGCGAAGATCGAGGATCCTCACTCGGGCCGGGTTCTGGAGGTCGCCAGCAACCAGCCAGGTGTGCAATTCTACACCGGAAACTTCATCGACGCGACCGTGGTGGGTAAATCCGGCCTCGTTTACCGGCAGTCGGACGCCCTCGCGATCGAGCCCGAATTGTTCCCCGACACGCCGAACCAGCCGGCCTTCGGCTCGGCCCGGCTCGACCCCGGCGCCACATACCGGAACGTGATCACCTACCGCTTCTCCGCCAGCTCCGCACCCCGGACTCAGCCATGACCGATCGCCCGACCAACCGCCCCCTGCGCTCGCGCGCCTGGTTCGACAACCCCGACAATATCGACATGACCGCGCTCTACCTGGAGCGCTACCTGAATTTCGGCCTGAGCCTGGAGGAACTCCGCTCGGGCAAGCCGATCATCGGCATCGCCCAGACCGGCTCGGACCTGTCGCCGTGCAACCGGCACCATCTCGTCCTGGCGGAGCGCGTGCGCGAGGGCATCCGCGAGGCCGGTGGCATCGCGCTCGAATTCCCGGTCCATCCGATCCAGGAGACCGGTAAGCGGCCCACCGCCGGGCTCGACCGCAACCTCGCCTATCTCGGCCTGGTCGAGCTCCTGTACGGCTACCCCCTCGACGGCGTGGTGCTGACCACCGGCTGCGACAAGACCACCCCGGCCTGCCTGATGGCGGCCGCCACCGTGAACATCCCGGCCATCGCCCTGTCGGTGGGGCCGATGCTCAACGGCTGGTACAAGGGCCAGCGCACCGGCTCCGGCACGATCGTGTGGCGGGCGCGCCAGATGCTGGCCGCGGGGGAGATCGACAACGACGGCTTCATAAAGCTGGTGACCTCGTCGGCCCCCTCCACCGGCTACTGCAACACCATGGGTACGGCGACGACCATGAACGCCCTCGGCGAGGCGCTCGGCATGATGCTGCCGGGCTCCGCGGCGATCCCGGCGCCCTACCGGGACCGCCAGGAGGTCGCCTACCGCACGGGCAAGCGTATCGTGGAGATGGTCGCTGAGGACCTCAAGCCGACCGACATCCTGACCCGCGAGGCCTTCCTCAACGCGATCGTGCTCAACTCGGCGATCGGCGGCTCCACCAACGCCCCGATCCACCTGGCCGCGCTCGCCCGCCATGCGGGGGTCGAGCTCGACATCGCCGATTGGCAGACGCACGGCCTCGACGTGCCGCTGCTCGTCAATCTGCAACCGGCGGGCGAGTATCTCGGCGAGGATTATTATCGCGCCGGCGGCCTCCCGGCGGTGGCCGCGCAGTTGATGCAACGCGGGCTGCTCCACGAGAACGCCCTGACGGTGAACGGCCGCACCATCGGCGACAATTGCCGCGACGCGGTGATCGAGGACGAGGATGTGATCCGCCCGATCGACCGGCCGCTGAAGGAGGCGGCGGGCTTCCTGGTGCTGCGCGGCAACCTGTTCGACGCGGCGATCATGAAGACCAGCGTGATCGGAGAGGAATTCCGGCAGCGCTACCTCTCGAACCCCGAGGATCCGGAGGCCTTCGAGGGCCGGGCCGTGGTGTTCGACGGACCGGAGGATTACCATCACCGCATCGACGACCCGGCGCTGGGGATCGACGACAACAGCATCCTGATCATGCGGGGCGCCGGCCCCGTCGGCTATCCGGGCGCGGCCGAGGTGGTGAACATGCGCCCGCCCGCCTACCTGATCCGCTCCGGGGTGCACGCGCTGCCGTGCCTCGGCGACGGGCGTCAATCCGGCACCTCGGCCTCGCCGTCCATCCTCAACGCCTCGCCCGAGGCGGCGGTCGGCGGCGGCCTCGCGCTGCTGCGCACCGGCGATCGCGTGCGGATCGACCTGAAGCGCGGCACTGCCGACATGCTGCTCGACGCGGACGAAATCGAGCGTCGGCGCAAGGCCCTCGAGGAGGCAGGGGGCTACGCCTATCCGGCGTCCCAGACCCCGTGGCAGGCGATCCAGCGCGCATCCGTGGGGCAGATGCACACCGGCGCGATCCTCGAGGGCGCCGAGCGCTTCCAGCGGATTGCGCAGACCAGCGGGCTGCCGCGCGACAACCATTGACCGGAAGCCCCGCCGCCGCGAGCGATGGCGGCGGGGTTTGTTATGCCTTGAGCGAGAGCTCGGTGTCGGCGAGCGCGAGGCGGACCAGTTCGGTCATCGCCGTGCGCGCCGCCTCGACGTCTCCGGCCACGATTGCCTCGTACAGGATTCGGTGGTCCGGCATCGGATCCCGGGGCAGGGCGCTACGGCGCTGCTTGAAGATCGTCGTCCACGTCACGGCCGCAGCAATGGAACTGGACAGGGCCATCAGCGGCCCGTTCCGGGCCGCCTCCAGGATCGTGTTGTGGAAGGCCTGGTCGGCGGCCCGCCCGATCTCGGTGGAAAGTCCGTAGCGGCCCATCTCCTCCAGGGCGTGGCCCATCCGGGAAATGTCGAGGCCCGAGCGCCGCTCCGCCGCCAGAGCCGCCGCCGCCGGCTCGACGATCATCCGCAATTCGAACAGGTCCCGGATGAACGATTCACTCGGCTCGGCCTCGAAGGCCCAGGCGAGGATGTCCGGATCGAGCAGATTCCAGCGGCTGCGCTGGGTCACGCGGGTGCCGGTGCGGGGCCGGCTCTCGACCAGCCCCTTGGCGCTCAGGATGCGGACCGCCTCGCGATAGGCGGTGCGCGAGACCTTCAGCTGCTCCGAGAACTCGATCTCGCCGGGCAGCACGTCCCCCGGCGCGTAGCGGCCCGCCAGGATCGCGATGCCCAGATCGCGCGCCACCGAGCCGTGGATTCGGCGCGAGCCCGAGGCCAGCGGCAGCTTGATGTCCTCGAACGCCGGATCCCCCCTCACCTGATACCTCCAGTCCGAGCCGCCAGGACGGGGCAGGATCGCCGCGATCGTACCCGGAAGTTGTAGGAGTGCAAGCGCCGACACCCGCAGGCATCATAGTGCCGCGGCGCTTGCAGCCACTGCACAACTGCTCTAAGTTATTTGTATGAGTAAAGAGCTGAGTGCCCTCGCCGAGATTCGCGGCACGATCCTGATCGGCGCCGCGGATTCGGCCACGGCAGATACCTTCCGAGCCGTCGATGCGGCAAGCGGAGCAGCGCTGGAGCCCGCCTTCTCGGCGGCCGGCCCGGCTGAGGTCGAGGCCGCCTGCGCCCTGGCCGATGCGGCGTTCCCGAGCTTTTCCGAATCGCCCCCCGCGGTGCGGGCCGATTTCCTGGACGCCGTGGCCGAGGCTGTGAACGCTCTTGGGGAGTCCTTGATCGCGCGGGCCATGGCCGAGACCGGCCTGCCGCGTGCCCGGCTGGAGGGTGAGCGCGCGCGCACCGTCGGCCAACTGCGCTCGTTCGCCTCCGTCGTCCGCGCGGGCGACTGGGTCCAGGCCACGATCGATCCGGCGCAGCCCAAGCGCACGCCCCTGCCGCGGCCCGATCTGCGCCGCCGCCACGTCGCGCTGGGCCCGGTGGCGGTGTTCGGCGCCAGCAATTTCCCGCTGGCCTTCTCGGTAGCCGGTGGCGACACCGCCTCCGCGCTCGCGGCCGGCTGCCCGGTGGTGGTGAAGGGCCACCCGGCCCATCCCGGCACCGGCGAACTGGTCGCCCGGGCGGTGCGGGCGGCGGTCACCGCCAGCGGCCTGCATCCGGGCGTGTTCTCCTACCTGCCGGGGCCGTCGAACGCCCTCGGGACGGCGCTGGTCGCCGACCCGCGAATCAAGGCGGTGGGCTTCACCGGCTCGCGCGGCGGCGGCCTCGCCCTGATGCGGGTGGCGGCCGGCCGGCCCGAGCCGATCCCGGTCTATGCCGAGATGAGCGCGGTCAATCCCGTCCTGCTGCTGCCGGGCGCCCTGCGGGCGCGGAGCGCGAGCCTGGCCGCCGGCTTCGTCCAGTCCCTGACCCTGGGGGCCGGGCAGTTCTGCACCAATCCGGGCCTGCTGATCGGAATTGCAGGCTCCGACCTCGACGCCTTCGCAGAGGCCGCCGCGACGGCGATCCGCGCGAGCACGCCGCACGCGATGCTGACCGCCGACATCCGCGCCCGCTTCGAGCAGGGCGTCGCCGAGATGGCGGCCCGCCCGGGAGTGACCGTGGCGGCCCGCGGGGAGGGGGCCGGGCCGGGGGGCGCCCCCGCCGCTCTGCTGCGGACGAACGGGGCGCGGTTCCTGGCGGATCCCGGCCTCGCCGACGAGATGTTCGGACCCGCGGCGATCCTGGTGGCGGCGGCGGACCTCGACGAGGTCAATCGCATCGTCGCCGCGCTCCCGGGCCAGCTCACCGCCACCCTGCACCTCGACCGCGCCGACGAGCATATCGCCGCCGGCCTGGTCCCGGCCCTGGCCCGCAAGGTCGGCCGCATCCTCGCCAATGGCTGGCCCACCGGCGTGGAGGTCGCCCCCGCGATGGTCCATGGCGGCCCGTTCCCGGCGACCTCGGACGGGCGCACCACCTCCGTCGGCACCCTGGCGATCGAGCGCTTCCTGCGCCCCGTCTGTTACCAGGACCTGCCCGAGGCGCTGCTGCCGCAGCCCCTGCGCCCGGACAATCCCTGGCATCTCACCCGCAGGGTCGACGGCACCCTCAGCCCGGCCTTCGAGCGCTGACGCGCCGACGCGCGCGGCAACCCAATTTCGAGCCGGCCCGACGAAGGCCGGCCCTGGGAGGATCACGATGGGTCAATCACTCCTACAATTCCGCAGACCCGACGGGCAGCGGGGTGTGGCGGTGCTGGAGGACGGCCGGGCGCGGAGCGTGTCCGGCGTGGACAGCGTCCTGGATCTGGCCCGGCGCGCCCTCGCGGCGGGGGACGGCCTGGCCGAGACGGCGTCCCGGTTCGGCCTCGGCGACGCCCTGGATCTCGATGCCGTGCGGCTGCTGCCGCCGATCGACCACGCGGATCCCGCGCATCTGCTGCTCAGCGGCACAGGCTTGACCCATCTCGGCTCGGCCGAGGGCCGGGACAAGATGCACCGCGCCGCGGCGGCGGATCCGGCCCCGACCGATTCCATGCGGATGTTCAAGATGGGGGTCGAGGGCGGCAAGCCCAGGCCAGGCGAGACCGGGGTCCAGCCCGAATGGTTCTACAAGGGCGACGGCGCCGCGATCGTCGGCACCGGCGAGCCGCTCCTGTCGCCGTCCTTCGCCCTCGACGGCGGCGAGGAGCCGGAGATCGCCGGCATCTACCTGATCGACCCGGACGGCAATCCGGTGCGCCTCGGCTTCGCGCTGGCCAACGAGTTCTCCGACCACGTCACCGAGCGCGGCAATTACCTGTGGCTCGCCCATTCGAAGCTCCGTCCCGCGGCGCTCGGCCCGGAACTGTGGCTGGGGGATCTGCCCGCCGACGTGCGCGGCCTCAGCCGGATCCGGCGCGACGGCGCCGTGCTGTGGGAGAAGCCGTTCCTCTCGGGTGAGGCGAACATGTCCCACACGATCGAGAACCTGGAGCGGCACCACTTCAAATACGCGCCGTTCCGCCGCCCCGGCGACCTGCACGTCCACTTCTTCGGCACCGCCACCCTGTCGTTCAGCGACGGCATCACGGCGCAGCCCGGGGACGTGTTCGAGATCGAGGCCGCCCCCTTCACCCTGCCGCTGCGCAATCCCCTGGCGATCGCGCCCGCCCGCGACCTGTCCGTGAAGGTGCTCTGAGATGGCGGCTTCGAACGGGACGATCCGCATCGGGCTGGTCGGCGTCGGCAAGATTGCCCGGGACCAGCACCTGCCGGTGATCGGCGCCTCGCCGGACTACACCCTGACGGCGGTGGCGAGCCGGGAAGGGCGCCACGAGGGGGTGCCGAACTACCGTACATTGACGGAGATGCTGGCGGGTCAGCCCGACCTCGACGCGGTCGCCCTGTGCCAGCCGCCGCAGGTGCGCTTCTCGGCTGCCCTTGAGGCGATCGCGGCCGGGCGGCACGTCTTCCTGGAGAAGCCCCCCGGGGCGACCCTGGCAGAGGTCGGGATCCTGGTGGAGGCCGCACGCGCGCGGGGCGTGAGCCTGTTCGCCAGCTGGCACTCTCGCTACGCCCCCGGAGTTGAGCCTGCGCGCCGCTGGCTGTCGGGCCGCCGGATCCGGTCGGTGGCGATCGCCTGGATGGAGGATGTCCGGCACTGGCATCCGAACCAGGCCTGGATCTGGCAGGCCGGCGGCATGGGGGTGTTCGATCCGGGGATCAACGCCCTGTCGATCGCGACCCACATCCTGCCGCCCTTCCTCCTCACCGGCGCGACCCTGTCGGTCCCGGAGAACCGGCAGGCGCCGATCGCCGCCGACCTGCATTTCACCGACGCCGCCGGCACCCCGATTGAGGCGGTGTTCGACTGGCGCCAGACCGGCCCGCAGACCTGGGACATCCGCGTCGACACCGAAGACGGCCTGCTGGTGCTGTCGAAGGGCGGCAGCGTCCTCACGATCGACGGCAACCCGCAGCCGCTGCCTCCGGAGGCCGAGTATCGCGGCCTCTACGACCGTTTCGCCGCCCACGTCCGGTCCGGTACGAGCGACGTCGACCTGAACCCGCTGATCCACATCGCCGACGCCTTCCTGCGCGGCGAGCGCCGCACCGTGGAGGCCTTCACGGACTGACCGGAGGGATCCCGGCGGACACGAACGCGACAGAGCCAATCAGGGCCGCGCGTCTTAGGGGGAGTCACTGTTATGGGAACGTACACGCGATGGGCGGCGCTCGCACTCTGCGCCGCATCACTCTCGGCCGGCATTCAGGCGGCCGAGGCACAGGATGCCAACGCTCCGGACGGGGGTCCCTCCCTGGTGAACCCGGGCCCGAAGGCGAGCCCGGCAGCGAAGGCCCAGTACCGAGCGAACCGCACCAGGCGGCGGACCATCCGCGAAGCCAGGAGTGCCGCCGGCGCCAGCAGCGCCGCGGCCTCGATCGACGTGCAGGGCAGCAGCGCGACGCCGCCCGGCCTGCCGCCGGGCACCTTTTACCTCGGCAACGGGATCAGCATGATCCTGAACTACACCGGCGAATTCGCCGCCAACCCGTCCGGCGGCATCCGCCAGGGATCGGCCTATGCCGGCCAAGTGGTGTTCGGCCTGGATGCCGATCTCGGCCGCCTCGCAGGGATCGACGGCGGCTCGTTCCACACGATCGTGACGCAACGTCACGGCCGCAGCCTGGCGCGAGACAGCATCGGCTTCGACGGGAGCGTGCAGGAAATCTACGGCGGCGGCCAGACGGCCCACCTCACGTCGATCTCTTACGAGCAAAAATTGTTTAACGACCGCGTTGATATTGAAGTTGGGCGGCTATTGGCCAATCCAAACTTCCTAGCCTCACCGCTGTATTGCAATTTTCAAAATAATGCAACCTGTGGCGCACCTAAATCGATCTTCAAGCTGACGAATTTCAGCTATTGGCCGATCGCCACCTGGGGCGCCCATGCGAAAGCCTGGGTCACCGACAAGGTGTTCGTCCATGCCGGCGTCTACGAGGTGAATCCCCGTGATCAGCAGGACAACCAGAACGGCATCGACTGGTCGACCCGCGGCGCCACCGGCGTCCTGATTCCCGTGGAGGCCGGCTACTCGACCAACTTTGGCAACGATCCGCTGCCGCGCAACTACAGTGTCGGCGTGGTCTTCGACCAGTCCGACTACAAGGATCCGGTCTATGACGTGCGCGGCGGGCTTCGTGTCTTCAGCGACCTCGACCCGCTGACCCGCTTCGGTCGGTCGGCGGTCTATGCCCGCTTCGACCAGATGGTCTGGCGTCCGGATCCGAACGGCGTCCAAGGCCTGTCGGTGTTCGGCGTCGCGTTGGGCGGCACGGGCGGCCGGCAGATCCAGGATTATTTCCTGGAGGGCGGCGCCGTGTTGACCGGTACCTTCCCGGGCCGGCCCTACGACACCCTCGGGTTCGTGTTCGCCATGGAGAAGCTCTCGCCCCTTGGCTCGGCCGGGATCCGGGCGGCGCGCGCGGCGTACGGGCTCAGCAGCCGCAACGTCGACACGCTGCAGACCATCCTGGAGTTGAGCTACGGCATTCAGCTCACCCCGGCGATTCGGCTGATGCCGAACCTGCAATACGTGATCGGTCCGGACCAGACCCGCTTCCCGCTCCGGCCGAAGCCGATCCCCGACGCCTTCGTCATCGGCGCGAAGCTCTCGGTCGACCTGTTCACCCTGGGCGGCCTGGCCAAGGGTCCGGGAAGCCTCTGACATCGAGCGCATCACGGCAGAGCCTGCGAACCCATCACCGGTGGGCTCGTCGGCGGAAACCGACAAGGATCGGCGCGCGCGGAGCATCCGCGCGCGCCGATCGCGTTTGAGGGTGAGCGATCCGGGCTGGGCAGGGGGGAGGGGCGGCCGGAACCCGAGTCGTCCCAGGTCGTCCCACGTCGCCAGCCCCTCTCGGCAGCCCCGTGGAGCCGGCACTGACACCAAGCGCACGGCCCCGACGTGGAACCAGACACGCAGTCGTGGGTTGACCAGCAGATTGTAGCTGTTCTAATTCGCAAGAGAGAACGGCACGCCGCCGAACCGACACGGGAGCATCGAGACATGGCCAGCGCAAACTGCGAGAGCTGCAAGTTCTTCGACGAGCACAAGGGCAACGGCGCTAACGCCCAGGGCGATGCCGGCCTGTGCCGCTTCAACCCCCCCGTGAGCCAGCCGGCGCCCGAGTCCAAGGGCTTGTGGCCGGTCGTGACGAACAATGATTGGTGCGGCCACTTCACCGCCGAGATGACCGCGGCCGAGTAAGCCCGGGCGCGCTCACCGCCGATCCGGTGACGGGCGCGCAAACGCTGCACGGACGAGTCGTCGCGAGACGCAGGGCCAGCCGCCACGGCTGGCCCTTTTTCGTGCGCGGATCGGACGGTCAGGGCCGGAACGCGTGAGCTGAAACCTCAGAATCCGGACGACTCCATCCCGACCGAAATGACGTGCCTTGCATGTCCAGAGGCCTTTCCAGCTTACGCGCTCGCCCCTCCGGCGGCCGGATCAACCCGACAGAACGATCCGCCTCCCGATGCGCAGATCTGAAGTATTTTTATCTCTCCGACTCCATATTGAGAGATCAAACCCAGCTCGAAATCCGATTGACGCGTGCGCGGAGCCGCAATCCACACGCAGCGCCACCCAAGGGCGAGATGAAATCAGGCTTCAAAGCGCCTATTCCGAGGAGAACATTTTTCTATTCGGAACGAATTAGGAAAGCCGTTTCATTGACGCCGTGCAGCGCAGTCAGCAATTCTAGCGCTCTATTTGGATATCCGATCACGCCTCAGCCGCTCCTCACCGAGCAGCGCGGGCCGGCATTGTCGCAAGGCTTCT
>Ga0182230_1000152_pt1 | contig 11054 bp, 14 predicted proteins | sample G6R1MG_28_FD_128384 | JGI IMG/M metagenome (GOLD analysis project Ga0182230, IMG submission 128384) | Miscanthus phyllosphere microbial communities from Michigan, USA - G6R1_NF_07NOV2016_LD1 MG | ecosystem: Host-associated > Plants > Phyllosphere > Phylloplane/Leaf | place: USA: Michigan...
ATGGGGCTGACCGGGCTCGACGAGACCTCGCCGGGGATCGTCGCCACGCAATCGACCCACAAGCAGCTCGCGAGCTTCAGCCAGGCCTCGCAGATCCACACCCGCGACGGCCATATCCGCGGCCAGACCCGCCGCGTGGAGCACAAGCGCCTCAACGAGAGTTTTTTGGTCCACGCCTCGACCTCGCCGTTCTATCCCCTGTTCGCCTCCCTCGATGTCGGCGCCCAGATGATGAAGGGCCGCTCGGGCATGATCCTGTGGGACGACACGATCCGGCTCGGGATCGAGTGGCGCAAGAAGGTCCGGGCGATCCGGCGGGAATTCGAGGAGAACGAGGCCGACCCGCTGCGGCGCTGGTTCTTCGACCCCTTCGTGCCGGACGTGACCAGCAATGCCGACGGGGCCGAAGTGCCCTGGGAGAAGGTGCCCACGGATGAGCTCGCCGCCGACCCGCGGCACTGGGAACTAAAACCCGGCGCCCGCTGGCATGGGTTCACCCATGTCGCGCCGGGCTACGCCATCACCGATCCCAACAAGCTCACGGTGCTCACCCCGGGCTTCGACCGGCAGACGGGTGCCTATGCCGATCACGGCGTGCCGGCCCCGATCGTCGCGCAGTACCTGCGCGAGAACCGGATCGTGGCGGAGAAGAACGATCTGAACTCGTTGCTCTTCCTGCTGACGCCCGGCGTCGAGTCCTCCAAGGCCGGCACCCTGATCTCGGGCCTCGTCGCGTTCAAACGGTTCCACGACGACAACGTGCCGCTGGAGGAGGCCATGCCGGAATTCGTCGGCCGCCGGCCCAACCGCTACCGCGGGGTGCGCCTGCGCGACCTCTGCGCCGAGTTCCACGCCTTCCACCGGGAGGCCGGTACCTCCGCGCTCCAGCGCCGGCAATTCGCCCCCGAGCATCTGCCCGAAATGGTGATGCCGCCCAAGAAGGCCGCCCAGATGCTGACCCGCAACAAGGTCGACTATGTGCCGATCGCCGAAGCCGAGGGGCGCATCGCCACCACGCTGATGCTGGTCTACCCGCCGGGCATCGGCACCGTCCTCCCCGGCGAGCGCCTGGACGATCGCGCCAGGCCGATGCTCGACTATTTCAAGATGTTCGAGGCCTCCGCCAACCTGTTCCCCGGCTTCGAGGCCGAGATCCAGGGGGTCTATCGCGAGGTCGAGCCGGACGGGCGGATCCGCTTCCACACCTACGTCGTGCGGGACGGCGCCTGATGGAGATCGAGCCCGAGGAAGGCGCCCCGATCCCGGCGCGGCCGAGCCCGGACATCATCATCCGGCCGTCCTCGGACGCGGATGTCGAGGCCATGGTGGCGATCTACGAGCACCATATCGGCAAAGGCGTCGGCAACGTCGCCGATTTCGACGACGAGGCGCGCCTGCTCCCAGACGACCTGAAGCGGCGGCGCAAGACCATGCGCAAGAAGCGCCTGCCCCACCTCGTCGCCGAGCGCGGCGGCCAGGTGGCGGGCTACGCCTACGCGGTGCCGTTCCGGAAGCGCCCGGCCTATCGCTACACCCTCAAGCACTCGATCTACGTGCATCCCGACCATCTCCATGCCGGGATCGGGCGCCGCCTCCTGCCGGCGCTGATCGAGGCCTGCGCGGCGGGGGGCTACCGGCAGATGATCGGCTACATCGACGCGCAGAACGAGGCGTCCTTGCGCCTGCACGAGACCTGCGGCTTCGTCCGTGTTGGCTACCTGAAAGCGGTAGGCTTCAAGTACGGCCGCTGGTCGGACAGCGTGATGGTGCAGCGGGCTCTGGGCACCGGGTCCGAGGACCAGCCGGGGACGTAGGGCGGAGCCCTCCGATCAGGGCTTGCCCGATCGAACGGCTCCGCTCTGTCCCGAACCCCGCCGAAGGGCATCAGGCCCGTCGGAAACCCGGTTTTGCGCGGGGGCGGATCGAGCGATCCGCTTCCGCCCAATCCGTTCAGTCCTGCCGCTCGAAGGCGCCCGCGATGGTCAGGTGCAGGTCGTCGCCGATCAGCGGCACGTAGGTCTTCACCCCGAACTCGGAGCGCTTGAGCGTACCGGTGGCGTCGAAGCCGACCGTGACCTTCTTGCTCAGGGGGTTCACGCCGGCCCCGACCAGGGTGACGTCCAGCGTCACCGGCTTGGTCACGCCGTGGAGCGTGAGGTTGCCGGTGACCTTCGCCTTGTCCTTGCCCTCGGGGGTGACCTTGGTGGACACGAAGGTCATCTCGGGGAACTTGGCCGCGTCGAGCCACTGGTCGCCCTTCAGCTCGTCGGTGAGCTTGGCGCTGGTCGTGGTGACCGAGGCGACCGGGAACTTGATCGTGAGCTTCGCAGCCGAAGGGTTTTTCGGCTGCAGATCGAGGGTCCCGGACACGTCCGAGAAGCCGCCGGCATAGTTCGAGAAGCCCATATGGGAGACCCGCCAGCCGACCTGGGTGTGGTTGGGATCGACCACGTAGGTGCCGGCTTGGATCTGGGCCGGGTCGCGGGTCGGCGGGGTCTGGGCCAGGACGGGGGTGGCGATCAGGAGGGCCAGAAGGCTCGAGGCGAGAATCGACTTCAAGGGTGTCTCCTACACTGCAGACGATCGTGCGCGATTCGGTGCGCCGCAGCAGCCCTGTAGCCCTGTTCACGACTGCTTATGAGCCTGCTATCCGGAACCCCATGGTTGCAAGAACGGAAACCTTCCAGGGCGGCCTCGACGACGTGCGGGCCTTCTGCACGGTCGTCGATCTCGGTACCGTCACGGCTGCGGCCGCGAGCCTGCGGGAAACCAAGGGCAGCGTCAGCCGGCGCCTCTCCCGGCTGGAGCGGGCGCTCGGAACCCGGCTGATGGCGCGCACCTCGCGGGCGGTCTCGCCCACCGCGGAGGGGCTGGCCTTCTACGCCAAGGCTCAGGAGAGCCTGACGCTCCTCGATGAGGCTGCCGAGACCGCTCGCGACGCGCGGACGGTGCCGGCTGGGCACCTGCGCCTCACCACCTCGATCGATTTCGGAATCGAGGTGATGCCGGAGATCGTTGCGAGCTTCCGGGAGGCCTATCCGCAGATCACGGTTGAAATGCTCAACACCGATGCCCGCCTCGACCTTGCGGCCAACCGGATCGATCTTGCCCTGCGGCTCGGCGGCGCGGAGGAGACCGGCTACCGGGCCGTCATCCTGGCGACGCTGTCGGTGGGCCTCTACGCCGCGCCCGCCTATCTGTTGCGCCGCCCGGCTCCCGCCGATCTGGCGGGGCTGCACGATCACGACCTGATCCTGTCCCGGGAGCAGCTCGGCTCGGGTGCCCTGCCGCTCACCGACGGACTCGGCCGGTCTGAGCAGATCGGGCTGAGCCCAGCCATCCGGGTCAGCGACTTCGCGACCGTCCATCGCTTGACCCTGGCGGGGGCCGGGATCGGCCATATCCCGAGCCTCGTGGCTGCCAGGGCAGTCTCAGGGGGCCAGCTCGTGCGCGTGCTGGCCCCCTGGGCGAGCCGCGGGGCGGTGCTGCGCGCCGTGACGCTGGCCGGGCGCGACTTGCCGGCGCGGGTTCAGGTCTTCCGGGATCATGTGCGCAGCGTTCTGACACTGTGCGCCCCGCGTGACGGGGACACGCATTCCAGCGACGAATACAATCAAGACTTGTAGAGTCTAAATATCGAAGTCTTATTGACTGCGCGGTCAAGACAATCTTACGGGTTGACGTAGCGGTGTGTTCAGGAACTCGGCGCACCATGGCGCTGAGCGGCATCCCGGGCCGCTCGGTGATCGATCCCCTCTCACGCCCTTGCCCGGGCGAATCCAATTCCCAGCGGACATCCAGACATGCCCTCTCGCAACCGGCGCCTGCGCCCCCTGCTTCTCGTCGGGACGATGGCCCTGGCGGGTCTGTGCGCGGCGGCGGACTCAGCGCGGGCGACGCTGGCGAGCACGACCCGCGTCGTCCTGCAGAAGGGGCGCCACTACGTGCCGACCGACCTGTTCCTACGGCTCGGCGACACGATCACCCTGCGCAACGAGGATTCCAGCCAAACCCACCACGCCTTCATCGAGGCTGACCGCTTCTCGTTCGATGCCGGCGATCAGGAGCCCGGCACGGAGACGCGGCTGGTTCTGAATGAGCCCGGGGATTTCGTCATCCAGTGCGGCATCCATCCGAAGATGAAGCTGACCATCCACGTGCAGTAACGTGTGAGCCGGTCAGCCCTCGCTGTCGTGACCGAGGCCGAGGCCGCGAATGAGGTCGCCGATCGGATCGATTTTCTTGGAGTCTTGCGCGGGCGCGGGCTCGGACGGCGTGGCCGCCGGGTCCACGGCCGCCGTGCGAGCTAGGCTGGCGTGGCGCAGGCGTGCCGTCCGGCGCAGACCGCGGTCGGACACCTTGGACCGATGCGCCGCCAGCGTCTTGCGCGCCTTCTCGGCCGGGGCGATCATCTCACTCGGCAGCGCCTGCGCCGTGACGGCGCCCGGCGGGAACAGGCCAGCCATCTGCGGTGCCAGCAGGTCGGACGCGGACGCGCGGACGCTCTCGGAGACGGCAGCATCCGGCTTGCTCGTGACGGCGATCCGGGCTGGCGGATCCATCCAGCTCGACGGCGCGGCCTGCGCTGCGATGCCCCGGGCAGCGCGCGGTTGCACTTCGTAGTTGCCCGGATGCAGAGTATGGGCAGCCACTACCAAGCCGAATACGGCTATCGCGGTCGTCGCGAGGGTGGATTTGTAGTGTTCCATGACGGCAAAACGAACAGCCAAGGTCATGGTTCCGCTTGGCCGAAGCCTCGGGCCACGGATGCGGATTTCAGGTCGCCGCCGGCAGCTGCCGATACAGAACAGAAAAAAGGCCACTCCCGAAGGAGCGGCCCGAAGTCTAGGGAGGAAACGCCCAAGAAGGGCAGCGGGATCGCGACGCCATCGCCATCCCGCAGTGCAGAGATAAGCTACCGCAGTGCGGCATGCAACCGATCGGGGGTTGTTTCTGCATGCATATGTGACACGCTGTAGTCGTCGAGATGCGCGTCCAGACCATGGCTCGGGTCCCGTACGGCCCGATCAGCCGCCGTTTTGCGGCTCGTCATGCCCGATCAGCCGCTCGACCTCGGCCAGCGCGACGGCCCGGGCGACGCCCTCGGAGGCGTGCGGACGGTACGATCCCCGGACCAGCTTGCCGCGGTCGCGGATCGCCCACGTGAAACGCCCCGGATCATGCCGGCTCGGCCTGACCTCGACCGTGTAGAGATGCCCGCCATTCGCACCCATGCCCCGCATGTGCGGAGTCCCGGCCGCCGGCCCAGGGGGTGCGACCGTGGGCGGCAGGCCGGCGCCTATCGGGTCGCTTTGGAGCGGCCGGCCTCGGGCCGATCCGGGGCGACGGGCCCCTCGGTCCGGGTGCCGAGCCAGACCACGTGCTTGGGGCCGCTGCCGCGCCCGCTCGCGTGGACCCGGGCCTCCTCGACCGCGAAGCCGGACCGCTGCAGGCGGGACTTGAACTTCCGGTCCGGGGCGCCCGACCAGACCGCCAGGATGCCGCCCGGCCGCAGGGCCCAGCGGGCGCGCTTGAGGCCCCAATTGTCGTAGAGCCGGTCGTTGGAGCGGCGCATCAGGCCTTCCGGGCCGTTGTCCACGTCGAGCAGGATGGCGTCGTACTGGCCCGGCCCCGCCTGGATCAGGCGGTTCACGTCGGATTCCCGCACCTCGACCCGGGGGTCGTCCAGGCAATCGCCGAAGACATGGGCGAGCGGGCCGCGGGCCCAGGCGATCACGGCCGGGACCAGCTCGGCCACGACGACCCGCGCCTCCGGGCCGAGGCCTTCGAGCGCCGCCCGCAGGGTGAAGCCCATGCCGAGGCCGCCGATCAGCATCCGGGCCCGGGGCCGGTCCTTGAGCCGCTCGCAGGTCATGGCGGCGAGCGCCGCCTCGGAGCCGCTGCGGCGGTTGTTCATCAGCTCGATCGTGTCGGCCAGGATCGAGAATTCGTCGCCGCGTTGCATCAGGCGCAGGTCGGTGCCGCCCCCCGGGACGGATCCGGTGTCGAGATGAACCCAGGGTATCACGGACGTTTCCTCGATTGGCGGTGCAGCTGGTCCTGGACCGGCGGCACGAAAGATCACGGCGGTAGAGGGGCCGCGAGCGGGTTCGGCGCTGCGCGCGGTGCAACCCCCTGCGCGACAGTGCCCCCTGCCGCGCGGGATCGCGGTGGCGTATCAGCACCTATGGCTAAGCGCATCAAGTCCAGACCCCAGGAACGGGGCTTCATTCTGTTCGACGTCGTCTTCGAGGACGGCTCCCGGGCCTCGAACCGCCGTGTGCCCGCCGAGATCCTCGGCGGCCTCGACGGCGATGAGCCGGCCCGGCAGATCATCGCCGAGCAGGAAGAGGAGATCGCCCTCAAGGCCGGGCGGCCGGGACGCGAGATCCAGAGCCTGACGCGCTCGCCGATCATCAAACCGAAGCCGGTCGTCTGACAGGTCCATTGGGCTGGCAGCCGGGTCAGACCGCGCCTTCGATCACCTCCAGCGCCCTCAGGATCGCGAAGCCGATCCGCTCCGCCTCCCCCTCGGTGTCTGCACCGGCTGGTAGCAGCGCTACGGTCTCCACCGCCTGCTCATCCTCCGGACCGACCACGATCCGGAACACGTCGCCTTCCTGGGCCGCCGTGTCGCGGATCAGGCCGACCCGGTGGCCGGCGGCCGCGCCGAACAGGCGCAGCGGCGGAAGCTCGGGATCGGTTCGCTCGGGCGGCGCGGCATTGCGGGGCGTACCGAAGGTCGGGCGGATGACGTTGTCGTCGGACATGCCGAACCAGCCTCCTCAGGACCGCACGATTCCGGCGGTGGCCAGGACCGCGTCGGCCAGCACCTCCATGCCGGCCCGGGCCCAGTCCGGCGTGATGCTCTCGGCCTCGTTGTGGCTGATGCCGCCGTGGCACGGGCAGAACACCAGGGCCGCCGGAACCCGACGGGCGCAATAGACGGCATCGTGATAGATCGCGGTGGGCATCCGGGTCCAGGCATGGCCCCGGGCCTCGGCGGCGACCTGGACGCGGTCGACCAGCACCGGGTCGAACGGGGTGAGCGGCGCGCGCCAGAACTCCTCCACCCGGATCGTGACGCCGCGCTCGGCCGCGAGCGCGTCCGCCCGGGCCAGGATCCGCCCGCGCATCGCCTCCAGCTGCCCGGGATCGCCGTGGCGGGTGTCGAGGCTGAACCAGACCCGGCCCGGCGTGATGTTGCGGCTCGCCGGCTCGGCCTTCAGCACGCCCACGGTGGCGCGGCCGCGCTCGCCCTCGGGGCCGACCGCTTCCCGGGCGATGTCCTCCAGGGACCCGATCAGCGCCGCAGCGGCCATCATGGCGTCGCGCCGGCCGGCCATGGGGCTGCCGGCATGGGCCTCCTCGCCCAGCACGGTGATCTCGTACCAGATCTGGGCGAGCGCCCGGTCGACCACCCCGATGGTCAGGCCGGCATCCTCAAGGCGCTTGCCCTGCTCGATGTGCAATTCGAAATAGGCGCCGATCCCGCGAAGAGCTGCCGGATCCGCCTCCCCCTGCCAGCCGATCCTTCGAAGCTCTTCGCCGAAGACGTGGCCGGCAAGGTCGCGGGTTTCCATCACGTCGGCCTCCGGGACGATCCCCATGGCGACGCCGCTGCCGCTCATCGGCGGTGCGAAGCGCGAACCCTCCTCGTTGCACCAGTTGATCAGCAGGAGCGGCGCCTCGGTCTCGATCCCGGCCTCGTGCAGGGCGCGCAGGATCTCCAGGCCGGCGAGCACACCGAGCGGACCGTCGAACTTGCCGCCGGTGGGCTGGGTGTCGAGGTGGCTGCCGATCGCGACGGGCTTCCGGCCCGGATCCCGTCCCGGCCGGTGGAAGACCATGTTGCCGATCCGGTCCACGGTGAGCGTCAGCCCGATCGCCTCGCCCCAGCGCTGGAACAGGGCACGTCCCTCGGCGTCCCGGTCGGTCAGGGTCTGCCGGTCGTTGCCGCCGTTGGGGAGCGCGCCGATCCGGGCGAGTTCCATCAGGCTGTCCCAGAGGCGATTCGACGAGAGCGGGAGGTTGGTGCGATCCATGCTGATGTGATCCCGCGCCTCGGCCGACCGTATACCGAAGGCGGCGACGTTAGGCCGTGATCCCATCCGGCACCAGGGCGGGGGCGGATTCAGAGGCTCGGGTCGGGAAAATCCTGCGCGTGCAGGCTCCAGATCGCCCGCCCGTCCTCCGCCGAGACGTAGACCGCATTGGCGCCAAGCTGCGTCAGATCGAGGTCGATCCGCTTGGCCGCCGCCACCGCGTCCGAGTCATCCTTGGCCGCGAAGGCGTGCCGATACAGGTCGGGGCCGAGCATCCCGTTCGGTTCCCGGCGGATCGCCCGGAAGATGTATGTACGCATCAAGAGACCTGAAACGATACCGTATCCGAGCCTGTAAAGCATTCACCGCTGAAGTGGATATGAGTTCAGCGGCGCAAGGAGCGGAGCATGAAAAGCTTTACGCTGCGTTTGCTCGGCACGAATGAGTCCACCAAACCGGCGAAAAGCAGTACCCGGCCCGGCCTGGGCGGCGGAGACCCGTGACGACATGTCCGGGTGCAGAACTGTCATTGATCCGGACAATCTCTGGACACGGCGCGTCACCGCAACATGTGTCGCTGCGGGCTATCGGGCTGCCCGACGATGAAGAGTCTGCAGCCGGGGTTGGGGGATTGAATGGCGTTGGCGTCTACGGCGGCCTCCGCCCTGCAGGATGCCGGATTCGTCGGGACTTGGGACACCGATGTCCTGGCCGGCCGATCCGTGCTCGACGCGGGTGCGGCCACCTTGTTGTCCGGGGATTCGAGCTTTGCCGGCAAGCCATTACCGCTGGATGTCGCCCTCGGGCGCATCCATCCCGAAGATCGCGGCTGGGTGTTCGACCGGATCCGCACGGTGCGCCGGACGGGCGGCCTGGTCTCAATGGAGTTCCGCGTCCTGAGCGAGGCCGGCCACGTTCGCTGGATCCTCAATCGCGGCCGCTTGGCACCCGACTCCGTAGGCGCGTTGCGAGGGCGCGGCGCCTATATCGACGTCACCGATCTCTATGCCGGCGCATCACCGGCCGCGAACGGGGACGATGCGGCCCAGGGCAAGCACCTGGAAGCCGCGGCCGACCAGTGCATCCGCGTCCATTCCGCGCTCGAGCGCTACGGCAACGCGAACCTCCAACTGATCTCGAGCATGCTGCTGCTCGGGATCGGCCGGGCGCTGGCGGGGCGGGATCCTTAGAGCCGTCCCCCCTCTGGTGACGGCTCCAGGGTTTGTGGTGTGACGCGCTGGCCGCCCGTCTTCGCTCAGGTCCGCCAGGGATGAGCCGGGAGTTCGGTCTGGCCAATGGCCCTGGCCCCGGCCTCCGCCACGATGTGATCGTTTTCGACCGTGGAGCCACTGACGCCGATCGCGCCCGACATGACCCCGTCGGCGTCGACGATCGGGATTCCGCCCGGGAATGTGATCAGCCCATCGTTGGAATGCTCGATGCCATAGAGCGGGCCGCCGGGCTGGGACAGCTGGCCGATCTGGCCGGTCATCATCCCGAAGAACACCGAGGTCTTGGCCTTCTTCTGGGCGATGTCGATCGAGCCGACCCAGGCATCGTCCATGCGGTGGAACGCCTTCAGGTTGCCGCCGGAATCGACGACCGCGATGCACATCTGGGTGTCGAGCTCCTTGGCCTTCGCCCGTGCCGCGGCGATCGCGCGCTCGGCCTGCTCAATCGTGACGTGCATGATGCCTCCCTTGGTTGGCCCCGGAAATGCACAGGGTTGCGGGACGGTTCCAGCAGACCCGGGCATGACCCCGTTCCCGTCGAGAAGGCCCGAGCGGACGATCCCGGTCAACTCCGGGCGCAGGCCCGTCATGGGTTCGACGTGGACGAACGACAGGCCGGGTACCCGCCTTGCACGGGGTCATGGGCACCCGGCCATGCGGTCGTACCGAAGCCGAAAGGGCATGAGACCCCGGTACAACGGCGGGACCCGACTGCCCCCCACGCCGCGCCGGGGTGCGGGGAGACTCGATCGGGGTGTGGCTCGTCGCAGATGGGCTGCGACGGCTGCGCTGTCACTGATACGATTGTACCGGTGCAGCCTGGGCGAACCTCACAAGCGCGTGAGGATGGTTCGCCTGGAGTCGGATCCGCCTTACGCCGTGCGCTCCCGTGTAGCCCGGATGCGGTCAAGGAGATCGGCCGCCAAGCTGGCCCGGGCCTCCGCGTTGGCGCACGCGTTCCGCCAGACCACGCGGCCCTGGCGCAGGATGATCCCATCCTCGGCCGGCATCGGCGGCAGGGGCCGGTCGGCTCGGATATCGGCCGCGACACCTTGGGGACCGCCGCTGAGCCGGGCCACACCCAGTCCACAGCAGGCGGCGCGCAGCCGCGCCAGGGTGAACAGAGCCAGGACCGGTGCCGGGGCTGCGCCGAAGCGGTCCTCGACCTCGCCGGCCAGGGCCTCGATCGCCTCCCCGTCGCGCAGGCGCAGCAGACGCGTATAGAGGCTCAGGCGGATCTCCGGCTCCGGGACGTAATCCTCCGGGATCCGGCTCGGCAGACCGATCTCGATCTCCGGGCTCCAATCCTCGGCCGGCTCGCCCTTGGCGGCGGTGAGGGCCAGCTGCAGCAGGTGCTGGTAGAGGCCGAGCCCGACCAGCTTGGCATGACCAGCCTGATCCTCGCCGACGAGGTCGCCGGCGCCACGCAGGTCGAGGTCGCGGGCGCTAACCGCGAAGCCGGCGCCGAGCCGGTCCAGGGCCTCCAGGGCGCGCAGGCGCTGGAGGGCGGCGGGCGCCGGCGGCGCGGCCGGATCGCTGAGCAGATGGACGACCCCGCGCCGCTGGCCGCGGCCGACCCGGCCGCGCAGCTGGTGGAGCTGCGCCAGCCCGAACCGGGCCGCCTCCCAGACCAGCATGGTGTTGGCCCGGGGCACGTCGAGCCCGCTCTCTACGATGGCGGTGGCGAGCAGCACGTCGCCGTCCCCGTCGGCGAAGCGGACCATGACCTCGTCCATGGCCGACGGCTTCAGGTCGCCATGCGCCACCAGCACGTCGA
>Ga0182230_1000153_pt1 | contig 10993 bp, 11 predicted proteins | sample G6R1MG_28_FD_128384 | JGI IMG/M metagenome (GOLD analysis project Ga0182230, IMG submission 128384) | Miscanthus phyllosphere microbial communities from Michigan, USA - G6R1_NF_07NOV2016_LD1 MG | ecosystem: Host-associated > Plants > Phyllosphere > Phylloplane/Leaf | place: USA: Michigan...
GCGCCGAGCCGGGGCGGACCTTGTGTTTCCGTGGCGACGGCGCTACCTCTGCCGCCCACCGCGCGGATGCTGCGTCACGCCGTCCGCGCCGCACCCGGGAGAGACGAGCCTTGGCCAGAGCCGGCTCAGCGATCGAGACCGCCCGCGCCGCCTCTACGGTGCTTCGGTCCCGTGCGCGGCGCTCCGGGCTTCTTCTTCCGCTTCTGCTTACCCGCCCCTGAGGGCCGTCTGGGCGCGCGCGCCTGGGCCTTCAGGGGAGTTTCTGAACTCGCGACATCCAGCCCCGCCCGGGGCACCACGCCGGCCCGAGCCTTCCGCCGGGCGGCCCGCGATAGGGTAACGCCATGACCACCAGCACCACCACCCGCGAACGCATCGTCATCTTCGACACGACCCTGCGCGACGGCGAGCAATGCCCCGGCGCCACCATGACCCACGACGAGAAGCTGGCGGTCGCCGAGCTCCTCGACACGATGGGCGTCGACATCATCGAGGCCGGCTTCCCGATCGCGTCGATCGGTGACTTCGAGGCCGTGTCGGAGATCGCCCGGCGCACCAAGCGCGCCACCATCGCGGGTCTCGCCCGCGCGATCCCCGCCGACATCGCCCGGGCCGGAGAGGCGGTGCGGCACGCCCAGCGCGGGCGGATCCACACCTTCGTGTCCACCTCGCCGATCCACCTTGCCCACCAGATGCGCAAGAGCCAGGACGAGGTGCTCGAGATCATCTTGAAGACCGTGGCCCAGGCCCGCGACCTCGTCGAGGACGTGGAATGGTCGGCCATGGACGCGACCCGCACGCCGATCGACTACCTGTGCCGCTGCGTCGAGGCCGCGATCAAGGCCGGCGCCACCACGATCAACCTGCCCGACACGGTGGGCTACGCGACGCCTGCCGAGTACCGTGACATGTTCGCGTCGGTGCGCGAGCGGGTGCCGAACGCCGACCAGGCAGTCTTTTCCGTCCACTGCCACAACGATCTCGGCCTCGCGATCGCCAACTCGCTCGCTGGCATCGAGGGCGGCGCCCGGCAGGTCGAGTGCACGATCAACGGCATCGGCGAGCGGGCCGGCAACGCGGCGCTGGAAGAGATCGTCATGGCGCTGCGCACCCGCGCGGATGTGCTGCCCTACGAGACCGGCATCGAATCGACCATGCTGACCCGCGCCTCGAAGTTGGTGAGCCACGCCACCAACTTCCCGGTGCAGTTCAACAAGGCGATCGTCGGCCGCAACGCCTTCGCGCACGAGAGCGGCATCCACCAGGACGGCATGCTCAAGAACGCCGAGACCTACGAGATCATGACCCCGGCCTCGGTCGGGCTGACCAAGACCTCCCTGGTGATGGGCAAGCATTCCGGCCGGGCGGCCTTCCGCTCCAAGCTCGACGACCTCGGCTTGCACCTGTCTGACAATCAGTTCCAGGACGCGTTCGAGCGGTTCAAGGCCTTGGCCGACCGCAAGAAGCATGTCTACGACGAGGATATTGAGGCGTTGGTCGACGAGAACCTCGCCACGGCGCACGACCGCATCCGGCTGGTGTCGCTCTCGGTCATCGCCGGCACACGGGGGCCGCAGCGCGCGACCCTGCGCATCGCCGACGAGACCGGCACGCGGATCGAGGAGGCGGACGGCAACGGGCCGGTGGACGCGGTGTTCAACGCCATCACCGCACTGGTGCCGCACAAGGCCGAGCTGGAGCTGTACCAGGTCCAGGCCGTCTCCGGCGGCACGGACGCCCAGGCCGAGGTCTCGGTACGCCTGCGCGACGGCGAGCGCAGCGTCACCGCCCGCGGCGCCGACCCGGACACGCTGGTGGCCTCGGCCAAGGCGTATCTCTCGGCCCTGAACAAGCTCGCAGCCCACGCGGTGCGGGTTCATGCACAGCACGCGGCGGCGGAATAGCAAAAAACCTGCGTCCGGGGGTGGACAGCCCCCGGATGCGTTGGTATCAGCCCGCCACCCCGGACGGACTTGGTGGCCACCGGGGCGGGTCGCAGACGCGATCGGGCGCATAGCTCAGTTGGTAGAGCAGCTGACTCTTAATCAGCGGGTCCTAGGTTCGAACCCTAGTGCGCCCACCAAGAATTTCTGAAGATCTCCGATAACCGAAATGACGGACCGCAGCCGCGGTTATGATCGGTCGGACAGGCGGCTGCAGCGGTCGGCACCGCTGGATCGGGCCGCGCTCATGTCGGTGCACATCAAAATCAAAACTTGTGCGATAGGTTGAAGGACAATCTCCTCCGGCTGTGCAATTTGGATTTCGGAACTATCTCCGCCTGAAGATGGTCTAGCCGTCGATCTAAGACGGCTGAACTCGGAGATGTGTCGGTTGGTTCGTTTCGCCTCGATTGTTGCCGCGGCAGGGGTCGGCGCCCTGGCAATGAGTGGGTCCGCCTGGGCTGGCCCGGAGATCACCCTCGCGGCAATCGCCACGGGCCGGCTTTACATCGTCGGGACGACAGAGCGTCCGCACATGCCCGTGGTGCTGGAAGACAAGTTCCGCACCGAGTCGGATGATAAGGGAAGGTTCCAGTACGAGCTCGTCTACCATCCAGCTCGCTGCATCGTTACCGCGACCATGGACGGCAAATCCGTCGAGGCGGTCGTCAGCAATTGCAGCCAGCGTTGTGAGGTGCCGCAGAGCGCCGGAACCGGTGCGACGCCTGCAGCCGCCTCGCTGCCGGCCATTCCGGGACGATCGGAGACTCCCGCCGCTGTAGGGCTGCAACAGCCACCACGATCGCCGCTGTCCAACAAGGCTGCCGCCGCGCCGCCGCCGGCCAACGCCGGTGCCGCCGCATCTACACCGGCTGCGACAGCCCCATCAAAAAAGGTTCAGGTCGAGCGGCCTCCACGGCCCCCGCATCGGCCCGCCACCCAGGCGCCGGCGCAGGCCCGGTCGGTGCAACCTGTAAAGCCAGCGCGAAAGCCTCGGCCCTCGCCGCAGGAAGCGCCAGACGACACGGGGCCGCCGATCGCGGATTGATTGGACGTGCCGTCGCGGTTGAAGCGTCAGCGAGAGCGGAGGCACGCGATCGACCGCGGTTAGCAGCCGCGCTTTTCAGACTCAGGACCCGTTGTCAGCCTTCTGCGGCGCAGTCGTCTGCCGTTGAAGGACACGCTGGGAAGCGGGCGTCCGGCGCCTCGGCTTTCGAACATCGCCGTGAGGCGTGCATGATCCTTTGCTGCACCGCACTCCACGGCAGATGCTGAACGTCTGCCCCCTTGCGGTGACGGCGGCGATACCCACCGTCAGCCGGAGGCTCGGATCCGCTGCGAGCTTGTCTCATTACAGGCGTCGAGCCCAAAGTGAGAAGTCGCCTGCGATTCTTAGGTGTGCCGGAACACGCCCATTCTAGAAACTTGGGCATACATCAGGGCAACGTCGCGGACACAGTCGCAGACCTGATGGAGACTACAAATGACCTTCGCGACCCGCTTAATCATGGCCGCCACTGCGACGATCACCGCCGTCGCGATCCTCACTGGCACCTATGTGCATGCCATGGGCCTCGCCCTTCCGTCTCATTTCCTCTAATGCCCGCGATCGAAGCGACGCAGCATCCGGTGCTCCGTCGCTTCGAACAGAGATGCACTTTGCGTCCTGGGTGTAGGCGATACTCACAGCCATAAACTCGGTCATCAACGGCGCTGAGAGGGTTGCCGATGCCGTCAAGCTATCCTCTACGCGGACGTGATCTACATCGGGAATACAGTCCCACTCATCCTTTTGGGCAACGAACGCCTTCGCAAAAAATCGTCGACCCCGAAATTGTATGAACGCAAGTGCTGTCGATGCCAAAACGTCTGCAAACTACACCGACGGCGTTTGATCGGTCCCATTACTCGCGAAACCTGTGGTCTGGTGCTGCCCTTTGCGATCGAAGATTTGGTTGCCGCGCTCCCTGATGCCGTACGCAACCGAGCACTCAGGATACGGATTGGCCTTGACCGGGGCCCGGCGGTCTCGAGCGTGACGCCTCTCGTCGTTGGTCGCGGTCAGTAAAGGAGCGGGTACCGTCACGGCACAGCCCTCTCGACTCAGATCCTCATTCAATCCCGAGCGGTCCGGCCGCCACCAAACGGGTCAAGGGATGAGCCTCGGCGAGTCTATATGTTATCCCGCACCCGATCCGTTCACGCCCAATACCGTGCTGCCGGCGTCGTCAACGATGTGCAGACCGATGTAAGCAGCAATCACCAACCCAGCCTGCTGACCGCGGGCCCGATTGTCGGCGTTGACGAAGCCGATGACGACGTTCAGAGCCATGCCAGCGGACTAACAGTACTCGAACAGGACAAAGACCACTTGGTAGCCGTTGAGTGAATTGCAGTTCCAGCCGCCGTGTTCGCCCACAAACGCACCCATTCGGCGTACTTGAGGCAAGCCGGTGCCTGCTGTGAATGCTGTCCCAAGCGCGGCGAAATGCGGGCTCGGCGAGGAGTCCGGCATTATCGTCTGGGCTGTGTCGTTTTCTAAAACCCACGTTCGGCACCACTATTGCCGAGGCGGGGTGGTATCGCCATTTCTTGTGTCATTCGTAGACAGCCGGCGAAGTGCAGTTCAGGATTGAGCCGATGGCCGCTGCATCAATAGAGAAGCCGCTCGATGTCGGAGGCCCGATGAGCCGTCGAGCAGCTGCGCTCGCGAACATCAAATGGTTTCGCGCCCTCGCTTGGCGCGTGCTACGCGATGGCGGCCCCCAAGCTGACCTACGCGCTGCCAACGCCCGCGCGGCGGCGCGCATCATTCTCCGCCAGGCGAAACGCGACGCGCTCGTGAAGCAAATGGCGTGGGAGGCCCTAAGGGGGGACCGGGTATTGCCATGACGCCTGCTGTCGTTACGGCCCCGACGGGGATGTAGCTGCCATTGCACGCGTCCGCGTTCAATATCGACCGACGCGGCAGGAGTCGGTCGGTTGCGTATTGATAAAAGATGGGTCAGCTGCGCAAGGAAAGCGTTGGACAGGCAATCTTATGTGTAACGTCCTGTCGACATAAGACAGCTTGTCGCCGCGGCTCTCGTTCGCCAAATTTCAAAAACGCAAAGTTGGGGCTGCCGTCGGAGGTTACGGTCCGTCTTCGACAGCCCCATTTTGAGACGATTAGCGCTTGAACTTACCGTCGTACTTGAACTCCGGCGCGGACTTCAGCTGATCTTTGGTCGCGCCGATGATGGCTTTCCACTTCTTGGCGTCGGCATCATAGCCGAGGGCCACGGAGGAAGGCGAGACGGCGACGTAGTGCTCGCCCATGCCGAGGAAGCCGCCGACGGAGATGATGTATCCAACCAGCTTATCGTGGACGATCGCCAGATCCTTGATTTCGCCGACAGTGTTGTTCGCCGCGTCGGTGATGTTGAGGCCGATCAGGTTGTAACTCAGCACCGCGTCCTGCGGCACACTCTCGAACTTGGGGGCGACCGTCGGAGGCGTGTCGTTGGCAGCGAGGGCAGGCCCAGCAAGGGCGGTAACGGCGAGAGTAGCGAGGATGAGGCGACGCATCGAGATCTCCGGCAGCCCGGGATGGGCGCGGATGAATGGCGGATCGACGTCCATCGTTCCGACACCTCGCAGAAATGTTAATGCGCGGAACATGAAATTGACTTGGGGCATCCGCTAGCAGTCGCGATTGTACCGCCCGACGGCCGGGACAGTTCGGCCGGACTGAGCCCATACCGTCCCTGGCCAGGAGCGATTCACGAACGCATGTCCCCAGTGATGCGGTTCGAGTGCGGGCGTGATGAAACGAGCGAAGGTTTCAGCGGCATTGCCGGAGCATGCGACCGATACGGTCGCGATCTTCCGTCAGACGGGCGCTTGGATCGACGGAATGATCGGCGTCGCGATCTTCAGCGCCTCCTTGGTTGCGACTCGCCTGGCCCTCACCGGTATGGATGCGCTGTTCCTCAGCGCGGCGCGTGCAGCGTTAGCAGGGCTGGCAGGGGCGGCTGCGCTGTTGATCATGCGGGAAAAGTGGCCGCGCGGCAGCGACGCCGGCGCGCTCGCCATCGTGGCCAGCGGCGTCGTGGTGGGGTTTCCGGTCCTGACCGCGCTGGCGCTCCGCACCGTTAGCGCGGCCCACGGCACCGTCTTCGTCGGCTTGCTGCCGCTCTCGACGGCGCTGTTTGGCGCCTTGCGCTCGGGGGAGCGTCCATCGGCAGCCTTCTGGGTCCTGTCGGTGCTGGGCGCGCTCGTGACGGTGGGCTTCGCCGCCCGCGGGCTCGACGGACCGCCCGGGCCGGGGGATGCCTTCATGCTCGCGGCGATCCTGGTCTGCGGGCTCGGCTATGCCGAGGGCGGGATCCTGGCGCGGCGGCTCGGCGGCTGGCAGGTGATCGCCTGGGCGACCGTCCTGTCGCTGCCGCTCTCCCTGCCATTGGCGCTCGTGCTGAGCCCCGCCAATCCCGAATCGATCCCGCTCCCGGCCTGGGCCGGCCTTGGCTATGTCGCGCTGTTCAGCATGCTGATCGGATTCGTGTTCTGGTACCGGGCGCTCGCTCGGGGCGGCATCGCGGCAATCGGTCAGCTCCAGCTGCTGCAGCCGTTCCTGGGACTGGGCGTCGCCGCCCTGGTGCTCGGCGAACGGATCGAACCTGCAATGATCGCCGCGGCCATTCTCGTCGCCGCTTGCGTGGCCCTGGCGCGACGCTTGGCGTAAGTTGAGCGTTCAGCCAGCCTTCGCCACCACCTCGATATCGCGGTCAAGCCCGCTCTCAACCTTGAACTCGCGCGTGTACACTTGGCCATCGTGGCGGGCGATCAGGACATAGTCGCCCTCAGCTAAAGTTACTTGCGGGAAGGCGCCGATCGCCTCGCGAATCGTATCGCCGCCGGGCGTTAGGACCGAGAAGGCAGTGCCCGCATAGGCCTCGGCCCCGGGCGCCTCGACGAGCTTCAGCGTGACGGTCGCGGCACGGTGATTGAGAGTGGCCTCGGTTACCTTCCCGTTTTCGACGCGCAGATCGGCGCGCTGGATTGCGTTGGACTCCCCGTAGGTCGAGACCACGTGATACGTACCTTCGGGCAGGCGCAGGATCTCGCCCGCCTTGATGCCCGAGCGTACGAGGCGGCCCTCGGAATTGGTCCCCACCGGCACAAACACCGAGAACGAGACCTGGGCGGGCGGAATCTTCTGGTCACCGACGGCGCCTGCGAGCTTCAAGGCGCCGGCCGCGACCCGGAGTGTGTCAGTGGCGGGTTGACCGCCCATCACGATCCGTTTCGAGGCGCTTGCGAAGCCGTAAGTCACGGTTGCCACGTAGGCGCCCGGGGGGAGGGTAAAACTTGGCTCTGCCTCGGTGGAACGGCCCACGATCGATGGCCGGGTGCCGTCACCACGATCCTCGTAGATCCGCCAAGCCAATCCCTGGCGCAGGGGCACGCCCGCCCCAGACAGGAGTGCCGACAGGGAGAGCTGGGCCTCCGGCTCAGCCGGTGGCATGCTGGGCGGCAGAGTCGGGCTGGTGATCGATGGGGAGGGCAGGGGATCGCCGAGGCGGTTCTGAAACACGCCCTGCTGCGCGCGCACGTTCGCCGGCAGGAGATGGGCCGGCAAGAGGATTGCCACCGCCATCGCCGCAAGCCTCACGCGCATCGATCGAATCCTCATCAAGCCTCAGTTAATGCCCGCCTGTGCCTTCGGACCATGGCGGCGGCAAGGCCGCATGCTCTTCCACCAGCGGGCCCTGCATGCCACATCCGGAGCCCGATTTCCCGGCGGGACAGGACGCATGAACGCCACCCTCGACCTCTTGACGACGCGCCGCTCGGTGCCGCCCCTGTTGCTCGACGGCCCTGGGCCGGACCACGCCCAACTCGAGACGATCCTGACCGTCGCCTCCCGGGTGCCCGATCACGGCAAGCTGGCGCCCTGGCGCTTCATCGTTATCGCGGATGCGGCCCGGGAGCGGGTCGGCGAGACCATCGCGGCGACGTTCGCGGCTGACAATCCCGAGGCGCCCCCCGAGCGATTGGCCCAGGAGCGCGGCCGCTTGATGCATGCACCGGTCTCCGTCGCGGTGGTTTCCCGCGTCGGGCCACATGTGAAGATCCCCGAATGGGAGCAGCTGCTCTCGGTGGGCGCCGCCACGATGAACCTGGTGATCGCGGCCAACGCCTCCGGCTTCGCCACGTCCTGGCTGACGGAGTGGTACGCCTACGATCGCCGGGTGCTGGACGCGCTGGGCCTTGCGCCGTCCGAGAAGCTCGCCGGCTTCGTGCATATTGGCCGGGCGCGCGAGGTGCCGTCCGATCGGCCACGGCCGAGTCTTTCCGAGATCGTGACCTATCTCTGATCTGATTGGTCTCAGAAGGCGCACCCGTGCATTACGATCTTGATGTCCCGCGCGAGGCGCGTACCCTGCCGCACAGCCCCCTGAAGGCGATCGTGGCGCCGCGGCCCATCGGCTGGATCAGCGCCATGAGCCGGGAGGGCAAGCTCAACCTCGCGCCCTACTCGTTCTTCAATGCGGTGGCGGACAACATGGTGGCGTTCTCGTCCTCGGGCCGGAAGGACGCCATGACCTTCGCGGAGGAGGGGGCCGAGTTCGTCTGCAGCCTGGCGACCTGGGATCTGCGCGACGGGATGAACGATTCCTCGGCACCGCTGCCGCGCGGCGAGAGCGAGTTTGCTTTCGCGAAGCTGGAGACCGCCCCCTCGCAGAAGGTGCGCCCGCCTCGGGTCGCAGCTTCGCCCGCCGCCCTCGAATGCCGGTGGCTTCAGACCGTTCCGCTGGTGCCGCTCGGTGGCGGCGAGGCTGAGAACTTCTTGGTGATCGGGCAGGTGGTGTCGATCTACGTCGACGAGCAATTCGTCTCGGACGGCATGGTCGACACGGCGGCGATGCATCCGATCCTGCGCGGGGGCTATTTCGATGACTTCCGCGCCACTGCAGACAACAGGTTCCAGATGCGCCGGCCGAAGGGCGCCGCCGAGTTCACCGGGTCCTGAAGCCGGATCCCGCAGTGCAGCTTCGATTGAGGAGTTGTTTACCATAAGCGGCGCAGGTTCACGGTGTCCTCAGACCCCGTGCGGCCCGGATGTTCCTGTTCACCACACCGTCCAGCCCACCGGAGAGCAGCCCGCCCGCGCAAGGACGGGCGGCGGCGGGCTCGGCCGCCTCCGGGCCGGTGGTCCAGGCGATCCGCGACGGCGCGATGGCGAGCGGCGCCGGCTTCGACTACCTCCTGGCGACGGCCCGGCGCGAATCCGCCCTCGACCCCGCCGCCAAGGCCGGGACCTCCTCGGCCACCGGTCTGTTCCAGTTCATCGAGCAGACCTGGCTCGGGGTGATGAAGAATGCCGGGCCGAAGCTCGGCCTCCAGGCGCATGCGGACGCGATCACCCGCCAGTCGGACGGGACCTACACCGTTCCGAATCCCGACCAGCGCCAGGCGATCCTCGACCTGCGGCGCGATCCGAAGATCTCCGCGACGCTGGCCGGCGCCCTGACGCAGCAGAATTCCGATGCGCTCGCCGTGGCGCTCGGGCGCGAGCCCACCTCGGGCGACCTCTACGCGGCGCATGTCCTGGGGGCGAAGGGCGCGGCCGCGCTGATCTCGACCGCCCGCGCCTTCCCGGCCCGCGCCGCCGCCCTCGATCTGCCGGAGGCGGCCGCCGCCAACCGGGGGCTGTTCTACGACCGGACCGGCCGGCCCCGCAGCGCCGCCGAACTCTATGCTAGCCTCTCGGCCGCCGCGCAGGGCGCCGCCGCCACGGACCTGACCGCCTTGCGCCAGGACGGCGCCCCGGCGACCCAGGCGGCCACGGCCTATGCCAGCACCGCCACGGCGTTCGGTGGTACCGCCGACCTGCGCAGCCTGTTCCAGACCGACCAGCGCGGGCCGGCATCCGACGCGACGGCGCGCCTCTGGCAAGCCCGCAATGCGGCGCCGCCGAACCAGCACGCCCCACCGACCTATTTCCCGCGTTCGGACGCCGAGGCCCCGCAGAGCGTCGCCGCCATCGAGCCGACGACCACCGCCGCCCTCGCCGAACCGGCACCGACCCCAGCCGGTGCCGCCCTCGTCAACCCGCCGCTGCCGCCCCGCCGCCCGATCGAACTCGCCGGCGCGGGATCCACCCCCGGCATCAGGACCAGCCTGTTCGCCCCCCGGAGCGGCCCATGATCATCCGCGAGTTCCTGGCCTGGACCCAGAACGCCTCGGCCGGAAGCAGGGCCGAGGCCACGACGGCGCTGGCGCGGGCCTACCTCTACGGCGACCTTTCCGCCGATGAGGCCTGGGAAGCCAAGACCGCGCTGCTGTCGCTGCTGGACGACCCATCACCGGTGGTCCGTCGGGCGCTCGCCGAGACCTGCGCGGCCTCCGCGCGGACGCCCCGCCCCCTGGTTGTGGCCCTGTCCTGCGACGTGCCCGAGGTGGCGCGCTTGGTCCTGGCGCGCTCCCCGGTGCTGACCGATGCGGATCTGGTCGATGCCGCGGCGTTGGGCGACGAGACCACACGGGCGGTGATCGCCGCCCGCCATCATCTCTCGCATTCCGTCTCGGGGGCTTTGGCTGAGATTGGCGAGCTGGATACCCTGGTGGTGCTCGCCGGGAACCCCACGGCGAAGATCACCGCCGGCCGGATGCTGCGCATGATCGAGCGCCGCGGCGGAGAAGCCGCTCTTCGTGAAGCGTTGCTTCGGCGGTCCGATCTGCCACCCGAGGTGCGCTACGCCATCGGCCTCGCGGTGGCCGAAGCCTTGTCGATGTTCGTCACCGAGCGGGGCTGGCTCGGCACTGAGCGTTGCGACCGGATGCGCCGTGAGGCGAGCGAGCGCGTGGCGTTGGAAACCTGTGATGGATCCGGTGCTGCCGGGGTGGCACGCCTGGTGACGCATCTGCGCACGACCCATCAGCTCACCGCCGGCCTGATCCTGCGGGCCGTTCTGTCGGGCCGGACCGACTTCGTGCAGGCAGCACTCGCCGACCTGTCGGGCCAGGATCATGTCGGGATCGCCCGGGCCATGCGGGATCCCCGC
>Ga0182230_1000154_pt1 | contig 10957 bp, 7 predicted proteins | sample G6R1MG_28_FD_128384 | JGI IMG/M metagenome (GOLD analysis project Ga0182230, IMG submission 128384) | Miscanthus phyllosphere microbial communities from Michigan, USA - G6R1_NF_07NOV2016_LD1 MG | ecosystem: Host-associated > Plants > Phyllosphere > Phylloplane/Leaf | place: USA: Michigan...
GGCATCGGCCCGCTGGGGCCGGCTGTCCCGCGCCGGGCGCGCCTGCTGCTGGTTCGGGCGCTCGCCCTGCGGCCGGGGTGCGGGCCGGTCGGACCGGGCCTCGCGCCCCTGCGGAGCGGGGCCGCGACCGTCACCGCGACCATCCTGTGGACGGCCCTGGCGGGGCGCACCCTGGCCCTGGCCGCCGCCGAACCCGCGGCCGCCCTCCGGGCGTCCCTGCTGGGGGCGACCCTGCTGCGGACGGGACCGCTGGCCCGGACGGCCACCGGCCGGACGCTGCTGCTGGCGCTCGGGCCGGCGCTCTTCTTCACGCGCGATGTCGGCCGCCTCCTGACGGGACGGGGGCGTGAAGCCCTCGGGGAAGCCCGCCACCGGCACACTCTGGCGGGTCAGCCGCTCGATGTCGCGCAGGTAAGCCCGCTCCTCGTCATTGCAGAACGAGATCGCCAGACCGGTCGCCCCGGCGCGCGCGGTGCGGCCGATGCGGTGGACGTAGCTCTCGGGCACGTTCGGCAGGTCGAAATTGACGACGTGGCTGACGCCGTCGACATCGATACCGCGGGCGGCGATGTCGGTGGCCACCAGCACCCGGCAATCGCCGTCGCGGAAGGCCTGGAGCGCCCGCTCGCGCTGCGGTTGGCTCTTGTTGCCGTGGATCGCCGCGCCGGCGATCCCGACCTTGTCGAGGCCGCGCACGACCCGGTCTGCCCCGTGCTTGGTGCGGGTGAAGACCAGGACCCGGTCGATGGCCGGATCCCGCAGGATATGGGCGAGCAGCGCCTGCTTGGCGCCGGTATGGGCGAAGATCACCTTCTGCTCGACGCGCTCGGCCGTGGTGGCCACCGGGGTCACGGCGACCTGCACGGGATCCTTCAGGTACTGGCCGGCCAGGCCCGCAATGTTCTTCGGCATGGTCGCCGAGAAGAACAGGCTCTGGCGCTGGGCCGGCAGCATCTTCACGATGCGCTTCAGGGCGTGGATGAAGCCGAGGTCGAGCATCTGATCGGCCTCGTCGAGGACGAGGATCTCGACGCCCTCGAGGGTCAGCGAGCGGCGTTCGATCAGGTCGATCAGCCGGCCCGGGGTGGCGACGAGGATGTCGACGCCGGGTGCCAAGGCGCGCTCCTGGCGGCTGATGGTGACGCCGCCGAACACCACCGTGGTGGTGTAGGAGAGGTGGCGGCCGTAATCCGCGAAGGATTCGGCGATCTGGTTGGCGAGCTCGCGGGTGGGCGAGAGCACCAGCACCCGGCAGCCGCGGCGCGGGGCCCGGCGATCCGAGAGCGAGAGGCGGTGCAGGATCGGCAGCGCAAAGGCCGCGGTCTTGCCGGTGCCGGTCTGGGCGATGCCGCAGAGGTCGCGGCCCTCCATGGCCGGCGGGATCGCCTGGGCCTGGATCGGGGTCGGCGTGACGTAGCCAGCCTCGCCGAGCGCCCGCAGCACGGGCTGGGCAAGGCCGAAATCGGTGAATTGGGTCAAAGAGATATCCGATGCAGCAGGGCCGGCCGGGCGCTTCGCGTCATATGCGAGCAGCGCAGAATTCAGGTCGGTCCGTTGGCAGGGGGCAGCCCGCGTGATGGGGCGGCCCGGGTGCATGCACGTTATGAAGAGGGGGGCCGGATCACGCCGGAAGGCGCTCGATCCGTCACGCAGCCCCCTCAAGCGGGCCATGACGGCCGCTGACGCTGCATCGCCGATATGCGGGTGTGCAGCTGCGAAGTCAATGCACAGCTGTGCCCGGCACGACATGGCACCGATCGCCTGGGCGCACGGCTCGGCTATCGATTTTGTCCTTCTGGATCGAGACGAGCGCAAATCACGCCGCGATGGCGTACCCTGTCGGCTGGATGGGTTCGCGTCAGCCCACCAAGCGCTGCGTCTGACGGTAGAGACACGCCGCAAGGCCTGCGAACAGCACCAGGCCGCCGATCAGCGCGGGGCCGCCAAAACCGCCGCCCACCAGCGCCAGGGCGGCATCGTCGCCCGACACGTAGACGATCAGCGCGAAGGCGACCCCCCAGAGGCTCTCCCCGACGATCAGGCCCGTGGCTGTCAGCGTACCGAGCCGGATTGCCCGCTCCGGATCGGCCTGGCGGCGCGCCCAGCGCTCGTAGACCGTGCCGATCACCGCGCCGGCCACGAGGGGCACGATCAGCTTCATGGGCAGGTAGATTCCGAAGGCGGTGGCGAGCGGCGGAAGGCGAAGGCGCTTCAGACGGCCGAGGGTCTCATCCAGGGCGATCAGCCCCACCCCCGCGGCGGCGCCCCAGCCCAGCATGCGCCAATTGCCCTCGCCCGAGAGCACGCCCTTGGCCAGAGTCGAGATCAGGCCGGCCTGTGGCGCGGCCAGCGCGTTCGGGCCGGCACCGGGTGTCCCGACGAAGCCGAAGCTCGTCGCCAGCACGTTCAGCACCGGCGGGATGATCGCCGAGCCGAACACCACGCCGACCACGAGGGCCGTCTGCTGCTTCCACGGGGTCGCGCCGACGAGCTGGCCGGTCTTGAGGTCCTGCAGGTTGTCGTTCGCGATGGTGCAGATGCTGAACACGATGCCGGTGACGGTCAGCACGTAGGCGACGAGCGCACCGCTGCTCTCGGCATCCGCATCGCGGCCGAGAAGACCCAGCAGCATCGCGGAACTTGCCAGCGCGGCCAGGATACCGATCCCCGACACGGGCGAGTTGGAGGCGCCGATCAGCCCGGCCATGTAGCCGGTGACAGCCGCCACCACGAGCCCGAGCACCAGGACGAACAGCAGGCCGCCCGCGATCAGCAGCACGCCGTGGCGCTCCAGGCCCGTCCCGGCGAGGACGTCCCACAGCAGCCAGCCGATCGGGAGGAGCAGGGCTGCCGAGACCGGGAGGACGACCGCGATCGGCAGGTCGCGCTCCTCCAGCGCCAGCGTCGCGCCGGCCTGACGCGCCCGCCCGGCCGCGAAGGACGAGCGAATGCCGCCCAGCACCGGGCGGGCGATCCGGATCAGCGTCCATATCGCGGCGACGCCCATCACCCCGGCGCCGAAGAACCGCACCTCCTGCCGGAAGACCGCGCCGACCCAGGCGTCGACGCTCAGCCCCGGCATCGGCTGCTGCGCGGTCAGGATCGGCACCAGAACGACCCAGCCGATCACCAGCCCGAGGGCCATCGCGGCACCCACCGACAGGCCGACGAGATGGCCGACGCCGAGCAGCGCGAAGGACAGGTTGCCGGCGAGCCCGGTGGCGCCGGCGCCGACCCGGAACCAGAGCGCGGCGCTGTCGAGCACCAGCCGGGTCTGGGCCAGGGCCGCGAAGCCGGCCGAGGCCAAGCTGTTCCAGACCAGAATGCGCAGGCCCAGCGCGCTGTCCGCCGCCCCGGCGGTGCCCTGGGTGCCGAGCGCCAGCACCTTGGCGGCCGCGTGCCCCTCGGGATAGGGCAGGTCCGAATCGACCACGAGGGCGCGGCGCAGGGGCACGGAGAACATCACGCCCAGGATCCCGCCCGTTGCGGTGATCCCCGCGGTGGTGAGCCAGGGGAAGCCGTGCCACCAGCCGATCATGACCAAGCCCGGCAGCACGAAGATGATCGCCGAGAGCGTGCCCGCCGCCGAGGCCACGGTCTGGACGATGTTGTTCTCCAGCACCGTCGCGCCGGGGAGGTGGCGCAGCACCGCCATGGAGATCACCGCGGCCGGGATCGATGTCGCGAAGGTGAGCCCGACCTTGAGGCCGAGATAGACATTGGCGGCAGTGAAGAGCAGCGTCAGCGCGCCGCCGAGCAGGATGCTGCGCCAGGTCAGTTCGGCGGATTGGGCGCTGCTGGACATACGAATCGGGCTCCGCGACCTCGTCCATAGAGTTTATCGATGGGCGGCGGAAGGACACAACCGGTTTGCCAGCGCATCATCACGATCCAAATTGGATCGGGCCGGGCGGCTTTGTTTGCGGGACATCTATTTTATCAGTCAAAGACTAAACCAAAAATTTTAGTATTGGGATGTGGATATATCGGCTCCTCGAGCCGACGCGCTCCGCCGCCAGCGCTTCGAGTCGCGGGTGTGGTGGCCGCGTGGAGCGAACATGCGGCCATGCAGATCGACGAGGGACGCACCGACGAGACGGCGCTCGCCCTTCCGTGGCTGGCGCTCCGCAACGAATGCCGGGTCTCGAAGGGGGGCGACGGGGCAACGCTCGGCCGTCTGCACACGACGAGCCTGATGATGACCCGGTCGGCAAGGCCAAGCCCGTATGCTGATCGAGGAAGGCCTGCGCCGATCGGGGGCTCTGTTCGAAGCCCTGTCCATCCATAAGGACGGACCGCCCCGACCGTTGGTTGGGCTCTGGTTGCCCACTCGCAATTCGTCGTGATCAGGAAAAAGACGATCCTCGAACCGGCGATCGTGGTCTCGCGCCGAACGATCCGTCGTCTGAGGAAAGCACCACATCGAACGTGTGGTGCGGCCAAGAGGACTCGAACCTCCACCCCTCGCGGGACTAGCACCTCAAGCTAGCGCGTCTACCAATTCCGCCATGGCCGCATCGGACGCAAAGATCCGCCCGTTTGCCCGAACGCTGCGGCCTCCGGGAAATCCCTCGGGTCGCCGTCGTGTCGGGCGGCGCAGCGGATAACAGATCGATCCGCCGCCGACAAGCGCTTCGCTCAACTGGACGCGTAGCTATCGTCCAGGAACGGCGTCGCGCTGTCGCCGATGGTCGTGCCGGGCTCGACGATTGCCGCGGCCTTGCGGATCAGCTCCGTCACCTCGACCGAGATGCGGTCGCCGGTCACCACGATCTGGCCGCGGGCGATCGGGTGGTCGTTGGCCAGGATCTCGACCATGTCGCTGTCGCTGGCTTCGAGCTCGATCACGGCGCCGCGGCCCATGCGCAGCAGCATGTGCAGCGGCATCCGTGCGCGCCCGAGCACCACCGTCAGATCGACCTTCAGGGTCTCGAAGACCGCCACCGCCTGCCCATCCCGTCTCGCAGCCGACCGAGCATCAAAACCTTGCAACCTCCGGCCGCGGATGTTGAAGGCTTCGACCATCGACGCAGGATGGTGAACCCTTGGTAAACGCGCCCCGCCTCACGGTCTCGCCGCACGCCTTTCCGAAGCGGCCCGGCTCGGATCCGGCCGCCGGTCCGGTGACTTGGCGGGTGAGCGATGCGCCCGTGGACTACGTGGAGGCGATCGCCTGGATGGAAGCGCGGGTGGAGCGGATCGCACGCGGCGCGGCGCCCGAATGCGTCTGGCTGCTCGAGCACCCGCCGCTCTACACCGCCGGCACCTCGGCGCGGTCCGAGGATCTCGTGGCGCCCGATCGCTTCCCAGTCCACGCCACGGGGCGGGGCGGGCAGTACACCTATCACGGCCCGGGCCAGCGGGTCGCCTACGTGATGCTCGACCTCGACCGGCGCAGCCGGGATCTGCGCGCCTACGTGGCGAGCCTAGAGGGCTGGCTGATCGAGACGCTGGCGGCGTTCAACGTCCGGGCCGAGCGCCGGGAGGACCGGGTCGGCGTCTGGGTGCGCCGCCCGGAGAAGGGGCCGGGGGTGGAGGACAAGATCGCGGCCATCGGCATCCGGGTGCGCCGCTGGGTCAGCTTCCACGGGATCAGCCTGAACGTCGAGCCGGACCTGTCGCATTTTGCCGGAATCGTACCCTGCGGCGTGCGCGAGCACGGGGTGACGAGCCTGGTCGATCTCGGCCTGCCGGTGAGCCTGGCGGAGGTCGACATGCAGCTGCGCGCGGCATTCGAGACGATCTTCGGGGCGACGGTGATCGAGGCGGCGGAGTAGCCGCCCGCGATCAGAAATCCGCGTGCAGCCGTGACGCGAAGAAGTGGGCCGGCCCGCGATCACGGTTGTAGCCGGGGTTGTCGACGAACTGGTAATCGAAGGTGAGGGTCACGAACTTCGTGAGGTTCAGGGCGTAATAGGTCTCGACCGCCCGCTCGCTGCCGTAGTTGAGCCGCCCGTCACCGATCAGCAGGCCGAAATACCCGGCCGCGAAGGCGGCGCGGTGCGAGGGCGAGAGCCGGTTCATCGCCGTGCCGATGCCGATCGTGTCGTCCGGTCGGTCCCAGGCCTTGCCCTTCAGCGACAGCCCCCCGGAGAAGCTCTGGTCGATATCGGTGAAGGAGATGTTCTCCGTGCGCCCGTCGTTCAGGCTGGCTCGGGCGAACAGCCCGAGCTCGGGGGTCAGGGCTTGTTCCAGGTTGATGTAGCCGCCGGTCTTGCGGCGAGGACGCCGTGTCGCCGCGACGGCGTCGTTGATGTCGTCGAACTGGCCGAGCTGCGTGAGAGTGACGACCTCTCGATTGTTGGCCGAGACCCCGACATTCGAGAACAGGCCGATGCGGATCTTGCCGGGCTGCTCCAGCCACGGGAGCACGTGGCGCTCCTCGAACTCGGCGTTCAGGCCGGCGCGCCGGAACACCCGCGGGTCGAGCACGTCGCTCGACGGTTCCTTGGGCACCTGCGTGTAGGCGGCGCGGATCGCGAAGTCGGGTCGGTTGTATTCCGCGTAGACGCCCTGGGTGAAGCCCGGGAGGTTGGCCGGGAAGTCCCAGGCCGAGGCGCCCCAGAGCGACCAGTTGAAGAAGTCGACCCGCGGGTCGTGCGCGTAGACGTTGCCGTCGAAGAAGTCGCCCAGCGCGAACTTGCCGGCGATCAGGGTGATCCGCTCCGCATCGTACCGGGTCGCAACCTGATTCGGCCCGTCCGGTACCTCCACGGTCTCGCCGCCGAGCCCGATCGTCTGCTTCACGTAGTAGCGGTTCGAGCGCAGTTTCGGGAACGGGGCACCGGCCTTCTGCGCCTCGCCGTTGACGAAGCCCGCAACGCCCAGCGTCCGCGACAGGCCGAAGCCCTGGCTGAATTCGGGGTTGTAGTACAATTCGGTGCTGTCGGTGAGCTTGAGGCCGAGGAAGATCGTCGCCGTGGTGGTCTGGCGGGCCTGGTGCGGGATCAGGCTCTGCGCCCCTTCGTACGGTGAGCGGAAGCCCGGCACACCCTGGGCGATCAGCGTCGTCTGGCCGTGCAGCGAGAAGCGCCCGGTATCGCCGTTGTCGGGATCGTGCGGGGCGGTCTCGTCCGGATCGGCCGGCACCTTCAGGCCGTCGGGGAACCACATCAGCCGCGCGAACAGCTGATTCGAGGTGAACCGGGCCCGGGACGTGACCGGGCCGCCATCGTCGCCCGGCACGCTGCCCAGGGAGAACCGCCGGCTGCCGCCCAGATCGATGTAACGGTAGTCGATCCCGAGCGCGAGCGAATCGCTGATCGCGTATTGGATGCCCGCGCCCAAGGTGAACCCGAGATAGCCGAGCTCGCGCCGCGCCGTGTTCTGGCCGCCCGCGTCGAGATCCGGATAATTGGCCAGGAATCGGGCGTTGGCGCCCGCGAGCCCGAAGCTCCCGTAGACCAGGTAGCGGTCGAAGCTGTAGCCGATCCGGGCCCGGAGCGTGCCGTACACGTCGGTCTTGGCACGCACGATGTTGAAGGTCGGATCGGCATCCTCGTAGCCGAAGCCCGTGATGGTCGAGGGCACCGGCCGCTTCAGGTTCGCCACGTCGAGGCTGCCCTCGACGCCGTAGACCCAGGGGCCGGTCTGCCAGTTCCAGCCGCCGAACACGCCCCCGACCGCCGTGGTGGCGTTGCGGCCCTGGTCGCTGCGGCCCGTGGAATCGCCGCTCTTGAACGCCGGAACCGCCCGGCCGCCGATCGTCGTCGGTCCGAAATTATAGGCCCCGTAGGATCCGCCCGCGCTGCCCTGGAGGCCGACATAGCCGCCCGACCAATCCGTGTAGACGGGGAGGTCTGCCAGGGGACGCAGCGTGGCCGGGTCGGCCGCAGCCGCCGGAGAGGATGCGATGAGGGGCGCTGCGAGTACGAGGGCAGCTGCGCGGAGGAGAAGCATCGGACGGAACGGCATCACACGCACGGGAGGGATATAGCAATTGCTATAATGTGGATTGCGGGCGCGCAAGCCGTCTTGGATCGTCTCGAACACAGGCCGCACCGTTTTCTCGTCCCGCGCCGCATTGTCGAGGCCGCGCATGGCAACGGCATGACGATCCCCACATCTCTCCGCCGGTCAAGATACGCGCGGCCACAGCGGGCCGAATAACTTTAACGCTCGGACCAAATCTCAACAGATCCGCAGGTAAAGCCCAAGAACTACCATAGGCAAACGCTGTAATGGTATCAGATTAGAATTATTATGATTTGATTTGCGTCGGTTTGCCTCTTTGAAACTTTTGCCGAGAGCGTTATGTGCAACGTCATGCGCGTCTCGACTCTTCTCCCGATTCTCCGCGGCCTCGCTGCGGGTGCCCTCCTTGCGACTGCCGGGGCCGTTTCGGCCAAGGAAGTGCCGATTGGTCCGCACATGACCAAGAACGGCCTCGAGGTCGCCGCTGTCTACCTCCAGCCGATCGAGATGGACCCGCCCGGCATGATGCGCGCCGCCGCCCAGTCGGACCTGCATCTCGAAACCGATATCCGCGCCGCCAAGGATAACCGGAACGGCTTCGCCGAGGGGGATTGGGTGCCGGCCCTCGATGTCCGGTTCGAGGCGGTGAAGCTCGACGGCGACAAGCCGACGGACCAGAAGGTGTCGGGCATGCTGATGCCGATGGTCGCCAATGACGGCCCGCATTACGGCGACAACGTCAAGCTGTTCGGCCCCGGCCGCTACCGCCTGAAGGTCACGGTCGCCCCGCCCGGCAAGGACAGCCATTTCGGCCGCCATGTCGACAAGGAGACGGGGGTGGGCCCGTGGTTCGAGCCCTTCGACGTGACCCAGGACTTCACCTTCGCCGGCGTCGGCAAGAAGGGCGCCTACTGAACCGGAGGGATAGCCGTGTCACGCTCGTTGCACCCCCTTCGGCTGGGCATCGCCGCGTTCCTCGCCGTCACTGGCGCGACGGTCTCCGCGCGTGCGGACGACATGCCGGTCATTAAGGTCGAGATGCGCGACGGCGTGATCCTGCCGGCGGTCATCGAAGTGCCGGCCAACATGCGATTCAAGCTGGAGATCTCGAATACCGGCCAGTCGCCGGTGGAGTTCGAGAGCACTGAACTCAAGCGCGAGAAGGCGCTGGCGGCGGGGTCGACCTCGGCGATCGTGTTCCGAACCCTCGATCCCGGCACCTACCAGGTGTTCGACGACTTCCATCCCGAGGCGAAGGCCACCCTGGTGGCCAAATGAGCGCGTCTTGACGGTGACCGCCCCGACCCTCCTCGCTGACGCACCCGCACGCCGGGACCTGATCGACGCGCGGCTCGCCCGCTTCGGCGACTGGCTGCGGCGGCACGGCTGGATGATCCGCGCCGTGCAATGGGTGATCGTCGGGGTCTACGGCGTACTGGTGATCGTGCCGGCTCTGCTCCCGCTGCCTGACAACACCGCGCATATCTGGACCAACCTGACGCTCGCCGCGCAATTCGCGTTCTGGGGCATCTGGTGGCCGTTCGTGCTCCTGAGCATGGTGCTGGTCGGCCGGGCCTGGTGTGGCGTGCTCTGCCCGGAGGGGGCGCTGAGCGAGTTCGCCAGCCGGTGGAGCCGCGGCTATGCCGTGCCGCGCTGGATCACCTGGCAGGGTTGGCCGTTCCTGGCGTTTGCCGGCACCACCGTCTACGGGCAGATGACCAGCGTCTACGGCTATCCGAAGCCGGTGCTCGCGGTGCTCGGCGGCTCGACGGTCGCGGCGATCATCGTCGGTCTGCTCTACGGCCGCAACAAGCGGGTCTGGTGCCGCTATCTCTGCCCGGTCAACGGCGTCTTCGCGGTGCTGTCCAAGCTCGCGCCGATCAGCTTCCAGGTCGACCGCGCCGCCTGGGCGGCCTCGCCCAAGCCCGTGCAGGGCACTGGGGCTTTCAACTGCGCACCCCTGGTCCCGGTCAAGGCGATGCGCGGCTCCGGTTCCTGCCATATGTGCGGGCGCTGCAGCGGCCATCGTGGCGCGGTGCGCCTCGCCCTGCGTTCGCCCAACCACGAGATCGTCCACGTCGCCGGCCAGGAGCCGAGCCTGGAACAGACGGTGCTGATCCTGTTCGGCATGCTGGCCCTGGCGGTGGGCGCGTTCCAGTGGTCGTCGAGCCCCTGGTTCGTCGAGGCCAAGCAAGGGGCCGCCACCTGGCTGATCGAGCACGGAATCACCTGGCCGCTGGAGATGTCCGCGCCCTGGTTCATCCTGACGAACTACCCCGACCACAGCGACGTGATGACCTTGCTCGACGGCGGGCTGCTGCTGGCCTACATCGGCGCCGCGACCGTGATCCTCGGGCTGGCCCTGTCGGGGATCGTTGCGCTCGCGACCGTCGCGCTCGGCGGCTGGTCGCTCCGGCGCTTCCACCACCTGACGCAGACGCTGATCCCGGTGGCGGGCTGCGGCGTCTTCCTGGGCCTCTCGGCGCTGACCGTCACGTTCCTGCGGGGCGACGGTATCGTCATCCCATACGTGTCGGAGATCCGCGCGGCCATGCTGATCGGCTCCGGCCTGTGGAGCGTGTGGCTCGCCTGGCGGGTCGCCGGCCTCGGGGCGGGCGGCCTTCAGCGGGCCGCGGCCACGGCCTGCATCGCCTCCGCGGTGACCCTCTCGGTCGCCAACTGGGTGCTCCTGTTCTGGGTCTGGTAGCGCGGTCCGCGTTCAACTGAGGAGAACGCCATGATCGGCGCGTTCATCATCGCCTTCCGCGAAGTCATCGAGGCGGGCCTGATCATCTCCATCGTGCTCGCGGCCACACGGGGCATCCCGGGCCGGATGCGCTGGGTGCTGCTCGGCGTCGTCGGCGGTCTCGCCGGGGCCGGCCTCGTCGCCCTGTTCGCCGAATCGATCTCCGATGCCTTCGAGGGCAGCGGCCAGGACATCCTGAACGCTGCCGTGCTGATCGTCGCGGTACTGCTGCTGATCTGGCATAACACCTGGATGAGCAAGCACGGCAAGGAGCTCGCGGGCGAGTTGCGCGCGGCC
>Ga0182230_1000155_pt1 | contig 10939 bp, 8 predicted proteins | sample G6R1MG_28_FD_128384 | JGI IMG/M metagenome (GOLD analysis project Ga0182230, IMG submission 128384) | Miscanthus phyllosphere microbial communities from Michigan, USA - G6R1_NF_07NOV2016_LD1 MG | ecosystem: Host-associated > Plants > Phyllosphere > Phylloplane/Leaf | place: USA: Michigan...
GAGTCCTTCGGGGCCGCGTCCTTCGCCAGCTTCTGCATCCGGTTCTGCTTGTACCAGGCGTGGAAGGTCTGGCGCGGCGCGTCGGGCATCTCGCGCTTTTTACCCCAGGTGTTGAGCGGGTTGTAAACGGCAAAGCGCGGCAGGACCTTCAAAGCGGAATCCGCGGCCCCGATCGCCGCCCGGTAGGCCGCCGGCCGGGACAGGACCGCGCCGGCGGCCTTCATCATCCCCTGCTTGAGCGCCGGGATGTGGTGCTCCTCGACCAGCACCTTACGCCAAGCGAAGATCTGCTCGTGGATGTTGATCTTCACCGGGCAGACGTTGGTGCACGAGCCGTTCATCGTCGAGGAGAACGGCAGGGTCGAGTATTTGCGCTTGTTGAAGGTCGGGTCGATAATCAGCCCGATCGGCCCGGAATAGGTCGCCCCGTAGGAGAGGCCGCCCGAGCGCCGGTAGACCGGGCAGGTGTTCATGCAGGCGCCGCAGCGGATGCATTTCAGCGAGGTCCAGAACTCCTCCAGGCCGAGCCGGGCGGAACGGCCGTTATCGACCAGCACCATGTGCATCTCGGTGCCCTTCCGGGGACCGCGGAAATGCGAGGTGTACTGGGTGATCGGCGAGCCAAGGGCCGAGCGCGACAGTAGCCGGATGAACACCCCGAGATGCTCGACCTTGGGGATGATCTTCTCGATGCCGATCGAGTGGATCTGCAGCGGCGGAACGTTGCCGGACAGGTCGGCATTGCCCTCGTTGGTGCAGGTGACGACCGTGCCGGTCTCCGCGATGGCGAAGTTGCAGCCGGTCATGCCGGCATCGGCCTTCAGGATGTAGGGCCGGGTCGTCTCGCGCTGGCTCTCGGCAAGGTAATGGGCGTCGTCGTTGTCCGGGTCGGTGCCGAGCGTCTTGGCGAAGACCTCGGCCACGTCCATGCGGGTCTTGTGGACCGCCGGCGCCACGATGTGGCTCGGCTCCTCGTTGTCGAGCTGCTGGATGCGCTCACCGAGATCGGTCTCGATGATCTCGATGCCGTTGGCCGCCATGTGGTGGCGGAAGCCGCATTCCTCGGTGAGCATCGACTTCGACTTCACCAGGGTCTTGGCACCGCGGCTGCGCAGGATCTCCAGGACGATGCGGTTGTGGTCGGCGCCGTCCGCGGCCCAGTGGACTTGGACGCCATTGGCCTTCGCGGCCGCCTCGAACTGCTCGAGATACTGATCCAGATGGGTGAGCGTGTGCGCCTTGATGGCGGAGGCCAGCTCGCGCAGCTCCTCCCATTCCGGGATGCCGTGGGCCGAGGTGTCGCGCTTCTTGCGCAGGTCCCACAGGCGCTCGTCATGGGCGGCCTGATGCAGCGGGGCTGCGAGAAAGCGCTCGGCGGCCTCGGCCTGATCGATCGGCCGGTCGCCGCGGATCTTCGCGCCCCGGGGCTGCTTCTCCCGGGTCTGCGGCGCGCGGATCGGCTTGGTCGCAGCCTCGGCGTGCTGGAGGCGGCCGCCATCCTGGCCGCGCTCGCTCTCGTCGTCGGCGGCGCGGACCTCGGGGTGGATGACGCCGTCGCGGGCGCGCGGGTTCAGATCCTCAACGCTCATGCGGCAGCTCCGTTCAGCACTTGCGCGATGTGGATGTACCGGAGCGGCAGACCGAGGCGCTCGGCGCAGCCCTTCTGGTGCATCAGGCACGAGGAATCCGCCGAGACCACATATTCGGCCCCGGCCCGGTTCTGATCGGCGACCTTGTCGTAGCCCATCTTGGCCGAGACCGCGGGCTCGAAGACCGAGAAGGTGCCGCCGAAGCCGCAGCATTCGTCGGGCCGGGCGAGATCCACAAGCTCGACGCCCTTCACCAGGCGGAGCAGGTCGAGCGGTTTCGAGAAGTACGGCTTCACGATCTCGGAGGGGCGGGCGTGGTGGATGCCGCGCAGCGCGTTGCAATTGCCGTGATAGGCCACCTTGTGCGGGAATTCGGCCCAGGGCAGCGCGTCGATCTTGAGCACGTCGTGCAGGAACTCGACCAGCTCGTAGGTGCTGGACCGGACCTTCTTGACCGCGTCCGTCTGCGGGATGGCGGTCAGGTGCTCACGGACCTGATGGACGCAGGAGCCTGACGGCGCGACCACGTAGTCGAAGTCCGAGAAGTTCTTGACGAACAGGGCCTCGGTGGCGGCGGCCTCCGCATGGCAGCCGGTATTCGCCATGGGCTGCCCGCAACAGGTCTGGTCGAACGGATATTCCACCGTGCAACCGACCCGCTCCAGCAATTCGAGCGTGGCGATCCCGACTTCCGGCTCGAAGGCATCGACGTAGCACGGCACGAACAGGCCGACCCGCATGGTTCGGAACCTCCCTGGATCGCCCGCCCCAACGGTCTGGAACGGGTCTAGATTATCCAAAGTGGTCTACCGGATGAGGTTGGTTTTGGCGAGGTCGAGAACTGCGTCACCGCGCCCGTCCATCACGGCCCGCAGCACGTAGAGGCTGAAACCCTTCACCTGCTGCCCATCGATCTTGGGCGGCATCGACAGCTCGTTGCGGGCGGTTCGGACATCGAGCAGCGAGGGGCCGTCGAAGGCCAGGAACTCGCGCATGGCGCCGGGCAAGTCGGCCGGGTCCTCGACCCGCAGGGCGAAGATGCCGGCCGCCCGGGACATCGCGGCGAAGTCCGGATTGTCGAGCGCGACGCCGGTCTCGAGATAGCCCGCCGCCTTCATCTCCAGCTCGACGAAGCCGAGGGTGCCGTTGTTGAACACCACCACCTTCAGCGGCAGGCGATGCTGGCGGAGCGTCAGGAAATCGCCCATCAGCATGGCGAAGCCCCCGTCGCCACAGAGTGCGATGACCTGACGGTTCGGCTCCGCCGCCTGCGCGCCGATGCCCTGCGACAGGGCGTTGGCCATCGAGCCGTGGACCCAGGAGCCGAGCAGACGGCGCTTGCCGTTCATCGCCAGGTAACGCGCCGCCCAAATGGTCGGCGTGCCGACATCGGCGGTGAAGATGGCGTCGTCCGCGGCCGCCTCGCTGATCGTCTTCGCGAGATATTGCGGATGGAGCGGCCCGCCGGCCTTCCCGGTGGCGAGCTCGTCGAGGCCGGTGCGGGCCTTGGCGTAGTGCTTCAGGCTGGCATCCAGGAAGGACCGGTCGGCTTTGGGCTTGAGCCGGGGCAGCAGCGCCCGGATCGTCGCCCCGACATCACCGACGAGCCCGTGCTCGATCCGGCAGCGGCGGCCAAGCTCTGAGGGGCGCAGATCGACCTGGGCGATCTTGGCGTCCTGCGGATAGAACTGCTTGTAGGGAAAGCCCGTCCCCAGCATCAGCAGGGTATCGCAGGCCATCATGGCGGCGTAGCCGGACGCGTAACCGATCAGCCCGGTCATGCCGACATCGTAGGGGTTGTCGAACTCGACATATTCCTTGCCGCCGAGCGCGTGGACGATCGGGCTCTTGAGCGCCTCGGCGAGCTGCAGCAGTTCGGAATGGGCGCCGGCGCAGCCGCGCCCGCAGAGCAGGGTCACGCGCTTGCCGGCATTGAGCAGGGCCGCCAGAGCGTCGAGCTCGGAATCGGCCGGGCGCACCACGGGTTTGGCCGGGATGAGCCCGGCATGGGGGGCGAGCGCCCGCTTGGGCGCGTCGCGCAGGGCGACATCGCCCGGGATGACGATGACGGCGACGCCCCCCTCCCCCACGGCGGCGCGGATCGCGTTCTCCAGCACGAACGGCATCTGCGATGGGTCGGAGACCAGCTCGCAGTAATGGCTGCATTCACGGAACAGCTCGGTCGGCCGCGTTTCCTGGAAATAGCCAGAGCCGATCTCGGCCGAGGGGATCTGGGCGGCGATCGCCAGAACCGGGGTCCGGCTGCGATGCGCGTCATAGAGGCCGTTGATCAGGTGCAGGTTGCCGGGGCCGCAGGAGCCGGCACAGACCGCGAGCTTGCCGGTGACCTGCGCCTCGGCGCTCGCCGCGAACGCCGCCGCCTCCTCGTGGCGGGTGTGGATCCAATCGATCTGCCCCCGGGCGCGCAGGGCCTCGGTGATCCCGTTCAGGCTGTCGCCGACCACCCCGTAGATGCGTGCGACGCCTGCAACGTGGAGGGTCTCGGCGATGAGATCGGCGACGTTCTCGATGCGCATGGTCCGGCACTCCGCATTTTCGGGTCCGAACCGCATGGCCGCCGGTGATGTTCCGCCTTCCGCCGCCGCATGGTGCAATGCACACATGTCCGCGGCGGCGGTGTCCCAGCCGGCGGCTCAGGCCTCAATGGCGAACGGCATCGACGTCCTGCGCGACAACGGCGAACAGGTCACCCAGGGCCGCAAGGCTGGCTGCCTGGAGCTGGGCCGCCGGCACCACCGAGCCGTCAGGCGCCGGGAGATCCCGCGTCGCGGTGGCGGAGGCGATCACGGTGGGCTGGAAGCCGAGGTTGAAGGCCGAGCGGGCCGTCGAGTTGACGCACATATGAGTCATGAAGCCGGCCAGGATCAGGTCGGTGACGCCGGCCCGCTTCAGCCGATCCTCCAGGTCCGTGCCCACGAAGGCGCTGGGGAAGGCCTTGGTGATCACCGCCTCGCCGTCCAGCGGCGCCACCTCCTCGGAGATCTGTCCGCTCGCGGCCGTCAGGTCGTAGGGCGAGCCCGGCCCGGCATTGTGCCGGATGTGGAACACCGGTGTCTCGGCCTCGCGCGCCCGCCGCAGCAGGATCTTGGCCTGCACGATGGCCGGCTCGACCCCGGTCAGCCGGAGAACACCGTCGCGATAGGTGTTCTGGATATCGATGAGGATGAGCGCGGCTTTCTTCAGGCTCGCGGGCTCCGGGCTCAGGCCGGAGAGGCCGCGCAGGGTCTTGAGATCGCTCACCCGTGTCTCCTCATGCGTGTCCGGTCGATCCACCGGCGGGGCCCCGGGCTGACGGCGAGAATCGCCGCATCGGCGCGTCCGAGGCCCTGACCATAAACTCGTCCCGCTTCATCGCCTACGAGGCCACGGCGCGCCGCCGGACGCAAGGTCGGACCGGGGCGCGCGCGGGCCGGCATCGTGTGAAGAATGGGCCGATACGTTCCCAGCAGAGTCGGCGCCTGCGCTTGATTTCCGGCGCTTCAACGTCGAAGGACGTCTGGAAACGTTCCGAAGAGATCAGCGCCATGGAAGAACTGCTCGCCCGCGTCACCACCCGCACCGGGCTCGACGCCGCGACGGCACAGACGGCCATCGGGCACATCCTGGCTTTCCTTCAGAAGGAGGGTCCGGAGACGGAGGTCAACCAGCTGCTGGCCGCACTCCCGGGCTCGGAATCGCTGGTGGCCGAGTCGAATGCCGGCGAGAGCGGCGGCGGCGGACTGATGGGCATGCTCGGTGGGATGATGGGCGGCGGCGGCGTCATGGCGCTGGGCCAGAAGCTGATGGCGGCCGGCGTGCCCATGGGCCAGATGCAGCCCCTCGGCCAGGAGCTGTTCGCCTTCGGCCGGGAAAAGGTCGGCGAGGATGCGATGGGCCCGATCATCGGCTCGATCCCGGGTCTCAACCAGTTCGTCTGATAGACCGTGCTTGCCGCAAGCCGCCAATCGGCTTTCGGCACGTGCTTCCAACTGGGGCTATGTGTGCCGCCGCACTGTTTTCGGGCCGCGCCTGGACAATCGTAAAAAAGTGGTTTCGCCGCGAAAGCTTAGCGGAACCCGTCCACGCGATCCCCGTTATTCGGGATGCGATTCGGGCCACCGCCATCGGCGGATGACCGGCTCGCACTCATGCAGGCCGGCCATGCCCGTCTTCGAAGCCAAAAATCTGAACCGTTCGTTCGAGGGCCAAGCGCTCCTCGCCGCAATCCTGCACCCGACGCGGGCCGATCAGTCCCGCGCCCTGCGCCATGGGCGCCACCGGGCCGAGCGTGCCGCCGCAATGGCCGATCCGTTGACGCTCGAGCCGCGTTTCCCGGCCCCCAACGACGAACTGGCCTCTGCCACGTTCCAGGGGCGCTGAGCGCGCTTACCAGGGCTGCGGCGTGACGAGGCCCTGGCGCGTGACGACCACCCATTCCCGGCCGCGCCGCTCGACGCCTTCGACGCGGCCCACGCCCGGCAGCACGTCGCCCGGTCCGACCTCAACGATACGGCGGCGGCGGTTCTCAAGGATCGCAGCACCGTCATAGACATCGCGGACGGCCCAGCCCTCGATGACCGTCGGCTTGTCCGCCGCGATCGGCTTCGGCTTGGTGTCCGTCGGTTTCGCCTCGGTGCTCTTGGTATCGGCAGTCTTCGCTTCGGTCATCTTTGCGTCGACGCTGCGCGTCTCGGCGAGGCTCCCGGTCTGGGTCGGCTCGGCCTTCACAGCCGCGACGGCGGTGGTGCGGCGCTCAAGCTGTGCGGCGAGGTTGGCGATCCGGCCGCTCTGCTCACGCTCAACCTGTTCGAGACGCTCGCCCAGGGCAGCGGTCTTGGCATTCAGATTCTTGTCGAGCTGCGCCAAGCGTTCGCCGAGCGCGTTGCTGCGGGTGCCGGCGTCCTTGCGGGCGGTGTCGGTGGCGGCGCGCAGGTCGGCGAGCACTTGATGGAGCTGGGCGATGTCGGCGCCGAGCCGCGCGGTCTCGGTCCTTCCGGCATCGACGGTGGCGCTCAGCGCCACGACAGCATCGCTCGGCACGCCACCGGTCCCGGGGTGCGCGGCGAAGCCGAGCAGCAAGCCCAGCGCCAAGGCGGTGCCCGCGATGGCGTAGCGCCGGACTTCGCCCTCCGACAAAGACGGCAGTGCGAATCGAGCCGCAGGTTTGGCAGCAGGCTCGGGCTTCGGTTCGACTTTCCCCGCCACCACGGCCTTCAGCAGCTCGTCGGGCGAGAGGGCCGACTCGGCTTCACGTTTCGTCATCGCCCCCAACTCCGCTTGCAGGGAATCCCCGCAAGCGTTCGTTAAGGACGTTTGTTTACGAAACCCTTACCGGCCATCGCCGGGTCAGGCTGCTAGCCCACGCTTCTTGAGAAGCGGCGCGATGCTCGGCATGCGACCCCGGAAGGCCGTGTAGGCATCGCGCGGGTCGCGCAAGTTGCCGGCGCCGTACACGAAGGTGCGCAGCCGCTTCGCCGTTTCCGGATCGAAGATGTCGCCTGCCTCCCGGAAGGCATCGAAGGCGTCGGCGTCGAGCACCTCGGACCAGAGATAGCTGTAATAACCGGCGGCGTAGCCGTCGCCCGAGAAGATGTGGGCGAAGTGCGGCGAGCGATGCCGCATGCTGATCTCGGCCGGCATGCCGATCCGCTGGAGGGCGTCGGCCTCGAAGGCTGGCACGTCGAGGCCGGATTCACCGCCCGACGAGAGGTGCAGGGTCATGTCGACGATCGCCGAAGCCGTGTATTCCACCGTGGCGAAACCCTGGTTGAAGGTGCGGGCCGCGAGCAGCTTGCGCAGCAGCGTGTCGGGCATCGGCTCGCCGGTCAGGTGGTGGCGGGCATGGGCCTGCAATACCTCCGGCTGCTCAAGCCAGTGCTCGTAGAGCTGCGACGGCAACTCGACGAAGTCCCGCGACACGGATGTGCCGGAGAGCAGCGGGTAGGTCACGTCCGACAGGAGCCCGTGTAGGGCGTGGCCGAATTCGTGGAACAGGGTGCGGGCGTCGTCGAAGGACAGGAGCGCGCTCTCGCCGGCGGGGGCCTTGGCGAAGTTCATCACGTTCACGATGACCGGCGTGACCGTGCCGTTCAGGCGCTCCTGGGAGCGGAACGCGCTCATCCAGGCGCCGGATCGCTTCGAGGAGCGGGCGAAGTAATCGCCGAGGAACAGACCGACCTCGGATCCGTCCGCGTTGCCCACCCGCCAGACGCGTACGTCCGGGTGGTAGCGCGGCACGTCGGACAGCTCCTCAAAGGTCAGCCCGAACAGACGCGCCGCCGTGTCGAAGGCCGCCTGGATCATGCGGTCGAGGGGGAGGTATGCCTTGACCTCGCTCTCGTCGAGGTCGTGCTCGGCTCGCCGCAGTTTCTCGGTGTAGTGGCGCCAATCATGCGCCTGAAGTGCGAAGTTGTGGCCCTCCTGCTGGACCAGTGCCTGAAGCCGCTCGCGCTCCTCGCCCGCCCGCGCCCGGGCCGGGGTCCAGACGTCGCGCAGCAGCCCCATGGCGGCGTCGGGGCTCGCCGCCATCGTGTCATCGAGCTTGAAATGCGCGAAGCTGTCGAAGCCGAGCAGCCTCGCGTGCTCGGCGCGCAGCCCGACCATCTCGACGATGATCGCCCGGTTGTCGGTGGCGCCGCCATTCTCACCGCGCCGGGTCCAGGCCGCGTAGGCCTTCTCGCGCAGGTCGCGCCGGGTCGAGAACACCAGGAACGGCTCGATCAGCGAGCGCGACAGGGTGATGACATGGCCCTCCAGCCCGCGCTCCCGGGCCGCGCTTTCGGCGGCGGCGCGCAGGAACGGCGGCAGGCCGGCGAGATCGTCCTCGCTGGTGAGCGGCAGGGTGAAGCTGCTCTCGTCGGCGAGCAGGTTTTGGCTGAATTGCGTGCCGAGTTCCGACATCCGGGCGGCGATCTCGGCGATGCGCGCCTTGTCGTCCGGGGCGAGATCCGCGCCCGCGCGGCGGAAGCGGATGCGGTAGCGGTCGAGGACCCGGCGTTCCTCCGGCCCGAGACCCTCCGCCTCGGCCTCGACTGCCGAGATCCGCGCCCAGAGCTGCGGGTTCAGGTAGATGGCGCTGCCGTGCCGGGAGAGTTTCGGGCCGATCGTCCGCTCGATCGCCTGCAGCTCCGGGTTCGTGTGGCTGCCGGTCAGATTGTAGAAGACGCCGGCCACCCTTTCGAGGGCTTGGCCCGCCCGCTCCATCGCCGCGACGGTGTTGGCGAAGGTCGCGGGCGCCGTCTCGGACGCGATACCCCGGATCTCGGCATCGTGGGCCGCGAGCGCCGCCTCGAAGGCGGGCATGTAATGCTCGGGCTGGATGCGCTCGAACGGCGGCAGGCCGAAGGGCGTGCTCCACTGCGCGTCGCGGAAAGGGTTGTCCTGCGGCAGGCTCGGGAGCCCGGCATCGGCGACATCCGGCATTCGGTCCTCGGTGGTGCGTCAGTCCGACGGGTCGTTCGGCCCGTCATCCGGACCGGGAGATGGTATCCGCGGCCGCTCGACGGAAGACAGAAGCCCGATCGTAGGCTTCGTCAACCGGGCGGATGCGATCCGAATGCGCTTCCGTTCGTTTCCCCCGGCCCGCGCCCGCCCTTCGAGGTTCCATGCCGCTCCGCCGACCGACGCTTTTCTTGGCACCCCGCGCCCTCGCGCTCGGTCTCTGGGCGGCAGTTCCAGCGCCTGGGTTCGCCGTCGAGGCTCCGGCCGTCCCGGTGCCGCCGCCCCTTCCGCCGGAACGTCCGAGCGAACTGAAGCCCCCGCAATCACCGGAACAGAAGCCGACGCCCCTCTCCGAAGCTGTGAAGCCGACGCCACCCGTTCGGCCCGCGGAGCTGACGCCGCCGGCGAAAGAGGCGGCACCGGAAGCGCCAAAACCCGAGATCCCGACGCCTCCTCCGACCCCGCCGGAGCGGCCGCCGGAACTCTCGGGCGAAGCGGCCCTGGCCCTCAAGGTCGCGCCGCCAGACGACACCGCCTGCCGGACACGCCTCAAGCGCCTCGGCGTCGCATTCGAGCCGCTGCCGCCCATCGCCGAGGGCCAGTGCACGGCACCGCTGCCGCTGAAGGTGACCAAGCTTGCCGACGACATCACGCTGCCAGGGGGCGCGACCCTCACATGCCAGGTCGCGGAATCGTTCGCCCGCTGGGCCACCGAGGTGCAGCTCGTGGCTGACCGGACCCTCAAGCATCCGCTCACCGGGCTCGAACTTGGCGGCACCTATGTCTGCCGGGGGCAGAACCACGATGTCGACGCCAAGCTGAGCGACCACGCCTTCGCGGCGGCCGTCGACGTGATGGGCTTCGCGTTCGCGGGGCGCGCCAGCATTCCGGTCAAAGCGATGCCAGCGGGATCCGAGGAGGCGGATTTCCTCGCCAGCGTCCGCAGCAAGGCCTGCGGCTTCTTCCGGACAGTGCTGGGTCCGGGAACCAATGCGGCCCACGCCAACCACTTTCACTTCGATGACCGCGAGCGCAACGCCGGCCATCGCCTGTGCGAATAGCCTGGGCCGGGCGGCGGAACGTTCAAGCACGCTCGCTACTTGTGCGACCGGAGCGCGCCCGCTCCAGGAGAATTGAACGTCCATGATGCAGAGATCCACGCGGCCGGTTTGCGCGGCTCTGCTGGCGTTAGGCCTCACGGCATCGGGGGCGTCGGCGCAGCCCGATAAGGGGCCGACCCTCACCGCCGATGCGATCAACTCGGCGACCTTCAAGCCACCGGAGTCCGACAAGCCGGACCAGAAGACGGCGAAGGGCAAAAAGTCCGCCGCGAAGTCTGGCGCCAGCAAGAACGCCGACGCCAAGCCGGATCCGCTCATCGTGAAGGCGCAGGTTCTTCTCGATCGGGCGCGGTTCTTTCCGGGCGCGATCGATGGACTGAAGGGCGAGAACTATCAACGCGCGCTCTCGGCGTTCGCGGTGGCCCAGGGCCTGCCGGCCACCCAGGATCTGACCCCCGAGCTCTGGGACAAGCTCCAGGCCACGAGCGACAAGCCGGCGGTATCCGACTACGCGATCACCGACGCCGACGCGTCCGGCCCCTACGTGGACAAGATCCCGCCCAAGATGGAGGCGCAGGCCGACCTCAAGGAACTCGGCTACACCAACCCGCGGGAGATGCTAGCGGAGCGCTTCCATATGAGCCGCGACCTCGTCAGCGCGCTCAACCCCGACAAGCCCCTCGACAAGGCCGGTACGTCGATCACGGTGGCGGCGGTGGATCCGATGGGCACGGACAAGCCGAAGAGCAAAGACTTGCCGCAGGAGCCTAAGGTCGAGCGGATCGAGGTCGACAAGACCAGCCGCGACGTGCGCGCCTTCGGAGCCGACGGCAAGCTGCTCGGCTATTA
>Ga0182230_1000157_pt1 | contig 10868 bp, 11 predicted proteins | sample G6R1MG_28_FD_128384 | JGI IMG/M metagenome (GOLD analysis project Ga0182230, IMG submission 128384) | Miscanthus phyllosphere microbial communities from Michigan, USA - G6R1_NF_07NOV2016_LD1 MG | ecosystem: Host-associated > Plants > Phyllosphere > Phylloplane/Leaf | place: USA: Michigan...
GGAACCGATGGACCCGGAGGCCCGCGAGGCCGCGCTCGCCGAGGTCCTGGCCTCGGTCCTGGCCGATGCCGACGCCGCGGCCTGTACCCCCGCGACGCTCTATCAGGATTTCACCGTCCGCTGCCGGATCCGCCGCCTGCGCGGCGACACGATGGGATTGCCGGAGTTCAAGCGCCGGCTCGCCGTGGCCCGGGCCGAGGCGGGCGGCGCGGTCGCCGACAATTCCACATGGGAGCGGGCCCAGGCGATCGCGGCCGGCCTGCCGGATGACCTTGCCGGCCTGTTCCTGGTTGTCGCCCGCGCGGCGATCGAGGCCGCTCCCTGCCCCACCGACACGATGCTGGCCGACGCCTACGGCACCAGCTCGGGCGGGCGCGCCCGGCGGATGCTGGCCTATCTCGAGGAGCGCGGGGCGATCGTGACCCGGAAGGACCTGCGCGGCGCACCGATCATCGCGGTGCCGGATCTCGGGGTCGAGACCGGTCCGGGCGAGCCGCAGATGCTGCCCACCGGGCCGAAGCGGCGGGCGGGGTAGCGGTCGTAAAGCGATCCGTCATTGCGAGCGGAGCGAAGCAACCCAGTGTGGCGCGCGATCCCAGGAGGTGGCGTTTCCCTAGGCTGCTTCGCTCCGTTCGCAATGACGGTGGTGCAGCTATGCGCTGCGCCGGCCTTCGAGCTTGGCGAGCTCCACCGCGGCGCGGAGCTCGATCTCGCCCATGAGCGTGTCCAGCCGCGGATCCCCCGATGAGGCCGAGCGCTCGGCCAGGCGGCCCGCGATGGCGCGCAGGTCCTGCGGGGCGACGCGGCCGCCGAGCAGCGCAGCCTTGAGCCGGTCGAGGCCGTCGAGCAGATCGTGGCCGCGCTTGGCCGTGCGGCGACGGCGCTCCTGCGGGGTCTCGGCCTCGCCCTGGAGGAGCAGCACTGCGTCGAGGCCGGCCAGGGTGGCGGCCGCAGCGGGCGCGGCGGTGCCCGAGGCAGGAGATGGCGTCGAGTCGAGGCTGAAGCCACGACCGCCCTCGACCCGGGCCTTGGCTGCGACACCGCCGGCATTCTGGATCGGCTGGCGAGTCTCGACGCGCATGATCCTGTTCGTGTCGCTCCGGGCGCCCCTGCGCTCCCGGACATTCAAGCCGGCACGGTTAAGCGCGGGTAAACAGGCCGGCAGAACCTGCCGGGTCGGCAGGTTCGGTGCCGGTGGATCCTAATCGGCGACCGCACGCCCATCCGATAATAATATTTTTCTCAACGACTTAATCCAAATGTCAGGCTGGCACGGGGCTGGCAGGAGGGGAACAGGTCCGTTCACCCTCGAAAAATCCGGCATGCGCCCGAGCCACCCCATCAGCCTCCTCGGATCGGCCCTTGCCGCCCTCGTCGTCGGCGCGTTGCTGCTGGCGTCGGCCTGCGGCCCGGCGCTCGCCCTGTCGCGGGTGAAGGATCTCGCTTCGATCGAGGGCGTCCGCCAGAACCAGCTCGTCGGCTACGGCATCGTGGTCGGCCTGAACGGCACCGGCGATACACTGAACAATATCCCGTTCACGAAGCAGTCGCTGCAGGCGATGCTGGAGCGGCTCGGGGTCAATACGCGGGGCGCCACGATGCGGACCCAGAACCTCGCCGCCGTGATGGTGACGGCGAGCCTGCCGCCGTTCGCCGCCCAGGGCACGCGCATCGACGTGACCGTTTCGTCGCTCGGCGACGCGAAGTCCCTCCAGGGCGGCACGCTGCTGGTGACGCCGCTGCTCGGCGCCGATGGCGAGGTCTACGCCCTCGCACAGGGTTCCGTGGCGATCGCCGGCTTCTCCGCCGAGGGCGATGCCGCCAAGATCACCCGCGGCGTGCCGACCAACGGGCGCATCTCCAACGGCGCCAATATCGAGCGCGAGATCGCGTTCAAGCTGAACGACGCGCGCGCCCTGCGCCTATCCTTGCGCAACCCGGATTTCACAACGTCCAAGCGGATCGCTGCGGCCATCAACGACTTCATGGGCGCCGACACCGCCGAGCCGACCGACCCGGCCACCGTGACGATCCAGATTCCCGCCAAGTACAACGGCAACATGATCCGCCTGATCACCGAGGTGGAACAGCTGAAGGTCGAGCCGGATCAGACCGCCCGGGTCGTGGTCGACGAGCGCTCCGGCATCATCGTCATGGGCCGCGACGTGCGCGTCTCCACGGTGGCGATCGCCCAGGGCAACCTCACGGTCACGATCAGCGAGCAGCCGCAGGTCAGCCAGCCGGCGCCCCTGTCGAACGGGCGCACCACCGTCGTGCCGCGCACCAGCGTGAAGGTCGATACCGGCGACGGCAACAAGCTTGCGCTGGTGAAGGAGGGCGTGAGCCTGCGCGAGCTGGTCGACGGCCTCAACGCCCTCGGGGTCGGCCCCCGCGACCTGATCTCGATCCTCCAGGCGATCAAAACCGCCGGGGCGCTTCAGGCCGATATCGAGCTGATGTGATTTTTTTTGGGACTGGAGGGCTAAATCATGCTGCCACTCGCCAACATCGCGGCCAATGCCGCCGCCGGCGTCGGAAAATCCATCGCCACCAGCGTGTCCGACGGCATCCTCAAGACCGGCAACACCGCCAAGGCGCACAAGACCGCCACGGAGTTCGAGTCGATGTTCCTTGAGAACAGCCTCGACCGGATGACCCAGTCGGAGGGAACCGACGGTCCGCTCGGCGAGAACGGCACCGGGGGCGGCGTCTACCGCTCGATGCTGACCAAGGAATATGCGGGACAGATCGTGAAGAGCGGCGGCGTCGGCATCGCCGACTCCGTGTTCCGTGAGATCATGAAGATGCAGGGCGCGTCGAGCGATGGAGCGGTCCATGCAAAGGGCTGAGCCGCTGCGCGTCGGCGACCGGGTCACTGCGGAGGCGCTGGTCGGGGGCGTACTGGCGAACATGGCCGCGCTGGAAGCGGTGCTGGCCGAGGAGGCCGCCCATATTCGGGCCGGACGGCTGCGCGAGGGCCTGGCGGCGGCCGAGCCCAAGACGGCGCTGGCAGCGGCCTATATGCAGGGCCTCGAAGTCGCCAAAGCGAATGCCGTCGCGCTGAAGCGCTTCAACCCGGACGGCGTCGAGACCCTGCGGGCCGCCCATCGCCGCTTCACCGCGGCCGTGGAAGCGAACCAGTCGGTCCTCGACAGCGCGAAATCCGTCTCCGAGGGGCTGATCAAGTCGCTGGCGGAGGAGATCGGCCGGGCGCAGCTGCCGTCGGGCTACGGACGACAGGCGGCAGCCCCGTCGCCCTATGGCCGCGGCGTGCGCAGTGGGCCGCTGGTATTGTCGCGGAATCTTTGAAGGCCGCGTCAGCGCCGGCCGTTGCCGATCCGCACGTAGGTCCGCACCTCGCCGAGATCCGTGTCGGCGCGGTTGTCGATCGCCAGGCGCCCCGTAACGGGGGGCGTGGCCGGCGCGCCGATCCCGTGCCCGCCCCGCAGGTCCGCGCCCGCCGTGACGCGGCCGGAGACGCGGATACAGCTCGCACTGCCCGGCAGGCGCACGAAACCCGCCCCCTTCGACGGGCACGGCATCACAGACGGCGTGATCAGAGCTTTCTCGAGGTCCCGGGCCTCGGCAGGCCCGAAACCAAGCGCCGCAGTGCAGAGCGTCAAGGCGATCGGGACGGGCCAGCCCATCTCAGGCGGCCCGACGCGAAAGGTCCCGATACAGGAGGTCGATGTAGCACTCGACTGCGCCGATGAAGCCGTCGAGGTCGGGCTCAAGAAAGCGCAGCCGCGCGAGGTCGCGCAGGAGGATGTCGAGCGCGATGGCGCGGTCGTCCGGGCGGCCATAGCCGTCGAGATAGCTGTCGATTGCCTTCTCGGCCAACGCGAGGGCGTCGGTCTGTGCCGCGGTGCCGAGGCGGCGGATCGCGTGGACGGGTTCGGACAGCGCCATGCGAGCCTCTCCTCGATCGCGCGGCAGCGCTGCACGCGACCGCAACCTGCGCTTCACTGCGGGAAAGCGGCGAGACTATGGTGGCGGGACCGAATACAGGCTTCAGCTGATGTAATTGACCAGTGAGAGCTTCGAGAGCGAGGCCGTGACCTGGTAGCTGGCCTGGAGCCGGTTCTGCACATCGAGCAGCTTGGCGACGACCTCCTCGGTCGGGGCCTGCTCGATCCCGTCGAGCGTGTTTTGCACCGTGGTCTGGGTGGCGGTGTTGGTGGTCTTGGCGTTCGACAGCCGCGTCGCGGCGATGCTGAGCTGCGTGACCGTGTCCTGGACGCTGGGATTGGTCTGATCAGCCGACGACAGCAGCGCCCCAGCCTTGTCGACCACGGTCTGATAGGTGGCGCTGGTGTTGGCATCGCTCGCGGTCGGCAGAGCGAACGCCATGGTCGCCAAACCCGCGAGCACGTTCTGGACCGACTTGTCGTTGGCGCGGGCGCCGGTGCCGACTTGGCTTGTGGCGCTGACTTGGACCGACTGGGTGTCGAGGGCCGATGTGGGTTCAGGCGGGCTCGTCGTCGTGTCGTAGGTGTTCTCGCCCTGGTACCAGAGCGCGGTGTTGGCCGGAGTGGCGGCAACGTAGCCGGTCGGGTTCTTGGCCGCATCGTACGTGATGCGCTGGGGCATGATCCCGGCTCCGGATGGGCCGCCCCGGGCCGAGCCGGTGAAGAAGTCCTGCGTCACCGCCGCCGTGGCGTTCACCGCCAGCGTGCCGGTGGCCGCGCCCTTAAGCGCGTTGGTCAGCGTGGCGGACAGGTTCTTCATGGTGTCGGTGACGCTCGCCCCGATGGCGAAACTGGTGGTCGAGCTGGCATCCGCGCTGGTGGCCGCGGTCAGCGTTACGGTGGTTGAGGTACCGTCCGGCATCTTCAGCGCGAAGCTGACGCTGTCGCCAGCGGCCGGCTGCGTCGCCAGGCTCACATTGAGCGAGGCCGGGCCGGTGCCGGTGATCGACGCGCTCAGCGCCGTCCCGGTGGTGGTCGGTGTGCCGGTGAGGGTGAAGCCGAACTTGCCCCGCGTCGCGGCATTCGTTTCATCGGTCACCTGGACGGAGGTGGCGCTCGGCGAGGTCTGCGTCAGCCGGCCGTTGCCGCTCGCGCCCAGCTCCGCGGTGACCCGCTCGTTGATCAGCGCGGTGAGGCCCGCAAGCTTGTTGCCCTGGCTGTCGGTGGTGCCGTTGAGGATCGTGTCGGCGTCGAGCACCGGCTGCGTGGTGGCGTCGCGACCGCCGAACAGGTAGCTGCCGGCCGCGGACTGGTTGAGAGTGTCCAGCGCCGTCTGCAGGTTGGCGAGCGCGATCGAGCGGCCCGCCGTGGTGTTGGCCGCGACGCTCTGCAGACCGTTGTTCAGGGCCGTGCGGGCGTCGGTGCCGAGCTTGGCGACCTGGGTCAGGCTGGTGACGGCAAGGCTGGTCCGGGTCTGGGCCGCCGTGATGCCCGCGCCGTAGCCGTTCAGCGCGCTCAGGGTCGCCTGGGCGGCGAGCGCCGTGGAGCGCCCGGTGCCGAGCCCGCCATAGGTCTGCGAGACCTTGCCGCTGGAGAGCTGGTTCGACAGGTCGTTCAGCTGGTTCTTCAGCGTCAGGAGCTGCGCGGTGTTCCGGTTGGCGACATAAGAGCCGGCCGCGAAGGGAGAGATCGTCGTCATGGTCAGATCTGCAGCAGCTGGTTGAGCATATCGCGGGCGGCGGTAAGCACCCGGGCGTTGGCGCCGTAGGCCGTCTGCAGGGCGATCAGGTTCGACATCTCCTGGTCGATATTGACCCCCGCCCCGGCGGAGAACCGGCTCTGCGCGGTGGAGAGGGCGGTCTGCTGGGTGTCGTTAAGCGCTGTCGCGTTCGAGGCGGCAGAGCCCTGCGAAGCGATCACGTCCTGGGCGAAGCCGACGACGCTCGCCCGGTAGGGCGCAGAGACGCCGCCGATGCCGCTTGAGGACGAGAAGGTCTGTTGGGCGGAAGTCAGGGCGGTGAAGATCGCCTGCGCGCGGCCGCCCGAGGCGCTCGGATCGGTGGCGCTCGACGCGGTGAGCGCCGCGGTGTTGCCGGAGACCGCCGGATTGACCGCGATGCGCTGGGCGAAGCCGGTGAGCTGCGAGCCGCTGTCGAGCGAGCCGGTGAAGAGCCGGGTGACGGGTGGCGGCGCAGCGGAGACGTCGGTGAACAGGGCGATCTGCGGGTAGCCCGTGGTCAGATCGTTCGGCGATGTCGGCAGGGTGATGCTGGCGCTGGCCCCTGAAACCTTGTCGGTGCTGGCACCCGCCGGCCCGATCGTGACGGAGGCCCCGGTGCCGGTCGCGGTGAGGTTCGGCACGTTCCTGATGCCGGCAGCCGTCGCACGGGTGCCGAGCGCCGTCAGGGCAGCCGAGATCGCGCTCGCGTAGGTTGCGGGGCCGCCGGAGATGTTGAAGGTCTGGGCGAGCCCGCTGGAATCGTCGGTCTGGCTCGGATCGACCCCGGTGGTCGCCTTGTTCGAGGCGACCAGCGTGACGTTGCGGACCGAGCCGTCGGCGGCGGTGACCGGGATCGTAACGCTGTTGCCGGCCTGGATACCCGTGAGATCGATGGTTGCCGAGGAGCCGGCGACGGTGCCGGTCACGGACTTGTCAGTCAGCGCGCTGGCGAGCCCCCCGGCGAGATCGTCGAGTTGGCGCTGGGCCTGCGGCAGGATCTGGTCGCGCAATTCGATCCCGGCGGCGAGGCTCCCCGACCGGATGGCGCCGGGCGCCCCGAGATCGATTTTGCCGCCGCCCGGAAGCGTCGCCGTGATGGTGCCGACCGTCCGCTTGGTCGGATCGGTCGAGTAGCTCGAATTGGCGCTCAGCGTCCCGTGGCCGTCGAAGCTCAGCACCGCCGCGCTGCTGCGATCGACCAGGGTGACGCCCGACTGGGTCAGCACCGAGACCGTCCCGTCGCGCTGCGCGACGGTCTGCACATCCATGTAGTTGGAGAGTGCGTTGATCACCTGGTCGCGCTGGTCCTGGAGGTCGGCCAGGGACGATGCGTCGGTGGTGTTCTGGATCTTGGCGTTGAGGCTCGCAACGTTGGACAGCAGGGTGCTGGCCGATTTCGTATCGGTGCCGAGCTGCGCCTCGACCCCGGAGCGGAGGTTCTGCACCGAGGCGGCGGCGCCGTTGATCTGGCTGGCGAGCGCCGAGGCGTTGCTCAGCACGGTGGTGCGGGCGGCCGCCGAGGTCGGATTGGCGGACAGCTCCTGCAGCGATTCGGTGAAGGTGTTCAGCGTGCCGTCGAGCGACGATGAGCTGCCGGGAGTCCCGTACAACGCGTCGAGCTGAGACGCGATGCCGGCCTTGGTGCTGGTATAGGCAGCCCCCGACGTTTCGAGCCGCAGCTGCTTCAGGGCGGCGGCGTCGAAGCTGCGGGTGATCGCCCCGACGGCGACACCGGAATTGTTGGTTCCGGTAGCGACCGTCGAGAGCGTCCGCTTGACGTAACCGGCGGTGCCCGCATTGGCGACATTCTGCGAGACGACGTTGATCGCCGCCTGCGTCGCCGCAAGGCCGGCGGTCGCGGTGGAAAGCGCGTTCAGCGACATCTCACGGCCTCCGCGGTTCGGATCGCATCCTCACTCAGCGGATCACGTTGAGCAGGTCAGACATCATCGTCTGGGCCGTCGACATGACGCGCGTGTTCGCAGAGTAGGCCTGCTGCGTTACGATCATCTTAGAGAACTCGCTCGCAATGTCGGTATTCGACTGCTCATTGCTGGCGCCCGTGATCGTACTTCCGTTCAGCCCGACCAGGGCCGGACCGGACTCGGCGGTCTGGAGGTAGTTGCCGTTCGAATCGGCCTTCAGCCCGTCGGGATTGGCGAACTGCGCGATACCCACGGAGGCGAGCGCCAGCACCGACCCGTTCGAGAACGTGCCGTTGATCTTGCCGTCATCACCGATCGCCACGCTGGTCAGCGTGCCGGCGCTGTTGCCGTTCTGACTCAGCGTGTTGGTGGTCACGGCACCCGATGTGTCGGCGTACTGGGTCAGGCCGGCCGTGCCGACATTCATGGTCATGTTCGCGAAGGTGTAGTCACCCACCGTCACATTGCCGAGCGCGACCGGGCTCGTCGCCGGCGCGGTCAGCTTCCCTGTGGAATCGAAGGTGAAGGCCGTCCCGACATTCTGCCAGGCCGTCGAATTCGCCGAAGCCGAGGGATCCGAGGCGTAATAGAGGTTCCAGACCGCGGGCTGCGCTGGCGTCGTGCTGGCGTCCTGCACCTTCGCCCAGCGCGTGCTCAGGGTCACCGGTGCGCCGGTCTGCGTGTAGGCGGTGATGGACGGGCCGGCGATGCTGTTGTTCACGAAGGTCCCGGCCCCGGTCGAGGGCACCGAGACGCCGGTCACGCCGGTCCCGGTTTTGACCACGGCCGTCGGCAGCTGATCGTAGACGTCGGAGCCTGACGTGACGGACGCGGTGGTGGCCGGCGTCGCCGGGAGGTTGGCGGCGTAGGCGATCGACGTGGTGGGCTGGGCCGGTAGCGACGTGTTGCCGATCTTCAGCAGCCCGGTGCTGGTCGCCTGGCCGGTGACCGGGTCGAGATTCGTACCGGTCAGGTAGCCGCCGGCGCCGTTGACCAGGTAGCCGTCCTTGTCCTGCGCAAAGTCACCCCGACGTGTGTAGACGTCCGTGCCGCTGAAGGTCGCGGCGCCGTTCGAATCGCCGGTCTTCCGCACCACGGTGAAGAAGCCGTTCCCGTTGATCGCCATGTTGGTCGGGACGCTCGAGGCTACGACGTTGCCGGCGATCGTGTTGGTCAGCTGCGACTGGGCCAGGACCGAGCCGGCGACCTCACGCTTCGGCGTGGTCTCGGACATCATGTCGACGAAGCTGGTGTCGATTCGCTTGAATCCGGTCGTCTGCGAGTTCGCGATGTTCCCGGAGATGTTGCTGATGGCGTAGGACTGTGCCTGCAATCCGGAGACCGAGGTCTGCAGGGCGGTAAAAAGATCCATGGCATGCGATCCCGAGACGCGCCGCATTGGCCCGCAGGATCAAGCGCGCAACCGCCGTGCCAGAGCCAAGTCCTTGATTCCTAACGAACGGGCCGCCACCGGCCCGGCAGCCCTGGCCGACCTGAGATGCCGGCCCGGCAGATTCTGCCGGATCGGGGCGGACCGGATCTGTGCGGCGGCCGGCGGACGTTTACGGGGTGTTATCCGGCGCGCGCGAAGATCGTGCACGGGCTCGGCTGGGCGGGGCTCGTCCTGCCCGAACGCGCAGGTGCGGTACGGATTTCGGATCTAGAGGTCATGCGGGCGAAACGGACGAGCCTCGTCCACATCATCTACTTCTCGCGCCTCAATCTGTCCGCGGATCCCACGAAGCGGTCGGAGCAGATCACCGAGATCGGCCGAGTCGCTCAGAAGAAGAACGAGTTCTCGGTGATCACCAGCTTTTTGATCATCGAGGGCAACTTCGCCTGCCAGGTGATCGAGGGCGAGCGCTCATCGGTGCACGAGACCTTCGACCGGGTCAGCGCCGACCAGCGCCACCGGGACGTCCAGATCAACGAGTGGCGCGAGATCGCCAAGCGCGAGTTCGTCCACTCCTTCAAGAGCGCCCAGCGCACCGCCACAAACGAGGGCCTGTTCGCCAAGGCCAACCTGCTGCCAATGCTCCAGCGCGGCACCCCGAAGGCGACAGCGATCCACGGGCTCTGCCTGGCGCTCCAGAACGACGCGATGTCCCGCCAGGGCATCGACCACCTCTTCATCTGAGCGCAACGATGTCCGAGAGCGATACGCCCCCGATCCTCATCGTCGACGACCAGGAGAAGCTCCTGCGTCTCGTGGTGATGCTGCTAACCCGGATCGGCTTCCCCGACGTCGAAGGGGTCACCACGGCCGCCGAGGCCCTGGAGCGGCTGCGCACGCGCCGCTACGCCCTGGTGATCTCCGACCTTGCCATGGAGCCGATGGACGGGCTGGCCCTGCTGCGCGAGATCCGCGCCGACGACGCGCTGATGAACACGCCCTTCATGCTTACCGAATCGTCCTTCGACTTCGAGGATATCAACCTCGCCCACCAGGCGGGGGCCGACGCCTTCATCCTGAAGCCGTTCGACATGGCGGTGCTGAAGAGCAAGCTGAAGCAGGTGCTCAACCGCAAGCCGCGCAAGCGCGACGCCCCGATGGCGGCGGAATCGACGCTGACAGCGGATTTCCCGATGCTGGGGAAGTTCTGAGGTATCGCGTCCGGCACTGACACGCGCCCTCCCTCCCCCCACTGCGGGGGGAGGGAGACGCGCTGGGGTCAAGCTGCGGCCCTCAGCCGGCTAAGTTGGGTAAAAACCCTCTACCCCCCCCCAGAAAAAATCACGCCGCCCGCTTCTGGTAATCCTTCACGTCGGTGAAGCGCACCGCGGGGTAGCGCTCCTCCTCGTAGCGGAGCGAGAACGCCGTGGTCGCCATGAAGACCGGCGCGCCGTCGAGGTCCTTCGCCATGGCCGAGCCGTGGCTGTCCACGAACTTGTCGAGCTCGATCTCGGACTCCGACTCGATCCATCGGCAGACCGAGAAGCGCGAGGTCTCGTAATCCACCGGCAGGCCATATTCGGCCTGGAGGCGCTCCTTGAGCACGTCGAGCTGGAGCGCGCCGACGACGCCGACGATCGCCTGGCTGCCGTCCTGCGGCACGAACACCTGGACAACGCCCTCCTCGCCCATCTGCTGGAGTGCCTCGCGCAGCTTCTTGGCCTTCATGGCGTCGGTGAGCTTGATCCGCCGGAGGATTTCCGGGGCGAAACTCGGCACGCCGCGGAAGACGATATCCTCGCCTTCCGTCAGCGTGTCGCCGATCCGCAGGGTGCCGTGGTTCGGGATGCCGACCACGTCGCCGGCAAAAGCCTCGTCCGCGATGGCGCGGTCCTGGGCGAAGAAGAATTGCGGTGCCGAGA
>Ga0182230_1000158_pt1 | contig 10833 bp, 9 predicted proteins | sample G6R1MG_28_FD_128384 | JGI IMG/M metagenome (GOLD analysis project Ga0182230, IMG submission 128384) | Miscanthus phyllosphere microbial communities from Michigan, USA - G6R1_NF_07NOV2016_LD1 MG | ecosystem: Host-associated > Plants > Phyllosphere > Phylloplane/Leaf | place: USA: Michigan...
ACGAGGCCGAAGGCGCAGACCGCCCCGGCGCCGCCGACGATCGGCCCGACCCAGCTGTTCTTCGGCACCACGATGTCGGTGTAGGCCGCGGCGGGCTTGTAAGCCCGTCCGTCTGCCTTGAACCAGTAGAAGGCGTCGAGCCGATGTACGGTGGGGATGGTGGCGAAGTTGTACGCGGGCGGCGGGGCGGGGATCGACCATTCGAGGCCGCGCCCATCCCAGGGATCGCCAACCGGCACGCGATTCTGCTCACGGTCGCGCACGCTGACGAAGAGCTGGACGAACAGCGTCACCAGGGCCGCGAGCAGGATGAACGCACCAATCACCGCCACGGTGAGCCAGGGCTGGAAATCCGGATCGAGGATCGATTGCGTCCGGCGGGCCATGCCGCCAAGCCCGAGCACGTAGAGCGGCATGAAGGCAAGGTAGAACCCGACCACCCAGCAGCCGAACGAGACCTTGCCCCAGCCTTCGGACAGCCGGAACCCGAACGCCTTGGGAAACCAGTATTGGTATCCGGCGATCATCCCGTAGAGGAGGCCAGGAATCAGCACGTTATGGAAGTGGGCAACCAGAAACACCGAATTGTGGACCACGAAGTCGATTGGCGGAACGGCGAGCATGACGCCGGTGATGCCGCCTAGGACGAAGGTCATGATGAAGGCGACGGAGAACAGCATCGGCGGCGTGAAGCGGAGTTCGCCGCGGAACATCGTCCAGATCCAGTCGTAGACCTTGACGCCGGTCGGGACGGCGATCGTCATCGTCGCGATGCCGAAGAAGGCGTTGACGTTGGCGCTCTGACCCATCGTGAAGAAATGGTGCAGCCACACCGTGAACGAGAGCACCCCGATGGCCATGGTGGCGATGACGAGGGACTTGTAGCCGTAGAGTTCCTTCGACGAGAACGCCGAGATCACCTCGGAGAAGACGCCGAAGGCGGGTAGGATGAGGATGTAGACCTCCGGATGACCGAATAGCCAGAAGAGGTTGACATAATTCATCATGTTGCCGCCGAGGTCGTTCGTGAAAAAATGAAACCCCAGGTAGCGGTCGAGGGCCAGCAGCGCGGTGGCCAGCGTCAGCGGCGGCATGGCGAAGATCATCAGGATCGAGGTGCACAACGCCGTCCAGCAGAACAGCGGCATCCGGGTGAGATGCATCCCCGGGCAGCGCTTCTTGTAGATCGTCGCGGCGAAGTTCAGCCCCGAGAGGGTCGTTCCCAGTGAGGACAGGGTGATCGCCCAGATCCAGTAATCCGGACCAACGCCGGGCTGGAACGCTCTCTCCGTGTAGGGCGGGTAGCCGGACCAGCCGCCGGTCGAGAATTCCCCGATCGCCAGCGAGATCATCACGAGGCCCGCGCCCCCCGCCGTCAGCATCAGGCTGATCGAGTTGAGGAGGGGGAAGGCGACGTCCCGGGCGCCGATCTGGAGCGGTACGACGTAGTTGATGAGCCCGGTCAGGAACGGCATCGCCATGAAGAAGATCATGATGGTGCCGTGCGTGCTGAACAGCTGCGCGAAGTGTTCGGGCGCGACGATCCCCGGGGCGTTCACCGCGAGCGACTGCTGCGCGCGCATCAGCACCGCCTCGATCAACGCCCGGCTGAGCATCACGCCGGCGATGACGATGTACATGATGCCGATCTTCTTGTGATCGAGGCTCGTCAGCCAGTCGAGGAACAGCGGGCGCCACCAGCGCATCCAGGTGAGGAGCGCCACCAGCACCACGGCGCCGATCACCACCATCGCCCCGGCGGCGGCCCCGATGATCTCGCTGAGGTTGGGGTTCTCCCAGGCGCGGACGAAGGGCAGCGCGTGCAGGTCGAGCCGGCCGAGGAGCGCGTAGCGGAGGGCGGCATCGGTCATCGGCGGTCCTTCCCCTCGGGGACGCATAGGGTGGGGTCGTTCATCGCGACGATGGCCCGGAACAGGTTGGGGCTCACCGTCCCGAACACGCTGGGAGAGGCCTGGACGGAGCGGGCGGAGAGGGCCTTGAACGCTGCCATGTCGAGGGTTGAACCGGTCGCCCGTGCCCGGTCGACGAAGGCGCGGTAGCCGTCGTCGGCCTCGGCGCGGACGGGGAACTTCTGGTTCTGAAAACCCATCCCGTTGAACTGGGCGTTTTCCCCACGGAACACGCCCGGACGGCTCGCCGCAAGATTCAGCTGCGTCGTCATGCCGGCCATGGCGTAGATCTGGCCGGCAAGCTGCGGGACGAAGAAGGACTGCATCACCGTGGTGCTGGTCAGGCTGAGATGCACCGGCCGGCCGACGGGGATGACGAGTTCGTTGACGCTGGCGATCCCCTCGTCGGGGTAGAGGAACAGCCACTTCCAATCGAGGGCGACCACCTGCACCTCCACCGGCGGCAGGGTCGAGGCGAGGGGCTTGTAGGGATCGAGCCTGTGGGTGTCCCGCCAAAGAAACACCGCCAGGATCACCACGATGATGACCGGCGGGATCCAGATCAGCCCTTCGAGGGGCCAGTTGAAGCCCCATTGCGGCCGGTAGGCGCTCTTGGTGTTGGACAGGCGGTAGTGCCACGCGAAGATCGGCGTCAGGACCAGCACGGGTCCGACGACGAAGAGCAGGATGAGGCAGACGGTCAGGAACAGGCTGCGGGTCTGCTCGGCCACGGGGCCGGCGGCACCGAGCACGCCGTGATCGAGGACGGCGCAGCCACCGAGCAGCGCCAGGGCGAGTGCGATCAGCGGCATGGCCGGGCGCACGCGGAAGCGGATCGTCCGGCTACGGCGGCCGGCGTCGTGACCGGAAGCGGGCGGCGACATCGGGTCAGGCATTGCGGCGGTATCCGTCTCGGTCCGCAACGCGGCTCTGGCCTTCGGTGCCATCAGACAGGCCGACCGTCCCCATCCCCCGTTCGGCGACATGCGTCCAGCAGGCGTGGGCGACGGAGGCGGTCATGGCGATGTCCAGGGGAGAAGGGCCACACCGGAAGAATGGCCACTCAAGGGGGAGGACCGCGCCGCGTCGTGGGCAGCATCAAGTCTTCCAAAAGCATTACGCGATGACCGATCCGATCCCGCTTGATCTACATCTAGTCTGACGGTCTCGTGAGCGCCCGATGTCGCTCGCTGTACGGAAGCAGGCAGCCTGATCCTGCGATCTCGGCACTCCCGCGGCCCGAGGACAGCGTCGCGACAGACGCCGTGGCGGGGACATCCGGTCGCGCGAAGGGGCCTCAACCACCACCGCGGTCAATGACCGGGCCGCACAGGCCGAGCGCCGTGTTGACGATGCCAAGATGGGTCAGCGCCTGCGGGAAATTCCCGGCCAGGCAGCGGCCGGCCCCGTCGTATTCCTCCGAGAGGAGACCGACGTCGTTGGCGACCCCGAGCACGCGTTCGAGGTAGGACTCCGCCAGTTCCCGACGTCCTTGGAGGCGCAGGCAATCGGCCATCCAGAGCGAGCAGGGCAGGAAAGCACCCTCGTCGTTGCCGTCCCCCGTCGCCCGCTGTCTCCGGATGAGGCCATTTTGGTCGAGATCGGAGCGGATCCGTTCGATCGTCGCCGCCATGCGGGGATCATCCGCCGGCAGGAAGCCCACGAGGGGAAGGAGCAGGAGGCTCGCGTCGAGGGCGCGGCTGCCATAGCTCTGCGTGAAGGTCCCGAGCCCCGCGTTCCAGCCGTCGTGGCAAATCTGCGCATGGGCCTTATCACGGCAGGTCGCGAGCGAGGCACGCAGGTTATCCGGCAGGTGGTCCGCGCGCAGCGCCCGATCGAAGCCGACCCAGCACATCACCTTGGAATAGGTGTAGCGCTTGGGCTCCCCCCGCGATTCCCAGATCCCCGCGTCGCGCTCCTCCCAGATCCGCCCGAGATGCTCGGCCAGGCGCCGCTCCACCTCGCGCTGGTGGTCCGTGGCCGGGATGCCGACCCGCCGGGCCAGCAGCAGGGTATCGAGGACCTCGCCGTAGACATCGAGCTGCAACTGGGTCGAGGCCGCGTTGCCGATCCGCACGGGGCGGGCCTCCCGGTACCCCGGCAGGGCGTCCACGGTCCATTCGGACAGGTGCCGGGAACCGTCGCTGCGATACATGATGCGCAGTTGTTCGGCGTCGCCCGCGACAGCTCGCAGCAGCCAGTCGCGCCATGCCGTGGCCTCCGCATGGAAGCCGGCATTGAGGAAGGCCCCGAGGGTGAAAGTCGAGTCGCGCAGCCAGGAATAGCGGTAGTCCCAGTTCATGCCTCCGGCGGGCACCTCGGGGAGGCTGGTCGTCGCCGCAGCGATCAGGCCGCCGGAGCGGCTATGGGTGAGGGCCTTCAGGGTCAGCAGCGAGCGCTTCACCGCGGCGGGCCACCGGGTTCGATGGGCGTCGAACGCCACGATCCACCGTTCCCAGTAGGCCTGCGTGGCCGCGAGCGCCGCCCCGGGGTCGAGATCCGGAACCCGCGTCACCCAGGAGTCGGTGCGGGTCAGGATGAAGCTGTGGCGCTCGCCCTCGCGCAGGGAAAACGCCGCCTGCGCCGCGCCGTCGGCGAGTGTCACGGGCACGCTCGCCCGCAAGGTCAGACGGTGCCGACCCGCGCGGGCCACCGCGCCGCCCTCGCAGGCCTCCCACCAGGGGCTAAGGGTCCCATAGTCGAAGCGAGGCCGCAGATCACAGGTCATCGCGAGCGTGCCCGACAAGCCCTCGACGATACGCACCAGCGCCGATACCGTCTCCCGGATCGGCATGAAGTCGGTGATCCGCACCGTGCCGTTGGATGTCGTCAGTTCGGTCTCGAGGATCAGGGTATCGCCGCGGTAACGTCGGGTGGACCCGATCACCGCGTCCCGCGGCGCGATCGACCACCGGCCGTTCGCCTCGGTGCCGAGGAGCGCGCTGAAGCAGGCGTCGTCGTCGAAATCCGGCCAGCACAACCAGTCGATCCCGCCGTCGCGGGCGACGAGGGCGGCGGTCTCTCCGTCGCCGATCAGGGCATAGCTCTCGATGGGTTTGCTCAACGGGCGTCTCCCCGACCCCGCCGGCGCCGGATCGCCGCAGAGCTCGTCTGATGGGCTTGTGAGGGTGGACCGGCGCGTCAGGCCAGACGCGCCTTGATATGGTCGGCGACCCGCAAGGCGTTGGCGATGATCGTGAGCGTCGGGTTCACAGCGCCGATCGACGGGAAGAAGCTCGCATCCGTCACGTAGAGATTGTCGAGCTCGTGGGCCTTGCAGGTCAGGTCGAGCACGGAGCTGCGCGGATCGGGGCCGAAGCGCAGCGTCCCCGCCTGATGGGCGGTCCCACTGAGGGGGATGTTCTTGCCGAGGTAGAGCGAGCGCTCGAACAGGTAGGTATAGGCCCCTGCCGGCTTCAGCAGATCGGACAGCTTGGCGCGCAGGCGATCATGCGCCTCCCGGTTGTTCTCCTCGATATCGAGGACCACCCGGCCGTCGCGCTCCAGCATGATCCGGTTGTCCGGATGGGGCAGGTCCTCGCTTTGCAACCAGAAATCCATGGAATGCCGCGCCGCCATCTCGAATGGCGCGTTCGGCAGGAAGCCCGTCCACTTAGGGAACTCCTCGCCGCGGATCTGGTCGGGATGCGTCTTGGCGCACATCTGGATCAGGCCCATCGGATACTGCCAATCCTTGGACTCGAAGTAGAAGTCCGAGACCGCCAGGGTTTTCTGGAAGACGGTGTCGTTCACATCCTTCGAGAGCGCCATTAACACGGACATGTTGTGGCGCATGTAGTTGCGGCCGACCTGATCCGACCCGTTGGCGAGGCCGTTCGGATGGGCGGCGTTGGCGGAGCGCAGGAACAGCAGCGCCGAGGACAGGGCTCCGCAGGCGACGACCACGATGTCGGCGGTGTAGCGCTCCTCCCGGCCCTCGCGGGTCACCCGGACACCGGTAACGGTCCGGCCGGCCGGGTCGGTCTCCAGCCGCGAGACGTAGGCGTTGACGAGGAGCGTGACGTTGCTGTGCGCGGCAAGCGTCGGATCGACGGTCATCACCTGGGCGTCGGCCTTGCCGTTCAGCAGGCAGGGGAACCCGTCGAAGGCATCGCAGCGGATGCAGATGCTGGTCGGCGTCGGCTTGCCGTTGCGTTCGTCGAGCTTGATCCCGAGGGGAAGATGGAAGGGTCGGAGCCCCTCCTTGGTCCAGTCCTCCGACAATCGCTGGATGCGTGGCTCGTGCGTGACGGCCGAGTGGTCATAGGGGCCGCTCGACCCCGGCTCGGTCGGATCTTCCCCGCGTGTACCATGAACCGCGAAGAGCTTTTCCGCCTGAGCGTAGTACGGCTCGAACGCGTCATAGGAGACCGGCCATGCCGGCGAGATTCCGTCCACGTGGTGGACCTCGCCGAAATCCCGTTCGCGCAGGCGAAACAGCGCGGCACCATAAACCTTTGAGTTGCCGCCGACATAGTAATGCAGGGCCGGACTGAACGACTGGCCGTTGCCGCCGAACCATGTTTCTCGCGCTTGGTAGGCGCCATCCACGAAGACTGTCTTCGCGCTCCAGTTGTCTTGCGAGCGTGGCAGGTAATCGCCGCGCTCCAAGAGGAGGATACGCTTTCCGGTCCCGGCGAGCCGTGCCGTCAGCGAGCCGCCGCCAGGCCCCGAGCCGACAACGATGATGTCGAAATGGTCCTGCGGCATCGGCCAGCCTCGTACTGAAGCACATGGACAAGGATACCGTCGGTCGATAGCCGACAGCATTGTGAGATGTGGCGAATTAGATGTCTGGAAGATCTTGCAAGCCCCAACGTGGAGGACTTGTTAAGTTCAGGATATTTGTGGGAAACCGCTTTCTAGTAAGAACGTTGAAGGCGCGAGTTCCTGAGTGCGGTCTTAGGGCCAAGACCGCTTATCCATCCCGACAAGGCTTTCATATGATCTGGATCAATCTGGTCGCCATTCCCCTGGCCGCCAAAATCTGCCTCGTCGGCATGTTTCCCCTCAGCGCCTACGACAAGATTGCCCATTGGGGTGAGGCGATGGGGCAGGCGAAATCCGGTCCGCTTCCGTTTCCCGGCCTCCTTCTTGTTCTGGGCATTGCCGTCGAAGCGATCACACCGCTGCTGATCGTGGCCGGCTTATGGGACAGAGCCGCAGCTCTCGTGCTCGCCGGTTTCTGTGCGGTGACGGCGTTGATGTACCATCAGTTCTGGACCTTTCCGCGTTTCTGGTCACGGAATGGTGAGGGCCGGGCGCACCTCTGGGACTTTCTCAAGAATTTCGGTCTGGTCGGCGGATTATTGCTGGTCGTGATCGGTGGAAGCTACGCTCCTGCTTCGCAGGTGGCGACGCATCCGCTTTCGAACGGGCCGTGGGCCGCCGCCGCAACGCCCGGGACGCACTGAGGATATGCGGGATACACCGAGATGCGTTGAGGCTCGGACACGGCCGTCCGCTTGTGCGGCGGGCTCGCTCCGAAGCGGACAGGCCGCTTACGGCCACCTTCGGTCATTCTGGTTCGCTCAGACCTCCAGCAAGCGGATCTTCTGAAGATCAGTTGAGGGTCACACCACGACGTCGTATGCGGCGAGTTCGGGCAGCATCGCCTCAACGACAAAATCGACGAACGCCGCCGGCACGTCGAGGTAGAACTCGCGATCGGAATAGGCACCGACGTGAGCTGGCAACCCTCTCGCGGTAAACCACTAAGCCAATCGATTGAGTTTGGTTTCCGGGGTTTCGCTGAGGAACGAGATCTGCGAGCGCTCCCGGTCATCATCTCGGTGCCCAGTGTCGCTACGGCTGAGCTGCAGGTCGACGTTGGCTCCGGGCTGGCGCAACCACACAGCCCGTTCGGTCCGCCGCAGCTCCACAAAACCTAGCTGCCCGACGAACATGTCCATGACAGTCTGGAAATGATCCGGGTTCACCCGGTTGGCGACATGGTTAAATCGCACGATTCCGCTCCATCGCGCCGCCACAAACAGCGATAGTCCCGCCCCTACATGGCACATGCAACGTGCTCATCTCGTGCAAGGTCCTGAGGGAACAACAAGCAAGCGAGATCTTCGCTGGATCGTGTGCGTTGTGGCCGCTGTCCTACCGCGACCTGCCCCTCGATGCTGTTGGAGAGACGAGCACAGACGAGGCGGATGCGCCCCGCTTCGTCGCGCGCGCCTCCACCGTGTTCAACGCCGCCCAGGTCGACGGCGCTCCCGAGCCGCCCGCGCTCCCCGCCATACCGATCGGCCCCATCCCAGTCTTCGATCGGTTCGTCGCCGCCACCAGCGCGGTGATCCGCACGGGTGCCCTGGCCTGCTACCTTCCCACCCACGACGAGATCCGCCTGCCTGAGCGCGCGGCCTTCCGCTCGGCCGCGCGTTACTGCGGCACGCTCACCCACGAACTCGTGCATTGGACTGGGGCGCCCCACCGCCTCGATCGGCACGTCACTACCCGCTTCGCCCCCGCGTCTACGCCGCAGAGGAACCGGTGGCCGAACTCGGCGGCGCCTTCGTCCTCGCCGGACTTGGCCTCGCCCCCGAGCCACACCCGAACCATGCCGTATACATAGCCGGCTGGCTGTCGCTCGTGCGCGATGACCCGATCCCATGGCTGCTTGCGCAGTTCGAGGCGCTGACGGCTGCCCACGAGCGGGCGCTCGCCCGGACCGACCGGTTGGAGGCGGCCTTATCGTCCGCCTTGACTGGCCCCGGCTGCCTCTGCCCACGTTGCCAAGCGCGCCTCCACTATTCGCAATCTGGGAGCAGGATGGATCAATCCGGGTGTCGTGAAGACCGGCCACACCGGCCTGAATTACCGCCGGCGCTTGTTGTAGACGGGTGTCCACGGAGGTGGTACACAAAAGGTATTGAGGGCATCCACTAAGTCATTGTTTTCTGTGATCTAACGGCGCTCCGGGGACATTCCCTCCGTCTCCGCCATCTACCCCAAGCCGCTGTAAGCCATTCTGACCCTGACCCAGCAAACTGGCTCTTCGCCAAGTTAGGTGGATCAGGCTGCGAGGAGGAACCGTCGTTTTAGGAGGTCGAGATTGGCGCGACCGTACATGGCGCGCTTCAAGAGCTTGAGACGCGTGATCTGGCCTTCGGCTTGTCCACTGCTCCAAGGCAGTGTCAGTGCGGACCGAACAGCATCTCTATCCTGGCCGAGGCTAGCAGCGAAGCTCTCGACGATCCGGACACCGCAGGTTTGCGCTTCGCCCAGCCATTGATCGAACGCCGTGACATCTGATTTTCCTGACGGCTGCTGGCCACAGTGGCTCCGGACGATCCGGCAGAACCGGCGGCCGAGATCGACCACCTTGGCCGCCTCGGTATCTTGCAGGACACGCGAGACGACCGCGGCCGCCTCAGGGCCGAGGTGTTTGGGCTCCCGCAGGAGATACCAGGACAGCTGCTTGGATGAAGCCAGGGGTGATGCGGTGGAGGTCAGAACACGGGCGTCGGTCGGTTCTGGCGACGACCAGATAGTCGTTCCGGCCAGGCCTGCGCGCCGCTCGGACAACCAGCGATGCACCTGCTTCGAGGTGCCGGCAAAGCCGATACCCTGAAGTTCGCGCCAGAGCTGCTCCGCATTCTCGCAGCCCTCATCGAGGCGGCCATGCAGATGCCAGAGATAAGGATCGAGCATGCTCGGCTTCGGCTCGCGCATGCCGTTCCGGGGAAAGCTCGCGGCGAAGGCGTACTTGCGCACCGTGGCGCGGGCCAAGCCCGTCTCGCGATTGATGCGCCGAAGCGAGTGTCCTTCCGCATGGCGGCGACGCACGTCGTCATAGGCGGCTTCCCATCGACCGCGGGCCGCGGCCCGCGCGAGCATCTCGGACGGTGCGCGCGGGTAGGGCGTGACGCGCCGAATCGATGGCGATGACGGGGCCACGGCCGGCAACAGCTTCAGACGCGGATGGACGCGGGCGAGCCAGCGCTCGACCATCTGTCGGGTATTGAGCAGGAGATGCCACCGATCCGCGACCTGAACGGCATCGGGCGCACCCATGGCGGTCCCACGCGCATATTCGGTCGAGCGGTCCCGTGCCACGACCTGGATCTGTGGGTCGCGCCGGAGCCGGGCCGCCAGCGTCGAGGCCGAACGATCCGGCAGCAGATCGATGGGACGGCGGCGTTCGAGGTCGACCAGGATGGTGCCATAGGTTCTGCCCTTGCGCAGAGCCCAGTCGTCGACACCGAGGATGATCGGTTTGGATCCGGTCGGCAGCGGACATTGGCGGATACCCCGCAGCAGCGTCGTGGCACTGGTGGGCATCGCCAGGTGCGGCAGCAGCCGGGCGGCGGGTGTGGCACCGAGCGCCAGCGCGGTCCGAACCTGAGCATCGGCCAGCCGGCAGGTTCTCTGAGCGTAGCGGTCGAGGAGGCCCGGCAGACGCTCGGCAAAGGTTCGGCGGGCGCAAGCAGGGTCGTGGCAGTAAAAACGTCGGATCGTCAGGGTCAGACGCACTTCCTGACCGCTCGTCGGCAGGTCGGCGGGACGCCGGTGATAGCGACTATGCACCGACCGGCTGACCGTACGACAGCGTGGGCAACGGGCATGATCGCGCTTCGCTTGAGCGGAAATGCGAAGGGCAGTGCTCTCCTCACGCGTGACGTGCAGAAGGCGACAACCGGGGATGTGACAGAGAAGGGTCATACCCTGATCTGAGAATCCCCGACCGGTTCAGCCAGGAGCTACCTTCCGGCATCCCTCCCACCAACCCAATCCACCAAACTTGGCGAAGAGCCGCAAACTGGTCCGCGTCGAGCGCAAGTTTTTCGGGCATCCTGAACCCTGAAGGAGGGTGGATGCCATGCCTCGCAAACGCTTCACGAACGAACAGATCGCCTTCGCCCTGCGGCAGGCGGAGAATGGTGCGACGGTGGACGAGGTCTGCCGGTAGATG
>Ga0182230_1000159_pt1 | contig 10824 bp, 6 predicted proteins | sample G6R1MG_28_FD_128384 | JGI IMG/M metagenome (GOLD analysis project Ga0182230, IMG submission 128384) | Miscanthus phyllosphere microbial communities from Michigan, USA - G6R1_NF_07NOV2016_LD1 MG | ecosystem: Host-associated > Plants > Phyllosphere > Phylloplane/Leaf | place: USA: Michigan...
GCCCCAGCTCTGGGCGCTCTACAAGGAGGTGCAAGAATACTACGACAAGGGAATGCGCGTGCCCGACGACATGACCTTGCTGCTCTGCGACGACAACTGGGGCAACCTCCGTAAGTTGCCCGCCGTGGGTACGCCGTAGCGCAAAGGCGGGTACGGGATCTATTACCATTACGACTACGTTGGCGGTCCCCGCAACTACAAGTGGCTCAACACGAATACCATTGCCCGGACGCGGGAACAGCTGCACCTAGCCTACCAGCACGGTGTTGATCAGATCTGGATTGTGAATGTGGGCGACATCAAACCGATGGAGTTTCCCATCGAGTTTTTCCTCGACTACGCCTGGAATCCTACTGCCTGGCCCGCCGACAAACTGACGGACTACACCCGCATCTGGTCCGAAACGCAGTTCGGTCCTACGTATGCCAAGCCCATTGCCCATATCCTGACGACCTACACGCAGTACAACGCCCGGCGCAAACCCGAACTCCTTGGCCCGGATACGTACAGCCTGACCCACTACCGCGAAGCCGAGCGCGTTGTGGCCAACTACAACCAACTACTGACCGACGCCGAACGCATCGGTCAGGCGCTACCGAAATCGTATCAGGACGCGTATTTTCAACTGGTGCTGCATCCCGTCAAAGCCAGCGCAACGCTGAACGAGCTGTACGTAACGGCGGGTCGGAATCGACTGTACGCCAAACAGGGCCGGGCCGCGACGAACAGCCTCGCCGACCGGGTGAAAACGCTGTTTGAGCGGGATGCGCAGATTACGCGCTTCTACAACGACACGCTGGCCGGTGGCAAATGGACGCACATGATGGACCAGACTCACATCGGCTACACCTACTGGCAACAGCCCAACCAGAACACCATGCCGAACGTCGAAACGATCGACGTACCGAAAGCGGCCAACATGGGCGTTACCGTCGAAGGCAGCGACGGCTGGTTTCCCGGTAGCGCAGGCGGTACGCTGACATTACCGACGTTCGACAAGTACAACCAGCAGACGTGCTACATCGACCTGTTCAACCGGGGGCAAACACCGTTTGCGTTCCAGGTCAGCGCCGGTGCCCCCTGGCTTACAGTATCGACAACCGGCGGAACTGTCGGGCAGGAGACGCGGCTGCTTGTCGGCGTCAACTGGAGACAGGTACCTGCCGGCACGCAACAGGTACCCATTACACTAACCGGCCCCAACGGGCAACGGGTTGTCGTGCGGGCGGTCGTCAACAATCCGGCGTCGCCCCAGCCCGATACGGCGGTTGGGTTCGTGGAAAGCAACGGCTACGTATCCATCGACGCCGAACACCCAATGCATGCGATTGAATCGGCCACAGCCACCTGGCAGCGACTACCTGATATTGGTCGCACGGCGGGGGGCATGACCATTGCGCCGGTCACAGCGCCCGCCGTCGAGCAACCCGGTGGACAGTCGCCCCGGCTGGCGTACCAGGTGGTTCTGGCCGACAGTGGTACGGTGCAGGTGCAGACATATGTTTCGCCAACCCTGAATTTCAACGACAATAAAGGCCTGCGTTTCGCCATCTCGTTCGACGACGAAGCACCCCAGCTAATCAATATGCACGCCAACGAAACCGGGCGAGTCTGGGAGCATTCGGTCGCTAACAACATCCGTATCATGGCAACAAAGCATCGACTGACGAAACCCGGTGCGCATACGCTGAACTTCTGGCTAGTCGATCCGGCGGTTGTCGTGCAGAAATTCGTTATCGACCGGGGGGGCGTCAAACCCAGCTACCTGGGGCCGCCCGAAAGCTTCCGGCGGGATGCAGCAACCACGAATCATAAGTAGCCCAGGCCCTTTCCGCAGATTTTTCTGTCATCCCGACGTCAGGAGGGATCTTCGCCGGGCCGCCGGTGCGGGAATAGCCAGCAAAGACCCCAGTTAGCGAAGATCCCTCGCAGGCTCGGGATTACAGAAAATGAAACCCAACCACAACCTATTGAACTACCCATTCATGAACCGACTATTGCTGATTGGTCTACTATTTCTGGCCCGCGTTACGTTTGCCGACGACGGGTACCGGCTCTGGCTCAAGTACGACCGACTGGCTGATGCGACCGTCCGGTCAGGATACGCCCGTTCGGCCCAGTTTATCGCGGTCAGCGACTCGTCACCCGTCCTGACGGCCGCAACCAGTGAGTTGCAACTGGGTCTACAGGGGCTGCTGGGCACAACCGTACCGACTCTTGCCCGCGCCGGAACCCGGCAGGGCGGCATCGTGCTGACGGTGGGCGTTTCCGGTGCCGATGCCAATGGGCTGAACGAGGAAGGCTACCGAATCGTGAAGCGGCAGGGAAATATCGTGGTGATGGGCAAAACGGACGTGGGCGTATTGTACGGCACGTTTGCACTGCTTCGTCAGTTGCAGACCGGCCAGTCCCTGGCCAACATCAATCTGGTAAGCAGTCCGAAAGTAAAGCTTCGGATGCTCAATCACTGGGACAATCCCAACGGTACCATCGAACGAGGCTACGCAGGCGGTTCGCTCTGGAAATGGTCGGAGCTGCCCGAAACCATCGATCCACGCTACAAAGACTACGCCCGCGCCAATGCGTCGCTGGGCATAAACGGTACCGTTATCAACAACGTCAACGCCAGTGCGCGGCTGCTGACGGGCGAGTACCTGGGAAAAGTTGCCGCGCTAGCTGATGTGATGCGGCCGTACGGCATCAAGGTGTATCTGTCAGTCTATTTCGCGGCTCCCAAAACACTGGGCGGCCTCAAAACATCCGACCCCCTAGACCCGCAGGTGCGGAAATGGTGGACCGACAAGACGGCGGAGATTCACCGCTACATCCCGGACTTCGGCGGTTTTCTGGTAAAGGCTAATTCGGAAGGCGAACCCGGTCCGCAGGACTACGGCCGTACGCACGTCGACGGGGCCAACATGCTGGCGGCTGCCATGAAGCCCTTTCCGGGCGTCGTAATCTGGCGGGCGTTCGTATACAAGGCCGACCCGAACGGTGACCGGTTCAAAGCCGCCTACGAGGAGTTTACGCCCTTCGATGGACAATTCGACCCGAAAGTAATTGTGCAGGTCAAGAACGGGCCGATCGATTTTCAACCACGGGAGCCGTTTTCACCCCTGTTCGGGGCCATGCCTAAAACCCCACTGGGCATCGAATTTCAACTGACGCAGGAGTACCTCGGCTTCGCGACCCACCTCGTCTACGAAGCGCCCTTGTTCAAGGAATGCCTGGAGTCGGATACCGACGCAGCTGGCAAAGGCTCGACAGTGGCAAAGGTTGTCGACGGGAGTCTGCACGGCTATGCGCAGACGCTGATGGCGGGGGTCGCCAACACGGGCTCCGACCGCAACTGGACGGGTCACCCGCTGGCGCAGGCCAACTGGTACGCCTTCGGTCGGATTGCCTGGGACCATACACTGACGGCAGCAGCCATTGCCGACGAGTGGATAAACATGACGCTGACCCGGCAGCCACAGGCCGTTGCCCATGTCAGGTCCATGCTGCTCCGGTCGCGGGATATTTACGTGGATTACAACGCCCCCCTCGGCCTGTCGCGCCCCTGGACGGGGGTTCACTTCGCCCCCGAACCCTGGCAGAACAAAAGCCAACGCCCCGACTGGACAGCCATCTATTACCACCGGGCCGACTCCATCGGACTGGGCTTCGACCGGACAGCGACGGGCAGCAACGCGCTGGCGCAGTATCGCCCGGAAGTTCGTCGACAGTGGAAAAACGCCGATACCTGCCCCCTGCCCTACCTGCTGTGGTTTCACCATGTTCCCTGGAGCAAACAACTCGCGACGGGCCGTACGCTCTGGGATGAACTCTGCACGCGCTTTTACACCGGTGCCGATTCGGTGCGCTGGCTGCAACAGGAATGGACACTAGTGAAACCTGCCATCGACCCAGCGCTGTACACCGACGTGGCCGGTCGGCTGGCGACCCAGCACCGGGAAGCCATCTGGTGGCGCGATGCCTGGGTGCTGTATCTCCAAGAATTTGCGAAAAAGCCCATACCCGCGCCCTTCAAGCAACCCGAACAGACGCTGGACGACGTAAAAAAATCAGTTGATATTTACTTACTACGCTAGATGACTACCAACGAACACGCAGCCGACACGGCGCTGCTGACACCCACACCCTCCGTTTTTTCGCTGGAAGGCAAGCGCGCGCTCATCACCGGCGGGGGCAGCGGCATCGGCTTCGACATAGCCCGCTGTATGACCCTGGCCGGTGCCGACGTCATCGTGACGGGTCGCCGGGAACAACCCCTGATCGATGCGGTCGATACGCTGGGGCCGAAAGCAAATTACGTGGTCAACGACGTGACGGTACGGGCCGAACTGGATCAACTAGTCGATACCATCGAACGGCAGTACGGCCCCATCGACATCCTGGTCAACAACGCGGGCATCAACATGAAAAAGCCCGCCCTGGACGTCACCGACGAGGAATTCGACCGGGTCGTACACACCAACCTGAACGCCGTTTTTTCGCTGACACGCGCCTGTGCTACCCGCATGGTCGAACGAAATAGTGGTGTCGTCATTATGATTTCGTCGATGGCGGCTTATTACGGTATCGACCGGGTTGCGGCCTACGGGGCGTCGAAGTCAGCGGTGGAAGGGATGGTCAAAATTCTGGCGTCGGAATGGTCGGGCAAAGGGGTGCGGGTGAATGCTATTGCACCGGGTTTCATCGAAACGGCCATGAGCAAGACGGCGATGGGTGGCGACCCCGACCGCTTCGCCCGCGCCATGCGCCGAACCCCGATGGGTACGTTTGGTCAGCCGCAGGACATCGGCTGGGCGGCCGTTTTTCTGGCGTCGGAAGCCGCCCGGTACATCACCGGCGCGTCGCTCCCCGTCGACGGCGGCAACTCGATTGGCTTTTAGTATCTTTTGTCACTTTTACGATTAGTGTTTTTTGTCATGGCATCGGCTTACCCGGCAGCGGCCGACCGTCCCGGCCCCCTAAAGGGGGAGAAACTCATGTGCAGAACACTCCCCCTTCAGGAGGCTGGGACGGTCGGCCGCTGCCGGGTAGGGCCAGCCAAGGTAACGTTGACAAAAACACACTAGATAATCAACCCTTTTCAACAACTCGTTCACCGTCAAAACCCACGCATGAAACGTATTCGTATTTCACTGGCGCTAGCCGCGCTGAGCTGTCTTTCGCTATCGGCGTTTGCCCAGACCAACAACGGCAAAACCCCCATTTCGCAGCCGCTGGTATCGCACATCTATACCGCCGACCCATCAGCCCACGTCTTCAACGGCAAGATTTACGTCTACCCCTCGCACGACATCGACGCGAAAGACGTCAAAGAAGATGACGACGGCGGTCACTTCGCCATGCGCGACTATCACGTGCTGTCGATGGATAAAGTCGGCGGGCCGGTGAAAGACAACGGTGTGGCGCTCGACATCAAGGACATTCCCTGGGCGGGGAGGCAACTCTGGGCACCCGACGCGGCTTACAAAAACGGGACGTACTACCTGTACTTTCCCGTCAAGGACAAGCAGGATGTGTTCCGGCTCGGTGTCGCAACCAGCAAAAGCCCGGTCGGCCCGTTCAAGGCGGAGCCGCAGCCGATGAAAGGCACCTACAGCATCGATCCCTGCGTTTTTCAGGATACCGACGGCAACGCTTACATCTATTTTGGCGGAATCTGGGGTGGTCAGTTGCAGCGCTGGGACAATAATCAGTACGACGCGAAAGGGGCGTTAAAGAAGCCCGACGAAGTGGCGTACCTGCCCCGCGTAGCCCGACTGAACAACGACATGAAGGAACTGGCCGAGCCGGTAAAAGCCATTCAGCTACTGGACGAAAACGGCAAGCTGTTCAACGAAAAAGACAACGACAAACGCTTTTTTGAAGGGTCCTGGCTGCACAAATACAAGGGTAAATACTACCTGTCGTACTCGACCGGCGACACGCACAACCTGTGCTACGCTATCGGCGACAGCCCGTACGGTCCGTTCACCTACAAGGGTGTGCTGTTGAAGCCGGTACTGGGCTGGACAAACCACCATTCGATCATCGAAAAAGACGGCAAGTGGTACCTGTTTTACCACGACACGCAACTGTCGGGCAAGACGCACCTGCGTAACGTGAAAGTCACCGAACTGACCTACAACCCCGACGGCACGATCAAAACCATCGACGCGTATCGGTAAGAATTTTTTAGACAGGATTACAGGATGAGCGGGATGCAAATGGAGAAAATTGCAGAAAATGTAAAGTAGAAAATCCTGCCAATCCTGTAATCCTGTCTAAACCCCCACTCAATCGCATGAAAAAACTGGCCTCCTGCTTTGTGGTAGCCCTGTCTGTCGCGTTCGTCGCGCCGGAGAAAGGGCTAAAGGATTACTACAAAGACTATTTCCCGATTGGCGTCGCCGTGAATCCGCGCATGGTGCAGCCCGGCCCGGATGCGGAGCTGATCAAGGCGCAGTTCAACAGCCTGACGCCCGAAAATGCGATGAAAATGGGGCCGATCCATCCCGAAGAGAATCGCTACAATTGGACAGATGCCGACGCTATCGCCAACTTCGCCCGGCAGAATAACATTAAACTCCGGGGACACACGCTCTGCTGGCACAACCAGACACCTGCCTGGTTTTTCATCGACTCGACCGGCAAAACCGTGAGCCGCGATGTGTTGCTGGCCCGACTGAAACGGCACATCACCGACGTCATGACCCGCTACAAAGGCACGGTCTACGCCTGGGACGTGGTCAACGAAGCCGTTCCCGACACCAGCACAGCTATCTATCGAAAAACGAAATTTCTGGAAATCATCGGTGAAGAGTACATCGAGAAAGCGTTTCAGTACGCCCACGAAGCCGATCCAAAGGCACAGCTGTTTTACAACGACTACAACACGGAAAATCCATCCAAGCGGGAGCGTATTTTTCAGTTACTGAAGAAGTTGACGGCTAAAGGCGTGCCCATCGACGGCGTCGGCCTACAGGCCCACTGGTCGATCTACGAACCCACGCGGCAGGAGCTGGAGGAATCGATTACGAAGTTCGCCAGTCTGGGGCTGAAGGTGCAGTTTACGGAGGTCGACGTGTCGGTATACCCCAAGGAACACGAACGGCGGGCGCGACGGCCAACCGACAAAAGTGAGTTTACACCGGCCATGAACGACCGGCAGGCGGCTCAGTATAAAATGTTGTTTGAGGTGTTCCGCAAGCACCGTAACACGGTTACCGGCGTCACGTTCTGGAACCTCACCGATCGCTATTCGTGGCTGGACAATTTTCCGGTACCGGGCCGCAAAGATTATCCCCTGTTGTTCGACCAGAACGGTGTACCCAAAAAAGCCTACGAAGGCGTCGTCCGTTTCTAGGCTTTTTTGTCTCAGTTTTTTTTGTCATTCCGAGTTACCCCCAACCCCCTAAAGGGAGCTAACCTACTTGTAATCAAGACAAAGCCCCCTTTAGGGGGTTGGGGATAAGGCAATCAGCCTAAGCTCTCCCCTCCTCCCCACAACCCATCTCTTCCCGCCATGAAACAGTTCGTCTGGCTTTGTCTGCTCTTACTCGTCAATCTGAAAACACAAGCCCAGCTGCGTCTACCCAGTCTGATTAGCGATGGCATGGTGTTGCAGCGCGACACGCCCCTCACCATCTGGGGCTGGGCCGCTCCCGGCGAAAAAATCACAGTACAACTGAATCGGAAAGCTTACAAAACCACGACCGACGCGAGCGGAAAATGGCAGGTTAAATTACCGCCGATGAAAGCCGGTGGCCCGTTCACGATGGCTATCGCCGGCGACACGCAACTCAACGTCAACGATATTCTGATCGGCGACGTCTGGTTTTGCAGCGGACAGAGCAACATGGTGCATCAGCTGAATATCCACGATGTTACGTACGCCAACGAAATCGCGACGGCCAATTTCCCGCAGATTCGCCAGTTCTGGGTACCGACGCTCACCAGCCTGCAAGGTCCGCAGGCTGACGTCCCCAACGGGCAGTGGAAAAAAGCGGTCGGTCAGGACGTCCGGCCATTTTCGGCGGTGGGTTATTTCTTTGCGAAGAAAATTCACCAGCAGTACAACATACCGGTGGGCATCATCAACGCCAGCGTCGGCGGAACGCCCATCGAAGCCTGGATCAGCGAAAGCGGACTAACCCGTTTTCCGACACTTGAAGCGACGGTGGCTCAGAACAAAGACACCAGCTACGTCAACGGCCTGACGCGCCGGCAATCGGCCATACCTCGGCCCGCTCCACCCGTCGATCTGGGCATGACGGGCACAACGAAATGGTACGATCCGGTCTACGTACCCAAAGGCTGGCGGCCGATCAACGTGCCGGGCTACTGGGAAGATCAGGGCGTGAAAGACCTCAACGGCATTGTCTGGTACCGGCGCGAAATCAACGTTCCGGCGACGATGGTCGGTAAGCCCTCGACAGTTTTTCTGGGCCGGATTGTCGATGCCGATGAGCTGTACGTGAACGGTAAATCAGTGGGACGGACGACGTACATGTATCCCCAGCGCCGGTACAAGCTGCCCGCCGATGTGTTGAAAGCCGGCAAGAATGTTTTCGTGGTGCGGGTGACCAACAACGGCGGCAAAGGCGGTTTCGTCCCCGATAAGCCGTACAGCCTGTTTGCCGGTGCCGATACAGTCGATCTAAAAGGAACCTGGCAATACAAGGTTGGCGTCGCGTTTCGGCCTGTCGAGGGTAGCAATCCAGCCGGAGGAATCAGTGCACAAAATCAGCCGACGGCTTTGTACAACGCAATGGTAGCGCCCGAAATCAAGTACGCCATCAAGGGGTTTTGCTGGTATCAGGGGGAGAGTAACGCCGGAAAACCCACCGAATACGCCAGTCTCCTGCCCGCCCTGATTGCCGACTGGCGCGCTAAATGGCAGCAGGGCACGCTACCGTTTCTGTACGTTCAGTTACCGGGTTTCATGGACTATACGTATCAGCCGTCGGAAAGCGGCTGGGCGGTGCTCCGCGAATCCCAGCTCAGTGCCCTGTCGGTACCGAACACGGCGATGGTCGTAGCGATTGACTTGGGGGAATGGAACGACATCCACCCCGACAACAAAAAAGACGTCGGCGAACGGCTGGCCCTGGCCGCACGGAAAACGGCTTACCGTGAGAACATCGTTGCGTCGGGACCACGCTACCAATCGGCTACCATCAACGGCAACAAAATCACGCTCAGCTTTACCGATGCCGGCAGTGGCCTGACAACCCGCGACGACGAAGCACCCGGTGACTTTGCCATTGCGGGTGCCGATAAGAAATTTGTCTGGGCGAAAACCAAAATTGAGGGCAACACCGTCGTCGTCTGGAGCGATGACGTCCCGAACCCGCAGTTTGTTCGCTACGCCTGGGCCGATAACCCGGTCAACGCCAATTTGATCAACAAAGAAGGTTTACCGGCATCCCCGTTTCGCACGGATAAGTGATAGCTTGAACGACCCCTAAATCCCCTGAAGGGCAGGGCTGTTAAGTGCTAGCTTGTTTACCCCCCGGCCCCGAAGCGTCAGCCCGGCCTAAAGGGGGAGTGGTTTGCTTGCGAATTGCACCCCCTTTAGGCCGGGCCGACGCTTCGGGGCTGGGGGTATGGTTAGCCGGAGGAAATTTGGCCATTACCAGCGGTAATTCAAGAACTTAATAGCCCTGCCCTTTAGGAAATATAGGGGTTGGGGCAATACACACAGCCAGACTTAAGCTACTCATAGTTAGCCCATTATTTACCCAACTTTACCACGCTGTAGAAAGCGGGCTTGGGGTTGTCGTTGCGGTCGAAGAGGAGCGGGTAACTGGTACGGCCGCGAATGGGCCAGTTGTTGAGCCAGCTATCGCCGTCGTTGACGCCCCAGAACGTGACGCGACTGACTTTGTCTTTGTGCTTGAGAAACAGCTTGAACAGGGCCTCGTAATCAGCGGCTAGCTGCTGCTGCACGCTATCGGGCAGAGCGTCGGGGTACGGGTTGGAGGTGGCGTTGGCCGTCATGCGCTGCCCGACGTCGGCCCCCTGGAAGTTGCGGGGCAGCACCTCGATATCCAGTTCGGTAAACATGACCTTCAAACCCAGGGCCGCGTACTGTTTGATGCTTTCTTCGATCTCCGCCAGCGGTACCCGGCCCACGTGCCAGTGCCCCTGAATACCTACGCCGTCGATACGCACCCCGGCGTCTTTTATCTTTTTGATGATGGCGATACACCCGGCGCGTTTGGCGGGCTGCTCATTGTTGTAATCGTTGTAATACAGCTCCGTACCGGGCGCTGCCTCCTGCGCGAGCCGGAACGCATCGGTGATGTAGTTGTCGCCCAGGTATTGCAGGAACACCGACTTCCGCAGCGTTCCGTCTTCGTTGAGGGCTTCGTTCACCACGTCCCACGAAAAGACTTTGCCTTTGTAGCGTCCGGCCACGGTTTTGATGTGGTCGGTGAAGAACGTGCGGAGTGAATCCTGGCTGTGGATGCGCCGAACGAAACCCGGCAACTGACTGTGCCAGACCAGTGTATGCCCGTTGATTTTGATATTGTGCTTCTGCCCGAATTCGACCAGCTTATCGGCCGTTTCGAACGTATACGTGTCCCAACCCGGATGCAGCAGCGCCGATTTCATGACGTTTTCGGGCGTCGCCATGTTGAACTGACGGGCGATGAACGCCGTCGTTTTCGGATCGCGTTCCTGAATTTGCGAAACGTTCAGGCAGGTACCAATGCCGAAGTCGTTTTTGAATACATCTTTTAGCGACGGGATTGACTGGGCGGAGAGGCTGGCCGGCAAGGCGGTTGCCGTTAGCAGTAAAGCCGCCACGTATTGGTTTTTCATGGA
>Ga0182230_1000160_pt1 | contig 10808 bp, 8 predicted proteins | sample G6R1MG_28_FD_128384 | JGI IMG/M metagenome (GOLD analysis project Ga0182230, IMG submission 128384) | Miscanthus phyllosphere microbial communities from Michigan, USA - G6R1_NF_07NOV2016_LD1 MG | ecosystem: Host-associated > Plants > Phyllosphere > Phylloplane/Leaf | place: USA: Michigan...
GAGACGGACTTCATGGCGGGCGTGGCCGAAGCCCTGGTCGGGGCTGAGAATGTCGACCGCACGGTGGCGCCGATGATGACCGCCGAGGACTTCTCCTACATGCTCGGCCGCCGCCCCGGCGCCTACATGTTCATCGGAAACGGCGACAGTGCCTCGCTTCACCACCCGCATTACGACTTCAACGACGCCGCGGCGCCATACGGGGCTTCGCTTTGGGCGCGTCTGATCGAGACGGCGCTGCCCCTGACCGCGTGAGCCCAGCGGGCGCCTCCGGCATTCCGCGTCCGACCCTGAGGCAGGCCGTCCCGGTCTGGCTGCGGGTTGCGGCGCTGTCGTTCGGTGGCCCGGCTGGCCAGATCGCCGTGATGCACCGCATCCTGGTGGAGGAGCGGCGCTGGATCTCCGAGCGGCGCTTCCTCCACGGGCTCGGCTTCTGCACGCTGCTGCCCGGGCCGGAGGCGCAGCAGCTCGCGACCTATATCGGCTGGCTGATGCACGGCCGCGCCGGCGGAATGGTCGCGGGCGGGCTGTTCGTGCTGCCGGGGCTCGTCGTTCTGATGGGCCTGAGCTGGCTCTATGTGCTCTATGGGGCGGTCGTCTGGGTCGAGGGCTTGTTCTTCGGCCTCAAGGCGGCGGTGCTCGCCATCGTCCTGCATGCGCTCTGGCGTCTCGGCGGCCGGGCGTTGCGCGGGCGAGCGGACCGGATCATCGCAGCCGCCGCCTTCGTGGCCATCTTCGCCTTGGCCGTCCCGTTCCCGCTGGTCGTCGTCGCGGCGGGCGTGCTCGGCCTCGTACTGGGGCGGAAGCCCGCGTCGGCTCCGACCCCCGCGGAGGCCGCGGCGTCTGGCGAGGCCGGATTCCTGATCGGCGAGTCGATATTGCCGCGAGAGCGCGCGGGACCGGCGGATTCGCTGCGCATCGGCGCCGTCTGGCTGGCGATCTGGCTTCTGCCGGTGGTGGCGCTATTGGTTCTGCCCGGTCCGGCCCCGGTCTTCGGGCAGGTCGCGCTGTTCTTCTCGAAGATGGCGCTGGTGACCTTCGGGGGCGCCTATGCGGCCTTGGCCTATGTCGCACAGCAGGCGGTGGAGCATTACGGCTGGCTGCGGCCTGGGGAAATGCTCGATGGGCTGGGGCTCGCCGAGACCACGCCCGGCCCGCTGATCATGGTGCTCCAGTTCGTCGGCTTCCTGGCCGGCTACCGGGCGCCCGGCACCTTGCCGCCGCTGCTCGCCGGGACCCTGGCCGGCCTGCTCACCACCTGGGTCACCTTCGCGCCCTGCTTCCTCTGGATCTTCGCGGGCGCGCCGCTGATCGGGCGTCTGCGCGGCAGCCGTCTCCTGGCCGGCGCGCTTTCGGCGATCACCGCCGCAGTCGCGGGGGTGATCCTGAACCTCGCCGTCTGGTTCGGGCTGCGGACCCTGTTCCGTGAGGTCCGGACCGTGCCGCTCGGGCCGCTGCGCCTCGACCTGCCGGTACCCGGCAGCCTCGATCCCGCCGCCCTGGCGCTGACGATGCTGGCAATCCTGGCCGTCTTCCGGCTCAATCTCGGGGCGGTGCCGACCCTGGCGCTCTGCGCCGGGGCCGGGATGCTGCTGCGTCTGTCGGGCCTCGCCTGATCCGGTGGGATCAGGTCCCGTAGCGGGCCTTGAGCAGTGCGTAGGTCAGGCGCGCGGTCTGGACCTCGCCGCCTTCCGGCCGGCCGGGCTTGGTCGAGGGGTTCCAGCCGTAGAGGTCGAAATGCCCGTGCGCTTTGGTCTTCGGTGCGAAGCGGCGCAGGAACAGGGCCGCGGTGATCGCGCCTGCGAACGGGCCGCCGGAGACATTGTTGAGGTCGGCCACCTTGGAATCGAGCAAGCTCGCATAGGGGGCGTGGAGCGGCATCCGCCAGATCGGATCGATCGCCGTCCGCCCGGCTTCGGCGACGGCGGCGGCCAGGGCCTCGTCCTCGGTGAAGAAAGCCGGAAGGTCCGGGCCGAGGGCCACGCGCGCCGCGCCCGTCAGCGTCGAGAAGTCGAGGATCAGCTCGGGCCCCTCCGCGTCGGCGAGCGCCAGGGCATCGGCGAGGATCAGCCGTCCCTCGGCGTCGGTATTGCCGATCTCGACGCTGAGCCCGGCCCGGCTGGGCAGCACGTCGCTCGGGCGGAAGGCGTTGCCCGAGACCGCGTTCTCCACCGCCGGGATCAGCACCCGCAGTCGGATCTTGAGGCCAGCGCCCATGATCATGTCGGCCGCCGCCAGGGCCACCGCGGCGCCACCCATATCCTTCTTCATCAGCAGCATGGCGGAGGAGGGCTTGATATCGAGCCCGCCGGTGTCGAAGGCGACGCCCTTGCCGATCAGGGTCACCCGCGGTGCATCCTCCGGCCCCCAGGTCACGTCGATCAGACGCGGCACCCGCGGCGAGGCGATGCCGACCGCATGGATCAGGGGAAATTCCTGGGCCAGCTCCTCGCCCTGCGTCACGTCGATCGCCGCGCCGTGGCGCTCGGCCAGCGCCCGGGCGGCGGCCTCGATCTCGGCGGGGCCGAGGTCGTTGGCCGGGGTGTTGATCAGGTCGCGGCCGAGCGCCACCGCACCGGCGACCCGCTCGATCTCCGAAGCATCGATCCCGGCCGGCGCAACGAGCCGGGCCTTGGTGCTGCCGGAGGACCGGTAGCGGCCGAAACGGTAGCTGCCCATCAGCCAGGCCAGCGCGGCCTCGGCGGGGTCTGGGGCGTTCTCCAGGCGAAACGCGCCATCGGGCAGCAGGCCCGGCAGCTTGCCGACGATCAGCCGATCGTAGGTGGCGGCCTCGGCGTCGCCGAGACCGAACAGCGCCCGGGCGAGGCTCCCGTCCGATCCCGGCAGCAGCGCGAGGCTCCCAGCCTTCGGCTTGAAGCCGAGTGAGCGGGCGAAGATGCTGTGGGTTGGGTCCAGGGCGGCTTCGGCCTCCGGCCAGGACGCCGTCGTGACCAGGGTGACCGGCACCGCGGGCGTGTCCGTGGGCAGCAGGGCGGGATGCGTCGCGGGAGCTTCGGCCTGGGTCATGTGCCTCTCGTGCGGCGGTCGGGCCGGCAGTGGCTTAACCGGTGATTAGGGTTAACGCTCTATCACCGGCCGGCCGGGAGCGTGAAGCGCGAGCCAGAGCCCGCCCGGCCTGTGCCGGCGGAGCGCATCATGAAGACGGCCCCGACCCGGGTCTCCCGGACCCTGGCTTCCAATGTCCGCCGTGCCGGCCTCGCCGCCGCGGCACTCGCGGCGCTGGGCCTTGCCGGTTGCAACACCCGCTCCCCGGAAACCACCGGCTCGATCGGTGATCTTGGCGAGCGCCAGACGGCCTCACGCCAGGAAGCCCCCTCCCGTCAGGATCTCGACGCCCTGGCCGAGCGATTCAACGCCAATCCCGGCGACGGGCGGGCGGCGATCGCCTATGCCCGCGCCCTGCGGTTGAACGATCAGGCGGCACAGGCCTCCGCGGTGCTGCAGCAGGCGGCACTGCGAAACCCGCGCGACACGTTCATCCTCGGCGCTTACGGCAAGTCCCTGGTCGAGGCGGGCCGCTACCGCGAGGCGATCGACGTGCTCGCCAACGCCCATTCCCCGGCCTCGCCCGATTGGCGCATCCTGTCGGCACAGGGCTCGGCTTCCGCGCAGCTCGGCGAGCAGGCCCGGGCCCAGAGCTTCTACGAGGCCGCGCTCAAGATCCGTCCGAACGAGCCGTCGCTGCTGTCGAATCTCGGCCTGTCCTACGCGCTCTCGCGCAATCTCGACCAGGCCGAGCAGACCCTGCGGCTCGCCGCCGACCAGCCCGGCGCCGATGCGCGTGTCCGAGCGAACCTCGCTCTCGTGCTGGGGCTCAAGGGCCGATTCGCCGATGCCGAGACGGTGCTGCGTCGCGACATGGGTCCTGAAGAGGCCGCCTCCAACGTGGCGTCGCTGCGCAAGCTCGCCGCTCAGCCGAATCGCTTCAAGACGCTGCCCGGCACGCCACAGCAGGGCTGACGGATCACGGCGTATCCCGGGGCGCCGCTCGAGCGAGCAACCCGCCCTGCGCCGCAGGCAGGTCCCCTCGCGGGCGGACCACCAATCGCCCGACAGGGCTACGCAGCTGTCATCGCAACCCGGTAGCGGCCAGATTCGAAAAGTTCTATATCGACTCCTGGCTGCGCCGCGCGGCTCCACGGGCGTCCAAATCGCCCCCGCGCATCGTCCTGCCCGGGCACTCCCGGGGCGGCGCGCGCCCGTCGGGCGCTAGAAAGGCCGAACACAAATTCGTAGCGCAGGTCTTGCCTGCGCGTGTTCGACAACCCGCAGCGAGGATAGAACCAGCCGTGCCATCACTCGACAGCTTCAAGGCCCGCCAGACGCTCGAAGCCGGCGGCAAGACCTACACGTATTATTCGATCCCCGAGGCCGAGAAGAACGGCCTCGCCTCCGCCACCGCGCTGCCCTTCTCGATGAAGGTCCTGCTGGAGAACCTGCTGCGCTTCGAGGACGATCGCTCGGTCCGCAAGGCCGACATCGCCGCGACGGTCGGCTGGCTGGCCGAGAAGGGCAAGGCCGAGGTCGAGATCGCGTTCCGGCCCGCCCGCGTGCTGATGCAGGACTTCACCGGCGTCCCGGCCGTGGTCGATCTGGCGGCCATGCGCGACGCCATGGTGGCGCTCGGCGGCGACCCGCAGAAGATCAACCCGCTGGTCCCGGTGGATCTCGTCATCGACCATTCGGTGATCGTCGACGAGTTCGGTACCCCGAAGGCGCTGGCTGACAACGTCGCCCTGGAATATTCGCGCAACGGCGAGCGCTACACCTTCCTGAAGTGGGGCCAGTCGGCCTTCGACAACTTCTCCGTAGTTCCCCCGGGCACCGGCATCTGCCACCAGGTGAACCTGGAATATCTGGCCCAGACCGTCTGGACGAAGTCCGAGGACGGGGTCGAGGTCGCCTATCCGGATTCGCTGGTCGGCACTGATTCGCACACCACCATGGTCAACGGCATGGCCGTGCTGGGCTGGGGCGTCGGCGGCATCGAGGCCGAGGCGGCCATGCTCGGCCAGCCGCTCTCGATGCTGATCCCCGAGGTCGTCGGCTTCAAGCTGTCGGGCAAGCTGCCCGAGGGCACCACCGCCACCGATCTCGTGCTCACCGTCACCCAGATGCTGCGAAAGAAGGGCGTGGTCGGCAAGTTCGTGGAGTTCTACGGCCCCGGCCTCGACGACATGGCCGTCGCCGACCGGGCCACGATCTCCAACATGGCCCCGGAATACGGCGCCACCTGCGGCTTCTTTCCGATCGACCAGCGGACCATCGACTTCCTGAAAGTCACCGGTCGCGCCGACGACCGGATCGCTCTGGTCGAAGCCTATGCCAAGGCGCAGGGTATGTGGCGCGACGCCAAGACCCCCGACCCGGTCTTCACCGATACCCTGCATCTCGACATGGGCGAGGTCCGGCCCTCCCTCGCCGGCCCGAAGCGCCCGCAGGACCGCGTCCTGCTCGACTCGGCCAAGCCCGGCTTCGCGACCTCGATGGAGACCGAGTTCAAGAAGGCCGCCGACCTCGCCAGCCGCTATCCGGTCGAGGGCACGAACTTCGACATCGGCCACGGTGACGTGGTGATCGCGGCGATCACCAGCTGCACCAACACCTCGAACCCCTCGGTGATGATCGGCGCCGGGCTGCTGGCCCGCAACGCGGTGGCCAAGGGCTTGCGCTCCAAGCCCTGGGTGAAGACCTCGCTCGCCCCCGGCTCGCAGGTCGTCGGCGAGTACCTGGAAAAGTCCGGCCTGCAGGAGCCCCTCGACGCGCTGGGCTTCAACCTCGTCGGCTTCGGCTGCACCACCTGCATCGGCAATTCTGGCCCGCTGCCGGAGGCGATCTCCAAGGCGATCAACGACAACGACGTCGTGGCCGCCGCGGTGCTCTCGGGCAACCGCAACTTCGAGGGCCGCGTGAACCCCGACGTGCGGGCGAACTACCTCGCCTCGCCGCCGCTCGTCGTCGCCTACGCACTCGCCGGCTCGATGCAGATCGACATCACCACTGAACCGCTCGGCCACGGCTCCGACGGCAAGCCGGTCTACCTGCGGGACATCTGGCCGTCCTCGGCCGAGGTGCAGCAGTTCATCGAGGAGAACATCACCTCGGAGCTGTTCAAGCGCCGCTACGCCGACGTGTTCGGCGGCGACCAGAACTGGAAGGACGTCGAGGTCACCGAGGCCGAGACCTTCGCTTGGAATCCCGGCTCCACCTACGTGCAGAACCCCCCGTACTTCGTCGGCATGGAGAAGACGCCGAAGCCCGTGGAGGACATCGAGAACGCCCGCATTCTCGGGCTCTTCCTCGACTCGATCACGACCGACCACATCTCGCCCGCGGGCAACATCCGGGCGGCCTCGCCGGCCGGCGCGTACCTGCAGGCCCACCAAGTGCGCGTGCAGGACTTCAACCAGTACGGCACGCGGCGCGGCAACCACGAGGTGATGATGCGGGGCACCTTCGCCAACATCCGCATCAAGAACCAGATGGTCCGGGACCCGTCCGGCACCGTTGTCGAGGGCGGCTGGACGCTGTTCCAGCCCACCGGCGAGAAGATGTTCATCTATGACGCGGCGCAGAAATACGCTGAGAGCGGCACGCCGCTCGTCGTCTTCGCCGGCAAGGAATACGGCACCGGCTCCTCGCGCGACTGGGCGGCCAAGGGCACGAAGCTGCTCGGCATCCGCGCCGTGGTCGCCGAGAGCTTCGAGCGCATCCACCGCTCGAACCTCGTCGGCATGGGCATCGTCCCGCTGGTTTTCCAGGGTGAGACCTCCTGGGCTTCCCTGGGCCTCAAGGGCGACGAGACCGTCACGATCAAGGGCTTGTCGGGCGAGCTGAAGCCGCGCCAGACCCTGGTCGCGGAGATCACCTCGGCGGACGGATCGAAAAAGGCGGTGCCGCTCACCTGCCGGATCGATACGCTCGACGAACTGGAATACTTCCGCAACGGCGGCATCCTGCCCTACGTGCTCCGCTCGCTGGCAGCTTGATCCTTCATGGGCGGCGTGCGCGCCGCCCATCCGGGTTCCATTAGGCGGCGTCCATCGGGCGCCGCCTTATTTGTAGCTTAGACGCGTGGGTTTGGCTTGCGCGCAACCTTGTTTGGCGCGAGCGGCGCCCCATAACCCGGCTTCCGAAGCCAGCATGGGATCCCGATGAAGCACCTCAGCAAGACTCTCGCCGCCGCCGGCCTGACAGCGCTACTGTCGAGCGCGGCCTTCGCCGCCCAGGTCGAGCGCGTCCGCGGCACCATCGACAAGGCCGAAGGCAGCACGCTCACGATCAAGACCGACGACGGCAAGTCCGAGACCGTCGATGTCGGCGGCGCCAAATTTGCCTGGGTCGTCCCGTCGAGCCTCGACGCCATCAAGGACGGCGTCTTCATCGGCACCGCCACCAAGGGCGAGAACCCGATGACGGCCCTCGAGGTCGTGCTGTTCCCCGAATCGATGCGTGGCACCGGCGAAGGCCATTACGGTTGGGACACGATCACCGACCAGACCGGCGGCGCCGGATCCAAGGTGAAGAGCGCCATGACCAACGGCACCGTAAAGGCCGAGACCGCCAACGCGCCGAAGGTGAAGAGCGCGATGACCAACGGCACCGTGAAGGCCGACAAGGCGGCGTCCGGTGGTGAGCGCACCCTGACGGTGAGCTACGGCAAGGACGGGTCCAAGGAGATCGTGGTTCCGTCCTCGGCGCCGATCGTCGCCTTCGAGCCGGCCGACAAGGCCATCCTGACGCCCGGTGCGAAGGTCTTCGCCGTGGTCGCCAAGGACGGCGCCAAGGCCGAGGGCAAGCTCGTGGCGGTCGGCAAGGACGGCCTCACCCCGCCGATGTGATTCTTTTGAGTTCTCGCGTGCCGTGGCCGGCTGGGCTGACCGCGGCACGCGACGTCACTATCGACCTCAGGTCAAACGGCCTCGCGCGAACTTGTTGCGGCGACTGTGTGCCCCCAGGAATGCTGCAAAGGATCGAGCTTGTCAGGGTTCGACCGCTGCACAACAACCTTGTGCTCAAATTCTATCTTGGATGTTATAACTGATATCTGACTATGCGAATGTTCGTATAAATAAAACTCGTGTGTGCAAAAGATGGCGTATGCAATATGAATTCTAATTATTGTTCAAGTTGAATTAACAGCGCGCTGAATATAATCTTTCATCATTGGACGCGTTCTGTTTGATCTGTCAGGCTCGAAGCGTGGCCTGCTTCCGTCGTTGATGTTTCTGCGGCGCTGCTAGATGATCGGAGGTCTGGGTTCGAAGGCGCGGGGCCAACGCGATGAAATGCTTTCGCGACGCAAAGATCTTGCTGAAGCTTGCGCTCCCGCTCCTCGTCGTTGCCCTGGCTGCGGGCGGATTGATACTCTACGCTCGTGCGAACTTGCTCGCCCAGTCGGGCCAGACACGGCAGATCGTCGATGTGCAGGCCAAGCGCCTGGCGCTGATCCTCGGCGTTCAGATCGATGTCGGCGAGATCTCGGTTCAGGCGCGGAACCTGGTCCTCGAGACGCGGGAATCCCAGATGGCTGGGTACGAGACCCGCATCAAGCAGGCGAAGGCGCATGCTTTCGGCCTCATCGACGAGTTGGGAAGATTGGCCGCCTCGGCCGAGCGGCGTGCAACGGACGAGACGCTGCGTCAGACCTTGACGGCGCTCGGGACGATCATCGATCGGGTCATTGCCAGCGCGGAGCAGGGCGATAGCGAACTCGCCCGCGACATCCTATTGGGCGAAGGCAACCCGCTTCGGGCGAAGCTGTGGGAATTGGCGCAGGCCCGGGTCGATGTCCTGACGGTCGAGCTCCAGCAGGCGCGCGATGCGTCCGAGCTTTCTGCCTCCCGCGCGACAGTCACGCTGGTCGTAGCCGCCGCCATCGGTCTGGTCGCCGCCATCGCCGCGGGCGTCGCCGTGGTCGCCCGTGGCGTCACGGCCCCGCTCGGGCGTCTGGTCCGAACGCTCGAGCGCATGGGACACGGGGAGATCGACAGCGAAATCCGCGAGGCCGCCCGCGGCGACGAGATTGGCGCGGTCGGGCGCGCGGTCGAGGGGATCAAGCGCATGGTTGCCGAGAAGGCGGCCGAGCAGGCCGAAATCCGGCGCCGCGCCGACGCTGAAGCTGCGGCCGAGCGCAGGCGCGCCCGGGCCGAACTGGCCGACAACTTCGAGCGGGCCATGGGCGGCATCGTCGGTGCGGTGTCGAATTCGGCGACCGAGCTGCAGAAAGCCGCCCAGGGTATGACCGACACGGCCAGTATCGCGGCGATGCAGGCCGCCACCGTGGCGGCGGCGGCCGAGGAAGCCGCCGGCAACGTCCAGACCGTCGCGACGGCCGCGGAGGAACTCGGCACCTCGGTTCAGGAGATCGGCCGGCAGATCACGGGGTCGGCCGACCTCACGCGCACGGCGGCCCGGGAGGCCGGCCAGACGGCGCAGCTCGTAAAGGCCCTCAATCAGACCTCGGTGAAGATCGGCGAGATGGTCGGGCTCATCGCCAACATTGCCAGCCAGACCAACCTTTTGGCGCTCAACGCGACCATCGAGGCGGCCCGGGCCGGTGAGGCAGGCCGCGGCTTCGCCGTCGTCGCCACGGAGGTGAAGGAGCTGGCGAGCCAGACCGCCAAGGTCACGGACGAGATCACCGGCCAGATTGGGGCGATCCGGGCGGTGACCGAGAACGCCGTCGCAGCCATCGAGGGCATCACCAACCGGATCGGCGAGATCGACGGCTTGACCGCCGGCATCGCGGCTGCAGTCGAGGAGCAAGGCGCTGCGACCCAGGAGATCGTGCGCCACGTCGCCCAAGCAGCGTCGGGCACCGGCGAGGTGACGAGCAACATTGTCGGGGTTGCGGAGGCGTCCGAAAAGACCGGCGCGGCCGCGGCCCAGGTGCTGGGTGCGGCCGCGGCGCTCTCGGACCAGTCCGGGCGCCTGAACGCCGAGGTCGCCCGCTTCCTCAACGGCATCCGCGCTGCCGGAGGCGGCTCAAGGTGACGATGCGGATCGGAGGCCTCATCCCGAAAAGCGTGGTCGGCCCGCATGTTGAGGTGAAACCGAAGGCCGAAGGCATCGTCCCGGATGAGATGTCCGGGACGATGCGCGATCAGGCCGCGAGCGCGACGGTGTAATCCGCCTCGGTCTTCGTGCGGATTTCGTCCTCGGAGACGCCGTCGGCGAGCTCGATCAGCTTCATGCCGCCATCGCCCTTCTTGTCGATCTCGAACACCCCGAGATCGGTTATGACGAGGTCGACCACCTGAGTGCCGGTGAGCGGCAGATCGCAGGCCTTGAGCAGCTTCGGACTCTCGGTGCCGTCCTTGTTCTTGGCGACGTGCTCCATCACCACGACCACGCGCTTTACCCCGGCGACGAGGTCCATGGCGCCGCCCATCCCCTTCACCATCTTGCCGGGGATCATCCAGTTGGCGAGATCGCCGTTGCCGGCCACCTGCATCGCCCCGAGGATCGACAGGTTGATGTGCCCGCCCCGGATCATCCCGAAGGAATCCGCGGAGGAGAAGTAGCTCGTCGTCGGCAGCGCGGTGATCGTCTGCTTGCCGGCATTGATCAGGTCCGGGTCCTCCTCGCCCTCGTACGGGAAGGGGCCCATGCCGAGCATGCCATTCTCGGATTGCAGCTGCACCGACATACCCTCGGGGATGTAGTTCGACACCAGCGTAGGGATGCCGATACCGAGGTTCACGTAGAAGCCGTCTTCCAGCTCCTTGGCGGCGCGCGCCGCCATCTGCTCGCGGGTCCAGGCCATCGTTCTACTCCCTTCCCTC
>Ga0182230_1000161_pt1 | contig 10800 bp, 8 predicted proteins | sample G6R1MG_28_FD_128384 | JGI IMG/M metagenome (GOLD analysis project Ga0182230, IMG submission 128384) | Miscanthus phyllosphere microbial communities from Michigan, USA - G6R1_NF_07NOV2016_LD1 MG | ecosystem: Host-associated > Plants > Phyllosphere > Phylloplane/Leaf | place: USA: Michigan...
GGTCGTGAGCGGGGCTGACAGGCACGACGCTTTCCCCTCTCCCCTCCTCTGTGGGGGAGGGTGGCCCCTGCGTGAGCAGCGGTCGGGAGAGGGGCACCGGCCCTCAGGACAAGGCGCGACCGCCCTCACGGGCGAAGCCCTATCCTGTACCGTCGCTCCCCTCTCTCCCCCGGCTCCGCAGGGTACCCTCCCCCGCAGAGGGGGAAGGGAAACCGGCGTCTCCCGTCGCGCCCTGATCGCCGGCCTTGGCGCCGCCGCCCTGCTCTATCGTCCGCGCAACGCGCTTGCCGACACGCCACCGGCCGACGCCCCCGCACCGCCGGAAAAACCTTTCGTGATCGACCTCGCCGCCCGGGGCCGCCGCACCGGGACCGCCGGCGGGACGATCCGCACCCTGATCGCCAAGGCCCGGGATGTCCGCTACCTGTCGGTCTACGGCTACACGCGGCTGGTCGGCTACGATGCCACGCTGCAGCTGCGGCCGGACCTGCTCGAACGGGTCGATGTCGCCGGTGGAGTCTTCACCTTCACGCTGCGCCAGGGCCATCGCTGGTCGGACGGTCACCCGTTCACCAGCGAGGATTTCCGCTACTATTGGGAGGACGTCGCCAACGAAAAGGCGCTGAGCCCCGAAGGGCCGCCGGCCTTTTTCCTGGTGGACGGCAAGCCGCCCAAGGTCGAGTTCCTCGACCCCATAACGATCCGCTACAGCTGGGACCGGCCGAACCCGATGTTCCTGCCGGCGCTCGCCGCGCCCCGGGATCCGCTGATCTACCGCCCGGCGCACTACCTCAAGACGGTCCATGCCCGCTATCTCGGCAAGGAAGCGGCCGACGCGAAGGCCAAGGCGCTCAAGCTGCGCGGCTGGGCGGCCCTGCACAACCGCCTCGACGACAATTACGAGCTGAACAATCCCGATTGCCCGACCCTTCAGGGCTGGGTGCCGAAGACCCGCTCGCCGGCGACACGCTTCCGGTTCGAGCGCAACCGCAGCTATCACCGGGTCGACACCGCCGGGACCCAGCTGCCCTACGTCGACACGATCGTGATGGATGTCGCTTCCCAGGGGCTGCTGGTTGCCAAGACCAATGCCGGCGAGGCCGACCTGATGTTCCGCGGCCTGTCGATGCCCGACATTCCGAGCCTCAAGGAGGGCGAGAATGCGCATCGCTACCGCACCAACCTGTGGCCGGTGGCACGGGGCTCCGAGATCGCCCTCTATCCGAACCTCACCACCCGGGATCCCGGCTGGCGGGCGCTGAACCGGGACGTGCGCTACCGCCAGGCCCTGTCGCTGGCCATCGATCGACGCACGCTCAACAACACGCTGTTGTTCGGCCTCGGCGTTGAAGGCAACGACACGATCGTCTCCGACAGCCCGCTCTTCTCGCCGGAACTGCGCACGCTGCATGCGGGCTACGACCCGGCCCAGGCGACGCGCCTCCTCGACGCGGTGGGGCTGACCGGGCGCGACGGCTCCGGCATTCGCCTGATGCCGGACGGACGTCCGATGGAGCTGGTGGTCGACAGCGACGGCGAGGCCGAGATGGTGCTCGACGCGCTGCTGCTCATCACCGAGTTCTGGCGCGAGATCGGCATCCGCCTCGTCACCAAGCCGCAGGAACGGACGAACCTCCACCGCCGCTCGGTGGCCGGCATGACCGTGATGGTCGCCGCCCAGGGCCTCGACCTCGCGGTGCCGACCGCGATCATGCCGCCGACCGAGCTGAGCCCGGCCCAGCCCGAGCATTATGCGTGGCCGCTCTGGAGCGCCCATGTCGAGAGCCGCGGCAAGTCCGGGGAGCCCTGCGACGTCCCGGAGGTGCAGCATCTCCTCGAACTCGACCGGCAATGGCGCCATACCGACGATACCGAGAAACAAGCTGCGATCTGGCGCGAGATGCTGATGAACCACGCGCAGAATACCTGGGTGATCGGCACGGTGGCGGGTGCGCTCCAGCCGGTGGTCGGGGCCGACCGGCTGGTCAACCTGCCCGCGCGCGCCCTGTATTCCTGGGACCCCACCGCGCTGATCGGCGTGCAGCGCCTCGACGAGGTGTTCTGGGACAAGGCCGCCGATGCGCGCGCGGAGGCCCGGTGATCGTCGCGATCCTCCGCCGCGTCGTCACCATGGCGCTGACGCTCCTCGTCATCTCGGCGCTGGTGTTCTTCATCATCAAGCTGCCGCCGGGCGATTACCTCACCAACCGGATCATGGAACTGCGCGCCACCGGCGAGGCGGGCTCCGTGGCCAAGGCCGAATTGCTCATCCGCCAATACGGCCTCGACCGGCCGGTCTGGCAGCAATACCTGATGTGGATCGGCCTGATGCCCGGCCCGGTCGGGTTCTCGGGGCTGCTTCAGGGTGATTGGGGCTGGTCGTTCGAGTACGACAAGCCGGTGGCCGATGTCGTCGGCGATGCCCTGTGGCTGACGCTGCTGATCAACCTGACCGCGGTGGTGTTCGTCCACGTGGTGGCGATCCCGGCGGCGATCTATTCGGCGACCCACCGGCACACGTTCGGCGACGCGGTGGTGACCCTCCTCGGCTATGTCGGCCTGGCCGTGCCGGGCTTCCTGCTGGCGCTGATCCTGCTGTTCTACGCCAACCGCTGGTTCGACCTGTCGATTGGCGGCCTCTACGATTCGGCGCTGACCAACCAGCCCTGGGAGTGGCCCAAGATCCGCTCGCTCCTGGCGCATCTCGTGGTGCCGACCCTGGTGATCGGGCTGGGCGGCACCGCCGCCATGATCCGGCGGATGCGGGCGAATCTCCTCGACGAGCTCGCCAAGCCCTACACGGTGACCGCCCGCGCCAAGGGCCTGCCGCCGATGCGGGCGCTGCTCAAATACCCATTCCGGATGTCGCTGAACCCGTTCGTGGCCGATATCGGCAACCTGCTGCCCCACCTCGTCTCGGGCTCGGTGCTGGTCTCCCTGGTGCTGAACCTGCCGACCGTGGGGCCGCTGCTGCTCGACGCCCTGCGCAGCCAGGACCAGTTCATGGCCGGGTTCATCCTGATGTTCGTCGCGGGCCTCACGCTGGTCGGCATGCTGATCTCCGACCTCATCCTGGTCTGGCTCGATCCGCGCATCCGCATGGGCGCGCGATGACAATCCCCATGATGCCAGAGACGGCCCGAGGCCATTTCGTCGATCCGGCGCCGTTCGAGCCGCAGGCCCTCGGCGAGGATCCCACGGGCAGCGCCTCGGCTTGGCGGCTGATCGTCCGCAAGTTCCTGCGCCACCGGATCGCCGTGGCCTCGGCGCTGATCCTGCTGGCGCTCTACGCGACGGTGCCGTTCGTGGAGATGCTGGCCCCCTACGGCCAGGCCCGGCGCAACGGCGACTTCCTGCATGCCCCGCCCCAGGGCGTGCACCTGTTCCATGACGGGCGCCTCGTCGGACCGTTCGTGTATCCCTACCGGGCCCATCTCGACCTCGACACGTTCCGACGGGACTACGTGGTCGATGCCGCGCGGCCGCAGCCCCTGCGCTTCCTCTGCCGCGGCGACGGCTATGTCTGGCTCGGGCTGATCCCCATGGATCTGCACGTCGTCTGCCCGCCGGAGGACGGCACCCTGTTCCTGCTCGGAACAGACCGGCTCGGGCGCGACCTCTTCTCCCGCATGATCTACGGGGCGCGGATCTCCCTCACCATCGGGCTCGTAGGCGTGGCGATCTCGTTCACGCTCGGCATGCTGTTCGGCGGCATTGCGGGCTATTTCGGGGGGATCGTCGATGCCGGGGTGCAGCGCCTGATCGAGGTGGTGCGCTCCCTGCCCGAGCTGCCGCTCTGGCTCGCCCTGTCGGCGGCTTTGCCGGCAAACTGGAGCCCGCTGCTGGTCTTCCTCGGCATCACCGTGATCCTCGGCCTGCTCGATTGGCCGGGTCTCGCCCGGGCGGTACGCGGCAAACTCCTGGCCTTGCGGGAAGAGGATTTCGTCCAGGCCGCCGAGCTGATGGGCGCCTCGCCAGCCCGGGTTATCGGCCGGCACCTGATCCCCAACTTCATGAGCCACCTGATCGCCTCGGCGACCCTGTCGATCCCGACCATGATCCTGGGCGAGACCGCCCTGTCGTTCCTCGGGCTCGGCCTCCGGCCGCCGGTGACGAGCTGGGGCGTCCTGCTCAACGAAGCGCAGAATCTGGCGGCGGTGCAGCTCTATCCCTGGTTGCTGCTGCCGGTGCTGCCGGTGCTGGTGACGGTGCTGGCCTTCAACTTCATGGGCGACGGGCTGCGGGACGCGGCCGATCCGTATCACTGAGGCGGCGGATCGAATCCGCCCCGCTCATCGTGAGACCGCAGAGGCATCTGAACAGCCGGCTTGCGTTGGCATCACGACAAGGTTCAAATCGAAGCTTAACAACGTCATCGGCGATCACTCACAGCATATTCATTCGGCAAGCCCCTAAAATCGAGCCGATCCGCCGAAGATGTCAGTGGATACCGCGCATCACGCCAGTCATGTTCGATCTGTGGCTGATGCGATGCCAATGGCGCGAGGTGGATCGATCGCTTTAGGGGGTTTTACCTATGCGCATGATCGCCTGTATTGCTGTCCTGGTCGTATCAGTGATCAATCCTGTCGCGGCTGATGATTTGCAAACGCAACGCGAACTCAACATCCTGAAGGACATCGAGTCCAACCAGCGCCAGCAACTCGAGTTTGCCCGCCAGCAGGCGCAGCGCGATAGCGAGCGAGCTCGGCGAGAGCAAAACGCCTACGTCAACGCTCAGCGGGACGCGCAGAGTGCCCGCCGCTTCGATCGGCACTGATCGAGCCTACGTCCCGCCGTGAATGGCTCTCGAATCACGGCTGGGCGCCCCTACCCCGCCAGCGGCAGCGGCGCGATCCGGGTTGGCGCGGCGGCGCTCTTGCGCTCGAGGAGGCCCGGCGGCGGGACCGGAGCGTCGATCGTGCAGATCACGCCGGTCTCCTCGTAGGTCAGCGTCACCTCGCCGGCCAGCTCGCGGGCGAGGCTGCGCTCGATCAGGCGGGAGCCGAAGCCGGTGCGGGTCGGCTTCGTCACCGGCGGGCCACCCCGCTCGGCCCAGCGCAGATGCAGGCGGATCTCCGCCTCGCGCCGCACGGTCCAGGCGATCTCCACCGTGCCGCCTTCGACCGAGAGGGCCCCGTACTTCACCGCGTTGGTGCCGAGTTCGTGCAACGCCATGGCGATCGACAGGGCGAGCCGCGGCGGCAGGCGTAGGGCGGGGCCGATAACGTCGAAGCGCGAGGCATGGCCGTCGCCCGATTCGAGCGGACGGATCGCGTCCGCCACCACGGCCGACAGCTCCGCGCCCTCCCAGCTTTCGCGGGTGAGGACGTCGTGGACACGGGCGAGTGCCAGGAGGCGTGCCTCGAACGCCGCTCGGGCCGCGTCCGCCTCGGGGCCCTCGAGATTGCGCAGGGACTGGCCGGCGATCGACTGCACCGTGGCGAGGGTGTTCTTCACCCGGTGGTTCAGCTCATGGATCAGGAGGAGCAGGTGCTCCTCGGCGAATTTCGCGTCGGTGATGTCGATGTTGCAGCCGGTATAGCCGAGGAAGTTGTGATCGTCGTCGAGGCGCGGCACGCCCTCGCAGCGCAGCCAGCGCACCGCCTGGCTCCGGTCGATCACCCGGACCTCGGCGCGGAACGGCGCGCGGGCCTCGAAGGCCTCGGTGAAGGCCGCCCGGAAACCCTCCAGATCGTCCGCGTGGACGATCCGCTCCCACCCCTCATTGGTGAGCTGGGCTGCCGGGATCCCGAACATGTGCTCGAAATGGAGGTTCGCGAAGCTGACGCCCCCGCTCTCGTCGGTCATCCAGATCAGCGCCGGCGCCGAATCGGCCATGTGGCGGAACCGGGCCTCGCTCTCGCTGAGCGCGGTCAGGCCGCGCCGGGTGTCGGCGAGCGCCCGGTCGCGCTCCGCCTCGCGGGTGCGCAGCCGCACGGACGCATCGGACAGCACCGCTCCGAGCCGCCGGATCTCGTGGACCGGAGACGGCACCCGGGGGATCGCCTCGCCCCGCGAAAGCGCCGGCCCGGAGGCCGCCAGCAGCCGAAGCGGGCGCGAGACCCGGGACCAGAGGTTCACCGCCAGCACCGACGAGGTGGCGAGCACCAGCAGGCCGAAGCCCGCGAACGCCCAGATCCACCGGCGCACCCGCGCATCGACCAGGGCCTGCGGGATACTGGTGGCGACCATCCAGCCGGTGAGACGCGAGCGCGCCTCGATGACCACCACCGGCTTGTGCTGGCGGTCCTGGCCCTCCCAGACGCCCGGCGTCGCCGTCTGCACCTGGCGCAGGCTCGCGAGCCGCGGCTTGCCGACGACGGCGTCCGGGTCCGGCAGGCGGGCGAGGACGAAGCCGTTCCGGTCCGAGATGCCGGTGGTCCAGCCGGGCACCACCTCGCGGGACAGGATGCCCTGGAGGCGCGCCAGCGGCACGGTGAAGCTGAGGATGTACGCGACCTCGCCGTCGATGATCACCGGCACGCCGACCGCGTAGGTCGCCTCGTTCGGCGTCGGGCCCGGGATGTAGCCGCTCACCATCGCGCGCTGGGCGCCCTGCGTCAGTTCCGGATCGAACGGCAGCGGCATCATCGGCAGCGGCGCGCTGCGCGGCACGCCGGTATTCACGACCTCCTGCCCGTTGGGCCGCCGCAGCAGCACGTCGAGGTCGATCGACTCCCGCACGAGGCGCGCCTGGGCATCGAACGCCTCGAAATCGCTCTGCCGAATCCGCGGCGAGGTCGCCAGCGTCTGCAGCACCGAGACCAGACCGGCGGTGTCCCGGTCCAGCGACAGGCCGATGCCGCGCACATTTTCGCGAGCATCCTGCTCGAATCGGGCGCGCTCGGCCGAGGCGTAGCGCATCAGCAGGATGCCGGTGAACAGCAGCCCCGGGCCGATCAGGGCGATCACCAGGGCGATCAGGTAGACCTGAGTCGAGAAGCCGTTCTGCCCGAACCGGTGAAGCCGACGCGACAGCCACGACCGGCGCGCGGGAAGGACCGCCGGGAGGTTCACGCCCTCGGCCTCCTGCTCCGGGCTCAAGCGGCGCCCGTCCCCGGCACGCGGTGCCCCGCGGGCTCCTCGCCGTTCCCTCGCTTCATGACCGGTCGATATGGCCGAGATCGCGCTCCGGGTCGAGGTGGTCGCGCACCCGCTGCTTGAGGGCTTTCACATCCGGAAACCCGCCATCGCGGACCCGCTCCCACAAGAGCACGCCGGCGATCTCGATCCGGAACGCGCCGCCGGTGGCGGGCACGAGGGCGACTTCACCCAGATCGTCGCGGAAGGTCGAGAGCAGTTCCTGGGCCATCCAGGCGGAGCGCAGCAGCCAGTTGCACTGGGTGCAGTACGTGATCGCGACGCGGGGCCTTGCAGCCCGCGCACCGTTCTCCCCCGTCACGTCGCTGTCGGGCCTGTCGCCCGCTTGCTCCTCGTGCATGGGGCCACAGCGCATCGCAGCGCTGGTCTTGTCAACCTCGCGCGTGGTGCTTGACGTTTCGGGTCGCCACGCCCTAGAAGGCCCGACATCCGGTCGCCGCCTGTTCCAGGCGCCGTCGACCGCGTTGGTTCCGCCTGTGGGGTTCGACCCTCGGCGGCACGGACGGTTAGCACAGCGGTAGTGCGTTCCCTTCACACGGGAAAGGTCGCAGGTTCGATCCCTGCACCGTCCACCATTCTCTCTCCTCCCCCCGAAGGTCCGACGCGCGAGACATTTGCGTCGGTTTGCCACCCGAAAAGCCCGTGCTAAGGCCGCTGGATCGGTGAACGCACAAGCTTCGACCCGGCATCAACCGGGCAAGGCGGCACGAGCAGGGTAAGGGCGGGAACAGCCATGAAGGACATCCTCGACAAGCTCGCGGAGCGGCGGGCCCAGGCGCGCCTGGGCGGCGGCGAGAAGCGCGTCGAGGCCCAGCACAAGCGCGGCAAGCTCACGGCGCGCGAGCGGATCGAACTCCTCCTCGACCACGGGTCGTTCGAGGAATTCGACATGTTCGTGCAGCACCGCTCCACCGATTTCGGCATGGAGAAGCAGAAGATCCCCGGCGACGGCGTCGTCACCGGCTGGGGCACGATCAACGGCCGCACGGTCTTCCTCTTCTCGAAAGACTTCACGGTGTTCGGCGGCTCCCTGTCGGAGGCGCACGCCCAGAAGATCGTGAAGGTTCAGGACATGGCGCTGAAGATGCGCGCCCCGATCATCGGCATCTTCGATGCCGGCGGCGCGCGCATCCAGGAGGGTGTGGCAGCGCTCGGCGGCTACGGCGAGGTCTTCCGGCGCAACGTCATGGCCTCGGGTGTGATCCCGCAGATCTCGGTGATCATGGGCCCGTGCGCGGGCGGCGACGTCTACTCGCCGGCCATGACCGACTTCATCTTCATGGTCCGCGACACGAGCTACATGTTCGTGACCGGCCCGGACGTGGTGAAGACCGTGACCAACGAGGTCGTGACCGCGGAGGAGCTCGGCGGCGCCAAGGTCCACACCACGAAATCCTCCATCGCCGACGGCGCGTTCGAGAACGACGTCGAGGCGATCCTGCAGATCCGCCGCCTGCTCGATTTCCTGCCGGCCAACAACATCGAGGGCGTGCCGGAGATCGAGAGCTTCGACGATGTCGACCGGCTCGACATGTCGCTCGACACCCTGATCCCCGACAACCCGAACAAGCCCTACGACATGGGCGAGCTGATCCGCCGGGTGGTCGACGAGGGCGACTTCTTCGAGATCCAGGCAGCCTATGCCCGCAACATCATGACCGGCTTCGGCCGGATCGAGGGCCGCACGGTCGGGTTCGTCGCCAACCAGCCGATGGTGCTGGCCGGCGTGCTCGACTCGGATGCCTCGCGCAAGGCCGCCCGGTTCGTGCGCTTCTGCGACGCCTTCGCGATCCCGATCGTGACCTTCGTGGACGTGCCGGGCTTCCTGCCGGGCACCGCGCAGGAATATGGCGGCCTGATCAAGCACGGCGCCAAGCTGCTCTTCGCCTATTCCCAGGCGACGGTGCCGCTGGTCACGATCATCACCCGCAAGGCCTTCGGCGGCGCCTATGACGTGATGGCGTCCAAGCATGTCGGCGCCGACCTCAACTACGCCTGGCCCACCGCGCAGATCGCCGTGATGGGCGCCAAGGGCGCCGTGGAGATCATCTTCCGCAGCGAGATCGGCGACCCGGAGAAGATCGCCGCCCGCACCGGCGAGTATGAGGACCGGTTCCTCTCACCCTTCGTGGCGGCCGAGCGCGGCTATATCGACGAGGTGATCATGCCGCACTCGACCCGCCGCCGGATCGCCCGGGCGCTGGGCATGCTCCGCACCAAGGAGATGGAGCAGCCCTGGAAGAAGCACGACAACATCCCGCTCTAAGGCGTGCGACGCGGGGCGGCGGCTTCCGCCGCCGGTCTTTCAGCTCCGGTCGCTGTGCTCGATCACTGCGCACAGGGTCAGAGGCCCCTTGTCGGGCGAGACCATGGTCGAGCAGGTGATGCGAGCGCCGCCCAGGTCGACATTGCTGTGCCGCAGGCGGACGGCGTCGGCCTGGGCGCGGTGCGCGGCTTCCGTGATCGTCGCGGCGGCGATGCCGGTGACCGCGTGACCGGCCCGGCCGAAGGTATCGTAATACACGTCCGGCGGGTTCGCCCCACGGTACTGGGCGCCGACCGAGGACAGGTCCGGCGTGCCGCAGGCGAGGGAAAGGGTCATGTCCGGGCCGGCGGTGAAGCTGGCGTAATCGCTGCGCCGCTCGGTTGCCTTCGCGGCCGTCTCCGCCGTGACCTTGTCGATCAGCGTGTCGCAGGATTGCGCCCGGGCGCCGCCGGGACCGGCTACGAGGACGCCCAGGGCAAGGATGGAGAGGAGTGCGCGCATCGCCAGAACATAGCGCGGGAACCGGGACCCGCGAGGGGCGCGGCGTTCGGGCGCTGCTGGTCCATCAGCCGAACTCGCGACGCTGGCTGGCGGCATCGATCGGATGTTCCTCGAGCAGGCAGCGCTTCAGCCGACTGTTAGCCTTGCGTTGCAATGCGCTCTGCGCCGAATAGGCGCCGGCCACCGACGTCGCCATGTCGCTCAGGTCGGCACGCTCCGCGACCGTGAGGTGTCGGGGAAGCAGGGGAATCGACGGGTCGGCAACCTGGAAGAAAGGCCGACGCGCCTGCGGGTATCGCCAGGCGCTCGAACGCGGCGGACATCGCGTCGATCCCGAGGGGCGTCTCCATGAACTCAAGGATCTGCGTCTTCTCGCTCGCCGTGACCGGGCTCCCGGTCCGCACGATCTGAATCATGCGTATGCGTGCGGCCAAGCGCACATCGTGGACACGCTCCGGGGACGTGCCGAACACGTCCTCCAGGACGGATCTCGGCTCCCGCTGAAGCCTCCCCGTGTCTCGGTCGACCGCGTTGAGGTGTTGAACCGTGTGCTGCGCCCGCAGGATCCAGAACAGGATGGCGGCCAGGATACCCACCACGGCGATGAGGATCGGCAAAGCGGCCTCGCCCTCGATGCGAGACCGCGATATCACCAGGCAGAATAAGCCCCGTCCATTTGACGCATGCCGTCCGGCGACGGTCGGCGGGCGTACCGGGATCAGGCGGCAGTCGCCCCGGCATCCGCAGTTCCGAGCTCCAGCAAAACGATCTCGGGCGGCACGCCGAAGCGCACCGGGATCCGGCTCATGCCGAAGCCGCCCGACACGATCAGGTGGCGCCCGTCCTGGATGACGTGGCCGTAGGCGTAATCGTGCCCGCGCACCCGCCGGATCGCGGGCGAATGCCCGAACAGCCGGATTTGCCCGCCA
>Ga0182230_1000162_pt1 | contig 10795 bp, 9 predicted proteins | sample G6R1MG_28_FD_128384 | JGI IMG/M metagenome (GOLD analysis project Ga0182230, IMG submission 128384) | Miscanthus phyllosphere microbial communities from Michigan, USA - G6R1_NF_07NOV2016_LD1 MG | ecosystem: Host-associated > Plants > Phyllosphere > Phylloplane/Leaf | place: USA: Michigan...
AATGCGGCGCCTAGTAGATGCCCGCGTAGCGCGTGCCGTGCCCGCCGGACCGCGCGGGCGGCTCGGGGGCCTTCGCGGCCTGCTTCACCACCGGCTTCGCGGCCCCCTTGCCGCTCTCCCTGACGGCCGGCGCCGCCTTGGCGCTGAGCTGGGCCATGGCGAGCTTGGCCGAGGCCGGCATCGCGGCGGGCGCGCCGCGCCCGGCCGGCCTGTGGGGCTCGGGCGCCGCCGAGGCGAGGCGGGTCGCCGGCGCGGCCGCGACCTTGGCGGACGCATGTGCCGCCGCCGGGTTGCCGCCGGAGACGGAGACCGCCGCCACCTTGACCGGGGCGAGCTTGACCGCCGCCATCCGGACCGGCGCCGGCTTGAACTCCTTGGTGCGGCTCGCGGTGGGCTGCAGGGCGGCCGGCACGGACACGGCGGCGCTCGCCAGCACGATCGGCGCGCGGACGGGGCGGCGCGGGGCCTCCTCGGGGGCCTCGTCCCGCTCGGGGGCCGGCTTGTAGGCCAGCGGCGTCGCCCCCCGGCTGAACTTCTCCGTCTCCTCCACCGGGCCGAGATCGGCCACCATCACCGCCGAGCGCGAGCCGGCCGGCTGGCCGTCCGTGCGCAGGGTGGCGAGGAGCTTGCGGTCGTCGGAGCCGGCGAGCGACGCCTTGCCGACATATTCCACCCGCACCCGGGCGGTGCCCCTGCGGTGGAAGCCCAGGGCCTCGGCCGTCTCCTCCGAGACGTCCATGACGCGCCCGGCATGATAGGGGCCGCGATCGTTCACCCGCACGATCATCGAGGAATGGTTCTCGAGGTTCGTCACCCGGACGTAGCTCGGGAGCGGCAGGGTCGGGTGGGCGGCGGCGATGGAATGGCGGTCGAACACCTCGCCGTTGGCCGTCATCCGGCCGTGGAAGGCGGAGCCGTACCACGAGGCAAGGCCCTCGCGGACGTAGCCCGCCGGGTTCTCGCGGGGGGCGTAGGTCTGGCCGGCGACCACGTAGGGCTTGCCGGTGTAGCGGCGTCCGCCGCCCTTCGGGATCGTGTCGCCCTCGTTATAGAGACGCGGGCTCGCCTTCACCCCGTATTTCGGATCGACGCCGTTGCCGGTGGCGGCGAACTTCGTCGCGGTGTTCGAGGCGCAGTTGGCGGTGGCGAGCGCCACGCCGGAGACGGCCAGGAACCGCAGGGCCAAACGCCCGGGTCGAAGGTGCGTCATGCGCGGGGACACCAACTCTACGCGTGAAAACCGGACGTCGCCCGGCAGCACCGGGTCCGCGGAGAATTGTCGGTGTGACGTAAAGGAAGGCTGAACGGATCGCTCAGACACGCCACGATTCATTGCTCCGCTTCAACCTCTACGTGAGGTTGTGCTCCCAAGGGGCTGCGCGGGCGCGGTTTCCCCAGCCTTCGGAAAAGGCATCCTCGCGCGGTGCGCGAGGATCGAGGCCCATCCCGCTCTCGGGGCAGGGAAATTCTCGGGGCAGGGGAATCAGCGCGGGGGATGCTCCGTCAGCTGGGCGATGGAGCGCGAACCGCGCTGCTTGAACAGCAGGTCGAGGGCTTCCAGCATCAGGCCGTGCATCTTGGTGCGCTCGGCATGGGCGAGGTCGCGCAGCTGATCGTAGACCGGCGGCTCCAGATAGACGGACATCTGGCGGGCGCGCTGCTTGAGCGTCCGGGTCTCTGGGGCGGGCTCCGGACGGGCGGCGGAGGCGAGGGAGACGATCTCGGCGCTGCGGAGGGAGGTCACGGCGCGGGCCGGGGCGGAGCGCTCCGGCGGCGTCGCCGCCGCCACGATGGCGGCGAGGCTGAGCTTAGGCGGCTTGGACATGCTTGTCCGTCCGGGCGTTCTGGCTGCGGCGCTCGATCCAGGACCAGAGCTTGCGCACCTCGGCGGCGGCCTGCCCCTTCGGGTTCAGCTCGGTGACGCCGAGGCCGAGGCCGATCGCGTCTTGGTGGTCCGTGCGGGCGACGATGTTCACGTCCGGCAGGATGCCGAGGACGGCGAGGCCGTCGGCGGCGTCGCGCACCCGGTAGGAGCGGGGCGGGGTCTGGTTCAGGACGAAGGCGAATTTCTTCTCCAGCCGGTAGATCGCGGCGAGCGTCGGCTTGAAGGCGCGCAGGTCGGCGGGGGTCGGCCGGCAGGGGATGATGCACAGGTCGGCGGCGCGGATCGCGGACAGGGTGCCGGGGGAATCGACGCCGGGCGTGTCGATGAAGACGTAATCGTAGGCCGAGTCGCGCAGGCGCTCCATCACCGGCTCCAGCTGGGCGGCGTCGATCTGCGCGACCTCCGGCCCCTCCACCGTGCGGTGGTCGAGCCAGTCCGAGACGGTGGCCTGACGGTCCATCTCGAGGATGCAGACGGAATGCCCCGCCTCGCGGGCGGCGACGGCCAGGGAGATGCAGAGCGTGCTCTTTCCGCTCCCGCCCTTCTGGGTGACGAAGGTCAGCGCTTTCATCCGGGACGTCCTCCTGCACGTGCGGGCACGACGCCAGGACGGCACGGTCCCCCGTGCAACCTGAAGTCGTCGTTTTGCATCCTGTGCGATCCTGAGATCCAAGGATGTCAGGATCCCGAATTGGTCCCAGCATGGTTAATGCTTCGTTAAGGGCCCCTGCCCCGGCATCCGCCCGGCTGCGCGGAAATTTCGGTGGAAATCATACTTCAGGTTTAGAAATGGCCGTGAATCGCCGGGGCGGGCTTTCCAGTGTGAAGTGAATGACGTAGCGTCCTTCCAACAGGTGCCGGAAACCTTGAGCAGTCTAACCTCAGGTAAACAGCGGCCAGGACGATGACGATGGACTCACAGATCCCCCAATCCGTGCTCAAGGCGTCCGGCGTTGTGGGCACCTGGGTGCACGACCACTGGGCCGGCTGCCTCTCCCTCTCGGGCGCCTTCCCCGGTCTGCTCGGGCTCGATCCGGTGGCGGCGGCGCAGGGCGTGCCGCTGGCCACCTTCCTCGACCGCACCCATCCCGACGACCGGGCGCGGATCGAGAACTACCTCTACGCCGTGAGCGCGATGGGCGGCCCCGTGGAGGCCGAGTTCCGCACCTGCGACGCCCGGGCGGGCATCCGCACCCTGGTGATGCGCGGCCGGATCGAGCGCGACGCCAGCGGCTCCGTCGCCCAGGGCTGCGGCATCGCCATCGACCGCACCGAGGAGCAATCCGCCGGCCTGCACCAGACCGAGCAGCTGATGAACCGCATGGCCGAGCACGTCATCGCCCTGCGCGGCCTCGCCCAGACGCTGCAGCGCCCGGTGCTGATCGAGCGCGTCGAGCGCCTGATGATCGAGGTCGGGTTCGAGCTCGCCCGCTTCCTGCCGGAGCCCGAGGACGAATCCCGTCACTGAGCCGGCCCCGAGGCGATTGAACTGCCGGGCACCGGCACGCTACCGTCCCCGCCAACGACGGAGGGGACGATGGGCGACACGATCTACGACCGGGATCTCGACCGGGTCGCGGCCAATTACCAGCCGCTGACCCCCCTCCTCTATCTCGACCGGGCGGCGCGGGTCTTCCCCGACCACGTGGCGGTGATCCATGGCGGGCTGCGCCGGACCTATGCCGACCTCTACGGCCGGGCCCGCCGCCTCGCCTCGGCGGTGGCGGCGAGGGGCATCGGCCGGGGCGACACGGTGGCCGTGCTCCTCGCCAACACCCCCGAGATGGTCGAGTGCCATTACGGCGTGCCCATGACGGGCGCGGTGCTCAACACCCTCAACACCCGCCTCGACGCCGCCGCGATCCGCTTCTGCCTGGAGCATGGCGAGGCGAAGATCCTGATCACCGACCGGGAATTCTCCCGCATCGCCGGCCCGGCCCTGGAGGGCATGGCCGCAGCCCCCCTCGTCATCGACGTGGACGATCCCGAATACGACGGCCCCGGCGAGGCCCTGGGCGAACTCGGCTACGAGGCGCTCCTCGCCGCCGGGGACCCGGAGGCGGAATGGCCCCTCCCCACGGACGAGTGGGACGCGATCTCCCTGAACTACACGTCCGGGACCACGGGCGACCCGAAGGGCGTGGTCTACCACCATCGCGGCGCGGCCCTGCTGGCGCTCGGCAACGTGGTGACGGGCGGGCTCGGCCAGCACCCGGTCTATCTGTGGACCCTGCCGATGTTCCACTGCAACGGCTGGTGCTTCCCCTGGACCCTCTCGGTGGTGGCCGGCACCCATGTCTGCCTGCGGCAGGTGCGGGCCGAGGCCATGTACCGGCTGATGGCCGAGCACGGCGTCACGCATCTCTGCGGCGCGCCGGTGGTGATGCAACTCCTCATCAACGCCTCGGACGCGGAGCGGCGCCCCCTCTCCAACCGGGTGGCGTTCTTCACCGCCGCCGCCCCGCCGCCGGAGGCGGTGCTCGCCGGCATGTCCGAGGCCGGGTTCGACGTCACCCATCTCTACGGGCTGACGGAGAGCTACGGCCCGGCGGTGGTCAACGCGTGGCACGCGGACTGGGACGCCCTCTCCTCGGACCAGCGGGCGGCCAAGAAGGCGCGGCAGGGCGTGCGCTATCCGGTGCTCGAAGCCCTCGACGTCCGCGACCCCGAGACGATGGACTCCGTGCCCGCCGACGGCAAGACGATGGGCGAGGTGATGATGCGCGGCAACGTCGTGATGCGCGGCTACCTCAAGAACCCGGCCGCGACGGAGGCCGCGTTCAAGGGCGGCTGGTTCCGCACGGGCGACCTCGGGGTGAAGCACCCGGACGGCTACGTGCAGCTGAAGGACCGCTCGAAGGACATCATCATCTCCGGCGGCGAGAACATCTCCTCGATCGAGGTCGAGGACGCCCTGTTCAAGCATCCGGCGGTGACGGCCGCCGCCGTCGTGGCCCGGCCCGACCCGAAATGGGGGGAGACCCCCTGCGCCTTCGTCGAATTAAAGCCGGGGGCCTCGGCCTCCGCCGACGACCTCATCCAATGGTGCCGGGGGCGGCTCGCCTCGTACAAGCTGCCGCGCCACGTGATCTTCGGCGAATTGCCCAAGACCTCCACCGGCAAGGTGCAGAAATACATCCTGCGCGCCCGCGCCCGCGAGGGCACGGACGGCGCCTGACGGCTCAGTCCCGGCGCGGGCGGCGGGACGCGCCCGCCTTCACCCGTACCGGCATCCGGCGGGGGGCCAGGGAGGCCTGGAGCGCGGCAAGGCCGATCGCGGCGAGTCCGGCGGCGAGGACGGCCTGGGCGAGTGTGGGATCCACGTGAGGTTCCTCCTGTACGCCGACCCAAGGTGGCGATCCCCGGCCGCTTCCGCCAGATTCCCCGGCGGTGAGGCTGGCATGCAGCCGGGGGATGCGGTGACGCAGGCCCCCCGCCACACGAATCGTCATGCGGATCGCGTAGCGAGACCCGATGCGCCGCCGCCGGCCATTGGATATGTGGCGCGGGCGCGTGCGTTCACAGGTGCCCGCGACGGTCGCGGCATGACGCGGGGGATCGGATGGGTCGGTACGGGCGGGGTTTCGGCGCGGTGACGGCGGCGCGGATCGCAGGCCTCATCGTCGTGGGAGGCCTTTTCGCGGGAGGTCCCGGTGCCTCCGCCGCCCTGGCGCAGGGCACGGTGGCCCGGCCCGCCAACGAACCCGCCGCCCCGGCGCCCGGCGATCCGGTGACGCGGGCGAGCTATTTCTTCGTCGGCGGCCGCTACCAGAAGGTCGGCGAGAAGACCCTGATGGTCGGGCAGATGTTCGTGGAGGTCCGCACCCCCGCGAAGGTCACGCAGCCCTATCCCGTGGTGATGGTCCACGGCCTCGCCCAGAGCGGCCTCAACTTCATGACCACGCCGGACGGCCGCTCCGGCTGGGCGCAGCGCTTCGTGGAATGGGGCTATCAGGTCTACGTGGTGGATCAGGTCGGGCGCGGGCGCTCCGGCACCAACCCGGAGGTCTACGGCCCCTACGACCGCCTCGGCACCCGCGACCTGGAGCGCACCTTCACCGCGCCGGAGGTCTACGACCTCTATCCGCAGGCCAAGCTGCACACCCAATGGGCCGGCGGGCCGGGCGTCCAGGGCAACCCGAGCTTCGACCAGTATTACGCGAGCCAGGTCCCCTACCTCGCCAATTCCCAGCAGACGGAGGATCTGGTCGATGCGGCGCTCGGCGCCCTCCTCGACCGGACGGGCCCGGTCATCCTCGTCACCCACGGCCAGGGATCGCTGTTCGGCTGGGCCCTGTCGGATTCCCGCCCCGACCTCGTGAAGGCGCATATCGCCGTCGAGCCGGGCGGTCCGCCCTTCTTCGACGTGAAGTTCCGGGGCGGCAAGGACTTCTGGGAGAAGACCGGCGAGGGCCGCGCCCGCGCCTACGGCATCACCCGCATGCCCCTGACCTTCGCGCCCCCGGTGAAGACGCCGGAGGACCTCGCCGTGGTGCAGCAGGCCAAGGCCCCCGGTGACGGGCAGGTCCGCTGCTGGCTGCAGGGCGAGCCCGTCCGCGCCCTGCCCAACATCGCCAAGGTGCCCGCCGTGATCGTGACGGCGGAGGCCTCCTTCCACGCCACCTACGACGATTGCACCGCCGCCTTCCTCGCCCAGGCCGGCGCCAAGCCCGAGGTGATCCACCTCGCCGACCAGAAGGTGCGGGGCAACGGCCACATGGTCATGGTCGAGAAGAACAGCGACCTCGTCGCCGACACCCTGATGGGCTGGCTGTCCGGGCGCGTGCGCCCGTGAGGGGCCGCCTCGCGCGGGCGTGATCGATTCGCCACAGGGTTGCGTAAGCGTTCGCGACGCCCTTGCGAGCGTGTCCTTTGCCACGTACCCATTCTGAAAAGCGCAGTCGGCGCAATAGTTTATCATAGTTCTAAACAACATGGCAGCCGCGCCGGGACCTCCCGGTGAACGGGGATGGCTGGCCGTTCGGGGAGTGGGGCAGTGAGAGTCGGTCGTACATGCAAGGGGGCCCTGCGGGCCCTCATCCTCGCCGGCACCTCCCTCGCCGCCCTGACGGCCGCCCGCGCGCAGGAGGCCACGCCGCGCGGCGGCGCGAGCGTCCAGCTCGACGAGATCAGCGTCGAGAGCCGGGGCGCGGGCGGGGTGACGGGGCCCGTGGCGGGGGGCGCCTCCATCGGCTCGCCCGCCGGCGTTGAGGATCCGCGCGGGCCTGTCGCCGGCTACGTGGCGACGCGCTCGGCCACCGCCACCAAGACCAACACGCGGCTCGTGGAGACGCCGCAATCCATCACCGTGGTCGGCCGGAAGCAGATCGACTCTCAGAACGCCCAGACCCTGACCCAGGCGACGCAGTACGTGGCCGGCGCCTTCTCCGGCTCCTTCGGCTTCGACACGCGCAACACCTTCATCTACCTGCGCGGCTTCAACGTCAGCGATTACGGCATCTACCGCGACGGCCTGCAGACGCTGAACTACGGCTTCGGCTACTTCAACGTGAACACGTTCGGCCTGGAGCGGATCGAGATCCTGCGCGGCCCGGCGGCGGTGCTGTTCGGCGCGGGCTCCCCCGGCGGCATCGTCAACCAAGTGAGCAAGCGGCCGACCACCGAGCCCTTCGGATATGTCGAGGTCGGCGGCGGCTCCTTCGGCCAGAAATACGCGGCCTACGATTTCGGCGGTCCGGCCGACAAGGAGGGCCACTGGTTCTACCGTGTCACCGGCTACGGCCGGAACGGCGGCACGCAGGTCGATGGCGCCCCCGACGACAGCTACTCCATCGCCCCGAGCGTCACCTACCGCCCCGACGGGGCGACGAGCCTGACGGTGCTCACCTCGTTCCAGCACGACAACACCGCCTTCACGGCGAACTTCCTGCCGTATATCGGCACGGTGCGGCCGCAGGCGCTCGGCCTGCGCATCCCCCGCTCGCTCAACGTCGGCGACGCGCGGCTCAACACCTACCAGCGCGATCAGGCCTTCCTCGGCTACGAGTTCGAGCACGTCTTCAACGAGACCTGGGCCTTCCGCCAGAACCTGCGCTACTCGTTCGGCGAGAGCTTCCAGAATTCCGACATCGGCCAGCTCGGCTACGCCTTCGGCGACGCGACCCAGACCCAGCTCGCCCGCTACCAGTTCCGCGACCATGCCCGCGTGAACATCTTCCAGGTCGACAACCAGGCCGAGGCGCGCTTCTCGGACGGGTTCTTCCGCCACGACGTGCTGATGGGGCTCGACTACAAGGATTACCGCCTGACCGACAATCAGGCGTCGCTGTTCCCGGCCTCGAACCTCAACATCGTGGCGCCGGTCTATGCGGGCGCGGACGGCATCCCGAGCCCGTACCTGATCAATTCCAACACCTTCACGCAGCTCGGCCTCTACGTGCAGGACCAGATCAAGATCACCGACCGGCTGACCCTGCTGCTCGGCGGGCGCCAGGACTTCGCCGACAACCGGGTGGTCGACAAGCTCAACAACGGCCTCGGCAACACCGGCCGCAGCGACAACGGCACGACCTACCGCACGGCGCTGATCTACAATTTCGACAACGGGCTCGCCCCCTATGTCAGCTACTCGACCTCGTTCCAGCCGCTGATCGGCACCGGCCGCCTCAGCGACACGTTCAAGCCGGAGACGGGCACGCAGATCGAGGGCGGCGTGAAGTTCGAGCCGCCGGGCCAGGGCTACTTCCTGACGCTGGCCGGCTTCGACATCCACCGCAAGAACACCCTGACGCCGGACCCGGTGAACACCCTGTTCCAGGTGCAGCTCGGCGAGGTCCGCTCCACGGGCTTCGAGGCGCAGCTGGTGGCGAACGTGTTCGAGGGCCTCGACGTCGCCGCCTCCTACACGATCTACGGGCTCACCAACGAGCGCGGCGGCGCCGACATCCTCGGCAAGGTGCCGGTGAACGTGCCGGAGAACTTCGCCAACGCCTTCTTCGACTACACGATCCCCGTGGGCGCCCTGCGCGGCTTCGGCTTCGGCGGCGGCGTGCGCTACTTCGGCCGCTCCTTCGCGGACACGGCCAACCTCTACCGGGTGCCGGATTACGTGCTGTTCGACGCGCAGGTCCATTACAACTGGGACCGCTGGCGGCTCGCCGTCACCGCCACGAACATCGGCGACCGCCGCTACGTCTCCTCCTGCCAGGCCTTCAACTCGTGCTTCTACGGCGACGCCCGCCGGGTGCTGGCGAGCCTGAGCTACAAGTGGTGATCAGGCCTGATCCGAGAGCCGCGTCGGCAGGTCGGTGATCCGCAAGCCCCGGCGCAGGGCGCGGGAGAGCGCATCGACGGCCATCGTCATGAGGGCGGTGGCCGCGATCAGCACCACGGCCACGTCGAGGCGCAGCTCCGAGATCGCGGCATCGACGTAGAAGCCGAGGGTCGTCACCCCGAGGATGCCGAAGATGGCGCTCTCCCGCAGGATCAATTCCCAGCGGTAGAGGAGGAGGGCCAGGAACTGGCCATAGAGCCGGGGCAGGGTCTCGTAGGCGTAGAGGTTCAGCCCCCGCGGCGCGTCGGGCCGGTAGGGGATGGCGTCGGCGTGCCGGCCCATCAGGTAGCCGATGATCCCGGCATTGTGCAGCGACAGGGCGATGATCGCCGGCAGCATCGAGGGGCCGAGCAGCTGCAGGCAGAGATAGGCCAGCATGTATTCCGGCGTGGAGCGCACCACGACGAGGAGCACCCGCCCGAAGGGCCGCCCCAGGGGCCCGGTGAAGCGCCGGGCGGTGAGGGGGAACAGGAGCAGCGCCCCGATCGCCGTCGCCACCAGGGCGATCTGCGCCAGCACCAGGGTCTGCGCGGCGCCGGGCAGGATCTGATCGGTGAGGATCGGCCGGAACCACGCCCAAAGGGACATCCAAGACCCCTCCCCGCCCCGCAGCGGCGCGGGCACGATGTCGTGGGTGAGGAAGCGGACGAGGCTCGGGCCGATCGCGGCATGGCCGATGGCGGGCGGCAGGGCCAGGAGGGCGCCCACGAGGAGGAACGGCACGGTCCAGCGCCGCACCCAGAGCCGCCGCGTCCCGATCAGCGCGTAGAACACGAGGAGCAGCGCCCCGGCCTCGGCGTAGCGCCCCTGCCGGAAGGCGGATTCGAGGGTGAAGCCCATGGTCGGCAGGCCGATGAAGCCGAGCACGAGGCTGGAGCGCATCCCGCATTCGAGGCGGTAGAGGGTGTAGTCCGCGAAGCGCCCGGCGAGGTCGGGCAGGCGGGCATAGGCGAAGGCCGAGACCGCCCCCGTCCGAGGCGGCAGGACGCGCAGGGCCGAGAGGTCCGCCTCCTCGATGATCTCCGAATAGACCTTGGCGCAGATGCCGGCATAGGGCAGCGCGATGGCGAGCACGCCGGTCGTCGCCGAGAGGCCGAAGACCTGCATCAGCAGCAGCGCCCAGAACAGTTCGTGCACCGAGCGCAGGCCCGCGCAGGTCACGCGCACGATCCGCGAATGGGCGAAGGGGATGGCGAGCAGGAACCCCACCCCGGCCCCACACCCGACGCCCAGCACCGCGAAGGCGACCGTGTAGACGACGCTCCAGCCCTCGACGGACCCGACATCCGGCCGGATCAGCCCGGCGAGGAGCCGCGAGAGTTCCGCGAACGGGTGCAGGGTGGTGACGTGCAGGTCCGCCACGGCGAGGCAGAGCAGCGCGGCGAGGGCGAACCCGCCGCTCACCGCGCGATAGCCCGGCAGGCGCGGGGCGAGGCGCATCAGGCGGCCTCGTAGAACGGCCTGAGCCGGGCGGGATCGACCTCGGATGCCGGGGCGTCGAGGACGATGCGCCCGGCCTCCAGCACCACGATGCGGTCGGCCTGCGCCTGCGCCAGGGCGATGTCGTGCAGGGCGAGGATCAGGGTCTCGTGGGTCGCGGCCAGGGTCGCGAGGAC
>Ga0182230_1000163_pt1 | contig 10786 bp, 7 predicted proteins | sample G6R1MG_28_FD_128384 | JGI IMG/M metagenome (GOLD analysis project Ga0182230, IMG submission 128384) | Miscanthus phyllosphere microbial communities from Michigan, USA - G6R1_NF_07NOV2016_LD1 MG | ecosystem: Host-associated > Plants > Phyllosphere > Phylloplane/Leaf | place: USA: Michigan...
GAGGTCCACGGCAACTTCTACGGCACGCCGCGCCGCCCGGTCGAGAAGACCCTCGGGCAGGGCCGGGACATGATCTTCGACATCGACTACCAGGGCACCCGCCAGGTCCGGCAGCGGCTGCAGGACGACGTGGTGACGGTGTTCATCCTGCCGCCGAGCTTTTCCGAATTGCGCAACCGCTTGGAGCGACGGGCGGAGGACGCCCCCGAGACCATCGAGCGGCGGCTGGCCAACGCTCGCAACGAGATGCAGCGCTGGAGCGAGTACGACTACGTCATCGTCAACGACGACCTCGACGAGTCGTTTCGCGCGCTTCAGTCGATCCTGGCCGCCGAGCGCCTCAAGCGCACCCGCCGCACCGGCCTGCCGGGCTTCGTCGACGGGCTGCTGGCGGAGGCCGGGCAGGGCGGCTGATACGGTTTCTAGAGCATCATCCCGAAAGGTGGCTGCCGGCTTTCGGAAAAAGATGATGCAAAGACAATAGGCTAGAGCATCGTCCTGGATCCGATATCCAGGACGATGCTCTAGCCGACCACTTCGATTATCGCGTGTGTCCCCCTCTCCCCGCCCGGCGGGGAGAGGGGGCGCCTCACTCCGCTGCCGTGCGCGGCCGATCCGAAAACGATTCCTCGACCTGGGCGGCGTGCAGGCGGCGGTAATAGCCGTCGCCGGCCAGCAGCGCGTCGTGGCGGCCCTGCTCGGCGATGCCGCTCTCGGCCACCACCACGATGCGGTCGGCGTGGCGGATGGTGGCCAGCCGGTGGGCGATGACGAGGGTCGTGCGCCCTTCCGCCAGTTCGAACAGCGAAGCCTGGATCTCCCGCTCGGTCTCGGTGTCGAGCGCCGAGGTCGCCTCGTCGAGGATCAGGATCGGCGGGTTCTTGAGGAAGGCGCGGGCGATCGCGAGCCGCTGCTTCTGCCCGCCCGACAGCTTCACGCCGCGCTCGCCGATCACCGTGTCGAGCCCCTCGGGCAGGGCGGCGATCAGCCCATCGAGCCGGGCGCGGGTAGCGGCGTCCATGATCTCGGCCTCGCTCGCACCGAGACGGCCATAAGCGATGTTCTCGCGGATCGTGCCGGCAAACAGGAACACGTCCTGCTGCACGATGCCGATCTGCCCGCGCAGCGAGGCCAGCGTCAGGTCGCGGATGTCGTGGCCGTCGATGGTGATGCGCCCGGCTTGCCCCTCGTAGAAGCGCGGAATCAGCGAGAGGAGCGTCGTCTTGCCCGCCCCCGAGGGGCCGACGAAGGCCACCGTCTCGCCCGCGCGGATCGTCAGATCGACGCCGGCCAGCACCGGCCGGTCCGGGCTGTAGCCGAAGCGCACGCCCTCGAAGCGGATCTCGCCCTTGAGCGGCGGGGCGGGGATGGCGCCCGGCCGGTCGGCGATGTCGGGCTCGGTGGCGAGCAGTTCCTGGTAGCGGCGAAAGCCGGCGATGCCCTTCGGGTAGGTCTCGATCACCGCTCCGATCTTCTCCAGCGGCCGGTAGAACACCGCCACGAGAAGCAGGAAGCCGACGAAGCCGCCGGCCGTCAGGTCGCCGCGCACCACGAAGGCGGCGCCGCCCAGGAGCACCACGATCTGCACGAGGCGCAGGCCCAGATAGTTGATCGATAGGGCGCCCGCCATCAGCCGGTAGGCTTCGAGCTTGGTGGTGCGGTATTTCAGGTTGTCGGAGGCGAACAGCGCCCGCTCGTGCGCCTCGTTGGCGAAGGCCTTCACCACGCGGATGCCGCCGACATTCTCCTCGATGCGGGCGTTGAAGGCCCCGACGCGCCGGTACTGCGCCTGCCAGTTGCGGGTCATGCGCCCGCCGTAGCGGATGACGATGAAGGCGATCAGGGGCAGGATCGCCAGCGTCATCAGTGCCAGCGGCGCGTGGACGAGGAACATCAGCGCGAAAGCGCCGAACAGCGTCATCACCGCGATGAATAGGTCCTCGGGCCCGTGATGGGCGACCTCGCCGATCTCCTCGAGATCCTTGGTGACGCGCGCCACCAGATGGCCGGTCTTCTGCCCGTCGAAGAACCGGAACGAGAGCTTCTGCAGGTGGTCGAAGGCGCGGGCGCGCATCTCGGTCTCGATGTTGATGCCGAGCACGTGGCCCCAATAGGTGACGACCACCATCAGGCCGGCATTGGCGACATAGAGCAGCGTCAGGCCCATGGCCGCGAGCAGGATCAGGCTCCAATCCTGCTGCGGCAACAGCCGGTCGACGAAGGCTTTGACCGCGAGGGGAAAGCCGAGTTCGAGCAGGCCGGAGAGCACGGCGCAGCCGAAATCCACCAGGAACAGCGTCCGGTGTGGCCGGTAATAGGCGAGGAAGGCCTTCAGCATGGCGTGGCTGTGACGGGTCTTCTGGCCCGGAAGCGGGCGGCTCTCCGGCGCATAGGCGAGGGCGCGTCGTCGCGCCAGCGGCGCCGACGCGGGGCGGCCCTCACGAAGCCGCGTGGTCGGCCGCGCGGTCGGCCGCCAGCGTCTGCCCGATCGCGCCGCGCAGGAGCAGCACGGCGATCCCGTAGAGCGGCACCGCAAGCGCGAAGTAGGCGGGCCAGCCGACCGCCCCGGCGAGTGCCGGCGCCCCGACCCGCAGCGGCAGGGCGGCGAAGAAGGCGGCGCCGAAGAGAAGCGCGTAGTCGGTGGCGGGCTGCGGCCCCTGGGCCCAGCGGTAGATCATGTTGAAGACCGGCACGCCGAGGCCGCCGCCGCACAGGATGCCGAGAACCGCCGCCGCGACGCCGAGATTCGGCACTCCCTGCGCGGTCGCCCACAGCATGAGCAGACCCGACCCCGCGACGCCGAGGGCGGAGACGGTGATGAGCGGCAGCGTGCCGACGCGCCCCACGAGGAGGCCGGAGACCAGCGCCATGACGAGGTTGATGCCCGAGGCGAGCCCGCCGGTGACGAGGCCCACTTCGCCGAGAGGCACGCCGAGGTCGAGCAAGGCGAGGTTGTTCGAGCCGGTGAGCGCGAACATCGCCGCGAAGTAGAGACCGAGCACCAGCACGCGCCCGCCGAGCAGCCGCAGCCGTCCGAGCGCCAGGGCACCGCGCTGCGCCTCCGCCGAGACCCGCCGCAGGGCGCGCTCGGGATAGCGCAGCATCGGCAGCAGGCAGAGCCCGTTCAGCACCGCCACGGCAAGCACGGCGTTGTGCCAGCCGAGCCGGTCGTACTCGGCGATCAGCACCCCGGCGCCGAACAGGCCGCCGAGCGAGGCGCCGCAGAGCTTGGCCGAAGCGACATAGGGCCGGCGCTCCGGGCCGACCGTCTCGACCACGAGGGCTTCGAGCGCGATGTCCATGGTGGCGACGCAGAAGCAGGTCGCGAGCGCCAGCCCGAACAGGAGCGGCAGCGGCCAGGCCTCGCCCCGGCTCAACACCAGCAGCAGGGCGATGGTCGCCCCCTGCATCAGCACGATCCAGCCGAGCCGGTGCGGCAGGCGCGGCAGGTGGATGCGGTCCACGAGCATGGCCCAGAGGAAGGTGAGCCCGACCGGCAGGTTGATGAGCTGGAGGAAGCCGATCTCCGCGAGATCGATGCCGCGGGCCCGCAGGATCAGCGGCGCGCCCCCGGTGAGGAAGCCGAGCGTCGTGCCGAAGGTGACGTAGAGGCAGAAGAACGGCGCCAATTGCGCCGCCCGACCGAGATCGTCCCGCTCAGGCATCGCCGCCTTGTCGCGTGCGGGTTCGAGACCGCTCACGCGCTCGAACCCCCTCGATCGAGCGGAGGGCTGCCGCGAACCCGCCCCTGTCCATCTGTCATCCCAGGTCCTTCGCGCCGCGATGCCGACTCACCGCTCCATGGGCCACCCGGCGTATGGCGGGCTGCGAATGGTTCCGGTTCGGTCGCAGGGAGGGCCCGTGGGGGTGCGGCTCGCGCGGCGTTGCGGATGGCTGCGGCTCGAACCGCCGTTCAGCGCATGACATACACGTCGGTGCCGACGGTGACGCGCCCGAACAGGTCGGCGATGTCCTGGTTGTACATGCGGATGCAGCCGTAGGACGCGAAGGTGCCGATCGAATTCGGCCGGTTGGTGCCGTGGATGGCGTATTCGCCACCCCGCAGAGTCATCGCCGCCACGCCCATCGGATTGCTCGGCGAGCCGCCGCGGATGAGGTTGGGCAGGCGCGGGTTGTCGCGCTTCACCTCCGCCGGGGGCGACCAGTCGGGCTGGTAGTACTTGCCGTCGATCTGCGTGGCGCCGCTCCACTGCTTGCCCGGCTTGCCGACCGCAACGGGGTAGCGGATCGCCGTGCCGTCGCCGTTGACGAGGTAGAGCCGGCGCTCGGTGGTGCGCACCACGATCGTGCCTGCTCCGATCCCCTCGGCGAAGGGGACGACTTCCCGAGCCTGTGCGGCACCGGTCGCGCACAGCACTCCTGCGAGCGCGCCCGCGAGACGCACCCTGTACTTGATTGTCCTGAACATCGAAGATCGCCTTTCGAAGCTGGAGCGTAACTGTCGAAGACGATCCGCCGTTCCAGCTTGCCGTTCTGCTTTACGCGCGCAAGAAAGCGGGTCTCATGCACCGCCTCTTGGCAGCAGAGCGAATCCCGGGCTCGGAATTTCCCGAAAATTTTAAGTAACGGCGGCGAGTCCCGGCAACGTCCCCGGTGCTCCCTCAGCGCTCGTGGAGCCGAACCGCCTCCGGGTACCGCTCCTGCCAGCCGTGGCGGACGAGTTCCGGATCGGCATGCTCCTCGACCGGGTGGCCGACACAGAGATAGGCGATCAGATCCCAGCCCTCCGGCACGTCGAGGGCATCCGTCACGAGGCCGGGTTCGAGGATCGAGACCCAGCCGACGCCGAGGCCATGAGCGCGGGCGGCGAGCCAGAAGGCATGGATGCAGGCCGCCACCGAGTAGCGCAGCATCTCCGGCATGGTCGCGCGGCCCAGGCCGTGGCCGGCGCCCGTCCCGGAATCGCAGAACACGGCGAGATGAACCGGCGCCTCACGCAGGCCCGCGAGCTTCAGGCGGGCGTAGAGCGTCCGTTGTTCGTCGGCATAGGTCGCGCAGGCTGCGGCGTTGCAGCGCTCGAAGCTGGCGATGACCGCCGCGCGCCGTCGAGGCTCGGACACCCGTACGAACCGCCAGGGCTGGCTGTTGCCGACGGAGGGCGCCAGCGCCGCCAGATCGAGGCAGGTTCGCAGCGCGGCCTCATCGACCGGATCGCCGGAGAAGCGCCGCACGTCCCGTCGCCACGCGAACAGATCCGCGAGGCGGGCGCGGAAGGCGTCGTCGAAGAGGGGCGGAGAGGTCGCCGCGGGGGGAGGGGACTCTGGCATGGCCGCCGCTTCTCGCGCCGGCGGGCGCGGCTGCCAAGATGGTTATTGGGGCTGCGGCCCCGGCTCCATGCCGCGAGCATCGTCCCGAGGGGTGGCATCGGCTTTCGGACTGATGCACCAGCGAGAGGCGGGAGCCTCGACACGAAAAAAGGGCGGCGCTCCGAGGAGGCCGCCTGAAGTCCTTGGGTCTCGAAACCCCTGGATGCCGGTTTGCCGAGATCCGCGGCATTGCCCGAGGGCTGGGGAGCTCGGGTTCAGGCGCCGCCGCGGTGGACAGACCGACGAGGTTTCAGGTCACAGTGAAAGCGTGTCGCGGTGGCGATGGCAAGGCGAGTCTGCGGCGGGACGGTGATGTTTGCCACCTCACCGTGCGGCGACGCACATGCGTCTCGCGCCCCGCGCCGAAACCCCGCTCCACCAACGATGGCCGGCGAAGCATCTTGCGGGTGCCTGCCGCGAGGCCCATCATCTCCCCCACGCCGCAGGAACGCCGGCACCGATACGGGAGTGACGATGAGCGAGGGGCAGAGCGTCGATCACCGCTCGAACGACCGGGACAGCCAGATGGCGCCGCAAGCGCCTCCGCAAGTCATCCCGTTTCCGTCGCCCACCACCCCGCAAGTCGCCTTCCAGCGCGACGAGTTGCGGACCATCTTCAACCTCTACGGACGGCGCGTCGCCGAGGGCGAATGGCGCGACTACGCCCTCGATTTCCGCCGGGACAAGGCGGTATTCTCGATCTACCGCCGCGCTTCCGAGATGCCGCTCTACCGGATCGAGAAGGATCCCAAGCTCGCCCGCCGCCAGGGCGCCTACGCGGTGATCGCGGCGAGCGGCCTCGTGATGAAGCGCGGCAACGACCTCGCTCGCGTCATCTGCGTCCTGGAGGGGCCGCTGCGGGCGGTGTAATCCCCGCCTCCGAAGGTCTCCGGAGGCAGGATCAGGCGGGGCGGCTACCAGCGCACGATGACTTGAGCCCGGACCGTGCGGGGGGCGCCGGGCAGGATGTTGTTGTTGTTGTGCGCCGAGACGATGTAATTGCGGTCGAACAGGTTCTCGATGTTCACCTGCGCGCGCACATTCTCGTTGATCCGGTAGAACAGGCCCATATCGAAGCGCGAGTAGCTCGGGAGACGCACGGTCTGATCCGAGGTCGCGAAGGTGTGGGACTGGTTGATGAAGCCAACGCCGACCGAGAAGCTCGGGTCGATGTCGAACTTGTTCCACAGCGTGAAGGCGTTCAGCGGCACCAGCCCGACGAAGTTTCCAGCAACGATCGCCGGGGACAGATTGCTGGTGATGCGTGCATCTGTGAAGGCGTAGCCGCCCGCGATCGACCACCAATCGGTGAGGTAGCCGTTGGCGCCGATCTCCGCGCCCTGCGTGTTGGTCCGGCCCGAGGTCAGGAAGAAGCCAGCCCGATTCGGGTCGGGGATGCGCTGGTTGCTGCGGTCGAGGTTGAACAGCGCACCGGTGATCTGAAGCACGGGGGAGACGTCGTACTTCACGCCGACTTCGGTGTTCTCGAATTTCTCCGGCTGGGCGATGGCGAGCCCTGGGCTCAGCGTGCTGAACTGGTCGCCCGACGAGGGCAGGTACGAGATGCTGTAGCTTGTGTAGAAGGCGAGGTTCTGCAGCGGCTTCACGACGAGGCCGGCCCGCGGCGAGACCAGATCATCCACGCGGGCGTTGGTGACATTGGTGCGCCGGTCGGTCGCCGCGAAGTCGAAATGGTCGAAGCGCAGGCCGCCGATGAGTTGCACATGCTCGTTCAGCTCGACCTGATCCTGCACGTAGGCCGCGGCGAGGCCGAGGTCGTAGACGCTGTTGGCGCCGGTCGTATTGCGGAAGTTGATGCCGACCCGGCTCAGCGGCGCGAGCGGATTGACGGCAAGGCTCAGCGGCGCGCCCGGCGTCGCGAAGAAGCCTTCCTCGCGGAAGCTCAAGCCTTCCTGGTAGCCGAGTTCGAACCCGGCGAGCAGGGTGTGCTTCACGGGCCCCGTCAGGAACTGGTAGGTGAAGTCGGTCTGGTTGAAGTAGTTCGTCCGGTCGGTCTGGCTGTTATAGGCCGAGATGTTGACCGCCGTTCCGGCCGCATTCACAGCCCCACCGGGGAAGACGTTCTGGTAGAATTTTTCGTAATCGGCGATGCGTGACTGGCTGCGCATCACGACGCCGTTCTCGAAGACGTGGTCGAGCTGCGCCGTGGCGATGTGGGCGTTGACGTAGGTCGGCGACAGGAACGGGTTGCCGAAATAGGTCGTCCGGTTGTCGCGATACCGGTAGGGCCGGCCGAACTGCGAGGGGAGGCCGCGATCGGTGGTGCGGTCGTCGTGGAAGAATTCGTAGGAGAGGCGCAGCGTTGTCTGTGGCCCGAGCAGGAACGTCATCGTCGGGTTCACGCCGTAGCGGCTGATATCGACGAAGTCGCGGTAGGTCGCCGTATCCTCGAACACGCCGTTCATGCGGAAGAACACACTGTCGGAGACGCGGTCGCCGACATCGAGCGCCACGCGCTTGTTCGCGAACTGGCCGCCCTGGGCCACGATCTCGCGGGTCGGGACGCCGTCGGCCTCCTTGAGCACGCGATTGATGACGCCGCCGCCGCCGCCGCGGCCGAAGATCATCGCGTTCGGCCCCTTCAGCACTTCGATGCGCTGGATGTTGTAGAGGTCGCGGTAATACTGCACGTCGTCGCGGATTCCGTTGACGAAGAAGTCGGCATTCGAGCGCTGGCCGCGGATGATCAACTCATCGCGGTTGCCCTCGCCCTGGGCCTGGATCACGCCCGGCACGTAGCGCGTCGCCTCGCCGATCGACTGGAAGCCCTGGTCGAGGATCTGCTCCCGCGTGACGACCGAGACGGATTGCGGCGTATCGAGCAGGGGCGTCGGCGTCTTGGTGGCGCTCCGCGTCGCCTTTCCGAGATAGCCGACCGTGACGCCGCCCTGCGGCTCAAGGCGCAGGCCCCCGCGGCTGAGGCCCTCGACGGCCAATTCATCGAGCGCGACGGCGACAGGGGATGCCGTCACCGGAACGACAGGTTGTGCCTGTACAGGCCCTACCAGTGCAGCGGTCGTCCCCGCCAGAATCGCAAAGGCGACTTCACTCGTTCCAGGACGTCTCAAGTTCAAGCCCCCGTCTTCTTCGTAATATTTGACGACGTCGTTCCGCCGTCTTGGCGGTCATGACGGCATCGCCTGACGGGGATCAAGCGGGTGGGGCTTTATAACAAACGACAGAAATCGTACTTTTGCTTGGAATAATTCGCAATCTGCGGTCAAGCCGCTGACATTGAGTGCCTATTTTTCAGCATAGAAGCGTTAAAATCTATACAATGCAGCAACAATGTTGCTGCGAAGGCACAGTATTGCTTGGAGCAATTGTAATCTGTGCGCTTGGTGTCGGCCCAGGGGGCGACGAGACGCCGACCGATCCCAGGCGAATCGCGGCGAGCCCTGCTGTCCAATGTGCCTTTGACAGGCGCGAAGGTTGCGGAGCCTCGCCCTTTTCAGGTGGGAATGCGACTGGCTTGCGCGATGATGCCCTACCGGGCGGGCCGCAAAGTCGAGGCGGCTTCGGCGAACCGGCGGATCGCCGCCGGGTCGGGCTTGCCGGCGGGGACCACCCAACTTCCTCCGACGCAGAGCACGGCAGGATGGGCGAGCCAGTCCGCGGCGGTCGCCTCGGTGATGCCGCCGGTGGGGCAGAAGCGCACCTGTCCGAATGGCGCGGCGAGCGCCTTTAGCGCCTTCAACCCGCCTGCGGCTTCCGCCGGGAAGAACTTGAAGCGGTCGAGTCCGTGGTCGAGGCCGCGCATGATGTCGGCGGAGGTCGCGACACCCGGCAGGTAGGGAACGCCCGAGGCGAGGGCCGCCTCCGTCAGCGGCGCGGTCAGCCCGGGGCTGACGATGAACTTCGCGCCTGCCCCGATGGCAGCATCGAGGTCGCGCGCATTCAGCACCGTTCCGGCGCCGACCACCGCGCCATCGACGCTCGACATCGCCCGGATCACGTCGAGCGCCGCGGGGGTGCGGAGGGTGACCTCAAGGGCGGTGAGGCCGCCGCCGACCAGCGCCTCGGCGATGGGCACCGCGTCGGCGGCATCCTCCACCACGAGCACGGGGATGACGGGAACGGAGCGCATCAGCGCGTCGATGGTGCTCATCGGGGTCTCCTCCGGTGTCGGTTCTGCTGATCGCGCGTATTCGGGGCGATGCTCCAGAGCATCGTCCTAGATATCGGATCCAGGCCGATACTCTAGCCTTCTGATTTCACATCGTCTTTTTCCGAAAGCCGGGGACCACCTTTCGGGACGATGCTCTAAAGACCCGCCGCCGCCAGCATCGCCGAGCCGCCGCGCTCGGCCTCGTCGGCGCCCTGGCGCATGAAGGCGAACAGCTCACGGCCGGTGCCGAGGCCGTCCGGCGGCCGCACCGCGTCCTCGCGGCTGTCCCACTCGGCGGCATCGACCAGCACTTCGAGCAAGCCCTGCTCGGCCGAGAGCCGGACGATGTCGCCGTCGCGGATCCGGCTGATCGGGCCGCCGCCAACGGCCTCGGGGCTGACATGGATCGCCGCCGGCACCTTGCCGGAGGCGCCCGACATCCGCCCGTCGGTGACGAGCGCCACCCTGTGGCCGCGGTCCTGCAGCACGCCGAGCGGCGGGGTCAGCTTGTGCAGCTCCGGCATCCCGTTGGCCCGCGGGCCCTGGAAGCGCACGACCACGACGACATCGCGCTCCAACTCGCCCGCCTTGAAGGCGGCGATGACGTCGTCCTGATCGGAGAAGACGCGGGCCGGGGCTTCGATGGTGCGGCGCTCGGGGTCGACCGCGCTGGTCTTGAAGGTGGCCCGACCGAGATTGCCCTTCACCAGCCGCATCCCGCCATCCGGCTGGAACGGGCGGGCGGGGGGGCGCAGCATGGCTTCGTCCAGCGGCTCGGCCGGCGCGTCCTCGAAGGTGAGATCGTTCCCGTCCCCCAGAAGCTTCGGGTCACGGGCGTGGTCGCGCAGGCGCGTGCCGGCGACCGTCAGGAGGTCGTCGTGCAGGAGGCCGGCATCGATCAGCGAGGCGATGACGTAGGACATGCCGCCAGCCGCGTGGAAGTGGTTCACGTCGCCCGCGCCGTTCGGGTAGACCCGCGCGATCAGCGGCACCACGCCGGAGAGCCGGTCGAAATCCTCCCAATCGACGACGATGCCGGCGGCCCGCGCCATGGCCGGTATGTGGATCGCGTGGTTGGTCGAGCCGCCGGTGGCGAGCAGGCCGACGATGGCGTTGACGATCGCCCGCTCGTCGATGCAGCGTCCGAGCGGGCGATAATCGTTGCCGTTCCAGCCGATCTCGGTGAGCCGATGGATCGCCGAGCGCGTCACCGCCTGCCGCAGCCGCGTGCCGGGATTGATGAAGGAGGCGCCGGGCATGTGCAGGCCCATCACGTCCATCATCATCTGGTTGGAATTGGCGGTGCCGTAGAAGGTGCAGGTGCCGGCCC
>Ga0182230_1000165_pt1 | contig 10657 bp, 12 predicted proteins | sample G6R1MG_28_FD_128384 | JGI IMG/M metagenome (GOLD analysis project Ga0182230, IMG submission 128384) | Miscanthus phyllosphere microbial communities from Michigan, USA - G6R1_NF_07NOV2016_LD1 MG | ecosystem: Host-associated > Plants > Phyllosphere > Phylloplane/Leaf | place: USA: Michigan...
AAGCCGTTCACGCTCTCGACGGAGCGCGAACGGATGCCTGCGGGGAGAACGGCAGCATCGAGCGGCGGCAGGTTCGGTGCGGTCATTTCCAACCCTACTCCAAAGCGGCTGCCGCTATCGAGCTGGGGCGTCAGCCGTCGCGCGCGCGAGGCTTCATTGTCCGTCAACGTCCAAAACGAGCCGGTACAAGCCGCTTGAAAATGTGGGTTATAAAGTGGGGCTGTGGCCTCGTTGAGGCCGATTTTTCAAAACAAAACAATGGCTTATAACAGCTAACTGGCGGAGAGGGGGGGATTCGAACCCCCGATGCCCTTGCAGGCATGCCGCATTTCGAGTGCGGTGCATTCAACCGCTCTGCCACCTCTCCGCAAGGTGCCTCGATGAGACGGGCGGTGCCTAGCACGCGCGGTCGGGCTTCACAAGCGATGTCGATGCGCCGAGAGTCGATCAGACCACGATCGTGATGGCCTGCGCCGCCCGGGTGAGGCCGGTGTAGAGCCAGCGGGCGCGGTGCTCGCGGAAGGCGTAGGATTCGTCGAACAGGGTCACGCGGTCCCATTGCGAGCCTTGCGCCTTGTGCACCGTCAGCGCGTAGCCGTAGGTGAATTCGTCGGTCTCCCGGCGCAGGAACAGCGGGATCTCCTCGTCCGTGCCCGAGATCATCGCGCGCAGCACCTTGATGTCGGTGGCCCGTCGGCGGAGCGCCGGATCGTCCTCGGGGACGACATCGAGGCGGACCAGGTCCGGGCGCGGCGGCGCGCGCAGGGCTTGCACCGTCCAGGTCGAGCCGTTGAGCAGGCCCTTCACCCGGTCGTTGCGCAGGCACACCAGCTTCTCGCCCACCGCCGGCATCGGGTCGGTGTGGCCGGCGAGTTCACGGAGCCGGTTGTTGTAGAGGCGGCGGGTCTTGTTGAGGCCGACCAGGACCTGGTCGCATTCCAGCACCTCGGCCGGGTCCAGCGTGCGGCGGGAGACGATGCGGCTCTGGCCGTAGGTGCCGATCTCCAGCCGCCCCCCCTCGCGCACGGTCATGGCCATGCGGACGATCGGGTCGTCCTTAGCCTGGCGATGCACCTCCGTGAGCATCACGTCAGGCTCGGCCTCGGTGAAGAAGCCGCCGCCGCGCACCGGCGGCAGCTGCGCCGGATCGCCCAACACCAGCACCGGACGGTCGAAGGACAGGAGGTCGTTGCCGAGGTCGGAATCGACCATCGAGCATTCGTCGATGATGATCAGGTCGGCCTTCGCGGCCGGGCCGGATCGGTTCAGCGTGAAGGTCGGGCCGCCCTCCTCCGCCTCCTTGGTGCGGTAGATCAGCGAGTGGATCGTGGCGGCGTCGTAGCAGCCCTTCTGGCGCATCACCGAGGCCGCCTTGCCGGTGAAGGCGCCGTACACCACCGTGCCGTCGACATCCTCGGCGATGCGGCGGGCGAGCGTGGTCTTGCCGGTGCCGGCATAGCCGAACAGCCGGAACACCTGGCTTCCGCCCGCCTTCCGCCAAGCGGCGATGGCCTTCAGCGCCGCGTCCTGCTGCGGCGCGTAAGCCGAGGGCAGCCCGGCACTCACGGCCAGCGCACGGTGGGCGGCAGCGACGACAGGATCGAGGCGACGTTGCCGCCGGTCTTCAGCCCGAAAATCGTGCCGCGATCGTAGAGCAGGTTGAACTCGACGTAGCGGCCGCGCCGGACCTGCTGCTCCTCGCGGTCGGCCTCGGTCCAGGCGGTCCCGACATTGTCGCGGACGATCTTTGGATACGCCTCCAGGAAGGCGCCGCCGACATCGCGCGTGAAGGCCAAGTCCGCCTGCGCATCGCCGGTCCAGCGATAATCATAGAAAATGCCGCCGATGCCGCGGGGCTCGTTGCGATGCTTGAGGTGGAAGTATTCGTCGCACCAGGCCTTGTAGCGGGCATGATCGACCCCGTGGGCCGCGCAGGCGCGCTCCAGGCAGGCGTGGAAGTGGCGGCTGTCCGGGTCCTCCTGGTTGCGCCGCCGCACCAGCACGGGGGTGAGGTCGGCGCCGCCGCCGAACCACGCCTTCGTGGTCACGACGAAGCGGGTGTTCATGTGCACCGTCGGCACATGCGGGTTCCACGGATGGGCGATCAGCGAGATGCCGGTGGCGAAGAAGCGCGGATCCTCGGCGGCGCCGGGCATCTGGGCGCGGAATTCCGGGGCGAACTCGCCGTGGACGGTGGAGATGTGCACCCCGGCCTTCTCGAAGACCCGGCCCTTCAGCATCGCCATGACCCCGCCGCCGCCGGGCTGGCCGGTATGGTCGGTGCGGTCCCAGGGCGTCTTCACGAAGGTCCCGGGCCCGGGGGGGGCATCCGGATGGAACGGCCCCTCGGCTTCGGCCTCCAGGGTCTCGAAGGCCGCGAGGATACGGTCGCGCAGGGTCGCGAACCAGGCCGCGGCCTCGGATTTCATGGCCGTCACGTCGGCCTCGGACAGGGGGGCAGTCAGCGCCGCGCGGGCGTCGTCCGGCATCGTCATGCCGTAGGCTTTCCCACTGCGCCGATGGGGCGTCAATCGCCAGGCCGGAATTCGGCTGCTGCATCGCCCTGCGTCGCCACGGCGTTGTCGCCCTAGATCAACCGGTCCCGCGCCCGTGCGGCGCGCACCCTCGAACCGTCAGGACAGTCCGAGCCCATGGCCGATACGCTCCGCCTCTTCACCTCGCCCTCCGCCTTCCCGAACCCGCAGCGCCTGCGTCTGTTCGCGCATGAGAAGGGCATCGCCCACCTGTTCGACGAGGTGATCTACGACATGGCGCCGGGGGGCGAGCAGCGGCAATGGCGCCATCTCAAGATGAACCCCTGGGGCGAGACGCCGACCCTCTTGCTCGCTGACGGGACCGTGCTGTCCGAGACGGCCGCGATCGTGCGCTACCTCGACGCGGCCCATCCGGGCCGCCGCCTCACAGGCGAGACGCCTCTGGAGCAGGGGCTCGACACGATGTGGGACAACCGGATCTGGGTGCACATCCTCTACCGGATCACCACGATGTTCCACGTGCTGCACCAGGGCCTCGGGCCGAAGCTGGAGCTGACGCACAACCCGCAATGGGGCGAGCATTGCCGCAAGGAGGCGCTGGGGCACGCCGCGCTGGTCGACCGCCACCTGGCGGACGGCCGCTCGTGGATGCTCGGCGGCGATGAGCCGACCTTTGCCGACATCACGCTCTGCACGGCGATCGCGTTCTCGAAATTCCCGGTCTGCGCCACCCCGCTCGACGAACGGTTCGAGCAGCTCGACGCCCTGTGGCGGCGCTGGCAGGCGCGGGCGAGCTTCAAGGCGGCCTATGCCGATGGCGGCAGCGGTCTGACGGAACTCGACCACCTCAAGAGCGCGTAGGCCGGCTCCCCGGCCTCGGTTCGGCGCAGGCGCTCGCCGAACCGACCGCGCGTCAGCCCAGGGCGCTCTCGCTCACGGGCTTGAGCAGGCCGGTGGCGCTCGCCACCAGCGCGCCCGCCGCGTCGCAGATCTCGGCCTCGCAGAAGATCACCGAGCGCCCGGCCCGGGTGACGCGGCCCTCGGCGATCAGTGTTCCCCGCCCCGGGGCAAGGAACCGGGTCTGCATGTCGAGGGTCACCACCGGCCGCCCGGCCTTGAGGCGGGCGGCCGTGCCGAGGGCGACATCCAGCAGGGTGCAGATGACGCCGCCATGCGCGATCCCGAGATTGTTGGCGTGTTCCGGCCGCAGGGCGAGGCGCAGCCGGGTCCGGCCCTCTCGCACGTCCAGGGCCTCGATCCCGCAATGATTCACAAACGGGATGTGGGCTCCGAAGACCGTGCCCTGCTCCGATGATCGATCCACGCCCATATCCCCAGATCTCGTCCCGCCGACATCGTCATCGCGCGAACAGTATCTAAGTCCGTGCGACGGATCGCGCCCGAACCGACGTGTTTCTGGTTCGTAACGAGACCGGCCAGGGCTTTTCGCAGACGAAGCGGCCGGATTGGTGATGGCCAATGGCGTAACGTGTGCGGTCCGCAAGGACCGGATCCCGTCCAAGTGGGGTGCGCCGCTATCGGTTTGCTCAGGCGACGATTGCAGCTGCACCGACGGCTTGAGTAATATGCGTGTTCATGACCGACGCATTGTGCAAAGAAAATCTCGACGACGACTTGATTTTGCTGCACAGACGATAGAACCGTGCCCCAGCGTGGGATAGAGGGAATCATCGATGGACGATATCGCGACAGATCAGCAGCAGACCTTTATCGAGCAGGCTTCGGACATCGTGTCCGCGTATGTCTCGAACAATTCAGTCCCGATCAGCGAATTACCGGCACTCCTGGCCGGCGTTCACGCGGCTCTGGCGAAGCTCTCCGCTCCGGCGGCGACCGTCACTGAGACGGCCGACAAGCCGACGCCGGCCCAGATCCGCAAGTCGGTGACCCCGGATGCGCTGATCTCGTTCATCGACGGCAAGCCCTACAAGACCCTGAAGCGCCACTTGTCGCGCAACGGCCTGACCATTGAGCAGTATCGCGAGCGTTTCGGGCTGCCGCGGGACTATCCGTCGACCGCTGCCAGCTACTCGGCTCAGCGTTCGGAGCTCGCCCGCAGCCTCGGCCTCGGCCAGCAGCGCCGCAAGTCGGCCGCCGCCCCGGCGCCGGAGCCCGAGGAGGAGCCCGTCGAGAAGCCGAAGAAGGCCAGCCGTCCGCGCAAGGCCAAGGAAACGGCCTGATCGCGCGCGGCCCAGGATTGGCGCCGCACTGAGACTAACGATCCGGGCGGCTCGCGCGCAGCGTGCCGCCCGGATCGTTTTCGGATTGCCCCAATCTTCGCGGGATGGGTTGTCCGTCGCGTCGATCAGGCGAAATCCGCGAGATAGTCGGCCACGTTCCCCGCAGCCTCCTCCGTCTCGGCCTTTTCGGACTCGCTCTTCTGGGTCTTGTCGGCCTCGGGCTGCCGACCGGGGTATGGCGGCGGCCCGCCCTCCCCCGGCGCATCGCCGCCCTGCTTGTCCGTGGTCTGATCCGGCACCCGGCCCGCCATGCTGCGCCCTCCCCGTCGACATCGCGTCTGTCGATCAAAACCGCCGGCCCGGCGCCCGTTCCACGCGCGGTGCCGCTTGCGCCGTGACAGGATGCACCAACCGGAAAGCCCCGGCCTTCAGGCGCCGGCGGAAAGATGGAACGGTGACGCCGCGCGGACGGACGCCACGATCCGCTGCGTGAGGGATGGAACCTGCGATGACGGACACGCAACCCGGCGCGGAGGCGAGCCGCCGCGACCTGCTGGCGGCTTCGCTGTTCGGAGCCCTTCCGCTCCTTCTGGGCGCGGCCGCGCAGGCCAGCCCGCTCAACCCCGAGCAGACCATCATCCTGTCGCCCGACGCGCTCCCTTGGATGCCGACGAAAGGCTATCCCGAGCGCAGCGCCGACCGCTGCACGCTCACCGGCGACATCAACAGCACCGGCCTCTACTATACCCTGATCCGCTGGTGGCCGGGCTACATGAGTGCGCCGCACACCTACACGACGGACCGGTTCTGCATGATCCTGTCCGGCACGTGGTGGTGCAACAGCGGACCGGATTTCGACCCCGCGGCCTGCGTGCCCGTGAAGGCCGGCAGCTTCGTGCGCCGGGTGGCGGGCACACCACATTATGACGGCGTGGTCCGCGATGGCAGCGAGCCGGCCGTGATCGCCATCTGCGGCATGGCACCGGTGAACTACGCGCTGGTTGACCCGTCGCAGCCGGGCTGGCGGCGGGTCTGACGCCGATCGACCGGGGGCGACCGATCGCGCCGGCCCGCGTTGACCGCCCGGCAGCACGGTACGGGAGCAGGGATTGGGCAATCGCTACGGGCTGGAGATCCGCGCCGCCGCGGGACCCGACGCGCCGGGCCTCGCGGAGCTGCTGGGTGAGGCCGGCATCGCGGTCGGCGCGGCGGATCTCGCCGCCCGGCTCGATGCCCTTCAGGGCAGCGGCGGCACGGCGCTCGTGGCGGTGGAATGGGGGCCACCGAGCGGGCTGATCGCGCTCGCGCCCGTCCGCACCCTCGAGGCATCCAAGGCGCTGGGCCTGATCACGACCCTCGTTGTGGCGACGGAATCCCGGCGCCGGGGTATCGGCCGGGTGCTGTTGAAGGCGGCGGCGCGGGCGGCCCGGCAGGCCGGCTGCGAGCGGATGCTCCTGAACATCGGCCCCGGGCAGGAGGCGCTGCACGCCTTCGCCGCCGCGGCCGGTTTCATGGGCGACGGGCAGATCCTCACCCGTCCTTTGCTGAAGCGAGGATCGGCGGAGACTTGAGATCCGCGACATCATGGGCACAGCCGGCGACCAGGATCGGGCGTTGACCCGGCAATACTGGAGTTCCACCGATGCTGCGATCCGAGACCCCACCGTCCCCCGGGAACCTGCAGGCCGATCCGCCGCCGGATTCCAACAGCCCGACCTCGGCCCAGCTCAAGGGTGACATCGACAGCGGCCGGACTGGCGACAAGGCCCCTCACGTCGATGTCGGGGCGGCCCCCCTCGGCACGTGCGAGGAAGCCGGAGGGACACCGCCGACCTCGCAGGAAGTCCGCCTCGCGCGGCAGAACGAGCGCGCGCCCTCGGAGAAGGCCGCGGCCGGCATCATGCAGCAGCGCACCCCGTGGATTACATCAGCCTTTGCCAGCGCGATCGTGGCGATCGCAGCGGTGCTGACCTTGTCGCTCTGGCTGCTGCACTGAGCCCAGAAAGGTCCCGGGATGGTGCAGGACGGCACGGCTCCGATGAGGGCGGCTTAAAGGTCGATTCACGTCGATGCGGTTAGCGTGAGCTTACTGCAGTCTTGCGTAACCCGATCCTCATGCCCCCATCCGTCGATGCTCCGCCGGACCTGTCCGGGCTCCTCGAATTGTCACGGATCGAGAATCTCGATCTCAAGCCGGTAATCCTCCGGGTGCAGACCGATCTCTTCGTTCGGTCACCCGGCCGGGATCGGGCCCAGATCGAGATCTTCGAGTCCCTCGCCTGCGGCCTGATCCCCCGGGTGGACGACGAGACCGCTCAGGTCGTCGCCACCAAGCTCGCCGCCTTCCCGGAGACGCCGCCCGCCGTGCTGGAGGCGCTCGCCATGCGGGGCGGCGGCGTCCGCGATACGGTGGTGACGCTCGCCCCCGTGCTGAGCCACCGCCTGATCGAGGCCGCGCTGGCCGACGGCTCCGACATTGCCGCTCGCATCGCTGCGCGGGTCGGGCTGAGCCGCGAGGCGGTGGACGAACTCTCCCGCGAGGGGCGCCCGGAGATCGACCTCGCCCTAGCCGCGAATGTCGGGATCACGCTGCGCGGGGCAGCGCTCGCCCGGCTCGTGAACCGCGGCCGCAGCGTCGCCGAACTGGCGCGCCTGCTGCTCGCCCGCCCCGACGTCTCGGCCGCCGACCTCGTGCCCCTCTACCTGCACGCCGACCCGATCCGCCGCGAGGTGATCGGCCGGACCGTCGAGGCGACCGCCGCTCTGCGCCCCTGCCCGCCCCCGCCGCGCGGCCTTGGCGAGACCCTGACCGGCCTCTCGGCTTCGCAGGACGTCCCGACCTTCATCGCGGCCCTGGCCGACGGCCTCGGCGTGGCACACGACTTCCTCTCCGTGGTCACCGACCCGGGTGCGCGCTACGACCTGCTGACGCTGGGCCTGCGCGCCGCCGGCCTGCACGAGGAGGAGGCAGTCTACATCTTCCTCACGCTGAACCAGGGCGTGGCGCGCTCCGCCGAGCGGGTGGCCGGGCTGGTGCGCCTGTTCCGGACCGTGAGCCGGCCGGCCTCCCGCGACCTCATCGCGGCGATCCTCGACACGCCCCTGGCCGAGCGCGGACGGAGCGAGGCCCACCAGCCTCTGCACGGCCCGGAGGCCAAGCTGCGCCAGGGTCCCGAGCGCGCCGCCGCCCAGCGCCCGCCCCTGCCGATGCGCAATCTCCGGGCGACCGGCGGCGAGGCCGGCTGACGCGTCGAAGCCAGGGCTTCAAAAGGGCTCAGCCCTTTTGCGGGTGAAGGGCGGAGCCCTTCTTCATCAGGGCTCCGCCCTGACAATCCGCCAAAGGGCCGAGCCCTTTGGAAACCCAGGGTTTCGCGTAGGATCAACGCGGCTCGGCCGGACCATGCCAGGCAGGCTGCCGGTCGGCGGCTTCCAGCGTGTCGTTCGACGCGGGCTCGTCCACGCCGGCGCGGCGGCTCAGTTCCGCCATCAGGCCCCGGGCCAGCACGGCACGCACGGCCCGGTCGCGGGTCTCGACAGGAGCCGCCTCGAGAGCGGCCGGCAGCGCCGCCTTGGCGCCCGCCACCGCCGATCCCGTGAGCTTCCGGGTTTCCGCAGCCGGATCGGTGCCGTTGCGCAGCAGCGCCAGGTACGAGAGCGCGCCGATCACCAGCGCGGCGCGCAGCAGGAAGGTCATCGGACAAGCTCCTTCACGGGTCTCGACCGTGAAAATCCGCCGGTTTTCGTGAACTCCACCTCAACCGCGTCGGGTTTTCGCGCGCCATGGTGAACGAAGCCCGCGCAGGGGCCGCTGGTTACCTTACGGAAAGCATCCCGCGCATTCGGCCAAGTCCCGCAACACTCGTTTAAGCCGCCCCTGCGACTGTCCGGTAGTCGTTTTGAAGTCGAGCCGGAGGCGCGGGAAATGTCGATTGGCATTCACCGCGGCGCGTGTGAGCCTTGCCTGTTAAAAAAGCCCTGACTTCTCTGCTCGACGACCGCCTCGCGGGTCTGGTCCACGAATCCGTGGCCGACGATGCGAGCGTGCGGTTCCGGCATGAGCGTTTCCTGGTGTCCCGCCTCGCCACCGGCATGGTGATGATGGCGGCGCTCCCGCCTTATCTCGTCTGGCGCGGGGTCCCGTCGGGCATCGAGGTTCTGGCGATCGCGAGCCTGTTGCTGCCGGTGCTGGCCGCCGTGCTGCTCGCCCGCACCGGCTCCCTCTGGGTGGCGCACGCGATCTCATCGGCGGGCCTGACCGGGCTGGTGGTCTGCCTCGCGGGCCTCACCGGCGGCGCCGCTTCCCCGGCCGCGGTCTGGCTGGTGGCGATCCCCCTGGAGGCCCTGGTCTCCGGCTCGATGCGCGCCACGTTCGCCGCCGCGTTCCTCGCCGTGCTCGGCGTGCTCGGCGTCGTCTCCCTCGGCTCCTGGGCCGGGACCGTCCCGATGATGGATATCTCCGCCAGCGTCGCCCTGCCGGTCTTCGCGATCACGGCGATCGGCCATGTCGCCGCCCAGGCCCTGGAGCACATGCGCAACGAGGGCACCTGGCGCGAGCGGCTGCGCGACAACGAGGCCCGCGACCGGCTGCTGCTCTCGGCGATCGACGACCTCGTGACCTGGCACGACCGCAACGGCCGGGTGCTGGAGGCCTCGGTCTCGGCAAGCCGCCTGGTCGGCGGCGATGCGGCGCGGCTGCGCGGCCACGGCCTGCTGGAGCGGGTCCACGTCGCCGACCGGCCGGCCTTCCTCAAGGCGGTGAGCGACGTCGCCGCGACCGGGCGGCCCGCCACCCTGCCCCTGCGCCTCCATGTCGAGCCCGCCGCCGGCCGGCCCGACGGCGCCCGCCTGATCCATGCCGAGATGCGCGCCCACCGGATCGCGCACGGCCCGCACGACGCAGCCATGACGGTCGTGGCCGTGACCCGCGACATGACCGAGCACCACCGCCACGCTGAGGAGCTGGAGCGCGCCCGCGCCGAAGCCGAGCGCGCCGACGCGATCAAGGGCCGGTTCCTGGCCAACGTCACCCACGAGCTGCGCACGCCGCTCAACGCGATCATCGGCTTCTCCGAGGTGCTGGCGGGCGAAGGCGCGATCAGCCTCAGCCCGGACCAGGCGCGGGAATATGCCGGGATCATCGGCGCCTCCGGCCACCACCTCCTGGGGGTCGTCAACACGCTGCTCGACATGAGCCGGATCCAGAGCGGCAATTTCGACTACGCCCCGGAGACATTCGACGCCGCTGCCCTGGTCCGGTCCTGCTGCGACCTGATGCGCCTCAAGGCCGAGGCGGCCGGGGTGACCCTGTCGGCAACCGTTCCGGGCCCGATCGAGATCACGGCCGATCCGAGTGCGTGCCGGCAGGTGCTGATCAACCTGATCTCGAACGCGGTGAAGTTCACCCCGCGGGGCGGCCGGGTCGACCTGTCCCTGCGCCCGAGCGCGGACGGGCTGGACATCGTCGTCGCCGATACCGGCGTGGGCGTCGGGGAGATCGACCTGCCCAAGCTCGGCACGCCGTTCTTCCAGGCCGGCAGCGGCGGCTACAAGCGCCAGCACGAGGGGACCGGCCTCGGCCTCTCGGTGGTGCAGGGCTTGGTCGGCCTGCATGGCGGCGCCATGCTGATCGAGAGCGCCCCCCAGGCCGGCACCGTCGTGACCGTCACGCTGCCCCTGGTCTGCCGGGATCCGGCGGCCGCCGCCGGCCCCGCCCCGATCCGCACCGCCGTGCGGGGCGCCGCTCCCCCGCGCCGCTCGGTGGTGCGCCTGCCGCTCGGCCTGTTCGACGCCGAGCCTGCCGCCCCGGAGCCGACCCTGCGCCGGGCCGGGTGAACCATCGATCCGCGAGAAGGAGACACGATGTCAGGCTACCGCGAGATCACCGTCCCGGGCGAGGCACGCTCTGCCCGCCGTCCGGCGCCGCGCCGTGCCGCCGCCCCGAGCGATTGGCGCGGCGTGCTG
>Ga0182230_1000167_pt1 | contig 10638 bp, 7 predicted proteins | sample G6R1MG_28_FD_128384 | JGI IMG/M metagenome (GOLD analysis project Ga0182230, IMG submission 128384) | Miscanthus phyllosphere microbial communities from Michigan, USA - G6R1_NF_07NOV2016_LD1 MG | ecosystem: Host-associated > Plants > Phyllosphere > Phylloplane/Leaf | place: USA: Michigan...
GACCTATATCGGTTCGATGCCCGGCAAGATCGTCCAGTCGATGCGCAAGGCCAAGACCTCGAACCCGCTCATCCTGCTCGACGAGATCGACAAGATGGGCATGGATTTCCGCGGCGATCCGTCCGCGGCGCTCCTCGAGGTGCTGGATCCGGAGCAGAACAGCACCTTCAACGACCACTACCTGGAGGTGGATTACGACCTCTCGAACGTGATGTTCGTGACTACGGCCAACACCCTCAACATCCCGGGCCCGCTGATGGACCGGATGGAGGTAATCCGTATCGCCGGATACACCGAGGAGGAGAAGGTCGAGATCGCGCGCAAGCACCTGATCCCGAATGCCCTGAAGAAGCACGGCCTCGGGACCCACGAGTGGTCGATCGACGACGACGGGTTGATGATGCTGGTCCGCCGCTACACGCGGGAAGCCGGCGTCCGTAACCTGGAGCGTGAGCTGTCCAACCTGATCCGCAAGGCGGTGAAGGAGATCCTGATCACCAAGACCAAGTCGGTCGCGGTGAACGTGGATACCCTTCCGGTCTTCCTCGGCCCGCCGAAGTTCCGCTACGGTGAGATCGACGCGGACGATCAGGTCGGCGTGGTCACGGGTCTGGCCTGGACCGAGGTCGGCGGCGAGTTGCTGACGATCGAGGGTGTCATGATGCCCGGCAAGGGCAAGATGACCGTCACGGGCAACCTGAAGGACGTGATGAAGGAGTCGATCTCGGCGGCCGCATCCTATGTGCGCTCGCGGGCGATCGACTTCGGGATCGAGCCGCCGCTGTTCGAGCGTCGCGACATCCACGTCCACGTTCCGGAGGGGGCGACCCCGAAGGACGGCCCGTCCGCCGGCATTGCCATGGCCACCGCCATCGTCTCGACGCTGACCGGCATCGCGGTGCGCCGCGATATCGCGATGACCGGCGAGGTGACGCTTCGCGGCCGGGTGCTCCCGATCGGCGGCCTGAAGGAGAAGCTGTTGGCGGCGCTGCGCGGCGGCATCAAGACGGTGCTGATCCCCGAGGAGAACGCCAAGGACATCGCCGAGGTGCCCGATAGCGTGAAGAACGGGCTGGAGATCATCCCGGTCTCCCGCATGGATCAGGTACTGGAGAAAGCCCTGGTGCGTGTCCCGGTCGCCATCGAGTGGGAGGAGCCCCTGCCGGTGGCTGCCAAACCCGCCCGAACGGACGAGGAAGGCGCGGCCTTCATCGCCCACTGACCGACCTGTGACGTGACGAGATCAGCCCCCGGAGCCCAGCTCCGGGGGCTTTTTCATGGGGAGAATGCGGTGACGCGTATCCTGCTGATCAATCCCAATACCAGCCAGGCCGTGACCGATCTCGTCGCCGGCCATGTCCGCCGCCAGATCGGCGACGCAGCGGAGGTCATGGCAGTGACCGGTCGCTTCGGCGCCCGCTACATCGCGAGCCGTGCGGCCGCGGCCATCGCCGCCCATGCCGCCCTCGACGCGCTGGCTGCGCATAGCGACGGGTGCGACGCGGTCTATCTCGCCTGCTTCGGCGATCCCGGCCTGCTCGCCCTGCAGGAGCTGTGGCCGGTCCCGGTGGTCGGCATGGCCCAGGCGGCCTGCCGGGAGGCTGCCACGGCGGGCCGCTTCGGCATCGTCACCGGCGGCGCGGCCTGGGGGCCGATGCTCCGCGACTTCGTTGGCACGCTCGGCCTGTCCGACCGCCTCGCCGCCATCACTACGGTCGCCCCGAGCGGCGGCGAGATCGCCGGGGATCCGGACCGCGCCCTCGGCATCCTGGCGCAGGCCTGCCGGGACTGCCACGACGCCGGGGCCGCCACGGTGATCCTTGGCGGCGCCGGCCTCGCCGGCCTCGCTCAGCGCCTTGCCCCGCAGGTCCCCTGCCCGCTGATCTGCTCGGTGGAAGCCGGCACCCGCGCCGCCCTCGCCGTCGCAACGGCGCCCGAGGCTCGAACGATGCGCCCGGCCCCCACGGAGAGCATCGGCCTCGCGCCCGCCCTCGCGCGCCGGCTGGCCGCTCCCGAATGAAGCCCTCTTGCTTCACACCGACCCGATGCCGTAACGGTCGGCCGCAGGGCGGTTAGCTCAGTTGGTAGAGCGTCTCCTTTACACGGAGAGGGTCGGGGGTTCGAGTCCCTCACCGCCCACCAGAGCGCGCCGACCTGTTCGCTTTTTGCCAGGGGAGCGGGGGAAGCGGCCCCTTTCTCGATGGCGATACGCTGACGGGGCTTTGACCCGGGAAGGCCGCTCGGACCGCCCAGTATGCAAAACGTCCATCAGCTGCCGAAACCCGGATTCTCCTTGCTTGCGCGCGGGCCATGCGAGCGGTTTCGCGCTTTCGTGCCTGCGCGATGAGGGCTGCGCTGGTCATGCGTCCCCGCCGCGATCCCGCGGACGGCCGAACGGAGCCGGGATTTATCCGCGCCCTGTTCGGCGGGGTTTTCCGGTGTTCGCCCGTCGCAGGCGTCCTCACGCCGAGCGGACCTGATCGAGGAAGACGGTCACTTGGTGTGTGAGCTGGTTCGCCTCGATGGCCAGCCGAGAGGACGATTCCAGGACCTCGTGCGCCGCGGCACCCGAGGTCTTGAGCGATTGCGCCACAGCCGAGATGTTGACCGTGACGTCGCTCGTCCCGCCCGAGGCTTCCGCGATGTTGCGCACGATATCGCCCGTCGCGGCGCCCTGATGACTGACCGCCCTGTTGATGTCCGACGTCATGTCGTTCATCGCCTGGATCGTGCCGGCGATCGACTGGATGGCGTCGACGGCCTTCGTCGTCGACGTCTGGATGCCGCTGATCTGCGCCGCGATATCGGCGGTCGCCTTGGCGGTCTGAGTCGCCAGGTCTTTGACTTCCGCTGCGACGACGGCAAAGCCCCGGCCAGCCTCGCCGGCACGCGCCGCCTCGATGGTCGCATTGAGCGCCAGGAGATTGGTCTGTCCGGCGATGCTGGAGATGAGCCCGATCACCTCGTTGATCTGGCCCGCGCTCTGCGACAGGTCCTGGACAATCACGGCGGTGGCATTCGCCTCTTCGACCGCTGCCCGCGACATGGCCTGTGAATCCCGCACCTGACGGCCGATCTCTTCCACCGATAAACCGAGTTCCTCGGCCGCGCTCGCGACGACGGTGACGTTCACTGCGGCCTGCTCGGCGGCTGCCGCGACGGCCGTCGAGCGAGCGGTCGAGTCGGCCACGGCAGAATTCATCTGGCCTGCGCCGGACTCGAGCGCGCGGGCGGATTGAGCGACGATCTCGACGATACGGCCGACATTGGTCTCGAAACCGCGGCTGAGTTCGGCGAGCACGTCCTTCCGTCGAAGGTCCGCCTCGGCGCGACTGCGTTCGTTCTCCACCTCGAGTTCACGATTGCGCTTCAAGCTGGTTTTGAAGACTTCGACCGCAGCGGCCATGCCGCCGATCTCATCGGCCCGGCCGACGCCCGGTATCGTCTCTTCAACGTCACCGGCGGCAATCCGCGACATGCTGTCGGTCATCTGGCGGATCGGCCGCGACACCCGGCAATAGACCAGGATCGAGATCCCGATGCTGATGGACAGAGAGCCGACGATGATGGTGATCGCCAGGTAAAGGCGCTGTCGGGCGTCGGACAGTTTCGCGCCGATCGAAGCGTCGGCCTCGGCAAACGCAGCATCGCGCAGCGCGATGACCTTTATCCAGGTCGGCACCGTCTTCTGGCGATAGTCCTCACCGGCAAGGGGGTATTGCCCGGTGATAGCTCCCTCGAGCACCTTCTGATTCAGGTCGCCGAACTGCTCGATGTAGATCGATTTGACGGCCAAGACCGCGTCCTTGAGATTCTTCGGCGTCGTCTCCTGCTCGATCAGCGGCGAAAGTCTGTTCCAGGCCTCGAGGACCTGACCCCGCAGTTTGACGATCTGTTGTCGGTCGACGTCGGAAGCCGGCTTGCCGCTGGCGATGAAGTTCAACAGCATGCCGGCTTCACGGCCGCCCGCATCGCGCAGATCCAGGACAAGGGTGGCGAAATCGGCGTATCGGAAAGCGTTTCCGTCCACCGTCGCGAGCTGCCGCGTTTGGTCGAGCATCGCCGCCAGCACGACCTTGTTGATCTCGGCGCTTTGTTCGCCGGCCAGTTTGATGGCGTCGCCCCGTGCGCCGGGTTGAGCATTGCGAATACGGTCATCCCCGGCGGCGCGCGCCGCGCTCCACATGCGCGTGATGCGGTCCGTCGTCTCGACCAGGGGCTGCGCGGCCGAATCGACGGCCGCCAAAGCACCGGCGGAAGCGCGTGCAGCCGTCATCACCGTATCCGTAGCCTGACGCATGGTTACATGGGCATTGTTCTGCGACGCCCCGCCTTGCGGCTCCGTGCTGATCAGCAAGGTGAACATGCCGCGCTCAGGATTCAGCGTCGCCGGAACGTTCGACAGTGCCTTCAAGATGTCGAGCCGCGCCGACGTCAATTTCACGGCAGATATTGCCGAAAATTGATCGACTGCGATGATGGAGCCCAGGCCGCAAGCAAGCAAAGCCAGCATCAGTATACAGATAGAGAGCAAACGATTCAGAGACATAAGCCCTCCACCCGGCTTCCTTTTTCGCAACGCCTAAGATGATGTTCCGCCACGATATAACAAGTCGTTAATGTTTGCTTGAATCAAGTACCTATCCAGCCATCAATCTCATTGCCGGTATAATTATAGACATGAAACCGATATGCCGCTTTTCAATTTTTATCAAGATTGATTCACGTGAATACAAATACAGTAGGATATGATCTCTTTGTAGTTCCGCTGCCCGATACGGTTGTATCTCGATGACGGCGCGCTCTGCACTGGCGCATCGGCCAAAAACCCTGCCCATGACCGCATTGTTCGATCTCGACAGTCGCGAAGCTGCTCAAGCCGTTCTCGTTGGTTCGACAATCGGGAATGACACTGAGTCGTGGCAAGCGTCTGCACGTGCCGGATCGCGACCGGTCTCGGTCACCGACACGCGCAGACAGGGAAGTCACGCAAAGCGTGCCTGCACCTCGGGCATCAGCCCGTTCAGACTTCGCGCCAGCCAGGCTTCGTCGTGTCGGTAAGATGGTAGGTGATCGGCCCAAGCCCGCTGATCGCAATGATCGCCGGTTCCTTGATGCCCGACTTCACGCCGTCGTAATGCAGTGTCTTCGCGACGCGATGGACATAAGAGCCAGCCGGAACCGGCACCGTCGCCTCCGGGGAGAAATCCGATCCGCTCGCCACGTACCACGTGCCGGACAGAACCACGCAGAGGCGGTCGGTTTCGTACCAGTGGGGAGCGCTCATGTAGCCGGGATGCCAGCGGATCAGCACGAAATACTGTCCCGGGTCGCTGATTTTACCGAACATCGGCGCCTGCTCAGCCATTCCAGGCGGGAAGTTGTAGAGGGGCTGCCACGGAATCTGATCCGGCAGCTTGACGATCGTCTGCGTGGGATCGACGCCTGCGGCCCGGGCAGAGCCTCCTCCGAGCGTCGCTGCGGCGGCGGCCAGTAACGGGGCAAGGAGCAAATCGCGCCGATTGGCTGCGAAGTCGACCATTGTATGTCTCCAAATGAACCGCACAGATCGCGGGTTGGTCGAGCCTCACCCATGAGGAGCATCGAGCCAGCGCAATCGTATAGCACGGTCATGACAATACGTTTTACGGTTCAACAACACCACTCGCTAAAAATAATTTATAACCGTCGTAGACTGCCGATTCGACAGCGCCTATATTGTTGCTATCATTACCATGGACCGATTGGAGATCTTTTTATTCTCCATCGATTTCGAAGCGATATATTTATATAAACGATATCATCGGTTTTTGATCAGATGCTTAAATTTCTCTGCCAGCCTTTCCCGCGATATGTCTATTTTGATCGACACATCGATTGCATATACCGACATAGATTGGCTGCATATGGTCCGCGTAAGGAATCCAGCCCGGGTGAGATGGTATCGGCCTGAATCGTAAGGCTTGTCGACGCATCGCGATTGGCGGGGACGCGCCTTGCCAAGGAGAAGGTCTCGCGCCGTGCCGTCTCTGCGGCGTTGTCAGCGATGGCGATCGTGCTGAGCGGTAAGGCAGTGACGGCACACCTGTAAGCGAATTGGGCTCTCTGATTGGAGGAGCGCCTTCGGTTCGAGGTCGCTGCGTGACGCATTGAGGGCGGTCGCCAGGGATACGGGACCTTGGACGCGCCGAGACGCCCCGAATCCGGTACGGCTCCGGCTCTCGGAAGGCCGGCTGGACAGGATCAAGATAGTCGTCCGGGACGATATCGACGCTGCGCAGAGTGCTGCGCCGGCGACAGCTCGCTGGCGCGCGCCAAGCTCCTCCCCGCGGCCCGGCATTCCATTGGTCGATCCACGCCGCCGCCACACTACATACCCGATCATAAGGGTGTGGCCGGAGATGTCGTGTGCCTGTGCGTCTGCTGAACAACGGCAATAACAGGATCCAGATCGCGCAGGATTTCTTGGACAATTCCGATGGGACGATCACCATCAACGGCGACGGCAGTCATGTCCTGATCGGGGATGGGGCCAACGCGTTCGAGCGGATGTCGCTTACCTGCGGGCCGAGCTCCACCGTCCATATCGGGCACGGCGTCCGCCTCGCCTCCGTGCAGATCTATGTCTGCCCCCATTCGAAGCTCCTGATCGGGCATCACAGCGCCTTCGCCAACGAGGGCCAGATCTTCGTCCACGAGACGAAGCCGATTACCATCGGGCACAATTGCCTGATCTCGGAGGGCGTCAATTTCTGGGTGAGCGACGCCCATTCGATCATCGATCTCGAATCCGGCCGGCGGATCAACCCGTCGCGACCGATCCATGTCGGCCATCGGGTCTGGCTCGGGCGCAATGTCAGCGTGTTCAAAGGCGCGCATATCGGCGACGGGGCGATCATCGGGGCCCAGTCGCTCGTCAGCGGCGTCATCCCGGGCAACACCCTGGCCTACGGATCGCCTGCCCGCGTCGTGCGCGAAAACGTCAGCTGGGACATCAATCTGATGCCCGACGATGGGGCCGATCCGGGCCCGTCGCCGGAGAAGATGGGGCCGACCGGTAGCCTGTCCCGGGCGGCGGATGCCCGGCTCGCTCTGGCCGAGGCGCAGTACCGGACGGAGGCGGTCCAGACCGTGCTGGCGGCGGTCCTCGCCAGCCAGAGCTGGCGCGGCCTGAACCGCAAGAAATTCCGGCGGCTGATCGCCGAGGCGAGCAGTGCCGTTCCGGACGCGGGGCCGGCCGCCGTCCAGCACGCGGTCCTACTCGCCGAGGCCCGCAAGGTCCTGTGGCTTGGGTGAGCGTCCCCCCGCCCCCTCGGTCCACTATGTCGGCTTCCGGGACGACCGGTACTGGAACGCCTACCGGATCTTCGGCGGCCCGCGGGTGATCCACCGGCGCTGGGATTTCTACGCCACGCGCGATGTCGGGCCGGGCGATGTCGTCATCTTCGCCCAGGGCGACGAGACACAGCCGCTCGCCGACCGCAACGCCACCGACATCGACGAGCGCTGGCTGCTTGGCCCCCGCCCGGATCCGTTCGAGGACGCCTAACGCCCGATCGACCGGGCCGCCCGCACGACCGCGTTGGGATGGGTATGCGGGAACATGTGCCCGGCCCCGGGCAGCAGTGTCAGCGTCGCCGTCGGGATCATCCCGGCGGCCGCGACACCGTGGAGGTAGGCATTCACCACGATGTCGGCGCCGCCGCACAGGATGCGTGTGGGAACCCGGAGGCTGGAATATCGCATCGCGCTGCGGGTCAGCGCCGGCCAGAGCCAGCCGGCATCCTCGCCCTCGGCGGTGATCTGCGCGGCGCGCCCGGCGAGGGCGAACGGAAAGTTCTGGCGAAAGCGCTGCGGCATCGCCTGGGGCAGGAACATCGCGTTCCAGAGCAGCGGGAGTAGCGCGGGATCGCTCGACGCGTGGAGGATCCGGGTCAGCAGCTCGCCACCCAGCGGCAGCGCCCGCGGTCCGAACAGCAGATGCTCCAGGCGCAGCTCCGGGAAGCACACCGGCGCCAGGGAAACGATCCCGGCGATCTCATCCGGGTAGAGCATTCCGTAGGCCAGGGCGACCGCCCCACCGAACGAGTGGCCGAGGATCACCGGACGCTCCAGACCGAGCTGCCGGACCGCGTCCCGGATGCACGCGGCTTGGTCCCAGATGTCGGCGGCGCGCCCCCGCGGCCGCAGGCTGAACCCGTGGCCGGGGCGGTCGACGGCAACCACCCGGAAATGCTCGGCCAAGGCCGGCACCGGCCCGAGCCATTGGTCCTCCAGGCACATCATCATGCCGTGGATCGCAACGAGATCGGGCCCCGAGCCCATCTCGGCATACGCGATGGTCCGATCGTCCGGCAGGTGGACGAGCCGGCGCGGAACGATGCGGGGATCGGCCTGCTCATCGTGGGTCGGCTGGGCCGGCCCCGGGAGCGAACGCGCAGAGCGGATCAATTACAGACGCTTCCTGCGCCTGGGGCTGGTGCCGAGCAAAGCCAGGGCCGCCACCGTGCCGACACCGAGCAACCCGGCCGCCGTGGCGAGCGGGTGCAGGCTTGCCCGGGTATAGGCGCTGGTGCGCATCACGTAGACGGGCGGGTCGCCGCGGGTGATACCGGCCGGGACCGGCGCATGCAGGGCTCCGGTCGGATCGCGGGGCGGAATTCCGCGCTTCTGCATCGCGATGATCGCCGGGCCCATGTAATCGTAGGCGCCCGGGGCGAATTCCTTGCCGGCGACAAAGGCCTTGCCGGCGCCGCCGACGAAGATGTCGCGCTGCGGATGCACGGCCGCGTGCAGGATCGCGTTGGCGACTTCCTCGGGCGGGTAGATCGGCGGCGGCAGGGTCGGCTCGCGATCCATGTAGTTGCGCGCACGCTGCGGCAGGGGCGTGTCGATCGAGGCTGGCTTGACCAGCGTGACCGAGATCGGTGCGTCCTCGACCATCAATTCCATGCGCAGGGCATCGGTGAAGCCCTTCACGGCATGTTTCGAGGCCGCGTACATACCCTGGAACGGGAAGGCGAGGTCGGAGGCGATGCTGCCGACATTGATCAGCGCGCCACCCTGCGCGTGCAGGTGCTCCACCGCCACCAGCGACCCGTAGATCGTGCCCCAGAGATTGGTCTGGATCAGGCGCTGATGGTCTTCGTCGCTGATCTCGCGCAGGCGACCGTAGATCGAGGCGCCCGCGACGTTGACCCAGGTGTCGAAGCCGCCGAACGTCGCGATCGCCCGGTCGGCGATGGCCTGGACGTCGGCGCGGTTGCCGACATCGGCGACGACGTGAAGCGCCTTGCCGCCGACGCCCTCGATCTCGGCCTGGATCCTGGCCAGGGCATCGCCGCTGCGCGCAGCCAGCACGACCCGGGCGCCGCGCTCCGCCGCCATCCGGGCGGTCGCGAGGCCGATCCCGGACGACGCGCCGGTGATCACCACAACCTGCTCGCTGAGCGGCTTATGCTTCATCATTCTTCCCCATCGGGCGATCCCCGCGCCAGGCCCTGTGGGACCGGCGCGTTCACGCTCTCAAGGGTAGTCGCCCGGCAGGCCGCATGGTTCCGGCGCGGCCGGGCGTGATCGCGTCGCAGGTGCCTTCGGGACGGCTCAGCGCCCGTAGATATCCTCGACGCGGATGATGTCGTCCTCGCCGGTGTAGGAGCCGACCTGAACCTCGATCAGCTCCAGCGGAATCTTGCCCGGGTTGTTCAGCCGGTGCATCGACCCGATCGGCAGGTACACCGCCTCGTTCTCGTGGACCAGCACCACCCTCTCGTCCACCGTCACCTCCGCGGTGCCGCGCACCACCACCCAGTGCTCGGCCCGGTGATAGTGCTTCTGCAGCGACAGACGCCCACCCGGCACCACCTGGATCCGCTTCACTTGGAAGCGCTCGCCGATGTCGATCCGCTGGTACCACCCCCACGGCCGGTACATCCGCAGATGCGCGTCCGCCTCCGGCTCGCCCGACGCCCGCAGCGCGTTGACCAGCTGCTTGACCTCCCCCGAGCGGGCTTTCGACGCAACCAGCACAGCGTCCGGCGTCGAGACCACGACCACGTCCTCCAGCCCGACCACCGCGGTCAGGCCCTCGCCCTGGCTGTGCACCAGGCTGTTCTTCGTCCCGATCAGCGACACCCGGCCCCGTACCGCGTTGCCCTCGGCATCGTGGTCCAGCACCTGCCAGACCGCGTCCCAGGTCCCGACATCCGACCACGGGAACGACACCGGCAGCACGCCGGCCCGGGCGGTCCGCTCCATCACCGCGTAGTCGATCGAGATCTTCGGCGCCCGCGCGAAGGCCTCGCCGTCCAGCCGGACGAAGTCGAGGTCGGTCACGGCCGCGTCGAGCGCGGCCCGCGCGGCCTCGAGCACCTCCGGCACGAAGGCTTCGAGCTCGGCCAGCATCAAGTCGGCGCGGAACAGGAAGTAACCCGAGTTCCACAGGGCGCCGTCCGCGATCAGCGCCTCGGCGCCGGCGCGATCCGGCTTCTCGACGAACTTCTCCACCCGAGCGGCGCCGGGGGCCTCGGGGATCGGCGCGCCGCGGCGGATGTAGCCGTAATCCGAGGCCGGGCGGGTCGGCTCGATGCCGAGCGTCATGGTGTAGCCGGCCCGCGCGCCCACGGCGGCGGCCCTCAC